>Ga0224558_1003995_pt1 | contig 11808 bp, 12 predicted proteins | sample 714S32024metaG_FD_180682 | JGI IMG/M metagenome (GOLD analysis project Ga0224558, IMG submission 180682) | Peat soil microbial communities from Stordalen Mire, Sweden - 717 S3 20-24 | ecosystem: Environmental > Terrestrial > Soil > Wetlands > Peat | place: Sweden: Norrbotten County, Stordalen... | reverse complement strand
CGGTGCTTCGAACGGGAGCACGGTCCCCCTGGCCCACGCCACCGGATCCCAGACGATGAACGGCAGGTTGACCACGAAGAACGTCCCCGCCACGGTGGCCAGATAGCGGGCGGCCAGACCCACCGGTCGGCGGCCGGCGGCCCGCGCCTCGATGAACACCCCGGCCACCAGGAAGGGAACGCAGAACCACGGGGTCTGTTTGACCGAACAGGCGAGCCCGAGCGCGATGGGGCCGGCCCATCGGGCGATCCCCGCCTCCCGCCCGGCGCCGAAGCGGTCCCACCGCCAGAGGGCGATCACCAGAAAGGGGAGGTACCCGGCGTCGGTGCCCCCGGACGCGAAGATGTCGGCGAAGACCGGAGTGACCAGCAGCAGGGCGCCGACCCAGCGGATCGACGCGGGTAGTAGCACGAACACCAACACGCCGGTCACCAACCAGGCGGTCAGGTCCACCCAGTCGGTGATCTCGTGGCGGGCTCCGAGCAGTACCGCCGGCATCTCGAGCAGGAACGACCCGGCCGGGTAGGAGACGTGGCTCACGTGGCCCCCGTCCACCGTGTAGGTCCAGTAGTTGGAAGCATTATTCAACAGACCCGCCGCCGCGCCCATCGTCGAGCCGTACGGATCGACGCCGTGCTGTAGGAGCTTGGCGGCCACCTGGTTGAACGCGGCTGAGTCGGTGCTGTAGTACCGCCGGGCGTGGATGGCCACGCCCTGGACGCCGAGGGTGGACACGACCGCCGACGCCACGGCGGTGATCTGGAAGGACCGAGACCGGGGACTGTCCACCAGCCAGGTGGCCACCAGACCTCCGGCACCCAGCAGCGCCACCGCCGGTGCCAACAGGCCGCTCGGCGGCCATGCGGACCACCCGCCCCAGAGGTCGACGCCGCCCACGACCACACCGAGCCACACCAGGGTCCAGGCGCAGCGCTCGCCGGTGACCACCCCGTCGGTGGGTCGTCCGGGTCCCGGGGGTCTCGGCGGGACGGCCTCCACCGAGTCCCGGCCGGGGGCCGCGCAGCCCGGCGAAGGGTCCCCGGGCTGCGTTGCGGGCGCGACCGTCATCTCCTAGGGGAACACCTGGAAGGAAGAGACCTCGAAGGCGGTCAGACCGACCAGCATCGCCACGCAGATCGCCAGCGCTGCGGTATACGCCTTCCCACGCAGCCAGGTCCCCACGGCGACGATCAACGGGAAGGCCAGGAACAGGAACCGTGGGCGCAGGCCCACTGGTGCGGCCACGAGGGCCAGCACGGCGGCCGCCACGCCGTACACGAGCATCGGGCGGGGCATCCTCTGGCGGATGGCCACCACGCAGCCGAGCACGGCGAGGGCGACGCCGGCGACGAGCAGATCGTCGGTCTTGGTGGCGCCCACCGGGTCGCGCAGGACCGCCACCACGGTCTGGACGGGGTAGGCGAGGGAGGGGTAACTGTCCCACCCTCCGACCTCGGTGAGCCGCCAGGCGAAGAGGTTCCCGGTGTGGATCCACAGCCACAGCTGGTACCCGACGAAACCGAGCGGCGCCAAGACCGGCGCGGCCAGCGCCCGCCACTCCCGGTGGTCGGCCAGCTGACAGTAGGCACACCACAGGCAACTGACCTCGAAGGCCAGTGCGATCGGAGCGGTGGCCGTGGCCAGCAGGCCGAGGAGGCCGGCCAGCAGCCACCGCCGGGTCATCAGTGCCAGCAGGCCGAAGGCCAGGCAGGTGACGACCAGGCCTTCGGAGTAGACCAGGCTGAGGACGAACGCCCCCGGAAACACGGCGACCAAAAGGGTGGCACGATCGGCGGCGGCCCGGTCGGCGTAGTGCCGCACCAACAGCCACACGCCGGTGGTGGCGGCGAGCCCGGTCACTGCGGTGACGGCAAGCCCGGCAGCCAGCAGCGACAGCCCGGTGAGATGGGACAGCCATCGGATCGACAGCGGGAACAACGGGAAGAAGGCGATGGTGTTACTGGCCACGTGACCGTGGCGGTGAGGGAGTTGGGTAGGCCAGCCGGTGGCCGCGACACGGAGGAACCACCGGCTGTCCCACCGGTCGACCTCGTCGATCAGGCTCCGGTGGGTCACGACGGCGCACACGGCCAGGGTGGCCCAGGTGACGACCCGCGACACAAGGTAGATGGCGAGCGGCCGGAGGAACCAGCGGGCTCGGCTCGGGGACCCGCCCGGGCCGGTTCCGTCCGGTCCGGGCGCGTCCGACCCGGCGGGTGGCACCGACGGCTCCGTCCCGGGCGCCCACCCGGCGACCTCCGGCGTGACCACGGCGACCACGGCGATCGACACCTCAGGAGGCATGGCCGGTCACCACCTTCCGCCATCGCTGGTCACGTACCAGCCAGATGCACGCGGCCGCCGACACAAGGCACACGGCGACGTAGGAGGCACCGAGAAGCCGGGGACTGCCACTCGGGCCCACCACCAGCATCGACAGTGCCGCCACGGCGGCCAGCACCCTCGACCGCTGGGCGGTCGTGGCCGCCAGCAGGACGAGGCCCCACATCAGGTACCAGGGCCACACCGTGGGGCTACCCACCACGACCAGGATGAGCGCCAGGCCGAGCGACCGGACGACCCCGTGGTGGCGGACCGTCCACAGGAGCCAGGCCGTCCCGAGTACCGCCCCGAGGGCCACGACGTACTGGACGACGGCCACGACCGACGACCGGACCACCGGGACGCCGACCACGTGCAGCAGGTGGAAGGCCAGGACGCCCAGCGAGACCGACGGCGTCGACAGCACGCGGAGTTCGGTGGGAACGTGCAGGGCGCTCGGGCCGATCCAGGTCCACCCGTAGCCGACCGCCAGGGTCACGCCGACGAACACGGCAGCGGTGGCGGCCACGGTCTCGAAGGCCACCCGCCATCGGCGGGTGCCGTCCTCGGTGCGGAAGCGGTCCACGGCCAGAAACACAATGGCCAGTGCGGCCGGGAGCTTCACCGTGGCTGCGAGGGCGCACAGCACCAGACCCCAGAACAGGCGCCCCTCGACCGCCAGGGCCACGCCGGCCACCAGCAGGCCGACCATCAGTGCGTCGTTGTGGCCCGAGGCGACGAAGCTGAACAGTGCCAGAGGGCTGAGGGCCCCGAGCCACAGGGCGACGCCCGGATCCGTGCCCAGGTGTCGGGCCAGCCGGGGCAGGAAGACCATGACCAGTGCCACCCCGACGAGCTCGAGTGCCCGAAACGCCAGCACCTGGTCGACGAGCGAGCTTCCCGCCACGGTGGCGACCGCTCTCGTCGCCCCGACGAACAGTGGGCCGTACGGGGACGGGGTCGAGCGCCAGACGCTGGCGATCGACGACAGGAGGGATCCCGGACCGAGCACCGACGGTCCCGTCGAGTACGGGTCGAGGCCGCGATGGGCGATGAGGCCCTGGCCGACATAGCTGTAGATGTCCCGGCTGAACAGTGGGGGACCGACCACGAACGGGAGCGCCCACACGGCCAGGACGATCCACGCCCGGCCGGTGGTCAGCCGTCCCCGCCAGGCCCGGCGGCCCACTCCCAGCCACCCGGCGACGACCAGGACGACCGACACGTAGAAGGCGACCGACACGTAGGGGGACCCACCGAGGGGGATCGAGAACCACCAGTTGGCGCCGGCGGGCCCGGGCACCGAGCCGATGCGGCTCCCGGTGAGCACCATCCCGAGGGCACCCACGAACCCCAGAGCCACCCAGCCGGCCATGCCGGAGGGCCCAGTGGGCACCGAGTCGCACTGGCTCTGTCCTCCGTGCACGACGGTGGGCGCTCCCACGATCCTCCTCCCCGTCGACCCACCCCATCGAGGGCACCGGCGAACGGCGTCGGAGGAGACGATAGCCCGCCGACCTGTCGTCGCAGGGCCGGGTCGTCCCCGAGGGAGGCCGGGAGGCATCGCGGCCCGGCGGCACGGTGCCGTAGGGTCGTGCGATGCCCATCTACCGACTCGGAGACCTCGTACCCACCATCGACCCCGAGGCCTACGTCCACCCCGACGCGGTGGTCATCGGCGACGTGACCCTCGGCCCCGAGGCCTCGGTGTGGCCCGGAGCCGTGCTTCGTGGCGACTACGGAACGATCACCATCGGGGCCCGGACCTCGGTGCAGGACGGGACGGTCATCCACGCCGGCCCCGGGTTCCCGACGGTGGCCGGGGACGGGTGCGTGATCGGCCACCTGGCCCACCTCGAGGGCTGCACCCTCGAGGACGACGCCCTCGTCGGCTCCGGCTCGGTCGTGCTCCACCACGCCGTCGTCGGGACCGGTGCCACAGTCGGCGCCAATGCGGTCGTGCCCAACCGGATGGAGGTTCCTCCCGGTGCCCTGGCCGTCGGGGTCCCCGCCACCATCCGGCCAGGGAAGTCCAGGCTCGCCCTGATCCGGATGTCGGCAGCGGAGTACGTCTCCAACGGCCGACGGTTCCGGAAGCAGCTCGTACGCCTCGGCTGACGGTCCCACGCCCGCCCCCCATCCCCACAACCGGTTGGTGCGGGCGCCAGAATCTCCCCATGCAAGGGACCGTGACCTGTGACGGCACCGCTTCTCCGGCGAGTCGTGAGGTCATCGAGCGTCACCTGGCCGCCAACCAGTTCCTCTGGCTCGACCTCGACGGCATCGACGACGAGGCCCACGACCTCCTCCTCAACGCCTTCGAGGTCCACCATCTGGCCGTGGACGACGCCCAGCGGTTCGGGCAGCGCCCGAAAGTCGAGGACTACGACGACTTCATGTACATGGTGGTCCACGGCGCCTCGGACGAACCGTCCTCGACCAAGGAAGTCCACTTCATCTTCGCCGTCCACTTCGTGATCACCGTGCACCGTGGCCCGTGCCCGGCCCTCGACCACGTACGGGACCGCATCGGCCACCGGAAGGCCTCCGAGCTCGAGTCACCGCAGATCGCCCTGATCTACCTGGTCATCGACCAGCTGGTGGACAGCTTCTTCCCACTGCTGAACGAGTTCGACAACCGGATCGACGAGCTCGAGGACGCCATCCTGGTCAAGCCGACCGATGCGCAGCTCGGCACCCTCTTCACCATGAAGCGGTCGTTGATCAACATCCGCAAGGTGGTCAGTCCCCAGCGGGACATGTTCGCCAGCATCTCCTCGGGGGTCACCGACCTGCCCGGGGTGAGCACCGAGGGCCTCCGCTACATGCGGGACATCTACGACCATCTCATCCGCATCAGCGACATGGTCGACGGGTACCGGGATCTCCTGAGCGGCGTCATGGACACCCACTTGTCGACCGTCTCCAACCGGCTCAACGTGGTCATGAAGCAGCTCACCATCATCGCCACGGTGTTCCTGCCCCTCAGCTTCCTCACCGGCTTCTTCGGCCAGAATTTCAGCTGGATGATCGGGCACATCACCGGACGGTGGCCGTTTCTCGTCTTCGGGATCGGCCTCGAGGCGGCCGCGGCGGTCGGCCTGCTGAACCTATTCCGCCGACGTGGCTGGCTGGGCGGGGACGCCGGCTGACCGGCCCGACCGTGGGCGGCCCGCACCCAGTGCGGCCAGCTTCGACCGCGACGACATCAGCGACAGCACCGAGGCGAACGACAGGACGGAACCAGCGCAGAGGAAGCTGCCCACCGAGCCGATCGAGCATGCCGAGCCGATCGAGCCGACCGACAGGACCGAGCCGACCGAGCCGACCGACAGGACCGAGCCGACCGAGCCGACCGACAGGAACGAGCCCCTGGAATTGACCGACAGGAACGAAGCGGTCGAATTGAGCGACCAGCGTGAACGGCGACCGGGGAGGGACATGCCCCCAGTCTGGCGTCCCGGGTCGACCGGTGCACCGGTCATGCCCTCACGACCTACCCGGGGATGACCGGCCTGCCGTCCGGCGTGAGCACGTACCACCGGCCGCCGGCGTTGGTGAGCCCCTGACCGGTGGCCTTCCCCGGGGCCCGGTCCGGCGGCCACAGGTAGAGCGGCCAACCGTTGTAGGTGACCTGGGTCGTGCCGCCGGTCCGGGGGGCCGTGCCGAGGAGCCGCGGCCTGATGCCGGCCCCGACGACCGGGGCGCTCACCCCGGCCGGGAGGGTGAGGGGCGGCCACTGCACGGCGCAGATGTCGTAGCACCGGGAGGGGGAGCCCCGTTTGTCCGTTTCGAACATGTAGAGGGTGATCCCCTGGCCGTCGACCAGTACCGGTCCCAGGCCGTTGACATCTGCGACCTTCACTTCGTAGGTGGGGCCGCGCTGGAGGTCCGGTGGGCTCGTGGCGTACGGCGTGGAGATCGCTGTGCCCGAGCTGGTGCATCCGGCGAGCATGCCGACGATCACGACGCCGGACCCCAGTAGGCCCAGGTGCCGGACCACCCGCCCCCGGAAGGACGTGGTCGGGCCTCCGGTCACGACGACCCGTCCGACTCGAGGAAGGTCTCCAGCGGGAGGGAGGGATAGGGCCCGGTGCCGGGACGCCAGCCTGCGGCCAGCTTCTGGTCGGCGACACCACCCTCGGCCCAGATGTGGCAGGAGTCGCGGGCCCACGGGCTGCCCGACCCGACCAACAGGTCGTCCGCCTCCCCGCGGCTCACCGCCAGGGCCCGGCGAGAGGTGACCGCCTGGACGACCACCGGTCCCAGCGAACGGGCCAGCTGCTCGAGATGGGTACAGCCCTTCGGGCCGCCGAAGAGGCTCTGCACGCGGCGGGTGTAGCCACGGGTGACACTGAGTCCGGCCAGACCGGCGAACGCCTGCACGATCCCGGGGCACTCGGTGTGGGGGAAGGTGCGCATCTCGGCCACGGCGTCGGTGATGGTGAGGTCGGCCGTGCGCACCGTGACCCGGAGCTCCATGTCGTGCACCGTGGCGACCGCCTGGCCGTCGTCCGCCCAGGGCCTGGTGTCCGTGAGCCGGCCCACCACCTCCAGCACGTCGCCGTCGTCGAAGGCCTCGTACTCGACGGTCCGCCGGTGCAGCGGGACGCGCTCGCCGGACCCTTCCGGCCCGCGGCTCATCGTCGGTCCGGAAGGGCCACGATGTCGTAGGACCACAGCTCACTGTGTACGGCCACCGGCGGGGGAGCGGCGTCGCCCGCTGCTCCCGGGCCACCGTGGCCACCGGCCGGGGGGGCCTCGCGCCGGTGGCCGTGGGCGAATGCGGGCGAGGAGGTCCAGGCCCGGAACGACTCCTCGTCCCGCCACCGGGTGACCACCAGCCAGACGTCGCGCTCGTCGGTCGGGCGGAGTAGGTCGAAGCCCTCGAACCCGTCGGCGTCGTCGACGGCACCGGCACGCGCCGCGAACCGGCCGGCCAGCTCGTCGCCGGCGCCCTCCCTGACGGTGATGGCGTTGATCTTCACGACGGTCATGAACCGATCATTGCCCGGTGCGGCCCTCCGTCCAAATCCGGAGGGCGGGAACGTGGCCTCCGCCCGGTCACACATGCGTAATTACGATGGTGTGATACCGTGATTGCGCAGGTTGACCGTAAGGTTTTGGTTCAGGGTCAACCTCCGATCGAGGTGGAGGATTCGCAGTGGTCGACAGTAGGGCAGACGAAATGGTCGACGACGGAGCCGACGGCCTGCGGGCGGCGCTCCCCGACGGGGGGTTCCGGGGAGCGCAGGTCTGCTCCCTGGTCGGCATCACCTACCGGCAGCTCGACTATTGGGCACGTACCGGTCTGCTCCGTCCGTCGATCACCGACGCCAACGGGAGCGGGAGCCAGCGGCGCTACTCCTACGGCGACGTCCTCGAGCTCAAAGTGATCAAGCGCCTCCTCGACGCCGGTCTCAAGCTCCAGCAGGCGCGTCAGGCCGTCGAGTGCCTGCGAGGCGACCTGCGGGGCGACCTGGGATCGGCCCAGTTGGTCCTGGCCGGCAGCCGGTCCGTGCTGGCCCACTCGGACGGTGAGGTCGTCGACCTGCTGGCCGGCGGGCAGGGCGTGTTCAACATCCTTCCGCTCTCGGGCGTCGTCTCCGAGCTCGAGGCCGCCATCGTGGAGATCGGGGCGCACCAGCCCGTCCGGCGGCCCCGGGGCCACCCGGCCGCCGAGTACCTCGCCGCTGCCGAGGCTGCCGAGCGTTGACCGCCGGGGCCACTCCCGAGCGCCGGGGCCCGACCGGGCCGGTCAACCGGTTCGCCCACGAGTCCGAGCAACGATTCGCCCGGATCCTCGACTTCTACGGCGTGCAGTGGGAGTACGAACCGGTCGAGTTCGCACTGGAGTGGGATGCGGATGGGCGTCCAACCTCGGGGTTCCGTCCTGACTTCTGGCTGCCCGAGCCGGGCCTGTTCGTCGAGGTGACCACCTTGAACCAACGGCTGGTGACGAAGAAGAACGGCAAGGTCCGCAGAATGGCCCAGCTCTACCCCGACGTCCGGGTGACCGTCCTCTATCAGCGGGACACCCTGGCCCTGTTGGCCAAGTACGGCCTGGCCGGCGACGGCCTGTCCCGGTCGGGCATCTCCCGCACCGCCTGATTCCGCGCACCGGTATCCTTTCGACGTGGGCACCTCCTCGACGGCACCGGCCGGGATGCCGCCGTCCGATGCCTTCGCCGTCCCGTCGCCCTCTGAGGGGACGCTCCGGCACACGGCCCTCATCGACGCCCACCGGCGGCTCGGGGCCAAGCTGACCAGCTTCGGTGGGTGGGAGATGCCGCTGGCCTACCCCGGGGGAACCATCGCCGAGCACCGGGCCTGCCGCCAGGACTCCGTCATCTTCGACGTGAGCCACCTGGGGACCGTGCGGGTCGCCGGCGAGGGGGCGTTCGACCGGCTCCAGGCCACGCTGTCGAACGACCTGACCAAGGTCGGCCCGGGACGGGCCCAGTACACCCACCTCCTCGACGACGCCGACGGCTCGGTGGTGGACGACATCATCGTGTGGTGGATCGCCGAGGACGTGTTCGACGTGATGCCCAACGCCTCCAACACCGACCGGGTGGTGGCTGCCATCGGGGGCGAGGACACCACCGCCGACCGCTGCATCATCGCCGTCCAGGGTCCGCACGCCCGGACCCGCCTTTCCGCCATCGCTCCAGACGCCGCCGGGGTCCCCCGCTTCGGAGTGGCCCGGTTCGTGTGGGAGGGGACCCCCTGCGTGGTCGCCGGGACCGGCTACACCGGTGAGGACGGCGTCGAGTGCGCGGTGCCCGTCGACGCCGCCGACGCGTTGTGGACCGCGCTCCTCGACGCCGGCGTGCACCCCGCCGGCCTGGGAGCACGTGACACGCTCCGCCTCGAGGCGGCGCTACCCCTGCACGGGCACGAGCTCGGGCCGGGCATCACCCCCCTGCAGGCCGGGCTGGGCTGGGTGGTCGGCTGGGACAAGCCTCGGTTCCGGGGCCGCTCGGCGCTCATGGCCGAGCGTGACCGTGGCATCTCACGACGCCTGACCGGGCTGGCCACCTCCGGGCGGCAGCCACCCCGCGAGGGTGCCGTGGTCCGCGCCGCCCGGCAGGAGGTCGGCGCGGTGACCAGCGGGAACTTCTCACCGATGCTGGGACACGGCATCGCCCTGGCCCTCATCGACGCTGCGGCCGATCCCCAGCCCTCGTCGGGGGTCGAGGTGGAGCAGCGCGGCCGGGCCATGGAGGCCACCGTGGTGACGACTCCGTTCGTCCGGCCCGGGCAGTGGGCGGCCTCGCTCTGACAGGCTCCGGGCCTGGGCATTGGGCCTTGTGGCCCGCACTCAACTAGACACAGGAGGTCGACACCTCCGAGGAGACGCATCCGTGGGCACCTACATCCCGCACACCGACGACGACGTGGCGAACATGCTCGCCTTCCTCGGACTGTCCTCGGTCAGCGAGCTCTTCGCCGTCGTCCCCGAGGCGCTCCGCCTCCAGCACGGCCTCGAGCTGGCCGAGGGTGTCGGGGAACCCGATGTCCTGGCCCGCATGGAGGGGTTCGCCGACCGCAACCGGGCCAGGGCCGACCACCTGGTGTGCTTCGCCGGCGGGGGCGCCTACGACCACGAGGTCCCCTCGGTGACCACGGCCCTCGCCGGGAGGTCCGAGTTCGTCACGTCCTACACGCCGTACCAGCCGGAGGTGGCCCAGGGCGTGCTGCAGGCCATCTTCGAGTACCAGACCATGGTGGCCCGGTTGGCCGGACTCCCGGTGGCCAACGCCTCGCTGTATGACGGTGGCAGCGCCGCCGTCGAGGCGGTGAACCTCGGCGTGGCCGCCTCGGGCCGCCAGACGGTGTGGGTGTCCGCCGGCATCCACCCCCACTGGCGCCAGATGCTGGCCACCTGCGCGATCGGCACCGGCCACCGGATCCGGACGGTCCCGCTGGTCGACGGGGTCACCGCGTGGCCCACGCCCGACGACGGCGAGCCACCGGGCGTGGTGGTCGTCGGCTACCCCAACTACCTGGGATGTATCGAGGACCTGGCCGGTCCGCGCGCGCTCTGCGACCGCACGGGGGCCCTCCTGGTGGTGGGTGCCGATCCGGTCGCCGCCGGGCTCCTCAAGTCGGCCGGCGCGTGGGGAGCTGACGTGGTAGTGGGGGAGGGCCAGGTGTTCGGGACGGCCCTCGGTTTCGGCGGCCCCTACCTCGGACTGTTCGCCTGCGCGGACAGCCACCTGCGGCGCCTGCCCGGACGGTTGGTGGGGGAGACCGTCGACGTCGAGGGGCGGCGGGCCTACGTGACCACCCTGCGGGCCCGGGAGCAGGACATCCGGCGGGAGAAGGCCACATCGAACGTGTGCACCAACCAGACGCTGATGGCGGTGACCGCGGCGATCCAGCTCGGATGGCTGGGCACGTCCGGACTGGTCGAGCTGGCCCGTCGCTGTGCGCAGGCCACCAGGTACACCCGCGACGCGCTGCTCTCCCTGGACCGGGTCGAGCCGTACGCCGATGCCCCGGTCGTGCGGGAGTTCGCCGTCCGGGTCCCGATTCACGCCGCCGTGGTGGTGGAGCGGATGGCCGACGCCGGGTTCCTGGCCGGGATCCCCCTGGGCGACGAGTTCGAGGACGGGGAGCACGCCCTACTCGTCTCGGTCACCGAACGCCGGACGCGGGACGAGGTCGACGCCTACGTAACCGCCATGGCCAAGGCGGTGGCCTGATGGGCGTGCCTCCGATCGCCGAGGGCGGGGGGGCCCCGGGAGGGAAGGCCGACAGCGCACCCCTGCTCGGCCGGGCTGCGGAGCCGACCATCTTCGAGCTGTCCCACCCGGGTCGGACGGCCTGGTCGTTCCGCACCACGGGTATCCCCGAGCTCCCCGTCGACGAGCTCATCCCCGAGGGCCACCGGAGCGAGCACCCGGTCCCGTTGGCCGAGGTCTCCGAACGCGATCTGGTGGCGCACGTCACACGGCTGTCCCACCGGCAGTTCTCGGTGGACCTCGGGGCCTATCCCCTCGGCTCCTGCACCATGAAGTACAACCCCAAGGTCTGCGACACGGTGGCCGGCCTACCCGGACTTGCCGGGGTCCACCCGGCGGCACCCGCGTCGCTGACCCAGGGGTGGCTCGGTCTGCTCGTCGAGCTGGAGGAGACCCTCTGCGAAATCACCGGGATGGCCGCGGCCACCCTCCAGCCGGCGGCCGGCGCCGCCGGCGAGCTGACCGGGCTCCTGCTCATGCGGGCGTGGCACGAGGCCCAGGGTTCGACCCGCCACAAGGTGATCATCCCCGACTCGGCCCACGGCACGAACCCGGCGTCGGTGACCTTGGGGGGCTACGAGGTAGTCACCGTCCCGAGTGACGGTCGGGGGTGCGTGGACATGGAAGCCCTGGCCACGGTGCTCGACGAGGACGTGGCCGGCATCATGCTGACCAACCCCAACACCCTCGGCCTGTTCGAGGAGGACATCGCTGCCATCGCCGGAGCGGTGCACGA
>Ga0224558_1003993_pt1 | contig 11810 bp, 9 predicted proteins | sample 714S32024metaG_FD_180682 | JGI IMG/M metagenome (GOLD analysis project Ga0224558, IMG submission 180682) | Peat soil microbial communities from Stordalen Mire, Sweden - 717 S3 20-24 | ecosystem: Environmental > Terrestrial > Soil > Wetlands > Peat | place: Sweden: Norrbotten County, Stordalen... | reverse complement strand
ATTGAAGCCTCTCGCATGTTCGCATGGCCGCGAAGCGCCGGGCCGTGGAAGCTATCCCCTCTTACATCCCCTCCGAAGAAACACCCTCTACCCTCGCTACCCTTCCCACCACCAAGAGGCTTCAATGATTCTCTGGCGTGTACATCCGCGTGTACATTACGGAAATTCCATCCCGCCTGAAACTGTAAACGCTTTGTTTTCATGGTGGGCGCGACAGGACTCGAACCTGTGACCTCCTGCGTGTGAATTGTCATTGCGGGTTGTTCCTGGAGAATATGGATTGCGACTAACCAGTGTTGGCCCAGGAGCTTGCGGTCAATGATCGGATCGGGCATCTCACTCCGTCTCCGTTGGGAAAACGCGGGCTTTGTCACATGGTTACGTCACAATCCACGTCACAAATCAGCCGCGGTACGCGGGGCCGGGATCTTTCTTCACATAATTGCGCTTATGGGCCGCTCGGTCGGCAGCCTTCCTGCCACAATACGGCCCGTCGCAGTACGCATCTTGGCCGGGCTTTAATTGCTTTGGAGGGAAAAAGTGCCCACAACCGGCGCAGATCGCGATGCCTCTTCGGGCGATTACGAGAGTGGTCTGCGCAACCAGCGCCCCGTAGAGAGACCCGACATGGAAGTCGATTCCCCAGTTCCCATTCTTCCACTGGATCTGCGGCCTCACTTCCGCATTCGAAAGTGCGCTGTTCAGGTCTTCAAGAAGGGCTCGTCTGTCGGAATCTACGGTCTGACCCACGTCTCTGACTTCTTGAGCGTTGTAGAAGAGCTTCCAATGCTCAGACGCTTCGGGCTGGTCCGTCTGGTCCGTGGCGAGGTCATAGGCGATCCGGAGGATTCCATCGAACTTCTGCGACATCCTTTGCCAGTCAGCAATCGGCTCGGCGTGTCCCTTCGGGTGTTTGTGAAGGCAGAAAAGACCTGACGGAAAAGAATCTGGCGCTGCAAGTCCGCTGTTCGGCGGCGGGTGGCGCGGGCATCCATGCAGGACGCCCCAGCGGCGGGCGAAAGTCAACACGCGTTCGGCGGGGCCGGAATGAAGCCCTACGAAGTCGTTCAGCAATCCCTTGAATTGCTCGATTCGCCTCTCATCGCCGTTCCAGTTCCAGATCAGATTACCTTCCTCCAGTTCGATCATGCCCGGCACGTAATACTCGGCGTTGATCGCCAGTTCCAGGCTGTCTCTTTTTCCTTGCAGACCCTCAAGGGCGACCGACCTCGTTTTTCTCATACTCGTCTCATATAGGATACCGTGACGCTGTACTCCTGCGTTCGACAGCATGGGATAGGAGGTTATGAACCATGACTGAAAGAAAGACGGCACTCACTGACGTAGAGGCTGCCGAGCGATGTGGATTGCGACCCAGCACGTTGCGGAAGTGGCGGAGGCAAGGGTGCGGACCGCGCTGGCGGCGTTTTGGCCGATCTATCCGCTACCTGACTTCAGAACTCGAAGAATATCTGCGAACCCGACCATCGGGTGGCGGCGCAGAGTAAACACGGAAACGGGCTGGATCATGGAACGGAGTGCGCACCAAGAAGGTGCGCGGAATCCGCAAGCCACCGTCCGTCGTGCGGGCTGCATTGAGCACCGCGAGCACGAGAGGCTCTCGATCTGTCGCGAGGACTATCTCGCCATCTGTGACGGGAACCAGGCTGCGGCGCACCTCCTCAACGCTTTCGAGTTTTGGCACAACGTGCGGCTTACTGAGGTTGAGCAGGAGCGCGTGCGCTCGACTTATCAGCCTGGATATCGGCCCAATCTCTCGATGGTCGTTTACAAGAGCTACAAGGACTTGAAGACGGACCTGCTTGGCGAGTACAGCGAGGACAAGCTGAGGGAGGGCACACGACTCCTCATTGAGAAGGGATTTGTAGTTACTCCGGAGCGCACGCCCAATCCGTGGAATCGGACGAGAGCATACCGTTTTCAGCCCGAGGCCGTCCAAGCTGCACTGAGAGACTGCTGGAAGACCAAAGGCTTGGAATCCCATGCCCGAAAAATCGGGGATGGGCGCAATCAGGAGGTGCCGGATGCCCGAGAATCCGGCGAACGGCCCCGAGAAGTCGGCGAAAGGCCCGGAAAAGTCGTGGATGGAAACCCGAAGACTGAGCGATGTTCTTATAAGAGTACAGCTTCTGGGAATACAGGCAATAAGACTACAGCCATTCCCGGCCAAAACAAACATTTTCCCTTTTACAACCAAAACCAAAATCGTTCTGAGAGAGGAGGCGCAGCCCAGAACAGGAGGGATACCTGCTACGATGACGACCCTGAGTTCAATCAGATCGAATCTACCTATTGGAACACCTGTCCCGAATCCGATGACCCCGAACCCGAGTACTAAACGGCCGGTTGGTCGCCCGCGTTGCCCGGTCTCTCCGGAGGAGGTCCGCCGACTCCGAAGCCAAGGGATGAAATTGAGACCAATCGCGAGGGAGTTGGGCATCGGCAAAACGACTGTGGCACGCCTGCTGGCTCTCGGGTACGACGCCGCTCGCCCGCACATCGTGTCCCAAAACCATGGAAACCTGTCCCAAAACTCGAGAGCGGAGGCTCCGAGGGCCGGAGCTTGGTCATCTGGCCGGGGGATCACGGGGCGGGTGTCCGAGAACCCGGATGAGGGTTCACGCGGGACAAGGCCAGCCATCGGATTCAGCCCAAAAATGTCGGGGCGGTAACTCCCACACGTGATCCGTAGTTCCCGCAGCCACCCAGGGTTGCTTGTCTCTTACTTGCCCATTCTTATCGGATATTCGATGGTCTCTCCCGTTTGAGGATGGAACTCAAGCCAAGACTCTGGGATCAGGGCGCTTTTCCAACCGTAGAGCGTCCCAGTCTGCTTGTCCAGCAGCACCGAATGGTACATCCCCGCCAGCCCCGCTTGAGGCACGCTGGTGTAGCGCTCACTCTGCACATATCTGGAAAGAACGTAGAGGTAACCGCACGCCACCAAAAGCACGGCCCACTTAAACAATTGGTCTGTGAATCTCATTTTCTATTCCTCAGGAGAAATGAACTCCCTCATCTTAGTGTGGTAGACTCTTATCAAAAGCGAAAGGCCCGGCAGAAAACCGGGCCTCCAAAATCTTGTTGGGCTCACGATTAAGATAGCATGGAGGTGCGCCCAAATGGAAGATGTTCAGCCAGAATCCGATGCATTAGGCATCATTTCGTTCCTTAGTTCCCTGCCGAGCCAAGACCGCGTGAAAGCTGTTATTCGGGAGTTTCTTCAAGCCCCAGTGAGAGCGCGTCTAGGTCCGGACCCCGATAGGCAACGAACAGGATCGAGGAGTATGGAAGAAACAGATGCATCTTGATTCCCAGTTGCTCTCTCATTACGCCGCTGATATTGGAGTACTTAGCTAAGTCCGATTGAAGGCCCGGATGCACAATCCAGATCCCACCGGATTCTACGCCAGTCAGTTTCGCAATTGCGGCGCTCCCGCCGATTCTGTGTTCCTCAAGACTCCCCAACGCAGTCTGTATTAGGATGTTCTCGCCGATCAGTTCAGAGAACTGCATGTTCTACCCCTTTCATGCGCGCAAAAGCGGACTCAGGTTCCACACGTGATCCGCAATCCCGGCTTCCATAGCGGGGGTGGCGCAGGGAACCGTGAATCCGGCAGAAATTGTACCATGCGAAGTGCAGTCAGCGTGGGAATCTAGATCCGCATGGTGAGGTTCGCCTGTCCGGGCCGCACCAACGCCCTGGACTCCGGCACCTTATCCGATTCGACCCCCACCCGTTGAGTTGAGTGCCAGCACGATCACGTGGAACGTTGAACTCCGGGACCATGCGGCAACGCGGCACCCCCTCGCGACGGGCGATGCTGCATCCACAATGTCGTCTCCCGCGACCGGAAGGCGTCCCAAAAACCTCAACCCCGGTTTACCCCGGACGAACCCGGCTTCTGGGCTTTTGCGGGGCATCGGCACTGCGCGGCGGTCCTGGGAACAGGCGCACTAACGGCCCGGCTGGATGCCCGCGCGCCTATTTCGGGACGACCCGAAATAGGCCCCATGTGAAACTTGCGCAAACTGGCCCTGATCGGCGTTGTCGTGCAGATTTCTGAGAACCGGCGTCGTCGTGATATGCGTCAACCGGTACGGTCGGTACGACCGTACCGCATGACGATACCCCTTGTCAACCTCGTTAACCTTGACTGTCCGTAAGATATTGCCAGGCAAAGGCTTCTGCGCGCGCGGGACCAGCCAAGAGCCTTCTCAAGTGGGGGTGCCTCGCCCTCTGAAGTCGGGACCAGTTCCGCGAGGCTCTGGAACACGGACCCTTGACCATGTTAGGAGGGGCTGGAATCCACTGAAAAAGCGCCGCTTACGAGGCAGAAAGTAGGGCGTTCACCAGTCCAGGGAACCACAATCGACCCACAAATCCTCCCGACGAAGCAGAATATCAGAGCAGCCGCTAAGTCATTGAAACTAAGGGGCACGCGACCGAATCAACGCACTCGCGAGCCGCCCGAACTGGCAGCTAAGTCACAGGATCGCAAGGACTTCCAGGAAGGGCTTGACAACCGAAGGGCGATCTTACGCAGAGCACCAGGACGCGGGCGCGGGGGATGAACTGCGGCGCGGGACTGCTCCGCTGTTGTGCCACCGCCCGCTACTACTGCCTGCTGGGGCCGCATACTTCCTGCGCTTCGTCTACTACAATTTCTACCCGATTCGCCAAACGTTGCGCGTCACGCCGGCCATGGAAGCGGGGGATCACGGATCATGTCTGGGAACTGGCAGAATTGCTGAATTCCTGAATCGGGTTAACGATTTCGGACTTGACATTCTTGGTGCTGCGTGCCTAGAGTCTTCCTGTAGGTTCATGGGCCAGATCCGACATTAAAGTTTCGTCGTTTTCTGCCGATGAAGCGTCTAAGGGTAGTGAGAAAACGGGAGCGAAAACAATGGCCGCCATAGCGATTGATTTTCCGAAACTGTTTGATGATATCCCGCGCGGGGCTTGGGTCGCCATATCGCAGGACCATGAGCGCGTGTTGGCATTCGGTTCTGACATCAACAAAGTTATCGAGGACGCCAAGAAGGAGGGCGAGCCGCTACCCATCATTGCGCGCGTCCCGGAATCCCCAAGTTGTCTTGTACTGTAGCTCTGTATTGGAAATCACCATTGCCTCGGCTATCGTTCGGCTACAGCAAATTCGATATACCTGCGTCTCCTCCTTTCCCGAATGGGCAGACAATTTTCAGGCCAGTCCTGATTGCACAACTCGTCGGTCCATCGGGTCAGCCCTTTCGTTGCGTGGCCTGCCTAGACACGGGTGCGGACCAATGCACATTCCCCCTTTCTTTCGCCGCCCATATCGGCTTCGATTATCTGAAAATGCCGATGCACTTGACCGGCGGATGCGGCAGCACCGCGAATCCAACGTACTACGGCAACGTTGAGATTCGGATTCCGGTTGCTGTTGGTTCCGGGGTGATTCAGGAACTCTTGTTTACGACGTTTGCCGGATTCACGACCGGAATGGACCCTCAGGGCATAGGACTCCTTGGAGGATGTGGGTTCTTCGAGAATTACATTGTCGTCTTTGATCGAAAGAACAAGGCTTTCCACATCGAAACCCCATAGCAGCCCGTGGTAATAGTAACTTCTTTCGGAATGGCGCAACACCCTCGGAAAGGCGACGCGCACGGAGGCGCTACAACGCATTGCCAAGGGAGGGTTGAGGGTTTGGGTACCCCCAAATCGGCCTCGAAATCGGCCTTTTTCGCCGAGACTTACTATTACCACGGGCTGATAGGGCCATCAACGCACATTTCAGCCACTACCCCCCAGAGAAGCCATGGCCGAGCGTCCGACATGCCGCGAGACCACGGCACCACAAGTGTGGGCAGCACATAGCCCGGCTTTGGACGTGGATCAATTTCCCTGCCCGATACGACAGACCGAAATTCAAGGATTGAGCCGGGGGCCAAAAACAGTTTTGGAGCGCTTTTAGAAACATCGGGTTACGGAGTGCAACGTTGGATTTGGGTGCCCATTGCGGAGTACTTGAAACGCGGCGGAATAAGGCCCATAATCAGATCTCCAAGACAGATTCTCTGAAACCTGGAGGAGCACGATGCCGTTTGCGTTCCGTCTTCCGGCCCTCCGCTCCCACAAGCGTGCCAAGACCTCGGTTTGTGCTTCCCTCGTACTCACCTTCTGCCCAGTCCTCTTCGCGCAGGCTGGCGGCTATGTGATCAGCACGGTCGCAGGCAACGGGAAGCAGGGCTACACCGGCGACAACGGCCCCGCCACCAGCGCACAGTTGAATGGTCCAGCCGCGGTCGCCGCGGACTCTGCCGGCGACCTTTACATCGCCGACACCAGTAACCAACGCATCCGCAAGGTGACGAAGGGGGTAATCACCACCGTGGCGGGAATTGGGACGTACGGTTTCAGCGGCGACAACGGCCCCGCCACCAGCGCTCAGTTGTGGAACCCCTACGGCGTTGCCGTGGACTCCGCTGGCAACCTGTACATCGCCGACACAGCTAACAACCGCATTCGCAGGGTCTCCAACGGCGTGATCACCACCGTGGCCGGGACGGGACCGGTCCACCCTGGGGGCGGCTTCAGCGGCGACGGCGGCCCCGCCACCAGCGCCGAGTTGAACTATCCCTGGGGCGTCGCCGTGGACTCTGCTGGCAACCTTTACATCGCCGACACCAGTAACCAACGCATCCGTAAGGTGACGAACGGGGTAATCACCACGGTGGCGGGCAACGGCGCGTACGGCTACAGCGGCGACGGCGGCCCCGCCACCAGCGCCCAGTTGGACGCACCCTACGGGGTGGCCGTGGACTCCGCCGGTAGCCTCTACATCGCCGACTCCGCAAACAACGTGATCCGCAAGGTCTCCAACGGGGTGATCACCACCGTGGCGGGCAACGGCGCGTACGGTTACAGCGGCGACGGCGGCCCGGCCACCAGCGCCCGGTTGGATGGTCCCTCAGGCGTCGCCGTGGACTCCGCTGGCAACCTGTACATCGCCGACACCTGGAACTACCGTATCCGCAGGGTCTCGACCGGCATGATCACCACGGTCGCGGGAAACGGGACCGGGAGCTACAGCGGCGACGGCGGCCCTGCCACTAGCGCCGAGTTGGACGCACCCTACGGCGTGGCCGTGGACTCCGCCGGCAACGTCTACATTGCGGACTCTTGGAACAACCGAATCAGACAACTTGTTCCCACATCCACTTCGGGTATCGGCTGCGTGTACTCGATTGATCAATCCGCTGAGAGCTTCGGAGCGGCGGGTGGCAGCAGCAGTGTGGGCGTACTTGCAAGCGCCTCCAGTTGCCCTTGGCTGGCGATCAGCTACGTCGATTGGATCACGATCACTTCCGGGGCAAGTGGCAGCGGTACCGGGCTGGTGACTTACACCGTTAGCCCGAATCCGGACTCGGCTTCTCGTTCTGGAACGATTTGGATTGCCGGGGGCAACAGCCTGACTGTCAATCAATCCGGAGTCACTTGCTCCCTTGCCGTAGGGTCCAGGACCATCCCGGCTCCAGCTAGCGGGCTGACCGGTGGCACCTTGACGGTTACGTCGAACGCCCCCGACTGCCAATGGACCGCCGTCGCAAATGTGGCTTGGATTCTGGTGAGCGGAGGGAGCACCGGGATGGGAAGCGGGACCGTGACGTACACAGTAGGAGTCAACACTGGCGGTCTGCGGACGGGGACCATCACTCTTGCAGGCCAGCAAGTGTACGTCAATCAAGCGGCTTCCGGAGGGTCCGTCTCGTCGCTGGCGTCCCTGAATGCCGGCGGGATCGTGAACGCAGCGAGTGGCAGCCCGCCAATCGCTTCGGGAAGTTTCGTCAGTATCTATGGCCAGAATCTTTCCGACACCACTACGGACTGGAGTCCTGCCATCGTGAACGGCAAGCTGCCAACGTCATTGGCAGGGGTCCAGGTACTGGTCAATGGTCAGAATGCTTTCATCAGCTATGTCCAGCCCACGCAGGTAAACGTGCTCACCCCGCCCGACAGTGCAGTTGGGACAGTTGAAGTTGATGTAATCACCAATCACGGGACCGTCCCCGCAATGGGCACCATGGCTGGTGTGTCTCCCGCTCTGTTCACGTACGCTCTGCAAGGCCGGTTCTACGCCGACGCCTTATTCGCCACCGATTACGCATACGTGGCTGCGGTTGGCGCGTTACCAGGAGTGACCAGCCGCCCAGCGAAGGCCGGTGACTACATTCTACTTTTCGCTACGGGTCTCGGACAGACGAATCCGCCATATCCTGTCGGGCAAGTCCTCACCGCTGCGTACCCGGTTCCAGATCTTTCAAAAGTGAGTGTGCTGATCGGCGGACAGCCTGCTCTGGTACAGTTTGCGGGGATGACCTATGCTGGCTTGTTCCAAATCAATATCCAGGTGCCCAACGGCATTCCCGCCGGGGATCAGCCAATCGTGCTCGGGGTCTCCGGACAGGCATCACTTCCCACGGTGTACGTGACATTCGGCGGCGGATAGACAACGCCCGATTTCTGTTCTGGGCTGGGCGCACATATTCCTACAAAATGGTCAGGGGAGCATCTGTGCTTTTCCGGGTGTCCAAATGTGCATATTTCTCAGACATCTGTGTTGGACCTTTCTACTCGGTGGCACACTCTCGCTGCTTCGTTGATTTTTGTCTTGCCCTAAGATTTTTTTCTATTTTTCCTAAACCGAAGTTCCAGCCCTGATCGCATGTAGATCCCTTTTGTGACAATGAGTTGCGCAGATTTGATGATCATTATGTAGTCATGTAATAACTAACATTCCACTTGTATTCATCGAATAATTCCCGTACTCTGTCTACATGTACGTCGCCGTCGTCCCCAACCGCAACTCCCCGCCCGCTATCCTCCTCCGCGAGAGCTCCCGCGAAGACGGCAAGGTCCACAACCGCACCATCGCCAATCTCTCCCACTGGCCCCCGGCCAAAGTCGAGGCGCTTCGCGCCGTCTTGAAGGGCTCCACCGCCCTCGGCGCCCCTCTGCCTCAGGCCTTCGACATCGTCCGCTCCCGCCCTCACGGCCACGTCGCCGCCGTCCTCGGCACTTTGCGCAAGTTGCATCTCGACCGCTTCTTCGATAAGCATTCCGACCGCAATCGCGATCTCGTCTTGGCCATGATCGCGGCTCGCGTGCTGGTGCCAGCATCCAAACTCGCCACCTCCCGCGCTCTTCATCCCGATACCCTCAGCAGCACGCTGGGCGAGTTGCTTCATCTCGACTCCGTCACCGAGGATGAACTCTACCAGGCCATGGACTGGTTGTTGCCTCAGCAGGCTCGCATTGAGGATGATTTGGCCAAACGGCACCTGGCCGAGGGATCGCTGGTGCTCTACGATTTGACCTCCACCTATTTCGAGGGGCGTCACTGCCCGCTCGGCAAACTGGGCCACTCGCGTGACGACCAGAAGGGCAAGTTGCAGGTCGTCTTCGGCCTGCTGACCAATGCCGAGGGTTGTCCATTGGCAGTGGAAGTTTATGCGGGGAATACATCCGATCCCAAGACCGTGTCCGATCAAGTGACCAAACTGCGCCAGCGATTCGGACTACAACGTGTGATTTTAGTCGGCGACCGCGGCATGATCACCAGCGCGCGCCTGCGTGAGAATCTCAAACCCGCATCCGGGATCGAATGGATCACGGCGTTGCGCGCGCCAGCTATCAAGAAACTGGCCTCTGATGGGGTTCTGCAACTCTCCCTGTTCGACAGCCAGGATCTGGCCGAGATCACTCATCCGGACTTTCCCGGCGAGCGCCTGGTGGCCTGCTACAATCCCCTGCTGGCCGAGGAACGCGCCCGCAAGCGCCCTGAACTTTTGGCCGCCACCGAAAAGGAGTTGGAGAAGATTGCCGTAGCCACACGCCGCAAAAAGCGCCCGCTACGCGGCAAGCAAAACATCGGACTGCGCGCCGGAAAGGTGCTGAACCGCTACAAAATGGGAAAGCATTTTCAAGTTCAGATCGAAGACGACAGCTTCACTTATACCCGCAAACAAGCCAATATCGAGAAGGAAGAATCGTTGGATGGCATTTATGTCATTCGCACCAACGTCCCCGCCGAAGCGCTGTCCAGCGAGCAAGCTGTGCGCAACTACAAGAGCTTGTCGGGTGTGGAGCGCGCCTTTCGCAGCTTGAAAACTGTAGGCCTGCACGTGCGCCCCATCCACCATCGCCAACCCGATCGCGTCCGCGCTCATATCTTTCTCTGCATGCTGGCTTACTACGTGGAGTGGCACATGCGCAAGAATCTGGCGCCCCTTCTGTTTGATGATGAGGACAAGATCGCAGCGGAAAAACTGCGCGCCTCGGTGGTCGCGCCGGCCCAGCGCTCCCCCTCAGCTCAAGCCAAGGCCCACACCAAGCGCACTTCAGACGATCTGCCCGTGCACAGTTTTCAGACTCTCCTCAGCGACCTCGCCACGATCGTCTCCAACCATGTGCAGCCCAAAGATGCCAGCACCCCGGCTTTTGATATCATCACCGTCCCTACGGCTCTCCAGCGACGCGCCCTCGAACTCCTCCAGGTATCTTTGTAAGCCTCCGAAAACGTAGTCAGTAAGCCGAGCTGTGTTTCCAGCCAACTGCCATGTAATCAGTCACTTGCGTTTTAGGGTGCCTGGAACTTCGGACTAAACTACTTGATGAGCGGGCGCTCGGGTTGAATCGCTCTTCCAGGCGGCGCAGTCCAGCCCCCCGGTACCCCCTGGGCCGTCGCTCCGTGCAAGGTCCATAGGCATGTCTACGTCTGTTGGTATGTGCGGAAAGAGTTGAGGGGAATTACAAAATGCCGATATAGTATTTGGGCCTGGTGTTCGATTCTTGAAGCGAATCGCACACCAGACAGAAACGGGACCGCGACAGACGCCAATCTGCCACGGTCCCTAAACACCGAGTTGAAAGGCCAACACGATGTCTACAAACGAGAATACCGCAACCGAGAAGCAGGACGTTTACCACAGGGTAACGGACTCGATCATTACCGCAATCGAAAATGGCGTCGGTCAATACCGTATGCCATGGGCAGTGCGACAGGACAAGGGATTCAGCCCCATATCCGTTGGCTCTGCCAAGCCGTATCGCGGCATCAATACCCTGGTTCTGTGGGCACAAGCCCAGAGCAAGGGCTACAGTTCCGCTTTCTGGGGCACCTACCCGCAATGGCAGGAGATTGGCGGGCAAGTCCGCAAGGGTGAGCATGGTTCACCTGTAGTGTACTGGGGTACATACGAAAAGCAGACCAGCGAAGACGAAGACGAAAGGCGGCATCGTGGCCTGTTCGCCAAGGGCTATACAGTTTTCAACATCGAGCAGGTTGACGGCTGCAAGCTGCCCAAACGATTTGAGCCGAAACTCAGCCATAACGAACGCATCGCCCACGCCGATGCGTTCTTCGCTGGCGTTGGCGTTCAGGTCCGGGATGGTGGTAACCGCGCGTTCTATCGTCCCGACACTCCCGAAGCAGTGTACATGCCCGGATTCGATCAATTCCCTGACCCCGTGAACTACTACAGCGTGCTGGCCCATGAGTCTACCCATTGGACCTCGCACGGTTCCCGGTGTGACCGGCAATTGGGAAAACGGTTTGGCGATGATGATTACGCCATTGAGGAGTTGGTTGCAGAGCTTGGCTCTGCTTACACCATGGCACGGCTTGAGCTTGAATTGACTCCTCGCGAGGATCATGCCCAGTACATTCAATCGTGGCTGCGAGTTCTCAAGGCCGATAAGCGGGCCATTTTCACGGCTGCGAGCAAGGCGCAACAGGCAG
>Ga0224558_1003992_pt1 | contig 11813 bp, 21 predicted proteins | sample 714S32024metaG_FD_180682 | JGI IMG/M metagenome (GOLD analysis project Ga0224558, IMG submission 180682) | Peat soil microbial communities from Stordalen Mire, Sweden - 717 S3 20-24 | ecosystem: Environmental > Terrestrial > Soil > Wetlands > Peat | place: Sweden: Norrbotten County, Stordalen... | reverse complement strand
GTGCGCCGGCTACAGAACCTGCGGCACGAGTTGATCGCGCCCGATGACCGACAACACGATGAGGAGGTGGTCGACGAGGCTGTTACAGCCGCCGCGTAGGATGATCGACAGGAACCGCGTCAGTCGGTTTTTACACCAGTCGCGGGACGCCACCGGCGGAAAGCTCCGCCACTTGAGCATCGGACAGGCACACAAAGGAAAGCGCGTGGTGCTCCTTGTCGACGACCGCGACGTCAGAGTGCACTCAGTCCAAGGCCAGTTCCTCCGGGGGCTCCGTATCGACCCGAGGAAGATCTATCAAGGCCAGTCGGCCTAGGGTGTCCACGATGTCTCGTGACAGATGTCCGGGATGTCCCGCGACAGCGCAGTGGTGTCGGAGAGGGGACTTGAACTTAGACAACACCAGTGCTCGTGCGTGTCGCTTAGTGACAGTTGTGCTGGCTACGTGCGCAAGTCCGCTCCGCAGACACCTTCCGAATGCTGCTTTGTGACGGTTCGGACTGGTAAGTCCGGCAGAACGCGGGCAGAAACCGTGCTCCCCCATCCGCAGGGAGCCGAGGCCAGCGGAGTCCCCTGACGAAGTAAGCCCCGCTGGGCAACGGCTCGACCCGGGTGGAGGGGCCGGCCACGTCATCACCGGCGGCGGTTACCGCACCCGGTGGGTGTGTCGCTTCGGACCTAGCCGGCTCGAATCTCCCGGTCGTTTCTGCGTGCCCACCCCACGATCGCCGTGCGCTGCCAAGTTCGTTTGGGAGCTCGACATGGTGGTAGGTGAACGCCTCGTGGAGGCTGAGGACGCACTAGCCTGAGGCAGGCGGCCAGCTGATTTCTGCTGGGGAGGGGGGAAGGTCATGGCGGACGATGTGATCGACCAGGAGGTGCCGCGTCCCGAGGCTGAGGTTTCCCGATGACGCAGCCACCTCCTCCTCCCATGCCGACGATCGACCCGAAGTCCGCTCGAGCTGAGGCCAAGGCAGCCAAGGCGCGCGCGAAAGCCATACGGCCCTGGTACAAGAGGAAGAGGTTCATCTTCTCGGGGATCATCGTCCTAGTGATCATCATCATCGTTGCGGTGTCAGCCGGAGGAAAGAAGTCGACCAGCTCGGGCCCGGCACCTACGTCCGGCGGAAACAAGAACGCTGCAGGCTGCGTAGCCAAGCCCGCTTCGTACCCGGACCAACAGTCAACTGACTGCGTGGCGCTGCCCAACAACACAGTCGCCATTGCGAACACCACGGTCACTGCGACCTGGACCCGTTCGACTGACTCGCTTGGCAACAACTCCATTTGTGCGGCCGTCAACATCAAGAACCACAACAGCTCGACGATCTCCTACAACGACCTCTATTGGAAGTTGCAAACCCCTAGCGGCAAGGTGGAAGACACCAATTTCACCGCCACAGGTGACCTCGGCAGCGGAGACCTTGTAGGTGGGGGGACAGCAACAGGCAACGTTTGCTTCGACGATCCCGGTCAGAGTGGCACCTACGTCGGGATCTACAAGCCCGATCCGTTCAGTCGGGCCAGAGGGATCTGGCTGTTCCCTCTGAGTTAACGCAGGGATGGCGGCTTAGGCAGGCGGTTGCGCCGAGTCCTGGCCCGATAAGCGCAGACACTCAAGGTCAGCAAGCCGATTCGGTGTACTACCGGGGGACATCGGCTCGCCGACGCTGCCTACTCCCACGGTTTTACCCGCCATTTGCAGATTGTTGGTGTCGGAAATGCGATACTTCTCGTCCCGAGAAAGGGGGCAAAGTTTGCCCCCTTTTCTCCCCGGGCTCGCGGGATGCTCGGCCTTCAGTAACGCCCCGTGCCTGCGCCTAGCGTCAACCACGACCTCGCCGTCCTCGGCACAGCAGTTGGGGTGTGGACCGACGAGATGACCTAGCTTGAAAGCATGGCGAATGGTGCGCACTACGGCGGTACCTTGACCCTCAAGCGTCTCGCCGTTGCAGCAGTCGTCGCTGCTATTCCCCTGGTGGCTGGCTGCACGTCGTCTGCAGTGACCACTCCGTCGGCCGTGACTACGCCTTCGGCCTCGATCCCTCCCACATCGCGGACGCCTTCAACGGCACACACCGGTGCCACGCTCAGCCTGTCCACCTACACCGTGAGACTGGTGCAAGTGATAGACCCCGCCCAGCCCGGCCAGTACACGCTCTCCCCGGCTGCCGGGGACCGATACGTGGCGACCGTGTTCGCGATCACGAACACCTCAGGATCGGCCCTCACTGGGAATGCCAACATCGAGGCGTCGGTGATCGGTTCGGACAACCAGACCTACAACGCCTATCCCGTGCCCGTGTCGGGGTGTACGAATTTCAACTACGGCCAGGTGCAGCTCGCCGCCGGGGAGAGCACGACCGGATGCGTCGTGTTCCCCGTCCCGACCGGAGTGAGCGTGGTGAAGGTGAAGTACGGCGGCTACGCCGGGCAGGGTGACTTCGGCGTGTGGCTCAACCCGTAGGTTCTACGCTGCGCTGAGGAGGACTTCGCCCCGCAAGAGGGCCGGTGTACTAGCGGGGTCGTACCCCTCACCGACACTACTTACTCCCAGGGTTCTACCCGCCAGTCGCAGATTGTTGGTGTCGGAGAACCGACCTGCACGTTCTCGTACCAAGGGGCATTGGCGGCTTGAGCCCTGGCCGCTACGTTCCGTCGAACTGAGCCACCCACCCCAGCGTCAGCGTTGTCTAGGGCAATAGGCTGGGCGATTGTGGGTGCGTTGGTGGCCATACTCATTGTCGCCATCATCGTGGACGGGCTATTGGCTCTTGTCCCAGCGACCATCGCCGAGAGGAAAGGGCGCCAGTTCGCAATCGCCACGGGGGCGGCACAGGGCATGATCCAGATGCCCGAGTTCTTGGCTGGCCTGCTTGCCGCGACGTAGGTCCCTGCCCTCCCAACTCTGCCGAGGGGGAATGTCATTCTCCCCAGCTCAGGGCCCGTCCGGTGGGCGCTCGCCGTCGGGTTGCTCCCCCTCCCGGGGCCGGGACGCGGTATCAAATGGCTGAACGCGAGCACAAGTCCCTGCCCTTATCCGCCGCGCGCTTTGTTGAGATCGCCATAGACGACGGAGCGCCGTTAGAACAACAATAAGGACAAGGACGATCCCCGCTGCAATTGCTCCCTTGACGGCGTAGCCCTGTCGGCGGTGAGCCTCGCTTAGGCACGGAACAAGGGATGGAGGCACCAGCCTCCTTGTGTAGACGCTAGCAACGGAGGATCCGCAACTAATGCTGCGGCCGACACTTGTTCCGACGCTGAAAGGCTTGAAAGCGAACCAGGTTGCCGCGACGGACGAGACCGCGATGATCAAATAACCGAATGAGAGGCTTACGGTCCACGCGTCGGAACCGGTTGGCGATGCCCTTCGACCCACGCGTGCCCCCTCCATTCTGCGATTTGAGCAATTTTACAGCCGGGAACAACTACGCCACGCAGTCCGGTGATGCCACCAGCATCACCCAAGACGCGACATCGAGTGGGTACTCTCACCGATGACCATGTGGGGCGTTTCGAAAACGACGTTCGTCGACTCACAGCACCCCTTGCCGATCCCAAGGGCGGCGTCGAGGATGTTGCCCAAGGCCTCGGCGATGCCAACCGCATCACCCAAGAAGCGATCTCGAGCGACTACAGGCGCCGTCCCGACGCTTTGCCTTGTGTGCTCGGAGCGACGAGCGACCACGAAAGGCCGCTGTGGCACGTGCGCTCGGTATTTCAAGCGCAATGGTTTCGATCGTCCGGTGCGCCTGACTGAGCGCCAGCGCGACACAGACAGCGCCATGCGCCTCCTCATGCGGCCGGGCGACGCTTCGATCATCACCCTCGAGGATCTCTTGGCGCGCCCGGCGTGGCACACCCGAGCTGCGTGCCACGACGCCAGCCTTGACCTCTTCGTCCTCGGCCCCTACCAGAGCCCGCGCCCGGGACTCGCTCTCTGCGAAGGCTGCGAGGTGCGCGTCGAGTGTCTCGACTTCGCGATGGCCGACCCGAACCTCGAAGGGACGTGGGGTGGGACGACAACGCGTCAACGCCGTACACTGCGCCAGGCGGCCTCATAGGCACAGGAAGCCACCAGGGGAGCATCAAGGTGCGTTGCGTTGCCGGAGTAGGAGCGTTGGCACTCGTTTCGACAGTCGCCCTGTCAGGGTGCTCAGGCTCTCCCCGGGGTGATGGCCGTGCCGTTCCCACATCGGCTGCTGCGTCGACCTCCGCTGGGCCGTCGCTATCGGCTCAGCTGCTCTCGGTGAACGAGCTACCGACAGGGTGGGCAGTCGACAGCTCGGAAAACACGGCCAACGCTTGCAACTCACACCCGCTCGAGGCAGCACCTCCCGCTCAGGAGGACCACGTCTACTTCGCCGATGCCGGTGGCACGCCCGCTCTCCAGGAGGCGTTGGCCACCTACCGCTCGTCCGCTGTCAGCGCCTTCCATGCGGTCAAGACAGCGCTGGACAAGTGCACTTCCTTCGATTCGACAGCGAACGGCGAAACAGTCCACGAGACGCAGGGCGCGATGTCGTTTCCCGCCGTGGGTGATCAGTCGGCCGCGTACGAGGCATCGTTCACTATTCAGGGAATCGCTGCCAGCTTCGATATCGTGATCGCGCGCAGGGGATCTGTCCTCGTGGCTGTCGCCGAGGGGGATGTCGGCTCGGTCGACGTCGACCAGTTCCAGGGCTTTGTCAACCAAGCCTTAGCCAAGGTGGTGTGAGTCGGTCCGCCGCTAGACGCGCTCACAATGCGTCGGAGGAGTCGGAGCGCACGAAGAGTGCTCCACAGCCCCGCGAACGATTCGGAGCGAACACAGTGGCCCGTCCGCCGCATCGCTGCGCCCTCACCGCTCGAATTCTGAGCCGTGGTACGGGTCGGGACGCGCGTTGAACGACGAAGCCCACGGCACTGCGCCAAAGGGCACTCGCGGGTCGATGCCGGTCCAGGGCACTACACGCTGGGTCGCCGGGTCGGTAGCCGTCGAGAGCGACAGCGTGCACGCCATCACGACGGCGTCTCCGGCGTCCGTCGACCGTCCGAGGCGCTTACGAATCTCATCCTTCGACTCGATCTGGACCTTGCCGCCGGAGTTGATGCGCCACTTGGGAGCACAGAGGTCGCCGATCAGCTCTTCGTCGTCAGGCAACGCCAAGGTGGGCCCGTAGGCGGGGTCGAGCAGCTCCCGAAGGTGCCACCATGCCTGGCTGCGCTGGTTCAGGAAGGCGAGCTCGCCTGTCCGGTCGCGTCGATCACTTTTCTCGGCAGCGTTGAAGGCCACGACCGCCATGCGCTGCTCTCGGAGACGATCGACGACGCCGGCACCGATGCCGATGACATCGACGACGGCGATCGCGGCGGGCTCTCGGAGTTTCACGGCGACGTGCCCGGTGGTCTCCATCGTGTCCGACAGCCGGTGACGCTCAAGGGTCTCCACGGTGCTGCCACGGCGGACTGCCAGCACCGTCTTGTCGGTGCCTGAGCGCGCCACGTCCACGCCTATGACCGGTCGCACCGACGGCGACGGACTGCCGGCGTCCAGCCATATCCGATGACGCTCGATGGCTGCCTCGACCCACGTCAGAGGGATCACGCCGTCTTCGTCAGAGGAGGCGAAGTCACCGAGAACCCGATTCCGGTAGACGGCGCTCGTCTCGCCCCACTGCAAGGCACGCTGGGTGGCCCAGTCTTGTGACACACGACCGGCGGCAACGGCGTCCTCGAGGGTCAGGTGGAACGTCTGCCAGTCCGTGAGGCCCGCCTTGCGGTTGTGGATCTCATAGAACCGGCCGCTTGGCTCACCAGGAGTGGAGGTGGCTAAGGCGAAGGCCTCACCAGTGCCGGACATCGCACCCTCGACGGCATCGAACACGGCGGCGGGGATGCTCTTCGACTCGTCGAGGATGAGAAGCAGGCTCGTGGCGTGTGCGCCTTCGAGGAGTGCCGGATCGTCTGACGCCGCGGCGAAGGCCTGGCCGTGGGACAGCTTCAGGGTGATGGCGAGCAACTCCGAGCGCCTGTCGAACGCCGGTCGGCCGACAAGATCCCAGCGGATCCGCCATGCCCACAGGTGGATCTCCGGCCACAGGTACCGCTCGAGCTGGCGCCAGGCGCCTGCGGTGGTGATGCACTTCCAGTCGATGCCGGCGGCATCACGGGTGATGGCGAACCACAAGACCGCCAGTGCAGCGGTGGTGGTCTTGCCGGCACCGTGGAGACTGCGAACGGCGACACGGCGCTCGTCGTGAAGCGCGGCGAGGATGCGGGCCTGGTAGCCGGTCGCTCCGGTGCCTTGGGGCCAGTCGATGCACTCGCGGGCGAAGGCGGCGGGATCGTTGTGCCAGCGCAGGCGTGGGTCGCGGTCCTGTTCGATCAGTTGCCGTGCGACCTCCGCCAGGATCGGGTCAACCCCGGGAGCGGACCCGGCGGTGGGTGCCGCCAGGCCGGCTCGACCGGGAACTGGGCGCGCAGCCACAACACCGGAAGGGACCACGCGCGCAGACATCACGACTTCTCGAGCGCCGGGGCGGTTGCGGCGGTCTCTACCCGGATGCGACTGTCAGGACCGTCCCAGGGCTGGCGCAAAAGGGCGTCGGGCACCGGATGGGCACCCGAGGCTCTTGCACGGCTGATTTGACGGTGTACGGGTGCAATCGTGGCAACCTCGCACCACACACCGTCGTCGCGTCGGACAAGGCTGCGGACTCGCGAGGGAGCGCGGTGCCCGCGAGTGAGATGGGCGTCGAAGGCTGTGTAACCGGAGAAGTGCTCACAGCAGGTCGCGCAGTGGGCCTCGCTTCGACGGTGCCAGGACCGGTGACATGTGGGGCAGTGCGTGCCGCGATGGCCGGGCGGCCACGACCCATGTGCGTCGGCATAAACGCAGATGGCACAGATGGCGCCGGGACGCTCCCCGGGAACTAGCTGCTGGTGCGCTCCAGAATGCGAGCGACCTGCGTGGGGTGCCAGGTGGTCCCAGTCTTCGGCTGTCTGCTCTCTGCTGCCAGCCGCGAGGCGATCCGACGAAGTGACAGCCCCTCGTCTCGGAGCTCGTGCACGCGCCGCACGGTCTCTTGCTCGCTCGGCTCGGGGACGAGAGCTCGATCCTTGACCGCACAGCCGAAGCGAGGTCGACCGCCGCCGTAACCGCCCTTGGCGACTTTCGCAGCCTTGCCGGCCATCATGCGCCCACGGATCAGAGCCCGCTCGTACTGTGAGATCGCGCCGAGGACGTGGCGCACCAGCACGCGGGTGGGATCGTCGCTGTCCACATCCGGCTCGGCCACCGATAGCACCTCGGCGCCGGCCTCGCGCATCCTCGCCATCACGGTTTCCTGGACGAGCAGATCCCGCGCGAGTCTGTCCAGCCGGTAGACGACGAGGGCGGCCGCTTGGCCGGTCTCGATGAGCCCCAACGCCTGAGCAAGCCCCTGGCGCGCCTCCAGGCCGTTCGAGCCCGATTGCCCCTCGTCGGCCAGCATCGTCACCAGGTGAAGTTTGTGCTCCCCGCAGTACCGGGCGATCGCTTGGCGCTGCACCTCGAGCCCGAAGCCCTCGGCTGTCTGCTCCTGGGTCGACACCCGCACATACCCGATCACCTTGCGCTGCGTCATCATGTCTCCCGCTGTCACGATACCTAAAGGTAGTGTAACATAGCAGGTCAGGAAGTGCAAGCGGCCTCATGAGACTCGCACCCCGGCGGTCACAAGTTCGGCCGCGAAGAGGGCACGGGCGCGCTGTTGGCGTGCGGGATCAAGGCCGACGTCGACGTGAGCGAGGGCGTGTTGCAAGGCGACCACGAGCGCGGCCGCCTGAGCTTCGCGGATGGCAACCAAGCGCACCTCCACGTCGAGCTTCGCCAAGGCGGTCAAGAACCGGCCGCTTCGATCCAAGGCTCGCTCGTAGGCGGCCAGGTAGGCGCGCACATCCTCTTTGCCAAACGCATCGGTCGTTGCCCAGCTCCGCAGTTCGGCGGCACGCTCGGCGAGGACGTCCATGAGAGCGACGACACGGCCACCGATCCGGGCCAGGTGCTCGTACAGCTCACCGGCGTCCGTGATAGGTGTCCCCTCGAGACGCTCAAGGATCCGCCTGGCCTCCTCCTCCATCACACGGACGCGACCAGCGTGAACCGCACGAGGGCTCTTGCCGCCGTGCATGTAGCACACGCTCAGGCCGCGCATGGCGAGTCGCCGGCATCGTTCACCTGACCGCTTGCTCGTCGCGGTGCACTGCCTGGCGTCCATGGGGGTCGGACTCACCGGGCACCACCATGAGGTTCGGCCCCATCACTGGCCATGTCGCCCTCGTCCGTGGAGTTGTTTTCAGCCGATGCTGTTGACATCACTTCGCCCCTCCGAACAGCTCTTTTGAGGACTCGTGAGGACTCCCCCGTAAAGTTCCCCGCGGGGGGGATATAGAGGAGTTACGGGACGAGTGCTCACCAGTCCTCACCACGAGGCCGATTCCCCTGGTCAGGCTGTTATGGCCGTACTGCTCGACTTTGACGCCGTGCTCCTCCAAGGCCCTCACGAAGTCCTGCCGACGCCCGGGCCGTTCACCGGTCGTCTCGCACCACCCGCGCCACGCATCGAAGAGTTCTCCGACCTTTGTCCGCACCGTCTGCTCGACCGCGACCGTGCACTCGTCTCGCCACGCGCCGAAGGTGTCTTCGCTCGTTCGATACTCCTCCGTGGCTTCGGTGACCGCCGAGGGCGCTTCGCCCAAGCCGTAGCGGTTCCAGTCGATGGCGCCTCGTACGAGCCACGCCAGCACGGCGGGCCCGTGGTCCTCGACTAGGCGGCGTCGGAGTGTGGGGTCCTGCTCGTCGACTGGGATCACCGTCTTGAACGGCACGACCTTGAGCCGGCGCCAGATGGCGTGATCCGTTCCATACACCCGCGGCTGGACGTTGGTGACGAGCAGCACCTTGTGTGACGGCTTGAAGTTGAACCGCCGGCCGTACAGCTCACGGGCGCTGAGCGTGTCGCCTCCGGTGAGCACCTTCACGATCGCCTCGGCGAGCACCGCTCGGTGTTCGAGCTCGGCGCTTACGACGAGGCGCTTCCCACGCAGGGCCGCCAGGCGCTCGGGGTGCGGTTCGTGGTCGCGGCGGATGATGAGCCCTTCGGGGGCGGTGATGGCGTGCTCGCCCAGGAGGTCCTGCACGACGCCGATGAGCGTCGACTTGCCGTTCGCTCCGATGCCGCTCAGCACCGGAAGCACGTGCTCGTACACCAGACCCGTGATGCAATATCCGAGGAGCCGTTGAACGAAGGCGATCAGATCGACGTCAGCGTCGAAGATGCGATCGAGGAAGGCCACCCATGCTTCGGAGAAGGCGTCGGGGTCGTAGTCGACGTCGATCCCGCGGGTAATGAGCCGCGCAGGGTCGGGCGGACCGAGGCTGCCATTCGTGAGATCGACCGTGCCGTTCCGACATGCGAGGAGGAGCGGGTGCGTGTCGAGCTGCTCAACGGCCACCACCACGGCGCCGTGGGTGCCTACAAGCGACAGCAGCCCGTCACGACGGCCAGACTTGGCCGATGCCTCGTAGTGGCGAGAACGGCGCCGGAACTCGTCCGCGTTCGGTGCCTCGGCCACCCAGCCTCGCAGGTGCTCGATCGTGTCGGCGGCGAACCGGGCGACGCGCTCGGTACGGTCTTCGCACCACCAGGCGCCGTTCCAGACATACCAGCGTCCGAGCTCGGGTGAGCGGCGGATCTTGTCGCCATACTCGGCGAGAAACCGTTGCGCGTTCAGGTAATCTCCGGCGACTTCGGGCACCTCAGCCCGGGGACGGATGGGGGTGACGTTGTCGACGTTGTCGACGGGCTCGCCACGGGGTGTGTCAGGGGTAGTGGTCATAACGAAGCCTCCGAGACGAGTTGTGCCCAATCCCCAAGCTGCATAACCACGTAGGCGTCAGTGATCGGCTTGCCGCGACGCTTGGCGATCACCACCGGCACGACGCCGTCCCCGAGGTTGTCCGCCTCGGCAGCTGCCTCGTTCATGAACCCGGCCAAGTCGATGCTTCGATGTGCCTTGCACTCGAGAGCGAAGCCGGGCAGGCCGTCGATGTCGCCGACGTCTCGTGGGCGGCCAGCGCCGTACGCGCGCTCTGCGTAGGGATGACCGTTGTCACGCAGACAGGCGACGACTTCGCGCTCGAACCGGGCCCCCCGGGCCTTCATGGGCCGACCGTTCGTGGCGGCCATTAGAACGGCTCCCCGCCGGCGCCACTCGGTGCAACCGTCGCTGGCTCTCGGCGCTGCGTGCGCTGGAGCTCGGCGCTGGTGAAGCGGAGGTCAGGACCGACACCGTCCGCCAGAATCTTTTTCGTGGTGCGCTCGACGCCGTCCTTACCCGTCCACTTCTCGAGCTCACCCCGCCCGACGACGAGCACCCGGTCGCCTTTCACCAGAGACTCGGCGACGTGCTCGGCGAGGGTGGCGAAGCATACGATCTCGTAGAAAGAAGTCTCAGGCTCAAGCTCAGGCTCACCTTTAGGCACGTAGGGACGAACAGCCAGGCCGAACGTCGTCCAAGCCACACCGGACTTGCCGAATCGAAGCTCCGGCTCACGGGTGACGTTCCCGATCTTCGCGGTGGACGTGCCGTTGCTGGTGCTCATGCCGCCACCAGCTCCTCGAGTGCCTCGGCCACGATCTCCGCCACGTCGACAGGGTCGAGTCCGTCTTCGAGCGCGAGCTGGCTCACACAGTCAGCGGCAACGTGTCGCGAGTACCCGGCAGCCAACATCGCGAGCACAGTTCTCACATAGACAGCGGGTGGTGCGGGTCGTTCGGCGGGCGCAGGTGCAAGAAACCTCCCGATCCTCACGGGTGCCGGCCGGGGTCGCGGCATGGTGTGGCGTTTCCACCATCCGATCGTCGGCACGTCGCCGCGCTCGACCATGGCGGCGATCTCCTCCGCTGCATGAGCAGAGTCACGGAAGCGCGGACGGTCGCGTGCGTCCGCTATCGAGGCGAGGTGTCGAAGGGTCTCACCGTCGAAGCCCGCGACGAGCACGCCGAGGGAGGCGGAAATGTGCCGGGGTTCGCTCATGGTCGTCTGACCCATTCGTCAAGCAGCCGGTTCACGTCCTCTACCGGGCTCTGACGATCAGCGAGGGGGGTGACGACCGCGCGGGCCTCGGGTGGCAAGTCCTCAGGTGAGCTCTCGAGCGCCGGGTCCCGGTCCGGGCGGCGCTCGTATTCGAGTCCAGCGGTTGGGCGCTTCAACTCGCGCTCGTCCATCGCGTTCACACTTCTCGGATCAGCGCGCCGGCTGAGGTGGCACTGTCGGCGACGTTTAGGCGCTCCAACACGACTTCGAGCTCGTTGAGCGTCCGGTCTCGGCGCCCGAGCGCGTGCCCAGCTATCTGCCCGCGCGTGAAGAGAAACGCCCCTGCGAAATCGTTGCGTAGCAGCTCTTCCCAAGCCGGGCGGCAGCAATCACACGCGCACGGCCGGAAAAGCCCACGGATCTGTTCGCCCCTGTCGACGTGCGCCCCCCCACAGAGACCGCACGGCTCGCCTCGCGCGCGCTCGATAAGGCCTTCCACCCATTGGAAACTATTCATAGGTCGATCACCGATTCGGCGGACCCTGCGCCCCACGACTCGGGGCTGGGCGACGGCTCGGCGAGCTCAATCGCGCGAGCGATCTCCCACAAGGTGCCATCTTTGCCAGGCGTCAGCACAGCGCCATCGCCGGGTTGCTCGGGCATTAGAGGTCCAGCCACCTTTCAACCTCGCTGAGCTCGTCGGCGCTCAGGAACGGGTCAGGCTCGCCGCCGCTGAGCTCGACGGCGTC
>Ga0224558_1003991_pt1 | contig 11813 bp, 4 predicted proteins | sample 714S32024metaG_FD_180682 | JGI IMG/M metagenome (GOLD analysis project Ga0224558, IMG submission 180682) | Peat soil microbial communities from Stordalen Mire, Sweden - 717 S3 20-24 | ecosystem: Environmental > Terrestrial > Soil > Wetlands > Peat | place: Sweden: Norrbotten County, Stordalen... | reverse complement strand
CCCGAGCGTTCGGGCGTACACGCTGAGCCAGCTCGTCCCTGACCCGGCGAGAGGCGCCACCTACGCGATCACGACGCCGCCGCTCACCGGCATCAGTGCCAGGGACCCGGCGGCGTCGCTGACCCTGACCGGCATCCTCGCCGACGGCACTGCCGTCAGCGAGCGGTTCGTGGTCCGGCCGGGCCCGGTGGACCCGACGGCCGACGTCCGACCCGCAGGCGTGGTCGCCACGTTGCTGGCGGGCGCCGGCTCGCGGGTGGTCACCAACCCGAACGCGTTCCTCAACCAGCCCGCTTACCTTGTGAGCGGCGTCACCGTGCCGCTCAGCCTGAACGTGCCGCTCAGCGTCCCGATCGACCAGACCAGCGCGCGCGGCGAGGCTACCGTCGCCGTCTCGACCAAGACCCCGTTCGATCCCAGCGAGCAGATCGTCGACCCCAACACCGCTGCCACACGCAACGAGCCGTCGTCCAACACGGTGGTGTTCGTCGGCGCCCAGCAGCTCACACCGCCCCAACCGCCGAAGGTCCTTCAGGGGGTGCCGACCCACATCGTCCACCACCTCTACTACGACCCGGCGGACTACAACGGCAACGCCGGCTACACGCTGCCGTTCGACGTCTCCGGTCAGCAGGGAGCGTCGGGGTACCTGCTCGATCGCGCCCCCGCTCACTCGCTGTTCATCGCCGATCTCAAGCGCCGCCTGAACGCCGGGCTGCTCGACCCCAGTCCCGCCATCCCGGGCCGGGCCGACCTCCAGGCCTGGATCAACGCCCTCCCGACGTGGCTGTCGGCCTACAACCAGCGAAACGGGACCTCGCTGACCCAGGCCGGCGTGCTCAGTGACGCTGGTGGTCAGAGGGGGCTGATCCAGCATTTCTACGGCGGCCTGCTCGACGACGAGCTACGCGCCCTCGCCGACGTGGCGGGCAACGCCCCGGCCTTCGCGCAGCTGAACTCGGCGCCGGCGGCGCCGTCCAACACCCCTCTCTCAGACGTCGTCAACGGAAACGGCTTCGGCCGCAACATGTACGGCCTGCGCAGCGTCAACGCCGCCGGCGCGAGGAGCGGCCGCACAGCGAGCGTCGGTCCGATCTACACCCGCACCGTTCGTCCCTCGCGGGCACCGGTCCTTTACAAGGTGACCGCGCAGCCGAAGACGGGTGCGTTCATCCTGGCGTGGGCGCTCGACGCCAGCCCGGATGTCGCCGGCTACCTCGTCTATCGCGGCACCGACGTTTCCGTCCTCGTGGACCTGCGGTGGTTCGGCCCCGATCCCGTGCACCCCGCCGATCCGGCGACCCTGGCGCAGCCGCAGCTCACGCCCGGCGCCTGGCGGCCATTGTCGTTGACCGCCGGCGCCGGCGACCCGCGGCTGATCAGCGTCGTCAACGACCCGCGCGCCTACGCCCGCGACTACGACGGCAGCGATATGGGCGAGGTCGCGCTGCCGACGGGCACGCCCCCGGACGAGATCCTCGGCGTGTACCGCCTCGACGAGTTCGACCCGGCGACGCCCAAGGACCAGCCGGGCGCGTTCAACTACTGGATCCCCGGCGCAAGCGGCGGCACCGCCCAGCTGGTGACCGACACGACCGTCGAGCCCGAGACCTCCCGCGTTACCGGCCTGCGCCTAGGGCTCGGGCGTGGCGTCGCGGTGGTCGTGGTCGCGTCCTACGCCGGTGTGGTGCGCGTCATCGGATCCCAGCCGGTACTCCGGATCGCGTTCGTCGACGGCGTACGGCCCGGCAGCACTCTGGCCACGTCCGCGGACCCGAACGCGGCCCCGTCCTGGACGCCGGTCACCGCCGGTGAGTCCCCCTGCTACGTCATCGTGGCCGTCGATGTCGCAGGCAACCTCTCCGCCGCGTCCACACCATTTGCTCCGCCGGCACTCGTGCCCGCATGACCCTCAGCAAGGAAAGGAGCGGCAGCCATGGCTGACCCGCTGACCACCCTCCAAGACGACCTGAACACCCTCGCCACGGCGGACACCGGTGATCCCGAGAATGGAACTGCCACGACGCAGCCTCCGCTCACCGCCGCTCAGCAGGTGCTGTCGCTTCTGGCCGACCAGACGCTCGTCGGCGCCACGATCGGCTCGGCGGTCTCCGGCGTGTACAGCGCGATCGCCACCGCGATCACCGACGACGTGGTCAAGGCACTGCAGGCGATCGCCGGCGAGCTCAACAGCCCGAGCCTGGCCGGCCTCAACCTCAACGACGCGGCGTCGGCTCTGAGTTCGCTTCAGAACGTGTTGCAGACGGCCCAGAGCCTCGTGCCCGGGGGCTCGTCCGGGGCGGCGTCGGCCCTGGCGTCAACGAGCCAGTTCGCGACGCTGTTCGGGAACCTGTTGAAGGACGCGGGCAGCCTCGCGGCGGCGGCGAACACGCTCTACGAGATAGCCCAGCAGCTCGCAGCCGTAGCCGCGGCCTTTACGGCGGCGGCACAAGGGAATCCGTGATCGGACGATGTCGGTCTCCGCTCCAACCAGCCTGATCGAGGCCGCCCTCGGGTGGCTGCTGGGCGAGGTCAACACCGCGCTCGGCGGCAACGTCCTGACCGTCAGCAGTAAGAACGGGCTATCGGTCGACGTCAACGTTCCCGACGGCCCGACGGTCGACCTCGACAACATGCAGTTCGGTTCGGCGGGCTTCAGCGGGACGCTCGGCATCGACCTTGGCACGACGCCCCTGTCGCTCGAGATGTTCGGCGGCTTCACCGTGACGTTGAGCGCGTTCTCGATCACGCTGACGGACAACACCATCACCGCCACCGACATCGCAGGCTCGTTGACGATCCCGTACTTCACCAATTCCGACGGGAGCTCGGAGACGATCGACATAGAAGTCGCAGTCGGCGCCGGTGGCGCACTGACGGTCACGCTCGCCGCCCAGCAGAGCGACCCCAGCACCATGACGCCTGACGGCTTGGTCTCGCTGAAGTACGACCTGCCGCTCGGCTCGAGCATCGACCTCGAGGTCGCCACACTGGAGATCGCCGAGAAGGCCGGGCTCTGGACCGTGACGTTGACCGGCTCGCTTTTTCTGGACACCGCCGGAATCGACTGGCCCGAGATCGAGCTGCGGGGGCTTTCGATCGACTCCGCCGGCCATATCTCGCTCCAGGGCGGATGGATAGACCTGCCCAGCCAGACGGCGATCGACTTCTTCGGCTTCCACGTCGCCCTGCAGAAGCTCGGCTTCGGTTCCGACACGACGGGACGGTGGATCGGCTTCTCCGGCGACGTCAACCTCGTGGAGGGGGTGCCGCTCGGCGGCTCGGTCCGCGGGCTGCAGATCAACCTTGACACGGGCGCGGTCTCCTTCAGCGGGGTGTCGGTCGAGTTCGAGATCCCTGACGTGCTCACGTTCAGCGGCGAGATCGACCACGCCCATCTGACACAACCGGGCGACGCCGCCGCGGCCGGCCTTCCGTCGAGCTTCCCGGTCCCGGCCGACGTGTTCGCCGGCGGCGTCGACGTCACCATCGAGGCGGCCGGCGACCTCGAGATCGACGCCCAGTTCATCGTGGCCCAAGTCCAGGGAAAGTCCTGTTTCTTTTTGGCGTTGGACGCCGAGCTGCCTGTCGGGATCCCGCTGTTCACCGACGTCGCGCTTTACGGGCTGTCGGGCATGTTCGCGAGCAACCTGAGCCCGAACATCGGCAGCGACACCTGGTGGGACTGGTACAAGTACCCGACCGCCTCCGACGGCACCCCGGACGTCAACGCGGCGCCCGACCTCCAGGGCGACAACGGCTCACCGGACTTCACCGCGACCGACGTCTTCAAATGGCTCAACCCCGTCGACGGCGCCTTCGCGCTCGGCGCAGGGGCGGTGATCGGCACCCAGGACGACGGCTTCACCGCGTCGGCCTCGATCGCCTTCGTCCTGATCCTGCCGGGGCCAGTCATCATGCTCATCGGCAAGGCGAACATCTTGTCGCCGCGGATCAGCGGGTCCGCCGAGGAGGCCAATTTCGAGGCGATGGCGACCTACGACGGCAACGCTGGCACGTTCGACCTGGTGATCGAGGCCCAGTACTCGATCCCTGTCGTCTTCGACGTGCAGGCGACGGGCGAGCTGTACGTCGACCCGTCGGTGCCCGTGTGGTACCTGGCGATCGGCAAGCCGCCGCACGAGCAGCGTGTCGTCGCCCGGGTGCTCGACCTTTTCGAGTCCGACTTCTACTTCGTCGTCAGCAACACCGGACTTGTCGCGGGCTTCTGGGTCGGGTACAAGAACTCGTGGTCTTTCGGGCCGCTAAGCGCCTCGATCGACGCCTACATGGCGGCGATGGGCGCGATCCAGTGGTCGCCGCTTCAACTCGGCGCCGGCGTCGAGCTCCACGGTGAGGTCCAGCTGAGCGCGTTCGGGATCGGGCTCGGGATCACCGCCGACGCCCTGATCGAGGCCACCGCCCCCTCGCCATGGTGGGTGTACGGCTCGCTGACGCTCGAGCTCGACCTCCCTTGGCCGTTGCCCAACGTCGGCGGCACGGTGTCACTGTCGTGGGGCGGCAACGGCCCACCCCCGCCCGCTCCGCTCTCGCTCTCGACCGTCGAGGCGACGTTGGTCGATCACGGCGCGAGCGACCGCTATGCGATGCTTGCCCACCGCAGTGCCGGCACGGTCAATGCCCTCACTCCTTCCGACACCGTCGTGTACGACTCGCAGACGGCGGGGATCCTCAACGCGCTGCCCTCGGGCTACTGGGCCGCGAAGTACCCCACCAGCGACCTCTCGCAGGATCCGACGGTCGTGCTTCCCGATCTCGACCCGGGCACGCTCGCCTACGCGGCGCTCGTCCCCCAGGACAGCCACTTTGCGCTCAATTTCGCTCACCCGGTCGCGGACCAGGCCGGGTTCGACAACTCGGTCGTTCCCGCGCCAGAACTGGTCACTGTCTCGCCGCCGCCGTCGCTGGGCGCCGACGACATGTCCAACATCAACCTCCAGCCGCCGGCGGTGCAGTGGTGCATCCACCACGCGCTCGTGCAGGTCGCGCTGTACCAATTCAGCGCCAGCGGCGAGATCGAGACGTGGGAGCTCGTCGCCGCCACGCCGCAGTCGGCGAGCGGGTGGAGCAACGCGGCGCCCCTTCCGCTCGTCGGCTCGTGGGTGGCGCCGGACCCGACGAAGAACACTCCGGTCGCTGGTACCGCCCTCAAATTGACGCCGTACACCGTCTTGCCCGGCGAGGATTACACGGCATCGTGGGGTGGCGGTGGCGGGGCGTTCGGGACGAGCTTCAGCGACCAGGGACTGCAGTTCACCGCCGGTGCCGGAGTCACCGCCGCCACCATTGCCTCGCCCGGCCCCGGGGTCGCCCAGGGGCTGCGCTTCTCGGCGTCCCAGAGCTCGGCGGTGACGATCAGCTTCCCCTCGCCGGTTGTGCTCACCGGCCTGGTCGGCGTGGTGGTGGAGGGTGGAGAGTTCCCTTACGCGTCGCCCGGGATCTCGAGCGGCGGCCAGCCTCTGGACCCGACCGGCGGCGGTCCGGACTCGACCGGCGTCTACATGCTCAGCTATTCGGCAACCGTCAGCGAGATCGACCTCGCCGTCGGGCCCGAGCCCGTCTACCTGATGGGCCTCACGTGGAGCACGCCGGAGATCGACATGCCGATCCTCCCCGAGGCGCCCGGGCTGTACGCGCTCAAGATCGTCACCCAGGTCGAGGTGGGCCAGCCCGACAGCAACGGGAACGTCAGCTACCAGCCGGTCGCCGATGGCAATCCGGTGATCGAGTTCGCCTACCTGCAGACCGCGAGCGGCCCAGGGACGGCGACGATCGCGCCGGCTCTCACCAACAGCGCCGGGTTCACCACCCCTGACCCCGATCGCCAGCCGCCGGTGGCGCCCCTCGCCTCGGCGGCGAACCCGCCGGCGTCGGCGTTCCCGAACGGCGGCCGGCTGAACGACCTCTCGACCTACACGCAGTGGTCGTGGCCCGGCGACGGGGACGCGGCCGCCTACTACGGCTACGACGTCAACGTCGAGTTCACCGAGACGTACGTCAACGCGCTGTACGCCACCTTCCTCACGAGCGGGGCGCCGTACGACTACATCGGGAACCTGCTCGACCCGGCGCTGCACCTGCGCTGTGTGGACCGCAACCAACGCCACACGCTGCTGGTGCCTTTCGACGTGCACGTGCCGTCGGCCCCGCCGCAGAGCGCCAACGTCAGCCGCGTCGCCGTGGTGCAGCCGCCCGAGACGATCGTCGGCGGCAGCGATGGCGCCGCCGTCGCCAACCTGCGGTCGTTCGCCTCATTGGGCGCCCCAGCGACTGGCCAGGTTGTGGTGTCGGCCAAGGCCGTGGCCGCCGCTCAGCAGCAACTGGTACGCCGCGCCGCGATGACAGTGGACCCGATCGCCAAGCCGGCGCTCGACGCGGCGATTAAAGCCGCCGGGCTCAAGGTCGCGTCCGGCGCCCTCGGTTCGGTGATCTCGATCAGCCCGGGGATCATCGCCATCCTCCAGCACGAGCTCGAAGAACTCGCCGCCGCCGCGGAGGCCCGGAAGCTGTGGTTCGCGCCCCTGGCGCCCGAGACGCGCTACACCCTCGACGTCGTCGCCGGCCCGCTACTGTCCGGACGTGAGGATGTCACGAGAGGAAGAGCCGGCGGGAGTGGAGGCCTGCTTGCCATCTTCGACGCCAGCGACGCGATCGGCGCCCTGGACGCGCTGCAGGCCTTTCTGGCAAGAGAGGACGCCCTCACGTCCCTGCAGCGCGTGCAGTTCACCACCTCGCGTTACGCGACCTTCTCCGATCAGGTGGCGAACGTCGTCGCGCAGTCCGCGGGCACGACGGCTACCCCGATCCGCCGCTACGGCGTGCCCACCGGGACCGACGCCCAGACGTGGCTGACGGGTGCGGCCGCCGAGGCGGCCCGCGGCACCGGACAAGGCGCCTACCTGAACGCTCGCCAGTCGCTGGCCGCCGTCCTGAGACGGTTCGACCCATTGTGGGACGTGCGTCAAGCGACGCCTCCAGCCGATCCCACCACCGGCAACGGCGAGCGGGCGCTGGCCGCACAGCGGGCGGCAACCGAGCAGGCATGGCAGCAGTTCGCCACCGCCACAGCGACGACGTTCGACGGCCTGATCACGGCGCTCGGCCAGCTCGGGCTGGTCAGCTCGCAGCACGTGCCTCCCCCACCCGACACCGAGCTCTCGTTCTTCACCTCCGACGACGACACGGTCGTTCAGGCGCTACTGCTGAATTCGCCTGAGCCCTTGCCTTGGCGTCGGATGTGGCAGTGGACGCTGTTGCAGCCGGACGTCAGGGCCAGACCCCTGGCCGGGATCACGATCCTCTGGTGCACGGACCAGACGCGGGCGCTGATCGTGCCGATCGGAAGCCCGGCCGGCTGGTACACGCTCACGTTCGGGTTCGAGGGCAACATCGGCGCCGAGGTCGCATGCATCACCGCCGACGGGGTCAGCGTCACGGAATCGTCGTCGCTGAACCCGATCCAGCTCGCGCCGCAGCGAGGACGCATCCCGATTGTCCCCGTTCGCGCGGGTCGTGCTCTGACGACCAGATGACCTCCGGCGAAGTGGGCCGCTGACGGCGGTTCCGCTCAGGGCCAGGAGGTTGAGGGATCCGAATACCTGAAGGACGCCAAACCTCGAGCGAGCTCTGCCGCAGTTGGTACCGGGGACATGCCACGTGATCGCCGAGGACTTCGTCGAGCCGGTGCGCGACGTCCTCAAAGCGAACGGCGTGTCGCTCTTGACCCATGGGTCGATGTTCAACAACGCCTGCAGCTGGCAGCGCTCCTCGACGGGCTTGTCATCCACGTTCATACGCACCGCTTTCACGACCCTATCCACGCCGCGGGCGGGCGACATCACTACAACTCGGTGCGGCAGTTCCGCACCGAACTTCGTCGGATCGAGATCCTCTGCTTCCTCGCCGAGAGCCACATATCCCTTTTCGTTCGAGGCACCCAGCGGGCGCTGGCCGAGAGGTTCGGAGTGTCAGAGGCGACAATCTCGCGCGATCTCGTACGTATCTTTGCCAAGCACACCCGTGATCGTCGCTGCCCCTTTTGCGGAGCAAAGCCACTCGACGAGGATGGAGTGCTCGCGATTCAAGAGGGCCACGACAGATTCCGTCGCTGGCTCGGCTTGCTTGAAGACGACCAGAACGGGAGGACGACGAACCGGTCAAGCTGAACGGGGCAGAGGTGTTCACCATCTTCGGGGAGTTGGCCGAGGCGAACCCGCTGTCGAGCGATGCCGACAAGGGGTAACCGGTCGCTATCGACGCGGGCACCCTGCGAGACTCGCGAACGGGGCAGTCTCTGCGGCACGCCCGCCACGGTGGAGCCGTTCACAGGCTACTGGCTCTGCCGCCCGTGCTGCGATCGCCTTGGGCGCGAGGCCATGACGCTCTGCGGGGAATGATCCAGCCTGCACTCGGCGGCGAGGCTGTCTATGCCTTCTTTCGCGCGACGACCCCACACCGAACGCCGATTACGCGCCCGTCGGGGTGAGCTGATTGCCCTTACTCCCACGTTGTTCTGTGCGCCTATCCAGCGCGGAAGTGACCGAGGGTCGTAGACCTCTGCAGTTTGAGGGTGCTGTTACAGGGCACGCAGCCGCCCCGGGGCATAGGCACCAACGCCGACGAGCTTGACAGTGCGCGATCAGCGGCATCTCGAGCTCCGGCGGAAACCGGCTACTCGCGGGCTCTAGCACAACGAAGCAACACTCAGCCCACGAGCGCGACGACTGCCTCCGGCAACAGTGGGCGAGCCAAGAGGAAACCCTGACCCTGGTCGCATTCCAGACCGGCGAGTGTGTCGAGTTGATGGCTCGTTTCGATGCCCTCGCCGACCACGGTTATGCCGAGCGCGTGGGACATCGCCGTCACCGCAGCGACGATCTCGCGGTCGCGGGGGCTCCGGCCGATCTGCGCCACGAAGCTCCGGTCGATCTTCAAGATGTCAACCTTCAGTCGCTGCAGGTGGGTAAGCGAGGAGTAGCCGGTTCCGAAGTCGTCGAGGGCGACGCGCACGCCGAGCTTTGACAGGGCTGACAATGTCTCCTGGAGGTCGCCCCATTCGCCGACGAACGCGGTCTCGGTCAGCTCTAGGCAGAGCTGCGCCGCTGGGACGCCGTGGCGACGGATCACATCGGCGACATACCCGGCGAACTCGGGGTCGGACAGTTCAGCGCCCGACACATTGACGGCCATGGTGAACTCGCTTGGCCAACCTTCGCGGGCCACCCATTCGGCGAGCTGGCGGCAGGCCTCGTTCAAGACGAACGAGTCGATCTTGCCGATGAGCCCGTGTTGCTCGGCAAAGGGGATGAAATCGTCGGGTGGCACGATCCCGCGCTCTGGATGACGCCAGCGCACGAGCGCCTCGACGCCCATCAACGATCTGTCCTCTAGGGAGAAGAGTGGCTGGTAGAGAAGGAACAGCTCCTCGTTCTCGACAGCGCGGCTCAGCTCGGCCTGGAGGCGGCTCGCCCCGGTGAGGATGCGCTGGGCAGAGTCGAAGACCCGATAGCGGTTCCGCCCTGTCTCCTTGGCCTCGTACATCACTTCGTCGGCGTCGCGAATGAGCTGTTCGGGTTCGGTTAGGGGATCGCCGGTGACGACGATCCCGACGCTGCAGGTGATGGAGAGGTCGCGCTCATCCTCCACATACGGGATGCGGATCCCTCGGACGATCCGGTCGCCGATGAGACCGACGTCATCGTCATCGCGCAGCGCCCCGCACAGCACGACGAACTCGTCGCCGCCGAGGCGGGCGACGGTGTCGGCATTCCGAGAGAGGAGCGAGAGCCTGTGGCCGACTTCGGTGAGCACCTGGTCGCCGGCGTCGTGACCGAACGAGTCGTTGATCTTTTTGAAGTGGTCCAAGTCGACGAACAGAACCGCAAGCCGACCCGGCCGCCGTTCAAGGGCGGCAAGAGCCTGAGACAGCCGGTCCATGAGGGCGACCCGATTTGCCAGACCGGTCACCGGGTCGTGCAGGACCTGGTAGGCCAGAGCCTTCTCCGCCTTCATCTGCGCCGTAACGTCGCGGGAAATGCCGAATGTCCCAATGATCCGGCCGTGCTCATCGCGAAGCGGCATCTTGGTGGTCGAGACCCAGGGACCGGTTCGGTCTTGGAATGTCTCCTCCTCCAACTTCCCCACGATCGGCTCGCCTGTGCGGATGATCTGTTGCTCGTCCGCAAAGGCGGCAGCAGCGTGTTCCTCGCTGAAAAAGTCGAAGTCCGTCTTCCCGATTACCTCTTCCAAGGTGTAGCCCGGGGCTGCCGTGGCGAGCCAGCCTGCGCTGACCACGAGGAACCGGCTGTGCAGGTCCTTGAAGTAGACGCGCTCTTCGGTGGTGTTCAGCAGGTTGTCAATGCAGGTTTGCTTGATCCCGCGGAGCGCTTCGCTTTCTTGCGGCGACTGTAAGTCCAGCTCCCTCTTGACCATCGCAGCTCCTGCTCAGGGATCGATGAGTACTATCGACCGATTCGCTGAGAATGCTTAGCGCGGGTCACTGGCTTGTCCTCGAATGGGGCGGAGTTGTCGCTCCAAAGAAGCTGACGAGTTCTTGCACCGCCGTGACTTCACCCAAGCGTCAGCGCCTGCAGTACCTCGCCGAACTCGACGCTTGTGATCGTGCCTCTCAACGTCTCCAACCGAGGCCCTTGGCGGTTCAGATTTTCTCTGCCAACTTCACGAGGGCGGCAAGCTTCGATATAGCCGGGGTCTTGGTGTAAATGCCCGCCGAGTAGCTCTTCGTCCCGGCTATAGCATCCATCCCCTGTATGGGGACCCCTCCCTCGGTGAACGTGTAATAGAAGGCCGTCATGCCGAGGCCGGAGTACGGGGTGAACTTGATCTTGAGCTTTTCTGCCTGATTGAGCGCGTACTGCAGCTCGGCTCCTGTGAGGGGCTTCGAGGTAACCTCAAGAGAAAGGATGACGTCCTTGGCGAGCGCGGCGAGACTCGTCACCGTCCCGTAGGTGCATGACGATACGACGCCAGAGATTTCGTCGTTTGTCTTGGTCGCCTTCACTTTGTAGGTTGAGAACGAGCCGGCAGGAACGGAGTGGCCGACGATGGCCGAGACCGACGCTGCGCTCACCTTGCTGCAGTACGAAGACGCCAGCTCTTGGCGCGATGAGGCCTGGGCCGTGGCCGGCACCGCGACGAGGCCCAATGCGACCACTGTGCCGAGGAGGAGGGCGCGGCGCCGGGAAAAGCGGCCCACCGGGCGGTTGGGCAGTTTGGAATAGGTGCTGCTGTACATCGACGGACCCCCCTGATTGGGCTGCATTGGGTACAGAGCTCGTAGAGCAGGTACTTATGCAGCAAAAGGCGAACCCTAGTCGAAGTCGCCCCGATGTGTTGGTGGGCACCCGCGAAACAAGTCGGCCCACCGGACTCCGTCCGACCCTGCGCAGCAGGCCTGCCACGAAAGATCAGGCGGTTCCGGTACTAGACCTCAGGAACGCTACTGCGCCGTGGCCGCGTCCACGGTGCCCGCAGACCGCCCACCTTTGCGCGTGGAGGCACGCGATCGCATTTCGAGTGGTAACCCTGCCAGCGGGCAATCTGATCGCTGAAGCGCCGTACGGGACCATTTAGAGAGCCTCTACTTTCACACCGCATTTGCGAATCCCGGGTTCACTAAATCGGCCCGCCATTGTCGTTGCTCAGTGCCTGAAGGGTTCAATTACTACCCCCACCCGGTTTGACGTGCCAAGACGCCCCAGCGAGGATGATGGCGTGGCCTTGTCGTTCCTCTACCGTCTGGCGTGTCGCGCCCTCGAGTTGGTCCGCGTCCA
>Ga0224558_1003989_pt1 | contig 11817 bp, 13 predicted proteins | sample 714S32024metaG_FD_180682 | JGI IMG/M metagenome (GOLD analysis project Ga0224558, IMG submission 180682) | Peat soil microbial communities from Stordalen Mire, Sweden - 717 S3 20-24 | ecosystem: Environmental > Terrestrial > Soil > Wetlands > Peat | place: Sweden: Norrbotten County, Stordalen... | reverse complement strand
GGCATGCTAATTGTGGTTCCCGCCAAGAAATTCAAGAAAGCGCAGACGCTGCTGGAGCGCGCCGGAGAAAAATTTTACAGCGTCGGCCGCATCGTCAAGGGCGATCGCAAGGTGATGTTCAGCTAGACGCTTCCCTGTAGAGACGCGGCTCGCCGCGTCTCCCTCGCCGCGTCCGGAGACCGGGTAAGTTCCGTCTCTACTCCAGGTTTCGCGCTCTTCGATTTTCTCCGTGCCTCTGTGCCTCCGTGGTGAATAATGATGTTGTATGAATCCTATGAAAAATCTCGGCATTCTCCTCTCCGGACGCGGCTCAAACTTTGTGGCCATCGCCGACAGCATCGCGGCCGGCAGGATTCCCGATGCCCGCATTGCAGTCGTGATTTCCAACCGTGCCGATGCTCCCGGTCTTGAAACCGCCCGCCAGCGAGGCCTCAACGCGCTTGCCATTTCGTCGAAAGGCAAGCCACGCGAGGAGCACGACCGCGAAGTTGTGGCTGCACTCCTGGACAGCAAAGTCGATCTCGTCTGCCTCGCCGGGTACATGCGCCTGCTCTCGCCCTGGTTCGTGCAGCAGTTTCCGTCAAGAATTCTCAACATCCATCCGTCCTTGTTACCTGCGTTTCCCGGCCTGGAAGCGCAGCAGCAGGCCTTCGCCTATGGTGTAAGAGTGTCAGGCTGCACGGTGCACCTGGTGGATGAGGAACTCGACCACGGCGCCATCGTCGTGCAGAAAACCGTACCCGTGCTCGACTCCGACGACGAGCACACTCTGGCCGCACGCATTCTCGAGCAGGAACACCTCGCCTACACCGCAGCGATCAAGATTGTGCTGGAAGGGAAATTTGAGATCGTCGGCCGAAGGATGGTGCGATTGCAGGAGCGGAATCCAATGTAGAGACGGGGCTTGCCCCGTCTCTCTCGGCGTGGCGGGAGACGCGGCAAGCCGCGTCGCTACATCAGCAACTCGTTACTTCCGCGCACGATCGGGTGCTGCATCACCTCAAGTTCGTTCTTCACCAGATTCAGTCCGTACACGCACTGCTCAAATCTTTGCGAGAGTTGCGCGAACAGCGGCGCCACTTTGGCGTATTCGAAGTGCTCGAACTTCGAGACGATGTAGTAGCTTTCTTTCCCTGCTTTCACCCAATCCACGAAATTCTCGACCCGCTGGCGGCGCAGGCGATAGTGGTTGATGCTCTCCGGAAACATGCCGGCATAGAACAGCGTAAAGTCGCCAATGTGCTTGCGGACCTGGCGCTCGCGGTCGAACGAGGGTGCCGGGCCGTAGATCGGGTCCGACTCGATCAGCATCTCGCCCACATCGTTCAACGGCTTCCCCGTCGCATTGCGGATCTTCAACAGTTGCTCGGCATCGCAAAACTCTGCCAGCAGATGTGCGACGTAGGCCACCACTTGCGGATCGCGAATTCCGATCTCTTGGGCATAATGACGGCCGACCAGTTCAAGAAACAGCTGCTGCAGCGGATGCGTCTCCGGAATCTCCATGACCTTACTTCCTTCCTAACTGGCCTTGTTGGTTCCATCGGAACAGAACCTTGTGCGCATTAGATACCGTGAAACTCGATCCAACGCAAGTACCCATTCGAGCCACTGCTTTAGTTAGAAGCCCACGCGGGACGCTGGGTTTGATCGGATTTATCAGCAGCCAGACTATGCGACTGCTAATTATGCATCGCGGATCGAAAAAGCTGATCCAATGAATCTAATTACCCGATTTAGTGAACCTATCTACATGGTTCTCCGAATCTATTTACACCATGAGGCGCCAAAAGGGGGCGGAGTGGAGCGAATCAACATTTCAAGTGGAACACCATGGGAGCCGGTTGTCGGTTACTCTCGTGCGGTTCGCGTAGGTGCGCACGTCCATGTTGCCGGTACAACCGCAACTGGAGCCGACGGCAAAATCGTTGGCGCGGGCGATGCCTACGCGCAGGCGGTTCAGACCCTCAAGAACATTGAACGCGCGCTGGAGCGCGCGAGAGCTTCACTGAAAGATGTAGTCCGCACCCGCGTGTTCCTTACCAACATTGCGGATTGGGAAAAAGTGGGAAAAGCCCACGGAGAGTTCTTCCGCGACATTCGTCCCGCGAGCACCATGATGGCGATCTCGGCCCTGGTTTCTCCAGAGATGCTGCTGGAAATCGAAGCGGAAGCAATCGTGCCCGACGGAGTAAACGAAAAGTAAGTGGGATGGCGGAAGCCAAAGCGAGAGTCGGCCTTCCGCCATCATTTACCGTGGGCTGCACCGGGAACCGCTAGCGGCGGCGTTTCTTGCGGGCAACTTTTTTCTTTGCCGATTTCTTTGCTGGCTTCTTCGCCGCTTTCTTCTTGGCTTTGGCCTTTTTCTTGGGGGCCGGCTTTTTTTTCACTTTCTTTGCTGCCTTCTTGGCTGCTTTCTTGACCGCCTTTTTCTTGACCGGCGCCTTCTTCTTTGCCGGTCCGCTCTCGCCACCGCCTCCACCCGATGGAGTTACAGGCGCAGGTTCCCGCACAGGTGGCAACGTCTGGATCTCGTCGTCTTCTACGAGAACCGGTTCTTCTTCCTCTTCTTCCTCTTCTTCCAGATCCTCTTCCAGCGATTCGCCGTAGGCGCCGCTGTCAGCATACTCATCCGTCTCATCGTCCCGACCGTAGAGAGTCGGATCATCGAAGCGCATATCTCCTCCTGAATATTGAATTAGGACAACCTGCTGCGAAACTGCAGTGCTTTTCGGTAACGGCGCGTGATTATAGCACGGCGCTGTTTCACCGGCAGTATCGTGCATTCTCTTCCGATTTGCGAGGAAATTATAAGGAAAATTGTGAGCCCGGAAAAATCCCGCCACGTCCGGCGAATCAAAAGCGAAACTGGAGGATGGACGCCCCTATTCGTACGCCAGCGCGTCGATGGGATCCTTCTGCGCCGCTTTGAACGCCGGATACAGCGCTCCGGCGACCGCACTTGCAATTGCGATCAGGGCAGCCCGCGCAATCCATCCCCGGGACACAATCACTTGCAGCAGGGGCAGTTTCTGGGCGAGAACCGCGCGCGCCGCCAGGCTGAAGGCGACTCCCAAAACGATGCCCCCCAAGGCGAGCAGCACCGTCTCCCGGAGCACCACATTCACGATATAGAGCTTCGACGCCCCCATCGACTTCAGAATGCCGATCTCCCGCGTACGTTCCATCACCGCCGTATACATCGCCTGAAAAATCACGAGCACCCCGATAACCACGGAAATCCCGATCACCACCCGGAGAAACGTGGAAAGGTAGGGATAGTTCGTCGGCGACATCATGGAAAGGTAGGTGGCCATCGAACTCGCGGTGTAGCGTTCCATGCCCGGCACGTGCTTGATCTCATCCACCACAACGTCGGCGTTGGCCGCATCGTCCAGCTTGAGATACATCACCGAGGCCTTATCCTTGGACCCGGTTAGATCCTGCATGGTGCTGAGCGGAAGAAACTTACGCCCTCCTTTGCCGTGTTCGACAATGCCAGAAATGCGAAAGGGGTTGTTGAGAATCTCAATCGTGTCCCCCACCTTGGAGTGCTTGGCCTGGGCGAAAAGATCGTCGACAATCACATCATTCGGACCCTGGAACGGACCGCCCTTCAGATAGCGGAAACCACCGGAAAGGCTCTCGTAACTCTGCAGATCGATCCCAGTGATGATCTCGAGGGTCCCTGCGGTTGAGACCTGGGTGATGACCGGCGCGACCTTTTCCACATGCGGCAGTTGGGTGAGAATGCCGGCCACCTTGATCGGCATCGGGCTGCCCGTCAGCCCCGCAATAAAAGACGATCCCGGAGGCATCACGATCACATCTGCCCCGATGCCCGCGGCCCGCGTGCGTTGATCCTGCAGCATCCCCAGTGAAAGCCCCACGATCAGCAGGATCAGCGTCACTTCAAGCGCCACCGCCACAATGCTGATCAGCGAGCGCACCGGCCGATGCACCAGATTCCCGACGATCATGCGATTCATCATGTCTTTTCCAGAGGACTAAATAAGAACTACTTGCTTTGACCATCCGCCGTTTTCGCCGGGCTGGAATTGGGCGGATCGAGGTGCACCACGTCAGCCCCTGCCGGTTGCTCCAGCGCAAACTGGTCGTCGGTCAGCGTTTTATTGATTTCCAGCTTGACCATGTTCAGGGTGAAGTCGTAATTTTCCCGCGGCCGTTCGATCTTGATCGTACTCGGAAATGTTGTCCCCGCGTAGTCTTTGTAAGACTGGTACGTTGCGTCGGTCGCGACGTTTCCCTGTTGGTCATAGATTCTTTGCCGGTACGGCAGCAGGTCGGTTCGGCTGAACTCGATCCTGCGCGATAGATAAGGGCCCTGAGGCCCCTGTCGGATAACCAGCAGTCTGTAATCGGGCTGTTCGACCCGATGCTTCTTCGCGTCCAGCACGATTTCATAGCCGTTTTCCAGCACCGCAATCTCGTCCCGGCTCACTTCTGGCAGCAGCAGCGCGTCGTAAATGTACTGCGGCCGAATGTTCTCCAGCCGCTTGTCGGGCTGGTAGTTGTCGGCGTTGTTCGAACCCACGACGAACTTATTCCTCGGAGGGATCCAAAGCTTGAATTCCTGCCCGTTGCTCACCATATCGAAGGCCGTGTTCCGCACCACCGGCATGAGGCCCTTCATCCGAAGCATGGCCGGTTTGCGCGCCAGCACGTAGCCCCGAATCTCTTTGTAATCGGTGATCCGGCCGCTTTTCGGGTCTCCAGCCGAAGAGTCAATATCCACGGTCGCCTGCATGGACTGAATCCTGGTGGCCTGCGTATTGACGTAGTCGATCAGCTCCTGCTGGGTCGCGGTCCTCAGCGGACGGTCGGAGAATTGACGGTCCAGAGAGCGTGTCCGGAACAGGCATCCGCTCAGCGGAAAAGCCGCCGCCAGAACTAAAAGCAGAAGAAGGCGCAGATGAGAACGATGCATTCCTATTTAGCTACCTGGGGAAACCTTTGCCACATGGGTATCATTCTAGTATAAGGCCGCGCAGCCTTCAGCGCGTGGTGGCAAGCACCGTTCCTATCGGGGCATGCCTTCACAGGCACCTCGGGCGGCTACCGCAGGCCGAGTGCATGTCGGTAGGCGACGACGTTCCGATTGTGCTCTTCGAGGCTGCGGGCGAACCGGTGGTGCCCGTTGCCATCGCTAACGAAATAAAGGAACTTTGAGTTGCCGGGGTGCAGGGCCGCTTCCAGAGCGCTTTTCCCGGGATTGCCGATCGGCCCCGGTGGCAACCCGGGGAAACGATAAGTGTTATAGGGCGAGTTCACCGCTAGGTCGGCATGATGGAGGCTTCCCTGATACGTGCCGCTCAGCAACTCCGCGTAGATCACGCCCGGATCGGCATCGAGCGCCATGTTTTGCGCCAGCCGGTTGTAGTACACGCTGGCCACGAGCGGTCGTTCCTCTGAAGCCGCCGTCTCCTTTTCCACAATCGAGGCCATGATCACGACTTTGGCTACATCGGCATTCAGTCCGATCTCTTGCGCCACTGCCCGGAACTGATGCACCATCGCCGCCGCCATTTCCCCCATGCTCTCGGTCCGTGTGAACTGGTAGGTATTGGGGAAGAGATAGCCTTCGAGCGACGTGGCCTCCGGCGCCAGATCCGAGATCAGCTGGGTCTGGGTCTCGGCAATTTGCAGAAAATCGGTCGCCGACCCAAGCCCGGCGTCTTCCATAGCCTTGGCGATGTCGAACATCGTGTAGCCCTCGGGAATGGTGACCACGTGGAAGTAGATATCGCCGCGCGCGATCCGCTCGTAAACCTGCGGCAGCGTCGCCGCGCGCTCGAAACGATACTCGCCCGCCTTCAAGGATGGCTTGGGGTGCAACAAATGCCACAGCCGGAACGCGATTTCGCTTCGGATCACCCCCGCCTTTTTTAACTCCGCCGCAATCCTCCGCGTCGAATATCCGGAATGCAGCAGCAAAGAAGTATTGGCTGGGGGCGTAACTGGGGCTTGGACCAGCCAAGCCACCCAGCCGCCAACGGCGAGAACGGCAACCAAAAACAGTATGGTCAGCGTGCGCAAGGTTCCAGTGTAGAGGCCTTTTCAGAATGCCACAAAGTGGCAAGAGTACAAGGCCGTGTGGAAGTGGGGCTAACCCACGCTTGGACGGGGCAGAGCCCCGCCCCCCGCGAGCAAGAATGATGAAGGAGGTTTTCTCGGCGCGCTCTGCATCTCGGCGGTGAGATTGTTCTACTCCCCCAGCCAATCCGCATACGGTTTCATCGACTCGACGTGATCGAAGACAATCTTGATTGCGCCCGTGATCGGAATGGCGAGCACTAATCCGATTGCGCCCCAGACCGCTCCCCAGAACAGAAGCGCGATCGTGACCGCCAGGGGATTGATTTTCAGGCGGCCTCCCAACAGCTTCGGATAGAGAACATTCAGCGCGAAAAGATGCAGGCCGACCACGCAAAACACCACCACCACCAGGTCCCCAGCCTCCAGTTGTCCTAGTCCCACCAGGATCGGCGGACCCATCGCCAGCACCACTCCAAGGTAGGGAACCAGGCTCAGAAAGCCGCTGAGAAATCCGACGAAGTAGAAGAATGGAACGTGCAGCAGCCCGAAAATCGCCACGCTCGCGCCCGAAATCAGCAGTCCGATCAGCAGGTTCCCTACAATGAAGCTCTGCAACATTTTCCCGATCAGCCCCAGCGTCACGAATGCCGTGTGCCGGTGGTGCAAAGGAAACAGCATCACCGTGGCCGACCGCGCGTGGCTCTGCCAGGTCAGCAGAAAGTAGGCCAGGAACGGGATGAACGACGCCGCCAGCACGATGTCGGTCACGGTGCCGGCTCCGTGCGTGAGCACTTCGGACCAGCTCTTCACCTGCCGCACCGGCACAACATTCGAGGGCTCGGGTTCGCCGACGGCCTCGCCTGTCTTCTCCAGTTTTTCCGCCTGCTGCTGGTAGGGCTGCAGAATGGAGCGAATCTTCTGCGAATACTTCGGAACACTGTCCGCGAAAATGAGGGCCTGGTTGTACGACGCAGCGGTGATGCCATAGAGCGCCGCCAGCAGCGCCACCACGCTGATCAGCGCCGCCATGGCTCTCGGAATGTGCAAATACTCCAAAGCCTGCACCACCGGAGAGAGCATAAAGCTCAGTAGAATGGCAAAGAACAGCACCGCCAGCACCGATTCGCCGTAATACGCGAACATGATGACCAGGCCCATGCCCAGCAGCGTCAGCGACCAGTGATGCCCGCTTCCTGTTTCCGTGGTTTCCATACGGGTGCGATTGCTAGTCCTCTTCCGACTGGCCAACAATTCTGCCCTACCGCCGCCGGAATTGCACCACCGGAATTGCAGACGGGAGAGCTTTTCTGCCTCCGCCATCTACAATTGACAGATGCACGCACCCCCGCCCCCCGCCCGCAGCCGCATCCTGGCCCTCGATGTCGGCTCGAAAAGAATCGGAGTGGCCGTCTCCGACCCGCTCGGCATCACCGCTCAGGGATTGGATACGATCCAGCGTCAGAACAAACGCCGCGATCTGGAGGCCCTGGGACAAGTGCTGGCGAAATACGAAGTCCGGGAGATCGTGGTCGGCCTGCCACTGCGTTTAAGCGGTGCGGAAGGAATTCAATCGGAAAAGATGCGCCGTTTCGCCGACGATCTGCACGCTCACTTCGGCTTGACCGTCCATCTGTGGGACGAGCGCTGGACCTCAACCGAAGCCAACCGCCTGCTGCGCGAAACCGATCTGTCGATCAAGAAGCGGGGACAAGCGGTCGACCGGATGGCCGCCATCTTGATTCTTCAGTCCTGGATGGAAGCCCGCCACGCCCAATGAGCTCGCCATGCGGGCCATTCCGCTGTAGAGACGGGGCTTGCCCCGTCTTCTTCGGACGTAGAAGCAGGCGCGGCAAACCGTGTGCCTAGGGATTTTGATTAGGGATCCGCGGAGCGCGATCAGGAGGCAAGTTCACTAATTTCCGGGAAGCGGAGATTACACTTCGTCAGAGCCTTGGTGAGCGCCTGTTCAATTAGACTCTCCTCGCAGTGCCGCGAGATGGCGATCTCGCTGACCAGCAGATACCGGGCGCGCTCCAGCATCTTTTTTTCGCGGAAGGAAAGCGACTTCTCCTGTCCAAGGATCAGCAGGCTCTTCAGCACCGCGGCCACGTCCCAGAGCGACCCCGTACGCATGCGATCGGAATTCTCCTTAAACCGGTCTTTCCAGTCGGCCGCGTTGATGCATTCGCCCGAAGAAAGGTAATCCACGATCTTCTGTACCTCGCCGTTGCGCACCACCGGACGCATCCCCACGCTGCCGACGTTGGCAAACGGCACCATCACCTTCAAACTGCTGGCTGGGATTTTCAGCAGGTAGAATTTTTCGACCGAGGTTCCCATGGTCCGGCTGCTGATTTGTTCGATAATTCCGACGCCATGGTTAGGGTAAACAACCCTGTCGCCGATGTGGAAAACGTGGTCGCCGTTCATGGAGGGGCCCTCACCCGAGGGAGCAGAACACCTCCAGTCTAGCCGAGCGCCGCTCCTAAGGCAATCGAGAAGCGCTGCTCGGGTTACGGGCACAATCCCTCCAGTTGACGCCCGATCTCTCCCGCGCTTAGGATATTTGTTTGACTTCATGAGCAACGGAGTCCTGTGGAGCGCCACTTTCTGCTTCACGGCGGGCAGCAATCATGGATAAGAAGAAACTCGAGACCTTCAGAAAGAGACTGGAAACCCGGCGCCAGGAACTGCGCCACATGGTTACCCGCAATCAGCAGGACGGTCGCACCGTCGACGATGAGGCCACTCAGGACGTCGCCGACCGCGCCGCCAGTTCCTACAACAAGGAGTTCCTCTTCAGCCAAAGCAACAACGACCGCCAGTTGCTCAACATGGTCGATGGCGCTCTCGCTCGCATCCGCGAAGGCAGCTTCGGCGAATGCGTCTCCTGCGGCAAAGAGATCAATGCCAAGCGCCTCGAAGCCGTGCCCTGGACCCGCCATTGCATCGAGTGCCAGGAAAAAGCCGAGAAGGGTTTGCTCGAAACCGCGCAATAGTTTTTCGGTGGCGCAAGCACTCCTGTCCGCAGCGAGCAGCTTTGACGCTCTCGAAATCCGCCTGTTAAACTGAAGAATTGTCAGCCTACCTTTAAGCGAAGAAGGAAGCCCGTGCGCGCAGAAACCCGGCATCAACTGAAACAAGACCGCTTCAGCAAAGTCACGATCGAGGCAGCGGAGAACGCCGCCCACTGGACCGTGGAGCACCAGGCGAAACTCATTGCCGCTGTGATTGCCGTTGTCGTCCTCGGGGCGATCGCGTTTGGCGGTTGGTACTACGTCAACTCGCAGGACGAAAAGGCAAGCGCCGGGCTTTCGACGGCGGTCCGCACCTTTGAAACGCCCGTGCGTCCGGCAGGCGTGCCGGCGCAACCGGGGTACGATAGCTTCGCGTCGTCGCAAGAGCGTGCCACGGCGGCGCGCAAACAGTTCCAGGAGATCGTCGACAAGTATCCGCACACTCACACTGCCGACATGGCCCGCTATTTTGTGGGGTTGACCTCGGAGCAACTGGGCGATAACGCGGCAGCGGAGCGCAGTCTGCAGGAGGCGGCCGGCTCTTCGAACGCCGACCTTGCGGCGTTGGGCAAGTTCGCGCTGGCTTCCGTTTATCGCGCGGAGAACAAGGGCGCGCAGGCGGTCGATCTTTATAAGCAGTTGATCGATAAACCTACGCTCGTCGTCAGCAAGGCGACGGCGCAACTCGAACTCGCCGGATTCTACCAGTCGCAGCAAAAGCCAGACGAGGCCAGGAAGATTTACGCCGAGGTGGAGAAAGAAAATCCGTCCACCGAGGCGGCATCGCTGGCCCAGCGCCGAGCCACCGCGCTCAAGCAGTAGTTTTCGAGTCCGTTTCCTAAGTGGCGATGCGACGCAGGCATGCCATAAGCCGCTCGCCGTCCTCAGCCCTGTTGTAGACATGCGGCGTCACTCGAATCGAACTTCCACGGACGCTGACGAATACCTTCTCTCTCGCGAGCATTTCGGGGAGTTCCTTCGGAATCGCCTCTTTCCTCCGCAGGGCCAGGTAGTGAGGCGCGCGCAACGGTTCGGCGGGCGCGGAGAATCCCATGTCCGCTGCGGCGTTCGCCAGTTGACGGTTGAGCGCGCCCACCGTCTCTGAGATCTGCGCAACGTCCCACTCCAGTAACTGTTTCATGGCGCGCACGGCAACAGGCAGCAGCGCGAAGTTGGAGCGTTCGCCCATGTCGAATCGCCGCGCCCCCACGTCGTAATTACCTGTGTACAGGATGAGGCTCGCGAAATCGCGGGCGTTGGCGCGCTGAATCCAATTCTCTTCCAGCGGTATTCCGCCCTGCCATTTTGGAGCGACATAGAGAAGCCCGACCGAATAGGGCCCGAGCAGCCATTGGTAGCTGGCGGCGGCGGCGAAATCCGGCTGCACATCGCGCACGCTGAAGGGCAGCGCGCCGAGTGACTGGGTGAGATCGAGAGCCAGTGCGGCGCCGATCTTGCGGCAGGCTTCGCCGATGCGGACGAGATCGAGTTTTCCGCCGCTAATCCAATGCACGTGCGGTAGTGCGGCGATGGCCACATCGGGGGTCAAGGAATTCAGAACCGCGGTGGTCCAGTCATGATCCTCATCCTTAGGCCAGGCGACGACTTTCAGCGCGGCGCCGGCTTCTTCCGCTAGCCGCTGCCAGGGATAGTAGTTGGAAGGGAACTGCTCGGCGAGCACGAGAATGCTCTGGCCTTTCTTGGCCGGCAAATTGCGCGCGGCAGTGGCGATGCCGTAGCTGGCCGAGGGAACGATGGCGATGCAGTCGGCAGAGCAGTCGAGGATCTGCGCGGCGGTCGTGCGGAACTCGTCTGAGCCGTTAAAAAAATTGTCGGGAGTGAGGTCCCACGGGTGCGCTTTGCGGACAAGGCCCGCAGTTCCGGCCTCCAATGCCGGCTTCATCAGCGGTGACATGTAGGCGCAGTTCAGGTAGGCGACGTCGTCGGGGATATCGAAGAGATGGCGCTGGCAGGGGAGCATAGGCTAGCCTGTGGCCATCAGTGTATCAATGCCGAAGGGATTATCGATGATGAGTCGAACCAAGATGAGTCGAGTTAAATTGCGGGTTGCATTCCTGTTGTTAGCTTTCGCGGCAGGTTGCGCGGCGGCGCAGACTGCTGGTGCCGCGAGCGCCAAAGCCCCGCTGGCTTTCGCGCGAGCTGAAAAATTGAAGCGGGGCATCAACGCCAGTGAGTGGTTTGCGCAGGTGTATGACAAGCGCGGCTACACGCCGGAACATTTTCAGGCCTGGACGACCGCCGAGGATATCGCGCTGATTAAGTCGATGGGCTTCGATCACGTGCGCTTGAGCGTGAATCCGCAGCCCATGTTCACGGCGCGCGAGCCCAATAAGATTCCGGCGCAGTATCTGGGCTATCTGGATGCGGCGGTGAAGATGATCCTCGATCACGGGCTGGCGGTTGTGATCGACCTCCATCCCGAAAGCGACTTCAAGGCGCGCCTCGCGAACGACGACGAGTTTGTCGAACAGTTCGCCGATTTTTGGCGGGCGCTGGCCGACCATTACTCGACGTGGGATGCGGATCGCGTGTTTCTGGAAGTTCTGAATGAGCCGGAATTGACCGACCGCTATCGCTGGCTCGGTGTGCAAATGAAGCTGGCAGCGGCGATTCGGCAGGGCGCGCCGGCGCACACAATCATAGCGGCGGGCGCGCGCTGGTCGAGTGACGATGAGCTGGTTTTTCAGGAGCCGCTGCACGATCCGAATATCATTTACAACTT
>Ga0224558_1003988_pt1 | contig 11818 bp, 9 predicted proteins | sample 714S32024metaG_FD_180682 | JGI IMG/M metagenome (GOLD analysis project Ga0224558, IMG submission 180682) | Peat soil microbial communities from Stordalen Mire, Sweden - 717 S3 20-24 | ecosystem: Environmental > Terrestrial > Soil > Wetlands > Peat | place: Sweden: Norrbotten County, Stordalen... | reverse complement strand
AGGGCGGCGTCTTCCGTCAGGATCTCCCAGATGTGCTTGCCCTTTACCTCCTGAAACGAGTAACCGGATAACAGTTCACAGGCCCGGTTGAAACGGATGATGCGGCCGTCGCGGTCCAGCACCACCACCTGGGCTCCGACTATGTCCAGGACAGCGCTGGTAAAATCACGCTCTTTCTTCAGTTCTTCATTTGCCTGCCTGCGCTCGGCAATATTGCGGGCGACGCTCAAGACCAGGATCCTGCCGCCAACTTCGATCAGCCTGGCATTGACTTCCAGTGGCAGTAGAGAGCCGTCCTTGTGCAAGTCGACGACTTCGAAGATCGACCGGCCGTTCTCTTTCAACTCCTGCAGTCTGGCATCATCATTCCGCGCCGATTCCGGCGTGCTCAGATCATTGATGTTCTTCTGTATCAGCTCATCCTTGCTGTAGCCGTACAACCTGCAGGCCGCCTCATTGACGAAAGACAGGTTGCCCTCGAAGTCGTGCAGAATGATGGAATCGTTGGCGGCATTCAGGAGCTGGGCCTTTAATGCCAGCTCCTCCAGGGCCTTCTTGCGTTCGGTGATGTTGCGCGCCACCACGATGATCTGGTTGTCGAGCGCCGGGACGAACCTGGCCTCGTAAAACTCTTCGCCGGATTTGCGCCGGAGGGAGTATTCCAGGATGGACAGGGAGTTGGTCGCCAGGGCCTGCTGGATCGCCTGTTTGAATTGTTTGCCGACTCTCTGGTGGACATCCTGGATTTTTTTGCCCAGCAGGGATTCCAGGGAAACATACAGGTCGGCAGCATGCTCCGCTTTCACTTCCAGGATGGTTCCTTCGGAGTCGAGGCGAAAGTAGAGGTCCGGCATGGCCTGCAGGATGGCCTGCACCTCGGAGGCCCTCTGGCGCAGGCTTTGATCGGCGAGCTTGGACGCCGTGATGTCGGTGATGACCCCGATCACAGTCGGCTGTCCGCCTTCCTTGACCAGGCTACCGGTTATTCTAAAGTAGCCGAGGGATCTGTCTTTTTTGAAAGCCCGGCACTCGAACGACCCGTACCGCCCTGCCTGGGTGTGCTTCAGGTTCTTCAGGGCAGGAATGTCATCCGGATGCACGAAACGGGCATAATTGATGCCGATGATCTCATCCGGCTTATAGCCGGTTAGACGTTCGATCACCTGGCTGACGTAGGTAAAATTTCCTGCGGCGTCGAGATGGAAAATGGCGTCGCTGATCCCCTCGGCTAACGTGCAGTATTGCTTGTCAGCCTTCTTCTGCCCCTCTTCGAGTGCTGCTTTCAACTCGACGTTCTGGCGTTTGATCTCTACCAGCCTTTTGACGAGTTGATCTCTTTTTCTCTCATTTTCAAACATCGCCGACCCCCTCACTGCCGGATCCACAGGTGCTCTGGCGCCTGCGCCAGGCGATGCTGTCCCAATTTATAAACTTTCGCCAAAAATGGTATAAATCCTGCTGGCGAACCCTAATTTCTCAGATGATTTGCAGAAATCATTGAATTCCCAACGCCTTTGCAAAAAGCATGAGCAAGGTCGATCCCAACTTCATACACTATTAATAGCCGATTTAACCAAAGTTCGTATGGTGAATGATGCAAAGCCCCATGCATGCCGCGCCAGACCGAAGGGTCTGGCTGCTGGGGAACAATCAAGAAAAGGGGTTGAAAAATATGGCTCACGTTCGCGTTTTCCACGGATCTACCGGGGGGCCGCCGTTCGACGTCAATTTTGGCAACAATATGGTGGCGTCCAACCTGGGGCATGGACAGTTCACCGAATACCAGGAGATCGCCCCCGGAAATTATCCGGTGTCGGTCTACCCTACGGGCGCTTATGCTCAACCGATTTACACCACATCGCTGAGTATCCCCATAGGTAGTATCACAACCTGTTCCCTATCCGGATTTTATCCCCGTATGACCTTGCTGCCGGTGTCAGATTCCTGCGATTTTTCAGCGGCGGTCAATCCCATGGTGAGGTTTGTACACCTGTCACATGACTTATCGGACGTCGATTGTTACGATGACGACGACCTGCTTTGGAGCGGCTGTGGCTACGGGACGACGACCAGCTATTCCTACGTCTTTCCCGGCACCCGCACCATCTTCCTGTATCCATCCGGCACCACCGCCAGCCCTTGCCTGACCGTTCCCAATTGTACTATTGCTCCTAACAGCTATTACAGTTTCTATACGGTTGGCTCTCAGGCCAGCACCACTTTTCCGCTGAGGATGCACATCCCGCTCGACGGCCATTCCTATATTGTCCGGCGCTAAACTTCCGGAATCCAGGCGGCCTGGTTGGTTGGCGAAGCCCTCCGGAAAAGGCGGAGGGCTTTCGTGGTTGCAGGCACCATAAAAATAGAACCTCGGGAGTCCTGGGAGACTGGGGCATTTGACTGGCTTTTCGGTCATACTGGAACGTGTAAAACAATAGTGGCATAATAGTGATTGAGCAAAAAGTGATGGGAGGCGTTGCAATGGAATCGTCATCCGGAGGTGTGGCTGCCACCAGGGAGGAGATCGACGCCATTCTGGCCAAAGCCAGATATATCGCCGTGGTTGGGCTGTCGAAGGACCTGAACAAGACCAGCCATCGTATTGCCAGCTACCTTCAGGGTGCGGGCTACAAGATCATTCCGGTCAACCCCACCGCAGACGATCAGATCTTAGGGGAGCAGGTCTACCACCGGTTGTCCGAGATACCGGGGCGGGTAGACATGGTGGATGTTTTTCGCCCCTCCGGTGAGGCCCTGCAGATCGTGCGGGAGACGGCCGGGCTGGGAATCCCGGCGATCTGGTTCCAGCTCGGCTGCGCCAGCGACGAAGCGGTGCGGGAGGCGGTCGACAGCGGCCTCCAGGTTGTTCAGGGCCACTGCATCATGGTGGAGCATATGCGGGGTGCCCAGGGGCAGAGCCGGTAGTGGCAGATTCAGAAGGTGGTCTGCGAGTTGCTCTTTGACAAAAAGAAGCACAGCCATCTACAATGAAAGCGCCAGTTGAGCCAATGAGACGCCAGAACGTTGCCGGAGCTTAGACCGGACGGGGATGAACACATGGAGCAGACGCCGCTGACCTGGACAGCAGGGCCGATCGATGAGGGCAGGAGCTTGAAAGATCTCTTGTACTCGCGGCTGCTGCTGTCCCATTCCCTGGTGACGAAGCTGAAACAGCAGCATAAGATCGCCGTCAACGGAAGGCCGGTTTTTACCAACTACCAGTTAAGAGACGGGGACCTGGTCAGCGTCGACCTGGATCTCGGTGAGCGGAGCGAGATCTTGCCGGAGGCGGCGCCCCTGCAGATCGTCTATGAGGATGAGGATGTCCTGGTAGTGGACAAGCCGGCGGGCATGCCGGTCCACCCCAGCAAGCGACACCAGGTGGGAACCCTGGCTAACGCCGTCACCTACTACTGGGAGCAGTGCGGACGCAGCACCCTGTTCAGGCCGATCAACCGCCTGGACAAGGAGACCTCGGGGCTGATCCTGATCGGCAAGAACCAGTTTGCGCACCAGGGCATCTTTCGCCAGCAGCAGGAGCATCTGGTGGCACGCGGCTACTATGCCCTGGTGGAAGGGGTGGTCAGTCCCGATCGCGGCCGGATCGCAGAACCCATCGCCCGCCGGGAAGACGGCTCGCGCAAGCGGATCGTGGCCGCTCACGGACAGCCGGCGGTGACCAACTTTGCGGTGCTGGAGCGCTTCCCGCAGCACGCGTTGCTGCAACTTCACCCGGAGACCGGGCGCACTCACCAGATCCGGGTGCACCTCAGCCTTGCCGGCCACCCGGTCTGCGGCGACGAACTGTATGGCCGGCCATCGCCGCTCATCGCCAGGCAGGCCCTGCATGCAGGCGAGGTCACCTTTAACCACCCCCGCAGCGGGTTGGCGATCACTCTGACTGCCGCACTGCCGGAGGACATGACCGCTGCCCTGAGCGCCCTCAGGCAGGGAGCCTATGAAGGAGGGGGTTCGGGATGGAAGAAGTCAGTCTGAATGGATATTGGCGTTTCCGGGAATTATGTTAATACCTTTTTTCCGCATGAGAAGGAATATAACGCTAATGAGAGGATGGGCACTGTGGCAAGGGTGGCACGAGAGATGGTTGAGGCGACCGGAGTGAACATTGACCAATTGTTAGAACTGCTTGTCAAGAATGCAGCTGCCGAACTCACTACTTATTACTACTACACGATCCTGCGTATCAACCTGATCGGGCTGGACGGAGAGACTCTAAAGGAGACTGCTGAAACGGCACGGGTCGAAGATCGCAATCACTTCGAGGCCCTGGTTCCACGCATCTACGAATTGGGCGGCCAACTACCCGGAGACATGAGGGTGTTTCACGACCTCTCGGCCTGCCCGCCGGCCAGTCTGCCTGGCAATCCCCGCGATATCATGGCCATGCTGTCCGTTCTGGTTGAGGCCGAACGTTGTGCGGTGAGAGGTTACACCAATATTTGCAATCAGACCGCCGGCAAGGATCACCGCACCTATGATCTCTCTCAGGCCATTTTGAACGAGGAGATCGAGCACGAATCCTGGTTTTCGGAATTCCTCGGCGAGGGGCCATCAGGTCACTTTAACCGTCGCGGTGATACCTCACCCTTCGTGTCAAAGTTCCTACGGTGAGAGATTTAAAAGAGCTGTTCACCATCCAGAAGATGCTCGAAGCTGAACTGGAGAAAATTATTGTCCAATAGTATGAGAACTCAATATTCCCTTATTCAATCCAGACTTAAAGATACCCTGACAGATTATGAGGGTACAAAGGCAATGTTATGCAAGTTCTTAGTTGAGAAAATGCCTTCGGAATTACGGATTAATTATTTAAAAGACATAATATAATTTCTACAAAAATATTATAAAAAAATATGTTGGTACTATGCTTTCTCTGATAAACGGGTCATTTTTCCGTTTCATGAACTGGAGAAAGCTTTTAACTATGAAGTCAAGTGTGAAATGTTGTCTGAAGATTTTAGTCTACATAAAAGTGATCTGGATAATAATATATTTCATTCGTATCTGAAATATTTTGAAGGTAAGACCAAACAGGGCGAGGCTCTTATGAAGTTCGCCCCGAGGCCCCCTGCGATTATGCATTACCGGCCTTTGCAAACGGTATTACCAGTGTCCAGTTTATGATCGGCCAGAGCTCGTATTTCCTAAACAGTCTGTCATGATAAAGCATGGGTGTATTCCACCATGAGCCCGACAAATGCAGATTGGACAAGGGGATTATCTGATCGCACAATGTACGAAAACGCGTTCAGATAAGCAGGATAGGCGGTACATATGCTGAATTACCTGAAAAAGTTATTTAAAATAATTGGCCCCGGCTTTGTTACCGGTGCTTCTGATGATGACCCTTCCGGTGTCGGTACATACTCGCAGACAGGCGCGATATTCGGGTTCAGCCAGCTTTGGCTTGCTTTATATATTTTTCCTTTCATGGTTGTTATCCAGCAAATGTGCGGCCACATCGGAATGGTAACAGGTAAAGGGTTGGCCGGTGTAATTCGCGCCCATTACTCGAAACCTGTGTTATATTTCGCAGTTTCGCTGTTGGTGATTGCGAATACGATTAATATTGGCGCAGATCTCGGGGCCATGGCTAGTTCGGCGCAAATGCTGCTAGGCTTGCCCTTCCTTTTTTGGCTGTGCCTCATGACAGTACTGATTGTTGTCTTGGAGGTTTTTGTAACCTATAAAACTTATTCTAAAATCTTGAAATATCTGGCTTTGACGTTATTTGCCTACGTCTTGGCAGCCTTTATCGTTAAACTGAATTGGGGAATCATAGTAAAAGACACGGTGCTCCCGCAGATTAAGTTTTCCGGCGACTATCTGCTCAATGTTGTGGCAGTTTTAGGCACCACGATTTCCCCGTATTTGTTTTTTTGGCAGGCATCACAAGAGGTTGAAGAGGAAATTGCTGACGATAATATTTCAGATATTGGCGTCGGAAAACCTGTGGTTAAGAGGACAAACGTTACTGATATGGATTGGGATACCATCGCGGGAATGTTTTTCTCTCAAACCATCATGTTTTTCATCATCATTACCACTGCCGCCACTCTGCATGCCAACGGTATAACCAATATAGGAACTGCATCGCAAGCAGCAGAGGCCTTGAAGCCGGTGGCGGGCAACCTGGCCTATCTGTTGTTTGCGGCTGGAATTATTGGTACAGGATTGTTAGCGATTCCGGTATTGGCCGGTTCTTCGGGCTACGCCGTTGCTGAGACAACTGGATTGAAAGCTGGGTTAAGCAAAAAGTTTGGACTGGTCCCGGGATTCTACGGGATTATTGCGGCTTCTACGCTGATTGGCCTGTTGATTAGTTGGTTGGGGATTGACCCGATCAAAGCCCTATATTATGCGGCGGCTTTAAATGGTTTGGCAGCACCGCCATTGATGGTACTGGTAATATTGATTGCTAATAACAAGAACATTATGGGCAAGTTTGTTAACAAGAAAATCAGCAATATACTAGGATGGATGATCGTTATAGCAATGTCCATAGCCGGGATCTTGCTTATTATCGAGTTGTTAAAGGTTCTGTAAATATTTTGCAATACTTCTTCAGGGATATGAAAGAAAGCCCTGGGTGTGTGCTAAAGAAGACCGCGGGATGGTTTGGAGGCACTAGTCAGGGATGAAGAGGCGAAAACCACAAGGCAGTTGATTTGTATTGTGCTGAGCATAGCGTCTTTATAGTGGAAAATATAACTAATCTGGAACTATTGACGAAAAACACGTTTGCTATCTACTGCTTTCCATTGAACTTGCAAGGCTCCAGTGGCCTGCCCGTAAGAATTGTCGCGGAGCTTTAAGCAGTTGCAGGGTTCTTCAGCGAGAGCGCTCGGTTGTCAAGGATCATCTAAGACTAGGTGAAAATGGAGATTAAAATGAATAAAAAGATATTATTATTAACAATTACAGTTTGTTTTCTCTTGGCGGGATGTGCGAAAGAGGGTATGCCTCAACAGATTGGGCAATCGTCGTCAGCTCCAACCATAACAAGCAGTGCAGTTCCTTCTGAATCCGCCGCATCATCAACCTCAACCATATCAAACAGTTCAAATTTATCTGCACAATTAAAGTCTATTCTCGCAAAATACACTACAAATCGAATTGTATTTTTTCAGAGCATTACTATTGGCGACAATCAAAACGCAGCATTTGCCATTACTATTAACGACAATCAAAACGCCGCATTTGCAATAGTATATGGAGGTGATGTTTGGTATATCACCGCCTTCGGCGCTCAGAAATTGAAAAATGATATTGCATTTTCAGCAGACGATCAGTCTCTTGCGCCCCTTCTCTGGACGGTTGGTGACGTCAAAATATTTAAATGCGAAAGTACTGCATGGTATGTAAAAGATGGAAAACCCGTTGAACTTCCCTATACAGGTATGAACCTTTCTTATAGTTCTAAAACTGAGAGTTTTAACGAGAAAAATTTAAGCGATTTTTCTTATGGCGGTATTTATCAGGCAACACTGTTTCCCAAAATCGTGACCTATCCTGATAAATTTCTGATAAATTAGGAAGTGTACCGGATGAGCACAATGTCATGTTAAATAGTTTCGGGGGAGTATTTCCATTATCCATATACTTTAACAGGAAGTCTATAATTTGAACTTGAGAGAAAATGAGCAGTGAACAGAAGGCTGCATTTCGTCGCGATAAAAATACTGGCAGAGGAAATGACAAAAATGTGTGATACCATGCATGCCACTATCAATCCAAGTCCCTTTTTCAATCTGCTATCAATGCCATCGTTCAGGACGAGGTAAAAAACACCACCTCGCTCAGGGTGTGGTAGAAAGGATATGCTTCAGTAGCGTGGAATAATATAGCAGGTATACTCACAGATTATAAGACACGGGAGGAATTGCGATGCTCTACCGCAAGATCGGTCAGACAGGCCTTGAGGTGTCGCAGCTCGGTTTTGGTTGCATGAGACTGCGGTCGGAAGACGGCGCCGTCAATATGTTTGAACCGAAGACGATCGACCAGGAACTGACGTCCCGGCTCATTCACCACGCCATGGACTGCGGTGTCAACTACTTCGACACCGCCTTCCCCTACCTCGGAGGCCAGAGCGAGATCGTGCTGGGCAAGGCACTGCAGGGCGGGCGCCGCCAGCGGGTCCTCCTCACCACCAAGCTCCCAATCTGGTTTGCCAAGAGCGCCGCCGACTTCGACGCCACCCTCAACCAGCAGCTGCAGAAGCTGGGCACGGACTACCTGGATTTCTACCTCCTGCACGGCCTGAACGCCGGCACCTGGGAGAAGGCCCTCAGCTTCGACGTCTTCGAGTTCATGGAACGGATTAGGACGGACGGCCGCGTCCGGCATGTCGGCTTCTCCTTTCACGACCAGTTTCCGGTGTTCCAGAAGATCCTCGACGCCTACAACTGGTCACTGTGCCAGATCCAGTTCAACTACATCGATGCGAACTTCCAGGCCGGCCTCCAGGGCCTGCAATACGCCGCTGGAAAAGGTGTGGGGCTGATGATCATGGAGCCCCTGCGCGGGGGCAAGCTGGCCGAGAGCCTGCCGCCAGAGGTGGAAGCGATCTGGAGCGGGGCGAAGACCAGGCGATCGCCGGCGGAGTGGGCGCTGCGGTGGGTGTGGAACTTTCCCGCAGTCTCCTGCGTCCTGAGTGGTATGAACACCATGCAGCAACTCGAGGAGAACATCGCCGTCGCCAACACGGCTGCACCCAACACCCTGACCGCAGAGGAACTGGCGCTGTATGACCGGGTCAAGGCGTTCTACGATCAGCGGATGAAGGTCAACTGCTCCGCCTGCGGCTACTGCCTACCCTGCCCCGAGGGGGTCAACATCCCGGGCAATTTCGCCGCCTACAACCAGTTGCACATGTTCGACGATCGCCTGTCAGCCCGCATGATCCCGCCGTGGCAGCGGGCGGATGTCTGCAAGGAGTGCGGAGAGTGCGAGGAGCTCTGCCCCCAGAAACTGCCAATCCGGGAACTGCTCAAGGACGTTGCAAGGGATCTCAAAGATCAGCCCGTGGCACCCGCCTTTATGGTGCGGCAGGAGCCGGTCAATCCCGGCAAAGGAGCCTAGCTAGGTGCCTGGATGAGAATAAAGTGTCGTTTTGGCTGCGACAGCTATGGTCAAAGCTGCTGCCCTCCTTATACACCAACGCCCAAGGAGACCCAGGAAGTAATCAATTGCTATGAGACCACCATACTTTTTCGCTGCAGGCGAGGCGTCTCTACCAAAGTGGCCGTCAAGCTGGAGCGTGAGATCTTTCTGACGGGATACTGCAAAGCGCTGGGGTATGGAGCCGGCCGTGCATGCTATGCAAGGAGTGCAACGTCCAACAGTGCGTTACAGGGGAGATGACTCTGACCGGAACGGTGGCTCATTACATACCATATTATCCAGAATAAAACGGTTACAAGGGGATGAAGAAATGGAAAATAAGATTTGCAATTCGATGCGAACAGTCACTCTCGAAGAACATTACATGACACCGGCATTCCTGGAAGGCCCCGGACGCCAACTGAGGCGCTCCCACATGGATGCATCGAGGAGCGCCCTGCTAATTGAACAATTGTGCGATCTTGGTGACCGGAGGATCGCGGAAATGGATGCCGCAGGTATTGACGTACAGGTGCTTTCGCTGAATTCTCCAGGCGTGGAGCAGCTCGACGAGGCCGAGGCAGTGAAGCTTGCCCGCGACGTAAACGAACATCTTGCGGAAGCCGTGAGTCGCTACCCGAACCGTTTCGCAGGGTTCGCCACTTTACCGACTATAGTTCCTGGCACGGCTGCTGATGAATTGGAGCGTATGGTACGTGAACACGGCTTCAAGGGAGCGGTGATCAACGGGCATATTCGGGGACGCTATCTGGACGATCAATTTTTCTGGCCGATCCTGGAGCGGGCCGAAAAACTCCAGGTTCCAATCTATCTCCATCCGACACAACCCCCGCAGCCGGTCGTCGAGGCCTCCTACGTAGGTAATTTTGCACCAGAGGTTACGGCCCTGCTGGCGAATGCAGGCTGGGGCTGGCATATCGAAACCGCGATCCATATTCTGCGCATCATTCTTAGCGGAGCATTCGACCGGTTCCCTGGTTTGCAGTTTATTATCGGTCACATGGGCGAGGCTCTTCCTTTCATGTTGTCCAGAGTCGATCTCGTTCTATCCACGAAAGTGACGAAATTGGACCGTTCGATCGGTGCCTACCTCTGCGAGAATATCCATTACACCTTCAGTGGCTTCAACTTTATGCCAACATTCTTGGACCTGTTGCTTCAAGTTGGTGCTGACCGGATCATGTTTTCAGCCGACTATCCCTACGGCTCAATGGAGCGGGCGCTTTCATTCCTGCAGCAGCTCCCGGTGAGCCCCGCCGACAAAGAGCGGATTGCACATGGCAATGCAGAACGCCTCCTTCGACTATAGGGTCGGCTAATATTTGTTTTGGCTATCACGTTCAATAGATGGGGCTGTGTGGTGAGACAACGCTCTGCGGGCTGGAAGCGCGTCTGCGATCCGATCTGGAAAGAGAGGCAAAAGGACAAATTCACGAGGAGCAATTGGTTGTCGTTCAAAAATGAAAATTATAGTGTAGCAAAGGAGCCGGATTCAAACTGCCGAATAGGCAGGGTTCAGATCTTTGAAGATTTTATAATGAGAGGGAGGCGGGTTTAAATGAAGGTTCTAGCAGTGAACGGAAGCGCCAGAAAGACCTGGAATACAGCAACTTTGCTCAATAATGCCCTTGAAGGAGCGGCCTCGCAAGGGGCGGAAACGCAACTCGTAAATCTTTATGACCTGAATTACAAGGGATGCATCAGTTGTTTCTCCTGCAAGCTGAAGGATGGTAAAAGCTATGGCAAGTGCGCTGTCAAGGATGATCTCACCCCGGTTCTCGGCCAGATCGAGTCGATTGATGCGCTGATCCTGGGTTCGCCCATCTACCTTGGAGAAATTACCGGTGCCATGAGATCCTGCCTGGAAAGACTGGTGTTTCCATACATAGTATACGATCCGGATCACTCAGTACTTTTTAAGAAGAAGATCCGGACGGGAATGATCTACACCATGGGCGTTCCGGAGAGCCGCTTGAAGGAATCAGGATATCAGCAGCGGTTCGGTTTTTATGAAGCGTTGATGAAGAGGGTATTTGGAGAGGCAGAATCGCTGATTGTAACTGATACCTATCAATTCGATGATTATTCCAAGTATGTGTCAACATTGTTTGATGCTGAAGCCAAGAAAAAGAGGCGGGAGGAAGAATTTCCAAAAGATTGCAAGAAAGCTTTTGATATGGGAGTGAGCTTTGCCTCTGAAGGATAATATGTCCGCAACGCAAGGAGGCGTTGAATGTGCAAACTCAAATAATTGGGCGAGGCTAGAGATCTACCATGGATAATTATGGAGGGGAACAACTCCCATGAAACAAGGAGGTGAAACCGGTTGCCATTGCGGACAACCGGCTACAAATGAGGATCATCGGTATATGTGGCAGTCCCAGGGTCCCGGGATTTTTGGGTTCAAGTCCCATTCCCGGCACCAGAGCATTCAATGCCTTGCGCTGCAAGGCTTTTTTATTTCAAAGAACCTCAAAATAATTATACCCTAGAGCGTCCTTGACCATGATATTTTTGAAACTTAAAATGAAAGATGGAAACTGGAAAATAGGGGATGTGCGGATGGAGACAATCAAGGCAATCGCGAGGAGAAAATCGACCAGAAAATATTTGGACCGGCAGATCGCAGAAAAAGAGCTGGAGACGATCCTGTTTGCCGGCTGTGCCGCTC
>Ga0224558_1003987_pt1 | contig 11819 bp, 16 predicted proteins | sample 714S32024metaG_FD_180682 | JGI IMG/M metagenome (GOLD analysis project Ga0224558, IMG submission 180682) | Peat soil microbial communities from Stordalen Mire, Sweden - 717 S3 20-24 | ecosystem: Environmental > Terrestrial > Soil > Wetlands > Peat | place: Sweden: Norrbotten County, Stordalen... | reverse complement strand
CGACGCCATCTTCCCCGAGCTCTTCGAGGCCAAGTACGGCCTGGCCCGGGCCGATATCGTCAAAATGAACATCAAGGGTGTCTTCCAGGTCTGGATGAAAGACGGGGCGTACCACGAGATCCCCCTCAAGGAGGCTCACGGGTGGACCCGCGAGGGGTGCAAGAGCTGCCCCGATTTCGCGGCCGAACACGCGGACATCTCCACGGGCGGTATCGGCGCCTTCGGCGACTGGACCCTGACGCTTCTGCGCACAGAGCGGGGCGAGGACATCTTCAACGACATGGAGGCCGCCGGCGTCATCGAGACGCGCCCAATTGAGGATGACCCGGGCGCCGTCACCCTGCTCAATCGCCTGAGCCGGGTGAGCCGCAAGCGTTGGCCGGCCACGGCGGTACCCATGCCGGGCCGCCTGCCCGCGCCGACGGCGTGACGGCGTCGGGGCCCAAGAAAGACGAGTTCGCCGCGCTGCTGGGGATCGGGGTCGAACGCCTCGGTCCCGGCCACGCCGTGGCCACCCTGCAAACCGACCGGCATCACGCCAATCCTCATGGGACCGTGCACGGCGCCGTGTTCTACGCCGTCGCCGGCGCCGCGGTGGCGGCCGCCGCCAACGATGACGATCATTCGGGCATCGTCTCCTCGGTGCTCGTCGAGTACCTCCGGCCGGCGGCCATCGGGGACGTGCTGCGGGCCGAGATATCCAAGGAGGCCTCGACCGACCGCGAGGACATCCTCACCGGCACGGTCTCCCGGGCCGACCAGGGCGACCTCCTGGCCTGGGTGCGCGCCCGGGGCACCCGCCGGTCCCGCACCTCCTGAACAGTCCCCGAAGGGTTGCCGGAGCTTCTGTCGGCCCTGATGGCACGAAATGTGGGAACTATGGCATTGACGCCATAAGCCCGCTGCCGCAGGATGGCTTCATGAGCACGCGCCACGTGGTCGTCGTGGCCTTCCCCGGGGTGCAGCCCCTCGATGCGGTGGGCCCGATCGAGGTCTTCGCCGGAGCGACGCGGACGGCCCGCGCACTCGGCCCGGACGAGGGGTACCGCGTGACACTCGCCTCGACGGACGGGCAACCGGTCAAAACCGAGAGCGGGATCGCCCTGTGCACCGTTCGGCTCCCCGACCCCAACGAGCCGATCGACACCTTGGTCATCGCCGGCGGGAACGGGATCCGCACGGCTCGTCACGACGCGCAGCTCATCTCGTGGATCAGGACGGTCGCACCCACCTGCCGGCGGGTGACCACGGTCTGCACGGGCGCGTTTCTCGCCGCCGAGGCCGGCCTCCTCGGTGGCCGCCGGGTCACCACCCACTGGGCCAACGCCACGCGCCTGGAGGCCGAGTTCCCGGACGTCTCGGTCGATCCGGACCCCATCTACATCAAAGACGGCAAATACTGGACCAGTGCGGGGGTCACGGCCGGCATAGATCTGGCGCTCGCCCTGGTGCAGGAGGACCTCGGCGTCGACGTGTCCCAGACGGTGGCCCGCTGGTTGGTGATGTTCCTCCATCGACCGGGCGGCCAGACGCAGTTCGCCTCCCCTGTGTGGGTGCGGCGCGCCGAGCGCTCGACCGTCCGGGCCGTGCAGGCATTGGTCGAGGCCGCGCCCGGCGGCGACCACCGGGTCCCCGTCCTCGCCGCCGCGGCAGCCATGAGCCTGCGCCACTTCACGCGCGTGTTCAGCACCGAAGTGGGCGAAACCCCCGGCAAGTTCGTCGAGCGCGTGCGCCTGGAGGCGGCGCGCCGCGAGCTCGAGACGACCAACGACACCCTCGACGTGATCGCCGCCCGCTGCGGATTCGGCACCGCCGAATCACTGCGCCGGGTCACACAACGCCGCCTCGGCGTCTCACCGGACGCCTACCGCCGTCGCTTCCGCACGGTGGCCCGGGAAAGGACATCCGCATGACCCCCACGCTCACCGCCGCCATCCCCCTCTTCGAGAAATTCACCGCGCTCGATGCCGTTGGGCCCTATGAGGTGCTCCAGCGCATCCCGTTCATCGACGTCGTCTTCGTCGGAGAGCGGCGGGGCGAGTACCGCAGCGAGAACGGCATGCTCGGCATGATGGCCGACGCGACGTTCCCCGAACTGAGCGAACCCGACGTCCTCATCTTTCCCGGAGGGGTCGGTACCCGACCCCTCCAGCACGACGAAATGGTCGTGGAGTGGGTACGCCAGGCCCACAGGACCACCCGGTTCACCACGTCGGTGTGCACCGGCTCACTGGTGCTCGGCGCCGCCGGGCTGTTGAAAGACCTGACCGCCACGACGCACTGGGCGTGCTACGACGAGCTCGCCGCCCACGGCGCCGTACCCACCGCGCAACGTGTGGTCGAGCACCTGGATCAACGGCTCGTCACGGCCGCCGGCGTCTCGAGCGGTATCGACATGGCATTGCGCCTGGTCGAGCTACTGGTCGACCGCACCGCGGCCGAGGCGGCCCAGTTGATGATCGAGTACGACCCGCAGCCCCCGTTCGATTCGGGCTCACCGGCCAAATCCTCCCCGCCCGTCGTCGCCCGGGTGGCCGAGTACGCCAGGCTCAGGAGCTGAACGACGTGGTGCCGGTGTACTCGAGTATCCGGCGGATGTCCCATCCGTGGTGAAAGGCATCGTGCGCGTTGCTCCGCACGACGTCATTGACCGATTGGGGGCCACGGCTCTCGTGCGCCAAGACGACATTGTGCGCCAGCGCAACGGTGACCGCCTCGTGCCACGGGTGCGTGGCTTGCCGTAGTTGCCACAGGGCGCCACCCACCGGCACCCGCGAATAGAAACGTGCGTCTCCGAGCAGTCGCTCCTCGTAGCCGGGCACACTCGCCTCCCCTGCGAGTGCCGCCCCGGCGAGCCACTGGGCCCAGATGTGCAAGTTGTCGGCGACGTGGCAGACGTACGCGCCCACGGTCCAGTCGAGGTCCGGGTGGCGGAGCGAGCCATCGGCCGACCCGATGATGCCCGCATAGGAGTCAGGAGTCCCCATCACGGATGCGATCGCCTGCTCACTGGTCAACGACCATTCGAACGCGCATTCGCGGCACGGATCCCCGAAGCGATCAGGGCCCCACGTCTCGGTGTACGGGCCTGGCGCACCCACGTATGTCTCCCTTCGACGTCTCAGTATGGCGGAATCGGCAGCAGCGACACGAAATCCTCCAAGGTGTCGGCCGCATCCGGTGGGACGGGATCCGCATCACGCGAGTATGGCATCTGTGGCGCTCGTCTCACCCGTTGGATCAGTAGCGCTCGATGCCGAGATACACGACCTTCGACTGGACCCAAAGGCGACGCTGGGAGAACCTCTCCTTTCCACAACGCGGGCAGTGGCCGTAGGCCGTGCCCACGTCCGCGATCTCCTCGCTCCGCCGCGCGGCCGACTCCCGCGCCCGCCTGCTCGTGAGCGGACTTCTCGATTTTGCCGTGAGGGCCACCCGGACCTGCGGCCTGGCGTAGTACCTGGGCACCTTCCACTCGAATGCACATTCCCGACAGGTTCGGAGAACCTTCGGTCGAATGAGCGCTCGGAGGACACCCCGAAACCCGTCCGCCGTGCTCACGAGAACTCCGTCAACGCCCCCACGGAGCGCGCGACAGCACCGGGATGACCGAACAGGCCGGGGAGCCCGCCACTGTGCAGGAGAATGGTGCGCTCACCGGGCTTGATCTCGTCCTCTGCGACCGCGCTCATCAGGCCGGCCAGGGCCCGTCCGGTGTAGATCGGGTCCAGAATGAGGCCCTCCGTGCGAGCGGCCAACGTCAGGGCGGCCATCACCGGCTCGGTGAGCACGGCATACCCTGCGCCGACATGGTCGAGCCGGATCCTCAATGCGGTCGGATCCGGAGCCGCGCCAGCGAGACCCCCCACCAACGTCCGCACGGTCTCGGCCGGTTGCTCGATCGCACCGCAGTCCACGCCAAGCACGCGCCCGGCTCCCAGCGCATGGACGAGTCCCGCCATCGTGCCACCTGACCCGAGGGCGGTGACGACGGTCACGAGGTCCGGAGCCTGGTGCAGCAGTTCGCGCCCACATGCGACATAGCCACGTGCGCCCAGCACGCTGGATCCCCCGTACGGGATGAGCTCGGGTCGTGCGCCCTTTTGGCGCAGTTGATCGAGGATATCCGACGCCAGGGGATCAAGAGCCTCGTGGGCAACGTCTCCGGCCCACACCACCGACGCGCCCAACAGACCGTCGAGTGCGACGTTGCCGTCCCCAGGGTCGCGAGCGGATCCGGCCAGCACGAGGACAACGCGGAGCCCAAGTCGTGCCCCCGCGGCAGCAGTCAACCGGGCGTGATTGCTCTGGCGAGCGCCGCAGGTGACCAACGTGTCCGCGCCCCGAGCCAGGGCCGCGCCGCAAAGCCACTCCAGCTTGCGCACCTTGTTGCCCCCGCCACCCAGTCCGGTGAGGTCATCGCGCTTGACCCAGAGATCGGTGACACCGAGACCGAGCGCACGCGCCAGCTGGGGCGCGGCCTCGAGGGGAGTCGGCCAGCTCCCGAGGACGGCGGGCCTCACTTCCTCGAGTTCCGTTGCCATCGCCGCCCCCTAGGAGGACGCAGATTTACTGACATTTCTGGACAGCGCGGTTATCCACAGTCCTCCACGGTGGCCCGAGAAGGTCGCAAAGAAACTCGGAGGATGAATATGACCTCCGCAACGAACAGCGCGACGGGGTGTATGGAATAAATCAGCACCGTCCTAGCCGCACCGTCCGAGGTCAACCGTTGAACCGCCGCGCCCTCCGCAAATACTCGGTCCCGACCTCGGAAATCGCAACGAACTGGCCGCGCCCTGGCTCGTTGACCCGCTCGACGAAGCCGCGGTCATTGGCCTCCTCCCAGATGGGAAGACGCGGACACGACGTCCGCCACGCATCGAGCACCTCGGAGTACGGGCGCGCTCCAGAGCCCAACCACTCCAGGAGGTCCAGTACAAGGTCATTGATGTCGTCGGCCATCGTGTCCCCATGGTCCCTTTGCGTCCTGCCCCCGACCATCATTGCTCACGCGGGACGGAACCGGAGTGCGGACCCGACAGTGTCGAGTGCGATTTGGCGAACGGGCTGGATCCCGCCAACCGACAAGAGCGCCGCCAGAGAATCCCGATTCAAGTCGGTTCCCAGCTGACCCGACTTTGCGGGTGCGACCGATTCGGGAACCAGGACCCCCGTTACTCGCTGTCCGTTCTTCAGCTGGAGTTTCGAGCCCAGATCCACGCGGAAAGTTTCGCGCGATGGACGGGCGGGCTCACGACAACGCGGGACTCGCAGCCGCGGCAGGGCCTCAATCGTCCAGGGCGGCGCGGACGAGTCCCGCCAGTTCGTCATCCGATACGGTGGCGGCCACCTCAGGGCTGAGGCGTATCGTCCCCTTGCTCGTCCTTGCTCCGGGATGCCGCGATGAGAACTCGGCTTCCTTGCCCTGTTGCCAGCCGTAGAGCGAAATGCCGTGCTTCCACACGCCGACGTGGAGGCGGCGCGGGCCAACTTTGTAGGTCGGCATCTTGTAGGACAGCACCCGGTCCGCCTCAGGGTGCTGCCGCAGAACCAATCGATCAAGCCGGTCGAAGAGTGGGCGGTGCTCTGGTGCTATTGCGTCGATATAGCTCCTGACCGCAGCGTCCATTTCGGATGCATCCACGAGGTTCCTCCAATTGGTCAGTCAGCCGACTCGGTCAGTCCGCGGTCCCACGGGATGACGTATGACAGCCGCACAAGTCATCGCCCGTTCCACGCGTGTCGCAAAGGGCGAAGCCCTCCTTCCCACTCCCGCTTTCACCCGGTCAGATCTTCACGGCTCGACCTTCGTAGGTATACCCCCACGGCTTCGGCTCGCCTTCGCAGTAGTACCTGTCGAGGTGCTCCAACTCGAAGCCTGCTTGCTCGACCGACTCGGAAATACGCCGAGTGAGATGACACCCTCCGGCGAGCCTTTGGTTGAGTGGATCGAGTCGGTGTTGCCAGCGCGCCGTCTTGGCGTCGGGGGCGTGGCCGTGCTCCACGAAGACGTCGACCTCCTCCGAAGGGAGGTCGAGATGCTCGCCGGTCAGACCGGCATGCTCGACCACCGTGTTTGATGAGGAGATCCGTGGCGCAGCGAGCCGCATGCAGGCCCGGGAGGGCTCGACCGCCAGAACGGTCGTCACCTCCGGCGGGTAGTAGCGAACGTTCAATCCGGTCCCGAACCCGATCTCGAGAACCTTTCCCGTGAGCCCGGCGCAGACCCGGGCCCGCACTTCGCGGATTCCTTGACGATTCATTGCTTTGTCTTGGAGCCGGGGTAGCACCTTGTCCCCGTAGAAGCTCACGATAAGACTCCCTCGAACGCAACCCTAGGTCTTCGACAGCTGTCGCTTCGCGCCGCTCCTCAGCGGGCTGAAGAGCGAGTTCCGTTGACCTTCGAGGCGGGCATCATGCCGCCGGGGTTCGAAGTGCCCGTCATCGTGTCACCCTCGACGGTGACGTCGAACTTCAGATTGAGCTGCATCGGCGTGGTGACCTTTTGTGACCATGTGAGCCGGTCCCCATCGGCGACCGGGTCGACGAAATCCACGGTCTCCGCGTCCGAACGCGCGATACCGCTGATGACTCCGTCCTGTTCGGTGATGTCGAAGACGGCCGCTATTTCGCCAATGGGTGTCGCAATGGTTATGTCCCAGGATCCTGCGAAGGTACTCAATGCGTTCGCTCCCCCTTGCCCTTCGGTCGCCTCTGTCCAGAGTACCTCGGCCACGGCACAGTTCCCATGATCTCACTCGTCCGTTCGCGCGCAGAAGGGGCCCGAACGGGCCCCTTCTGCGACTGCCTCGCGGCGAGGACGGCTCAGCCGGCATCCGGGGGCACGTCGGGACCCACTCCGCCGCCGGCGGAGACGATGGCCAGTCGATCCAGGTAGTGATCCCACCCTTGCGTGTGATCGTTGACGGCGTCGTCAGGCAGGCCCCGGTGGACGAGACGGACTCTCGTCTTGTCGCCATCGGGAGTCAGAGTGATCTCCACCTCGGTACTACGAGCGGGAATGGGATGGTTCGGCTCGTCCCATCCGAAGGTGAACACGACCTTGCGATCGGGCACCACCTCCACGAACTCGCCGACGCCCGGGTGCCGGCCCTGGGCCAGTACCCGGTACACGCCACCGACCCGAGGATCGAGCTCGGCTTCGGTGCCCATCCACCGGACGTGCTGGGCCGGGTCGGTGAGGAAAGGGAAGATGGTGGCCGGCCTGGCATCCATCACGACCTCTCGGATTAGTTCAGCCATCAGTGTTTCCTTTCTCTCGCTCAGCCGATTCGGCCAGGTATTGCAGCTTTTGCAAACTTCCCGTCCAGTACTCGTCGAGAAATTGGCGGAGTCGGCCCATCTGGCCGTGGTCGGCCCGGTAGAGCCGCCGGGTCCCGTCGCGGCGCTCGATCACCAGCGCGGCCTCCCGCAGAACGCCCAGGTGCTGGGAGACGGCGGACCGGGTGACATCATCGAACTGGGCCGCGATCTGGGCTGCCGGAAGCTCCTCGCTCCACACCAGCCGGAGGATCTCCCGTCGCCTGGGCTCCGCCAGGGCCTTGAGGGCTGCGTCCATGGAGTTAGTGTAAGCCATTGCTTACGTTAGTGTCAACTAACGGAAGGCTCCCGAGCAGGCGGTTCCCCGCCCCGGAGTTCGGCCAGGGCCTGACCGGCAGCACGCAGGTCGACCAAGGTCTCGGGAGTCGGCCCGGTGACTTCTCTTTTGGCCGCTTTGATCAGGACCGTCTGGGCCACCAGCTCTGCCTCTGGAACCTCTTCGGCTGCGGAGGCGCTGCTGGTCTCTCCGATCACCGATCCTTTGGACGCATAGCCGAATGCCGCCGAACCGGCGATCCTGCTCTCATAGTCGTCGCTGAGCTCGATCTGCTGGTCGAGGAGCTGAAGGGCGGCCAGCAGCGCGTCGCGCCGTGTGGCGGAGGGATCCTCCAGATACGCAGCGATCGCATCCTCCGCCACGCTCAGGTCGGCTTCCAGCGTGGCGTCCACGGTGACCTCGCGGTCGCCCTCAGACTGGTGGCTCTTGCGTCTCGACATGACGATGGACCTCCGTGGCGCTGAATCTACCGACTCCGGGCCCGTCACCTACGGTGCGTGGCCGTTCTCCTGAGCGCCGATCTCGCGGGTCCGCGCGAACACCGCGTCGAACATGGGCTCGGTGAGCACGCCGGTGAAGGTGTTCTGTTGGCTGGGGTGATACGAGCACAGGAGCGTGAGACCACCCGGCAAGGCGTATTCGGCCAGGTGGCCGAATTTCGGCCGGGGCCGCAGGCCCAGGACCTCCGCCACGCTCTGACAGGCGAACTGGCCCAAGACCACAATGACCCGCAGGTCCCCGAGCAGTTTGAGCTCGCGCACAAGGTAGGGGGCGCAGGCGGCCCGTTCGCTCGGGTTTGGCTTGTTGGCCGGCGGGGCGCAGTGCACTGACGCCGTGATGTAGGCATCCCGCAGAACGAGGCCGTCGTTGCGATCGGTGCTGGTCGGCGAGGAGGCATATCCCGCCCGGTAAAGCGCTGCGAAGAGCCAGTCGCCCGATCGGTCGCCGGTGAACATCCGGCCGGTCCTGTTCGCCCCGTGGGCGGCCGGAGCGAGACCGACGATGGCCAGACGGGCCGCGGCGTCGCCGAACCCGGGCACTCCACGCCCCCAGTAGGACTGGCCGGCGAAGGAGGCTCGCGGCGCGGCGGCCACCGATTCGCGCCATTGCACGAGGCGGGGGCAGAGGCGGCACGCCGCCACTTCTCGCTGGACGGCGAGCAGCGAGTCCGCCCCGGCACGGTTCGATCCCACCCCGCAGAGCCTACGATGGAGGCCCGTGCCCGCATCCGTTCGCCCCTCACCGTCGCGCTCTTTGCGCCAGGCCCCCGCACCGACCCTGATCCTGCTCGTCCGCCACGGGGCCACACCGACCACCGGCAAGATCCTTCCGGGGAGGGCAGGTGGCCTGCACCTGGCGGAGAAGGGCCGGGTTCAGGCCGACGTGGTCGCCGCGCGGATCGCCGCCATGGAGAAGCCCCCCACGGCCGTGTACGCGTCGCCCCTCGAACGGACCCGGGAGACGGCCGCGCCCATCGCCTCCGCTCTCGGGCTGCGCGTGCGCACGGCACGGGGACTCATCGAGGCCGACGTGGGCGACTGGACCGAGAAGTCACTGGCCAGGCTCTACAAGACGAAGGAGTGGCCGACCGTCCAGCGGTGGCCGAGCGGGTTCCGGTTCCCCGGGGGCGAGTCCTTCACGGAAATGTCGGCTCGTAGCATGACGGCGGTGCTGGGCCTGGTCCATGACCACCCGGGCGAATCCGTGGTGGCCGTCTCCCACGCTGATCCGATCAAGGCGGTCGTCGCGGCCGCAGCCGGTGTGCCGCTGGACCTCATGCAGCGGCTCGTGATCTCACCGTGTTCCGTATCGGCCCTGCTCTTCACGGTCGGGGGACCCGCCATCCTCTGCGTGAACTCAACGGGCTCTCTCGGCGAGTTGGTCCTGTCGTGACCGACGAGGCCGACTACAACGACCCGGACCACTGCACGGTCGGCGTCATCGGGGAGGTGGGCCACCGCCTCTTCCTCTTCTACTGCCGCCAGGGTCTGAACGAGACCACGGTGAAAGTGGAGAAGCAGCAGATTGCGGTCCTGGCCAGCTACCTCGGTCGTATCGTCAAGGAGCTGGGACGCCCCGGTCACCTCCCCGACGACCTGAGCTTCGACGGGACCGAAGACCCCGAGTGGGTGGTGGGGACCATCGGCGTCTCCTATGACGAGGAGCTCGACCGGGTCGTCGTGGTGCTCGAGGAGGTCCACGACGAGGAAGAGGAGGAGGAAGCGGAGAGCGGCCACGTGCTGCGGATCGCCCTCACCCGCGAGCAGGCGGCTGCATTCGCCATTCACGCCACCCGCCTGGTGGAAGCCGGACGGCCCCCGTGCCCGCTCTGCGGGCTCCCGCTCGACCCTTCGGGCCACGACTGTCCGCGCACGAACGGACACCGCCCACCGGTGACCTGATCCGGCGTGGCAGACGAAACGGTAACGCGGGTCCTGGGAGAAGGTGCCATGGAGGTCCACGGGAGGATCGCCGGGAGCTCGAATGCCACCCTGCTCGTGACCTGCCGCCTGGGAGACGACGAGCTCAGGGCCGTCTACAAGCCCTTCAAGGGCGAGCGACCCCTGTGGGACTTCCCGGGCGGTCTGTTCCGCCGTGAGGTGGCCGCCTATCTCCTGTCGGAGTCGCTCGGGTGGGGACTGGTCCCCGAGACGGTCCAGCGCACCGAAGGGCCCTTCGGTGAGGGGTCGGTGCAGCGTTACGTCCCCGAAGACGGCGCGTCGCACTACTTCACCCTGCGCGACGACCCGAAGTGGCACCCCACGCTCAAGCGCATGTGCGCCTTCGACGTGGTCGCCAACAACGCGGACCGCAAGAGCGGGCACGTTCTGCTGGCCGAAGACCGGCTCTGGGCCATCGACAACGGGCTCTGTTTCAACGAGGCCGACAAGCTCCGCACGGTCATATGGGACTTCGGCGGGCAACCCCTGTCCCCCGACGATGCGGCCGCACTGGAGCGCCTACGACACGACGGGCCGTCACCCCATATCCGCGAGCTCCTCACGCCGGACGAAGTGGCCGCGCTCACGGACCGGGTGGAATGGCTTCTCCATCTCCAGGCGCTCCCGGAGCTGGTCGACGACGGCGGATGGCCACCGTACCCCTGGCCTCTCGTCTGAGAGCCCGCTCTAGGGGAGGTCGATGTGCAGGGGCCCCCGCAGGTAGTTCAGGACGGTCTGTGCGAGGACCTCGCCCCCGGCCGGCGTCAGGTGGATCCCGTCGGGGGTCCGGACGTTGACGACCTGGCCGGCGCCGTTCGTGATGAACGGCGTGTAGGTCCCCTGTGGCGTCCCGAGCAACGTCCAGCTGCTGATGAAGTGGACGGGCGGGGTGCTGAGCGCGGCCTGGCGTTGATCGATGGCATCAATGTCCGCCATCTCGCTCGAAAGCTGCGGGCTCTGCATCGATGGCATGCCCACCCACACCACCGTCGCCCCCTCGCTCTGCGCCAGGTGCATGAAGGCGGCGACGCGCCCGGCATAGAGGACGTTCCACTGCGGAGACGAGTAGGGGACGTCGGGCGGGCCGGGAAAGTCCTGGGGGTCGTTGGCCCCGATCATGACCACGACAACCTGGGGTCGCGCCGTGCCCAGGTCGGTCTGCAACTCCGCCGGCCAGTTGAAGTAGTCGGGTCGAGTAAGCCCCGTGCTCTCGCGGGCGTCCAGGGTGGCCTGGACCACCCCCGTGTTGGCCAGGTCGTTCTGGAGGGGTCCGCCCATGTCGATGCCGAGCGAATCACCCAGGATCAGCACGCGCAACGGGTGGGCGGCGGTCGGGTTCGTCATGCCGGCGACCGTGGTCGTGGGGCCACCCCCGGCGGCGCCGGTCGACGACCCGCCGTGCCCGCCTCCCGGCTTCTTGGGCGGCGGGCTCTGACGATGACGCGGCCCGATGACGGTCACCGAACCGTTCCCGGGTTGATTTCCCGTACGCCCGGTGAGGGCGTCCGTCTCCGAGACGATGCGCGAGAGCTGCAGGGCGCGGCTGGCGGCGGCAACGGGGCCGAGGATGTCGAGGGCGACCGTGCGTCGGGTGCCCACCGGGGACACCTTGGCGTTGTGCTGCAAGGTGGGGGCGAACAGGACGAGCCAGACCAAGAACGCCGCCACGCAGACCTTGAGCACCCTCGGCCACGGTGCCCGCACCCGATCGTCCTGATCGGTGCCGGTCCCGGGCGTCTGCGTCGGTGGCGCGGCCT
>Ga0224558_1003984_pt1 | contig 11832 bp, 7 predicted proteins | sample 714S32024metaG_FD_180682 | JGI IMG/M metagenome (GOLD analysis project Ga0224558, IMG submission 180682) | Peat soil microbial communities from Stordalen Mire, Sweden - 717 S3 20-24 | ecosystem: Environmental > Terrestrial > Soil > Wetlands > Peat | place: Sweden: Norrbotten County, Stordalen... | reverse complement strand
GTCGCCGAAACCTGCGATTTGCAGCGCCTCAACATCCTGGCCTATCTTTCCGCCGCGATTGCCTGTCACCGCAGCCGTCAACCGGCCGCCTCACTGCTGCCCCGATAGGCCAATCTGAACTGTTGCCAATCCGTCGAGAATGAAGCCCCGGATCGCAGACTGGCAACTCTCACCGAGAGCGGGTTCCAAATAGGTCACGCCAGTCACGGAATCTGGATTCGCCGGCCGAAGGAAGCGGCTTAGGAGCTGAGAATGAGCCAACGTCCGAATGGTTGGCGCCGCGGGAGCACCGGCGGCGGGAAGCACAGGGTTCGCTGCAGTCTCCGTATCTTTGACAGGAGAGTTGCTATTGATCACCGCGCCTACCGGACTCTCCTGTGATCCCCCGAGGGGTTCCTTGGGGGAAATCCCTGGGAGCTTCTTGTCACGCCCGAACAACCAATCGAATAGGTGCATGGTGTTAACGATTCCGAACGGCCGCTTTGCGGGCGGTTAATCGAGTAATGGCGCCAAGCGTTCGTAGACGCCGAGGAGTTGACAGTAAGCGTTTCTGACGATCCGGCGAAGCTCGTTGATCTCGAGGCCCCCTCGAACGCTGACAGATTTTCCTGAGCCTGTAACCGAAAGTAGATGACCCGAATCCTTAATGGCCTTGACTATCGCTGGTGGTATGTCCTGCGCATTTCGTGGTCCAAACGAGAGCTCCCGCTCTAGCCCCGCTATACCCGGTCGCTCGTTGTGGACCCAGTCGTTGCGATATTTTTTGCACGCTTCCCAATCCGGCCCCAGCCCCCGCAGGCCGGTCGCTACGTCCGCACTTAGCTCGGGCAGGTTTGATTTCTCCGCTTCTGCGATGACCTTAGCGAAAAGGCCTCTCGACTTGATGGGAACGCCTAGACCCCAATAGAGGTTGACGCTCTGGAGTAGATGCTCACAACTCGAATACAACCGCAGGGCTGCGTCGTCGAGATAGAACCTGCACCGGTAGATAGCCTCGATAGGATTGGGTTGGCATTCCTCATAGAACAGCTTGCAGGCGTCCGCCTCGATCAACGCAATGCGTGCCTCGTTGAGCAGATGCCAGCCCTGATAAAGCCGAACGTGCCCGTGTACCTTCGTAGGTCCGGAACCTAACGCGACGAGCGGGTTCTCCAGGCAAGAGTTTAGATTGCGGAGCTCGATGGACCTGGGCAACCCAGCGTGGATGCGCTCCATGCGGTCGTTGGGTATTCCTCCTCGCATACCGTGTACGAGGTCTGCTTCCTGATTTCCCGTATCCGCACTCATATCCCGATTCTCTCCACTTCTCCCACGCTAATGTCATCGTTCCTCGCGGTCATTTCGTTCTGTGAGCCTCGACGAAAACGCAGAACTGCCGCACGTATTCGATGTGGGCCGTCAAGTTCTTTCGGGTTACATGTATGGCGACAGGATAGCCCGGCTTTCCATCCTTCCCGACGCGCACCATCGACTCAAGCCATAGATCATCCGCGAAGGCAGAGATCGGGTACCTCCCAAAGTGATCGTCTGACTGCAGGGGACAGGTATTATCGATCCTCGGATCGTGTGCAATGTCGTTGCGGCAGAGATTGATTTGTTCAAGTTGGTTTGGTGCAATTGGTGACCCAGACCATCGAAATGTAGTTCGAGCCTCCAAAAAGCGACCGTACATCCCAAACCACCCATCCTTCTTCCGGTACGCCTTCAAACGACGATCCAAAATCTGCGAGGTCGCGTCCCCATACACCCCAAGCATCCCGAGTTCTCGTCTTATGAATTCCCGCAAGTAGTCATGGAGGGCTTTTTCGAGCAACTCGAGGGAACAGTGTCCAAGAACACGCAGGCAATCATCTGCCTCCATCCACTCCGCCTGATATCCATGGGCGCCCGTTTCCGGATCGCGCAGATAGGGTTCTTCTTCTGAGACGATCAGGTTCTTGATGGTTTCGAAGGGGGTGGTCGCCTGACTGTAGAACCGGCAAATGAAATCGAGGCGAGCGTGAAGCATGGCAAGAATATCCATCGTCTTCCGACCCCAGCCCATCCCGCCAAATGGCGGGTTCGGCTATGTTTCCCTACTGCGACAGCTTATTTTAACGCCTGTACAGGACTGGACTCCTGCCCCACAAAATCAGACGCCCCAGCAGTAGTCTTCGACGGCTTTCTCGATGGAATCGTCTTTTTCGGTGAGACGCATCAGCTCGAGGCGGATGGCGTCCACCAGGGCGTTCCAGCTTGCGACGATGACGTTGTCGGAGACGCCGACGGTGGACCAGCTCTTGCGGTGATCCGACCATTCGATGAGTACGCGCACCTTGGCGGCGGTGCCCTTGCGCGGCTCCAGCACCCGCACCTTGTAGTCGGTCAGGCGCACGTCGGCCATTTGCGGATAGACCGACGAGAGGCACTTGCGCAGGCATAGGTGGAGCGCGTGGAAGGGGCCGTTGCCGGCGGCGGTGGCGGAGTACACGCCGTCCTGGGTGCGCACGGTGATATCGGCCGTGGAGCGGGAGTCGCCGTTGGCGGTCGCTTTGGTGGAAACCTCGTAGCCTTCCACTTCGAAGAAATGCATGCCGGGATTGAGCGCCTCGCGGACCAGCAGCTCGAAGGTGCCTTCGGCGGCTTCCAGCTCGCAGCCCTCGTATTCCAGTTGCTTGATGCGCTCCAGCAACTCGCGGCGGGCGTCTTCGTCGAGCCGGCCGGCGAGGCCGTGCTGCTTCAGCTTGTACAAGATGTTGCCGCGGCCGGACAGATCGCTGATGAGGACACGCTGGCGATTGCCCACGGCCTCGGGCGTGACGTGTTCGTACGTGGTGGATTCCTTCAAGACGGCGGAGACATGCACGCCGCCTTTGTGTGCAAACGCGCTATGCCCGACAAAAGGCTGATTGTTCGGCAGCGGCAGATTGGCCAGCTCCGCGACGTAGCGCGCCACGTTCGACAGGCTGATGAGCTTGTCCTGGCCGATGGCCGTGTGACCCAGCTTCAGCTCCAGGTTGGCGATGACGGAACAGAGATTGGCGTTGCCAGTGCGCTCGCCGTATCCGTTGATGCAGCCTTGCACGTGGGTGGCGCCGGCTTCCACCGCGGCCAGCGTATTGGCCACGGCGACGTCGGAATCGTTGTGCGTGTGGATGCCCAGGATGCCGTCGAAACGCTTGCGCACATCGGCGAAGATTTCGACCAGCCGGCCGGTGAGCGTGCCGCCGTTGGTATCGCAGAGGCAGAGCACGTTGGCGCCGGCCTTCTGGGCGGCTTCCAGTGTGCGTAGCGCGAAGGCGGGATTCGATGTGTAGCCGTCGAAAAAATGCTCGGCGTCGTATACCACTTCTTTGCCGTGCTCCTTCAGGTAGGCGATGGTTTCGCCGATCAGTTTCAGGTTTTCTTCTTCGGTGATTCCCAGGGCTCGCGCAGTGTGCAGATCCCAGCTCTTGCCGAAGATGGAGACTACGGGCGTGCCCGCGGCGACCAGGGATTGCACGCTGCGGTCCTCTTCGACGGTGTGGCGGGCGAAGCGCGTGGCGCCGAATGCGGTGAGCCTGGCGTGCTTGAGGTTCAGCTCGGTTTGCGCTCGGGCGAAGAAGTCCTTATCTTTCGGGTTGGATCCGGGCCAGCCGCCTTCGATGTAGTCGATGCCTAGCTCGTCGAGCTTTTGCGCGATGAGGAGTTTGTCGTCTACGGAGAAGGAGACGGATTCGCCTTGCGTGCCGTCGCGGAGGGTGGTGTCGAAGGTGAAGATTTTCATTTTTGTACAGCCGGCTGTTCTTCCGGCACCCCGGATTCCTTTTTCTTCTTGAGGAAGGTCATCATTTCGCGCAGCTCGCGGCCCACCTTCTCGATGGGCTGGTTGCGGGCGGCTTCGCGCATGGCTAGGAATTTGTGGCGGCCGGTTTTGTTTTCGTCGATCCATTGGCGGGCAAATTCGCCGGACTGGATTTCGCCGAGGATTTTTTTCATTTCTGCGCGCACATGCCCATCGACGATGCGCGGGCCTCGGGTGTAGTCGCCATATTCGGCGGTGTCGGAGACCGAGTAGCGCATATAGCCCAGGCCGCCTTCCTGGATGAGATCGACGATCAGCTTGAGCTCGTGGAGGCATTCGAAATAGGCGATCTCGGGCGCGTAGCCCGCTTCTACCAGGGTCTCGAAACCTGCGCGGATGAGTTCCGACGCGCCTCCGCACAGCACGGCTTGTTCGCCGAACAGGTCGCTTTCGGTTTCCTCTTTGAAAGTGGTGCCGATCACGCCGGCCTTCAGGCTTCCCAGCGCACCCGCATAGGCTAGCGCCGTTTCGAGCGCGTGGCCGGAGGCGTCCTGATGCACAGCTACCAGCGAGGGCACGCCCACGCCTTCGGTGAACAATTCCCGCACGCGGTGGCCGGGGGCTTTCGGCGCGACCATGGAGACGTCGACATTGGCGGGCGGCTTGATTTGGCCGAAGTGGATGTTGAAGCCGTGGGCGAACATGAGGGTTTTGCCGGCAGTCAGGTTAGGCGCTATGTCCTGGTTATACAGATCGCCTTGGATATGATCCGAGACCAGGATCATGATTACGTCGGCGGCTTTGGCGGCTTCCGCGGTGTCCAAGACCTTGAGCCCGGCGGCCTCCGCCTTGGCGCGGGACTTGCTGCCGGGATATAGGCCGACCACCACGTCTACGCCGGAATCGCGCAGGTTGAGGGCGTGCGCGTGGCCCTGGCTGCCATAGCCTATGATTGCTACGGTGCGGTTTTGAAGGTTGGATGGGTTGTAGTCTTTTTCGTAATATCGTGTTGCCATTTTGGGTAAGTCCTTTTATTGGGGGAAAGGCGGCCTGAGAGGCCGCCGCAGGCTGAGAGCCTGCCCCACTACACTATCTTGCCTCCGTTAGGACGGGGGGTTGTAACTTTAGTTTCTTGGATTCTAGGGAAACAGCTACTACTCCCGAGCGGGTGATTTCGATTTCACCGTAGCTTTGCATGACATCGATGAATTCGTCCAGCTTTTCGGGATCGCCGGTGGCTTCCAGCGCGAAGCCTTCGGTGGAGGAATCCACTACGCGCGCGCTGAAGATCTCGGCTTCCTTGAGCACGGCGGTGCGCGTTTCCTGCGCGGTGCGTACGCGCACCAGCACCATTTCGCGGCGCACCGCGGGCGACTCGGTGAGGTCCACGGCCTGCAGCACGTTGACCAGCTTGTTCATCTGCTTGATGACCTGCTGGCGGAGCGTCGAATCCACGTCCACCACGATGGTCATGCGGGAGAGTTGGGGATCGAGCGTGCGGGCAACCGTCAGACTCTCGATGTTATAGCCCCGCTGGCTCAGTAATCCGGTAATGCGCATGAGAGCGCCCGGTTTGTTTTCGACTAATAAGGAAATGATCTGCAACATAGGAGATCCTTTTGAGGACAGGCCAGGAGGCCTGTCCTACTTGGGAACCGCCACCGGCTGGGGCGGCGCGAGCACCATCTCGTTGATGGCGGCGCCGGCCGGCACCATGGGATAAACGTTTTCGAAGGGCGTTACTTTGACGTTGAGCAGATACGGGCCGGGTTCGCGGACGGCTTCTTCCAGGGCCGAGGCGAGTTCCCAGGGCTTGTCGATGGTGCGTCCTTTGAAGCCGTATGCGCCGGCGAGCTTCTCCGCATCCGGGAAAGAATCGAGTTCCACCGAGCTTAGGCGGTTGTTAAAGAATAGCTCCTGCCATTGGCGCACCATGCCAAGGTAACCGTTGTTCATCACCACGATCTTGATGGGTAAACCATGGCCGACGATGGTGGATAGCTCCGGGATGGACATCTGGAATCCACCGTCGCCGACCAGCGCAAAGACCAGCTTGTCGGGACGGGCGAACTGCGCGCCGATGGCGGAGGGAAGGCCGAAGCCCATTGCGCCCAAGCCGCCGGAATTGATCCACAGGCGCGGACCGTTGAAGCGAATCAACTGGGCGGCCCACATCTGGTGCTGGCCGACGTCGGAGCAGACGATGGCCTCGCCCGCCGAGAGCCGGTCGATTTCCATCATGAGGTGCTGCGGCTTGATTTCGGAATCGGAGGTGACCGGCACGAGGGGATGCTCGGCTTTCCAGGCGCGGATTTGGGACCACCAGGACCGGCGGGCGGCCGCCAGGCGTTCCTTGCGTTCGGGGCGCGTTTCGGCGAGCACCGTGTTCAAGCGGCCGAGCACGCGTTTCACATCGCCCACGATGGGCACGTCGGCGGCGCGGTTTTTTCCGATTTCCGCGGGATCGATATCCACGTGGATCACCTTGGCGTGGGGCGCGAAGGCGGCCAGGCGTCCGGTGACGCGGTCGTCGAAGCGCACACCCAGGGCAATCAGCACATCGCAGTGAGTCATGCCCATGTTGGCGGCGTAACCGCCGTGCATGCCGGTCATGCTGACGAAGTTGGGATGGGTCGAGGGCAGAGCGCCGAGACCCATGAGGGTCAAGACCGCGGGCACGTCAAGGAGTTCCACCATTTCGCGCAACTCGGCGGAGGCGTTGGCCGCGACGATACCGCCGCCCGCATAGACGAAGGGCCGCTCGGCCTCCCACATCATTTGCGCCGCGCGGCGAATCTGACCGGTGTGGCCTTCGGTGAACACCTTGTATCCGGGCAGGTGGATGGAAGTGACCGGCGTGTAATGGCCCTGCGCCTGGAACACATCCTTGGGGATATCGACCAGCACGGGACCGGGACGGCCGCTGGCGGCGATGTAGAACGCCTCGTGAACCACCTGCGGGAGATCTTCCAGCTTCTTGACCAGGTAGTTGTGCTTGGTGCAGGAGCGAGTGATGCCGAAGGTGTCGGCTTCCTGGAAGGCGTCGCTGCCGATGAGCTTGCTGGTGACCTGGCCGGTGAGCGCGACGATGGGGATGGAATCCATCATGGCGTCGACCAGGCCGGTGACCAGGTTGGTTGCGCCCGGGCCGGAGGTGGCGCAGCAGACGCCCACCTTGCCGGTGACGCGCGCGTAGCCTTCCGCGGCGAAGCAGGCATTTTCTTCGTGGCGGACCAGCACATGGCGTATGTGGTGGTCATAGATGGCATCGTACAAGGGCAGGGTGACGCCTCCGGGATATCCGAAGAAGCAATCCACGCCTTCGCGCGCCAGACATTCCAGCAGCATTTTCGCGCCATTCATCAGAGTCGACATATATTCCTCAACAAAACGCTGTCCAAAAACAAAAAAGACCACCAGCCGGCTTGGTTCGCCCCGCTGGTGGCCTCGGAACTCGTCCGATGCGGCCTCAAGCGGGGCCGGCTACGATGACCAATACGATAATAATAATAATGGCTACCGGTATAGAGAGATGGGACGGGGTAAGTATGCGAAGGAACCGGTTTGTGGAACTGCTTGACATGCGTAACTTTTCTGAGTGTACCCTACAAGTTTTGGAAATGCAAGATGATGGGGTGGGCATTTTTGCGAAAGCGCGGCGGGGCGGCCTGAGAGGCCGCCGCAGGCTGAGAGCCTGCCCCACTGGTTACTGAGCGACCGCGATGGTGACGGTGTTCGAGGCGACTCCTCCGATGGAGATCGTGACCTGGACGGCAGGGCCGGCGGTCACTCCGGATGGCACCAGGGCATTCACTTGATACAGGCCTACGAAGCCGGGCGCCAAGCCGGAGAAAGTTGCGGTTTCCGAGATGCCGCCGACGGTCACTTGCGGGAGGGTGCTGGTTTCAGACAGCGGACTCGAAAGCGCCGCTGCGCCGTCCGCCGGCTGATTGCTGACCGCCCCCAAGCCCATGCAGTAAATCTGGATGTAAGTATTGGGGCCCGGCGTGGCTGGATGCGACGTGTCGACCAATTGATACGAAGTGTTCAAAATGGCGCCTTGACCCGTGCCTTGCTGGTTCATGGTGAAGATCGCCGGCGCGGTGGCGGCTACGTTGAACGGGAAGAAGGCGCTCGCGCCGTTCTCGATCCTTAGAGTCGCGGTCGAGTTCACGGGCACTTCATACGGAATCTGAATGTTCATTTGCTTGTCGGACACAAAATAGAGGGGCGCGGGAATGCCGTTGATGGTCGCCCATGCGCCTGCCAGAATGGTGGGCAAAGGCACGGTATCGGCGACGCCTGCAGCGGGAGCCAGTAGCGTGCCGAAGACGCTCACAATCCCACCCGGAGCGAAGGCCTGGGTGTAGGAAGCTGCGTTGGACACGCCTCCGACCGAAGGCGGGCCAGTAGTGGGCGATGTCTCCGTGACGCTGGCCGTGGCCGCTGCGCCGAAGTAGTTAGTGTCGCCGTTGTATTGCGCCGTGATGCTATTGCCGCCCACGGGCAACTGCACGCCGCTGAGCGTGAGAGTGGCTACGCCGTTGGCGTTGAGGGCTGCCGTGCCCAGCGCATAGCTCCCCGTGGAGAAAGTTACGGTGCCCGTCGGCGCCGCGCCGCTGGCGCTCGTCACGGTAGCCGTCAGTACTGTGGTTTCGCTAAACGTGACACTCGCCGCGCTGGCCGCGAGAGCCATGGTAACGCTCCCTTTGCTGGTCACACTGCCGCCGTGCCAGGCGGCAACCAGGTTGTAGACATTCGGGGTCCCGAGACCCGTGACCCGATCATAGCCTGGGCCCGCGCTGTACCCGACTGCGGTGCAGCCTGCGCCTGCGCAAGGAGGAACCATATTGCTTCCCGTGGTGATGTCATGAAAGACGCCCGCGACCGACGCGAGTTTATAAAGCGTCGGGTTGATGTTGCCGAGAGCCTGGCTCGACTGAATGCCGTTTTTGACCAGATAATGGCTCAGCAACGCGCCAATTCCAGCGAATTGGGGCCCCCCCACCGAGGTCCCTCCGATAACCTGAAGGCTCCCTTGGGAGACCATCAGGTAGCCATCGTGATCGGGGGAAGCCGACAGCGACACATCCGGGACGTCTCTAGCGCCGTCGTTGGGAACGCCTGCGCCGGTCTGCCAGGATGGTTTGGTGAAAAAGACGCTTTCGCCGCCGCCGGTGGCCTCCGGCCCAGCGGGGAATTGCGGGTTAAATCCCTCGTTCCAGGCGATCTCGGGAATGTAGAACAGCGCCGACGCCCGGTTACTGGTGTTCGTGGAACTCCAATAGGTTCCGCTTCCCTCGTTGAATTGCGTGCCGCCCACACCTGTCACCTGCGGAAGGGACGCCGGCATATCCACCGACAACTCGTTATTGATGGCGCCGCCGTCGCCGTAACAGTCCAGTGCGCCGGCATCGCCCGAGGCGGCGAAGATGGTCTGGCCTTGCGCATTGGCTTGCATGCCCAATTGCTGCAGAGCCTGCGCGCCCGCAGACCCCGTGTCCAATTCGCAGTCGCCATAGCTGGTAGAAACAATGGGGGCCACGTTATCGGTGACGGCGTATGAGAGCGAGTCTTCCACGTTGGTTGAAGTCACAAAGTAAATAGTGGCGTTGCGCGCCACCGCGCCGGCGAATTCCAGATCGAGCTCGGATTCTCCTAAGTCTCCTGAGTTCGCTTGAATTCCCGGATCCTGGCTGAGGGGGACCAGTATAGTGGTTGGGTTGTTCACCGGAAGATTGAAGTAACTGCGATATTGCTGGATGTCCGCCGGGATAATGTCGGTCTGCCCGACGATCGCCAGCTTCTGCCCCGCTCCGTCGATGCCGGCGTCGTAAAGAGGAGTGATGTTGTAAATGGTGGCTATATCGTCCGGAGCTAGCTGTTCAGCGCCCTGGAGGTTATCGCGCGGATGTGCGCTGGGCCGCAGCCTGGGCTTCAAGCGGAAGTCATGGAGCCCGCGAATGGTAAGTACCACGCCCTGGAAGGCCGCGGGGATGGTGGGGTCGGTGCTATTGGCGTAGTGCTGCTCGCCGCCCACATTGTAGCTGTGAATCCGGACACTAAAGGCGCTGCCGATTTGGCTGGCTGCGCCGCCAAAGGCGATTGCGTTGCGCGAGCGCGCGACGGACTTGAGGGCGAGACCATGTTGGCCTAGCCAGGTTACGATCTTGTCTATATCGGGCTGACTTAGTCCGAAGCGGTCCGCGTATTGCTCAGAAGTTAGCCAGCGGTGGTAGTTGGGTGAGGAGGGGTCCTGCTGTTGCGCCAATAGCTGGTCGAGATCGGCCTGCTGGCTGGACGAGGGTTTGAGCACCAGAGTGACGTAGGGAAGATCCAGAGACGGGTCCACCGGTCCCAAGTCCGTGCCGGACTGGATGCGCGGGGTGACATTGTTTGGCAGCACCGCGCGGCGGGTATCGTCGACGGCGAGTGTAATGCGGTCTTCGGCTGGCAGCGCTTGCGCAAGGGAAAGACTGAGGACCAGCAAACATCCGGAGATTATCCGGCGGCGCACACTTCCAGGTTTGGTGCTGCTAGGGGCCATGCTAATTGAGACGAGGGGACTGCGGCTGCGGTTTCAGCGGGGCTAAAGCCCCGCGCGGGCTAAAGCCCGCCCTCCTTTGTTCTCTTCAGCAGCAGGGCCCAGTCCAGCCATCCGGGTGACTGCGGGGATTTCCAGCGCGGTCCCTCAACGGGCGGCAAGGGCACCCATTCGCCGGTGAAAGCGCTGAACCAGGCTGCCTCGTAGCGGCCCGGCTCCAGAGTGACGGTAACATCGCCGCCGTTGGGCAGGTAGACCGCGTAAATCTCGCCGGCCTTCGCCAGGCAATATGCGCCGCTGTCGACCAGCGCGTCGTGCGGTTCCGTCTTCCACCATTCGAAGCTGGTGAAGAAGTCCACCATGTGCTCATAGCCCTTGAGCATTACCATGGTGTCGTCGCCGCGTCCGTTGATCCAGCCGCCACCGGTATCGGGCCAGATGTTGATGCCGCGCCGCGCGGTTTCGCCGGCGGTCCCGTAGGCGCCGGCCATGGCGATATCCCAGGCCACGTGCCGTAGCGTCTCGGCCGAATCGCCTCCCATGCCGGGCGCCCAGTGCGGGTAGTGATCCTCGTAGCCGTACTCTTCGTTGGCCTGCGGGATGATGCGGCCGGTCTTCATTTGGATCTGCCGCTCCTCCAGCATGAGGGCGTGCTGGGTGCGCGACCAGTCCTGAATGGAAGTGAATCCGAACCATGCGGAGGCGCGGTCCTGATGCTCGCGATGCACGGGATGGCTGGTGGCGAGATGGTGGTAAGGGTCCCAGCCTTCGAGCAGCGTGCCGGTCTCATGCGCCCACTTTTCATCGCGAAAGCTGTCCATGTCGTCGCCAAGATCCCAGGTGATGTTCGAGAATGCGCCCAGGCGCGCGGCGGCGTAGCGCAGATAGCGATGCTCATCCTCGCTGCCCGCGGCCAGGTGGACGCGGCCGTCGCTGATGTCCTGGATTACGGAAACGATCATGTCGCGCTCGCGGGCGAAGCGCAGCATGCGCTCGAACTTTTGCCAGTAGGCTACATCGAAGCGCGTATAGTCGATGCCGGGGTGGTCGAGGCTGCCGGGATCGGCGGCGATCCAGGGCCGCAGAAATAGCGTGAAGTTGTCGCCCATCATGGCGGGCTCGCCGTAGAAGGTAAACGACCCGCCAGAGAGCAGCACGCGCATGCGGTTGATCTTCAGATCGTGCAGGCGCTGGATGGACCCGCGGATGAAGCGCTCGTCGCGCCAGCCCATCAGCCAGAAGGCGGTGGTGCCGTTGAAGAAGTAGTGTTCGCCGGTGCCCTCCCAAATGAAATGCCAGGGGTACTGGGGGTCCACGCGGATGGGGCCGCGGCGAGCCCCGTGTGCGCCGGCGGTGGCCTGGAAAGCGCCTTGATATGTTTTGGAGAAATCGCCCTGCCGGTAGACCACGGAGTAGGTGTAATCGCCCGGCGCGGATGGCATGAAGCGAATGCGGAAGACGCTGCCATCGGGCGCGTCGCAGAAGCCATCGACATGCAGGGTTTCGGCGGCGCCACGCTTGGAGA
>Ga0224558_1003983_pt1 | contig 11833 bp, 8 predicted proteins | sample 714S32024metaG_FD_180682 | JGI IMG/M metagenome (GOLD analysis project Ga0224558, IMG submission 180682) | Peat soil microbial communities from Stordalen Mire, Sweden - 717 S3 20-24 | ecosystem: Environmental > Terrestrial > Soil > Wetlands > Peat | place: Sweden: Norrbotten County, Stordalen... | reverse complement strand
AGTTTGCCAAACGCGCGGGGCTGATTCCCGCGGCCCAGCGGCTGGATGTGAAGAAGATCGTCAAACAGATCGCGCCCGTCGGCGAGGATGACAGCGTGGGGCACGGAGACCGGCAAGCCTTCGCGGTCTTTGCGCTGCCGGGAGGCGCGGCGCTTTATGCCACGCCCATCGGGTCCATGCAGGGCAACGATGAAGCTTATTACTGTGACCTGCTTTTTTATTATGATGACCCGCACACAATTTACGACTACTGGCCCCGAGATGTGTGGGCGGCCATTGATGCGCATCAGGTCAAGGAAGGGATGAGCGAGTTGGAGACGGAGACGGCGATCGGGCACAAGATGCACGCTGACGCCCGGACTGTGGGCAACCGCACGGTGACCTACGACCAGGCAGGCAAGCACTGGACCGTGACATATGTAAAGAATCGGGCCACAGCTATCAAGTGCCAGTAGAGAGCCGATTACACTCGTGGTCACGTTGTCCAGCGTTCGCGCTGTTCTTTCATTCGCAGGGCGTGTTCCCCAATCACTCAAAGCGCATCTTCTTTCATCTATCTGCCATCCAATGGCATGGAGGAGACAACATGCCCAGAATCATTCGGTTTCATCAGCTTGGCGGTCCGGAAGTTCTCAGGTTTGAAGAGGCTGAGCCACAGCAGCCTGGCAAGGGCGAGGTCCGGATCCGGGTGCAGGCGTCTGGCCTGAACCGGGCCGAGTCCGTCTACATGCGCGGCAGGTACTTTGAGCAGCCACAGCTTCCCTCCCGCATCGGTTACGAGGTCGCGGGCGTGGTGGAGGCGGTGGGTGAAGGCGTCGATGCGGGCTGGATCGGCAAGCCCGTGGCCACTGTGCCTGGCTTCTCGCAGAATCGCTACGGCACGCTGGGCGAGGAGACAGTGGTTCCCGTCGAGGTGCTGGGCGAATACCCGGCCAACCTGACACCGGTTCAGGCGGCGGCCATCTGGATGCAATTCCTGACGGCTTATGGCGCGCTAGTGCTGGTAGGCGGCATCAAGGCTGGAGACTTCGTCTCCATTCCCGCTGCATCCTCCAGCGTGGGGCTGGCAGCCATTCAGATCGTGCGCGACCACGGCGCGACGGCGATTGCGGTAACACGCTCGACGGCCAAGCGCGAGGAGCTTCTGGCTCTGGGCGCGCATCACGTCATCGTCAGTGACACCGAGGACTACCCCGCGCGGATGAAAGAGATCACAAGCGGCAAGGGCGCGCGCATCACCTTCGATCCGGTAGCTGGGCCGGGCATCGAACAACTGGCAGAGGGCGCGGCCAATGGTGGCCACCTTATCGAATACGGCGCTCTGGCAGGCAAACCAACCCCATTTCCTACCATGACCGCCATGGCCAAAGGCCTGAATGTTCACGGCTACACGATGTTGCAAGTTACGCACGATCCGGCAATTGCGGCCAAGGCGAAGAAGTATGTCTTCGACCGGCTGGCCGATGGGCGCTTTGTGCCCAAAATTGCCCGCACGTTTCCCTTCGCGCAGACGATCGAGGCATACCAGTACCTGGAATCGAATCAGCAGGTGGGCAAAGTGGTCATTACAGTCCCGTAGAGCGAGTTCCGTGGGTGTCTTCCTACGCCATGGCTTGCGGCCGGGCAGCTTGCTCTGCTTCGAGTTTGCTGCCAACGTCGGCGGCGGCGGCGGCCAGCACGCGGTGATGAATAGTGAACAGCGCCAGTTCGAGCCGGTCGCTGACCCCAGTCTTGTCGTAGACGGAGCGCAGGTAGTTTTTGATGACCTGCTCGGTGGTCTTCAGGCGGATGGCGATCTCGCGGTTCTTGCACCCCTGCACGATGAGCGCGACAATGCGCATCTCCTTGGGTGTGAGCCGGTCGCGGACCCTGGTGCCCACCATATCTTCCTCGGGCGAGTCGGCCACCATAAGCTGCGGAGGCTGCCAGGTGTCGCCGGCGGCCACCGCGCGCACACACTCCGCCAGAGCCGCGCCGGTGACATTGCGGAAGACCACCCCGCGAAAGCCCTGCTGCAGGTAGACGCCGGCGGTCTCGTTGTTCTCGGCAATCACGATGCCGCGGCTGTTGGTGGTCTCCAGCAGCGTGTGCAACCGGATCATATCCGGCCGCAGAGAGGCGGCAAACAGGACTATGGAGCCGGGAAACGTGGTGATGGCGTGATGCATGCGGTCAAGGTCGGTGCATTGAGCAATGATGCGCACATCTTCGTCCATGGCCAGCACCTTGGCTGTGCCCGCCCGAAAAATTGCCTGCGAATCGGCCAGGATGATCTTGTTCATGTTGCGCGCCTCTTCTGCTGCGTAACCCTGTAATTCCGAGTTGAAGCCCCTTCGCCTACACTTCCCGCCACACCGGAAACGGCGCTTTGGGCTCAGAAGATAGCCTCTTCTCTTTGGGTGACTATCGGCAAAATCCTGCAAAACCCTCGAACTGTCTCAATCTGAAACAAAAACGAGCGGGGCACATTCCCTTGGTGACAGGCCGGGAGAAAAACCTCGCTATTCTTTGGTAATTTTCCTACGAACGAGATTACAGCTTACTGATACCGCAGGTCACGAAAATTCGCAACTGCGATTTCGGATTTTGTTTACTGATGAGGCTCGTGGCCTGGACTCCGAAAGCGGACGTGTTCTGCTTTGGCAAAAGACGTTCATTAAACGAGAGTTATCTTTTCTTAGCAGAAATCAACCTTTCTCGCCGTACCACCAGGCGGTGAAGTCGCTGTGCGCCATGCCGATGTAAGAGTTGGAGAGGTGTGGATGGCCGATCGCACGGAACTGTTTGAGGTCGCGCTGGATAGTCTTCCCGAGGGTCTTGCGCTGCTTGGCGGCGAGGGCCGGATCATGCTCTGGAACCGGGCGGCGGAGGCGATTACCGGCTACGGCAGCGCTGATCTGCTGTCGCGACAGGCTCCCGAACAACTGGAGCCGCTGCTGATGGCCTCTCCGGGACCAGGGGATCGGGAGGCCTGGACAGGGTCGGAATCAGGGCGCGGCGTCATGGTTCATTTTCAGCACAAGCTGGGCCACGACGTTCCGGTAATCGCGCGCACGTTGGTGTTGCGCGACGGGCTGGGCGGGCGCATAGGCGCGGCGATTGTCTTTCATCCTGCCGAAAGCCTGGATGCGCTGCCCCATGGGGAGTGCGAAAAGGGCTCCAGCGTGGAAGTCGGCCAGGCAGAGCTTGAAGACCGGCTGGCAGTGGTCTTCGAGGACTACCGGCAGGGCGGAGAAGGCTTCGGCGTGCTGTGGATTACCGTCGATCAGGCCGGCGAACTGCGCAAGACGCACGGCGCCGGGGCCTGCGAGGCGATGCTGGCCAAGGTGGAGCGGGCGATGGCGGGCGGGTTGCGGCCGGCCGAAGAGATGGGGCGCTGGGGCGACGATGAGTTTCTGGTGCTGTCGCACGAGCGCACGTCGGAGATGCTGGCAACCCATGCGCAGGCGCTGGCCGGCCTGGCCCGCACGGCGGACTTTCGCTGGTGGGGCGACCGCGTGTCGCTCACCGTGAGCATCGGCGCGGCGCAAGCGGAACGGGAGGAAACTTTGGCGGATCTGCTGGAAAGGGCCAAAGCCGCAATGTGTTCCAGCTTTCACGCGGGGGGAAACCACATCACGTCCACGGCGGGGAGGCAAGCATGTTCGCCATCATAGGCATTGTGCTGGTTTTTGTGTCGGTCATCGGCGGCTTTCTTATGGAGAAGGGCCATATTCTGGTTCTCCTTCAGCCGGCCGAGCTGCTCATCATCGCCGGCGCGGCCACGGGAACATTGTTGGCGGCCAATCCCTCGCACATCATCAAGCAAATCGCCGGCGGACTGGCTGGCGTCCTGAAAGGCTCGCCATTCAACAAGGCGCGTTATCTGGACACTCTCAAGATGATGTACCAGTTCCTGAACAAAGTGCGCAAAGAGGGATTGCTGAGCGTCGAGATGGACGTGGAAAAGCCCGAGGATAGCTCGATCTTCCAGAACTATCCCGACTTTCTCGCCGACGATCATGCCCGTGACTTTGTGTGCGACACGCTGCGCATGGCCATCACCGGAGGCGTGGAGCCCTTTGACATGGATCAGATGATGGAACTGGACATGGAGGTCCACGACCACGAGGCGATGCAGCCAGTCAGCTCTTTGAGTACTGTGGCGGATGCGCTGCCTGGATTGGGCATTGTGGCCGCAGTGCTGGGCGTGGTTATCACCATGGGCTCACTGGGCGGCCCGCAAGAGGAGATTGGCCGCAAGGTTGCGGCGGCGCTGGTGGGCACCTTCCTGGGCATCCTGCTGTGCTATGGCGTAGTCGGCCCGCTGAGCGCAAATATGGCCAAGACCGCCGACGCGCAGAACGAATATCTGCATGTGCTTCGGGTGCTGATTCTGTCCTTTCTGAAAGGTTCGGCTCCCATGATTGCCATCGAGATTGGGCGGCGCGCGATTCCCGCGCATGTGCGGCGTGGCTTCGATGAGATGGAACAGACTTGCAAGAGCCGCGCGGCAACCATGGAACAGGCGGCGGCATGAGGCAAGCAAGTTGTTTCGGGGAGAAATAAGGAATCATGGCCGCCAGAACTCCACCGATCATCGTCATCAAAAAAGTCGTCGGCCACCGCGGCCATCACGGCGGCGCGTGGAAGGTGGCATACGCGGATTTTGTCACTGCCCTGATGGCGCTGTTCATCGTGTTGTGGCTGATGAGTTCGAGCGAGCAGGTGAAGAAGACTGTGGCCGGCTACTTCAACGACCCCAAGGGCACAGGCAAACTGATGGGCACCGTGGTGAGCGGAACCGGCAATGCCGTGGCCTCTGCCGCCCAAGACCAATTGCAGCAATTGAAAGACAAGCTGGAACAGGAGATCAAGGCGCGCAAGGATCTGGAGAAGCTGTCCAAGCAGATCGAGATTACGATTACGCCCGAAGGGCTGCGCATCGAGTTGATCGAGGGCAAGGACGGAACCTTCTTCCAGAGCGGCAGCGCGCGCCTGAGCGACAGCGGACAGGAGCTGCTGGCGCTGCTGGCGGCGGAGTTGAAAACCCTGCCCAATTCCCTGCTGATCGAGGGCCACACTGACGCCACGCCTTACCCCAGCAACTCCGGCTACAGCAACTGGGATTTGTCGGCTGACCGCGCCAACTCGGCGCGGCGGCTGATGCAGGATAGCGGCGTCCGCACCAACCAGGTGACCCAGGTGCGCGGCTACGCCGACCAGATGCTGCGCGTGAAAAGCAATCCTCTCGATCCGTCGAACCGGAGAATTTCCATCCTGGTAAAGAACGACAGCGAAACTGTGCCGACGCTCTCAGCGGCCAGCGTGGTGAATGGCACAACGCCGTTGCCGGGGAAGAAGCAGTAGCCTGAGCTTCGAGCCGGAGGGTCAGCAAGTCGGCGAGTTAGCGAGTCAGCTGAAAGGCGCTGGAGCGATGCTTCGGGGCTGTTTTATGGGCAAAATACGGGTTTTCCTAGTGATTTTCAGAGGTCAAATCTCGCCATGCGGGAGAATTCTGGCCAGGAGTTTTTGAAGCGGCGTTGATTTCAAACTGGTTATAAATAATCTGCAAGGCTTAAAGGGAAATTTATACCCCCCGGGGGTATAGGGGGTAGGGGTACGGTACGGACCGGGCAGATCCCTGACAGATTGAACTGTGGACAGTGGTCAGTCAGGGCCATCGCCTGTGTACATTCCTGAATTATGCGCCGGGGGAGGGTTATTGTCTGCACGGACTGAGGGGGAAAGGTTTAAAGAAAGCGGCAGCGAAGGGTTTCCATTCAAATGCAGCGAGTTGGCCCCCGGCTGCGCGCGGTTAGCAAGTTCGCAAGTTGGCGGGCGGCATTGATCGACCCAGATTTCATCCCTTCGTGGGTCGGCTGTGCCGGTGGACGACTGACACAGAGCCGTTCCATTCGCACATTCATCAGACGCTGACGAATCCAGTTTCCCGCCCTGGATTTCCTTACTGCTCGACCACCTCGACGCTGGGCGCCGGGTCTGTCTGAGATGTGCAGACGAACCTCGTCGCGATGATGGCCGCGCAGCTTGCGCCGCTCTGTGCGCCATTGGCGACAAGGAAGGTTCCAGTGCCGGGAGCCGTATTGTCCCAGCTATAGGTCATGCTCATTGCTTGATCCCACGACAATGTTTCCCGGCCTGAGGTGGTGATGGCGCCGTTGATGGAGCCGCTGTTGGTCAGGCTGTACTCGCCCACGCTGCCGGATGACAACCCGGACAATAGCGGCAATTCGCCAAGCAGGTAATTGCCGGTCAGTGCCGCGTAAGTAAAGGCCGTCTGCGTTTGCGGGACCGTCTGCGATTCCAGCCAGCCCGAGTCCAGGGAGCCGTTGTCACCCACGCTCATTTCAAAGGCGCTGCCAGCGTTGAACAGGTAGAGATAAGTTGTGCCGCTGGCCGATGGGAATATGACGCGGCCGGGATGGGTGGAGTCAAAGGTGAGAGCGAACGGACTGCCGTTCGATTGGCCAACCGAGTAGACGCCCGCGTCGTCCGTGTAGCTCTGGTTGATAGCCATATTGCCCGCGCCGTCGCCTGCGCCCTGAAAGATATGGGCGTAATAGCCTGACGGCGTACTGCCACTCGAATTGAATTCGGCACCTCGCATATAGAGAACGAATGGACCATTGATGCTCGCTCCGGAGTAGGGGGCTTGCTGCTGTGTGCGCATGTTACCCGCCTGTTCGCCGTCATTCGAGGTGTTGTCGAGGATGAACATGCGGTTGGCGTCGATGATGTAAACGGTGAAGCCGGTGGAGTTGCCCGCGCCCTTGAGGGCCATGGTGAAGCGGCCCGTGGCTGGGTCAGGCGCGGTGTAGGTTGCGGTAAAGGCCGAGCTCTGGACGGTCGCATTGCCGCCCAGGGCGCTGTCGATATTGCCGCTGGCGCTGTTTCCGCCGGAGGCGCTGAAGATGCCCGCTGACGCCTTCAGATTGCCGCTGTTGTCTTCGCCGTCGAGGCCGAAGGCGAAGCTCGCTCCGCTGATGGTGTACGAGGCAAAGGCGCTGGCTGTGGCCAGATAGCAGTTGGCGGAGCCTTGCTGATAAGAGGGCAATGTGCCCAGGTCATCGGCCTCGACCATGCGGAACTTCTGCGCGGGTTGAGCGGCGTTGCTGAGCGCAACGGCCCATTGCGTTGTCTGGATTCCCGCGGCGCCATTGGTCAGAACTGTGCGAATGGATGCCATGCCGTTGTTGTCCGATGCGATGCTGTAGCTGCCGGAAATGGTGCCCGAGGCCGAGCCGATGTCATAGCTGTTGGTGTCGAAGATGCCGCTTGTGAAGTCCCCCTGGCCGTCAGCCTGGAAGCTGGCCACAGTGGCCCAGCTCGTGCCGTCAGTATCGATGGAGCCCTGGAACAAACAGACGTAGCGGCCTTCGAGGTTGGCATTGTTTGTGCCCTGGGTCCGGGGGCAACATTGATGGTGTAGGCAACTGGGCCGGCAGAAGCGCCGGTAGTGTCTTGCACCCAGACCTGGATCGGAATGGCGCCGGACGAGGCGGGCGTACCGGTGATGGTGAGCGTGCTGTCGCTTGTATTGAAATAGGTGAGGCTGGCTGGCAGCCCGGTAACTGTCCACGAGTATCCGGGCACGCCGCCGGTTACACTGATCGGCGCCGAATAAGCGGCGCTGGCGATTCCGGCCGGCAATGCGGTGGTGGTGAGTTTGAGCGCAGGGTTGATGGTGATGGTGACCGGAGCCGATGCGCCGGCCGCCGTGCTGACCGTAACGCCGGCTGTGCCCGCTGTGGCGATAAGGCTAGAGGGAATTGCTGCCATCAACTCGGTCGGGCTGACGTAGGTGGTCACCAGAACGGCCGATCCCCACTTCGAAGTGACGGCCGGGGTGAAGTTGGCTCCGTAAATGGTGAGGGTGAACGCAGCTCCGCCCGCCGTGGCCGAGACGGAACTGAGGCCGCTGATAACAGGCGGCGCCGGGTTGATGGTGAAGGTGGCTGGAGCCGATGTGCCCTCCGCCGTAGTCACCGTAACGCTGCCCGTACCGGAGTTCACAATCAGGCTGGCTGGAACAGCGGCCGTCAACTGCGTCGGACTGACGTAGATGGTGCCTAGAGGGATCACGCCCCACATGGAAGTCGCGTCTGGGGTGAAGGCCGTGCCTTTGATGGTCAGCATGAACCCGGCGCCGCCGGCGGTGGCCGATTGAGGACCGAGGCTGGTAATGGATGGGGGCGCTGGATTGATGGCGAAGAAGGCGGTATTCGACCAGGCAATACCGGAAGCGTAGATCAGGACACCGGTCGTGCCGGCGGTGGCAATCAGGCTGCCCGGGACCGTTGCTGTCACCTCGGTGGCGCTGACGTAAGTTAACCCCACCCACGTGGTCCCCCATAGAAGTTGCATGCCGGGGACAAAATTAGTGCCTGTGATGGTGAGTGTGAATGAAGCTCCGCCGGCCGCGGCCGAATTCGGGCTCAGGCTGGCGATCACTGGAGCCGGCGGCGCGATGTTAACGGTAGCCGGAGCCGATGTTCCCGCGTCGGTGGTCACCGTCACGCTGACCGTTCCGGCGTTTGCGATCAGGGTGGCAGGAACCTGGGCCGTGAGCATTTCCGATTCCGGGCGGGTGGTGACGAGCGCCGTTGTTCCCCAGTAGACGATTGCAGCCGAGGTGAAGTTCCCGCCGAAAACGTTCAAAGCAAATGCGGCAGAGCCGGCGGTCACACGGTTCGGGCCCAGGCTGGAAATGATTGGCGGCACCGGGTTGATGGTAAAGGGAAGGCCGGATGAGGTTCCGTTGCCGGTGACAACCGTGATGCTGACCGAGCCGGGGCTTGCAATGAGGCTGGCGGGAACGCTTGCCGTGAGTCCAGTGGAGCTGACGTAGGTGGTCGTCAGCGCAGTGGAGTTCCAGTACACCAATGTCGCTCCCGACCCCGAAATATAATTCGAGCCGTTGACCGTTAACGTGAAAGCCGCGCCGCCAGCCGAAACCGAATTAGGACTGAGGCTGGAAATCGTGGGCCCTGGCGGAGTGATGTCGAGTGCGGCTCCAGAGAAGGCTCCGCCGATGGTGTTAACCAGGTTGGTGTTGACTGCGGCCGTCGGTTGATTGGCGGCCTTGCCGGAGGGGACCGGCGCTGTGCTCGTGGGCGAAGGCGGATTGGCGGTGAGCGCGCTGGCGGGAGCCGCTGGTGAGGACGGAGTGGCGCTTTTGTAGATCGGCGAGGCTGTGGCGTCCCACGTCGAGGTCGAGGTAAGTTTGGCGTCGCTCATGCTCGACGGGAACGCGCTGCCCACTACTGCCGAAGCTGGACCAGAGCCGGAGATAGCGGAAGGCGGATCGATGGTCAAGATAGAGCTGGACGAGACGATGCCATCCGTTGTCACCGTGATGGTGGCCGTGCCGGGGTTTGCAATAAGACTGGCGGAAATCTCGGCTTCAAGTTCCGTGGCGCTCTTATAGGTTGTCGCCAGCGCTACGCTGCCCCATGCCGCCCTCGATGCCGATATGAAGTCCGTTCCGTTGATGGTCAGCGTAAACGCCGCGCCGCCGCTTGTGGCCGAAGCTGGGCTCAGGCTGATGAGCGTGGGCTGCGCTGCCAACGCTGCCGGCGTCCATGCCACCGCCAGGGTCGCCGGAAAAATCACGCTCAACCATCGCATGAACTTGCGCGCTCTTCGCATCTGGAACTTCCTCCGGGGCGTGAAACGTTCTCTCGCCACAACCAACCAAATGGCTCGTGCCGGCCGCAACAGCGTCTGCCGGGGCCATTTGGGGAGCTGCATTGGAATGAGCCGCCTCGATTAAGAAATCGTCAAGAATCAAGGGGGCAAAAGATTACTATTGTCTAATTTTTAGTTAGTCCTAATGCAGTAGCTCCAATTGCAAAGCGCCAGCGCGGAGAATTTCAGCCTGCGTCCGTTGCTCGGCTCACGCCTGCGACCTCTCCCGTCCGCGAGCCGCAACGCCTATAATCAGCGTGTTGTGCATACATTTTCTTCATCTCGTTCAGGCCTGGTTCTAAAACTGGCCGCCATTCTTGGGCTGGGTACAGCGCTGGCCCTTTGCATCCCGGTTTGCGCGCGCGCCCAGAGTGCCGCGGAAGCTGACCCTGGCGCGGGGGAGCATGGCCGCATTCTGCTGGTGCTGCCCTTTGACAACCGCACAGGCCAGCCCAGCCTGGAGTGGATTCGCGAGGCCGCCGCAGAAATTTTGAGCAGCCGATTGGCCTCGGCGGGCTTTGCTCCCATGAGCCGCGCGGACCGCATGTATGCGCTGGACCACCTGGGGCTGCCGCAGCATTTTCACCCTTCGCGCGCCAGTTCGCTCAAGCTGGCCGAGACGCTGGACGCCGATTCGATCATCGTGGGCAGCTACGTGACTGACGGCACGGGCATTGTGGCCGAGGCGCAGTTGGTGGACGTGCCACACCTGCGCATGAGCGCAGCGGTCAGCGCCCGCGGCGAGATGCGTAATCTGATTCCGGTCTTCGACTCGCTGGCCTGGAAGCTCACCCGGCAGCTCGACCCCGGCTTCAAAGTCTCTGAAGAGACTTTTGTGGCCGCCGGCTCCGGACTGAACCTTGCCGCCTTCGAGCAGTACATTCGCGGCATCACCGAGTCTGACCAGCAGGAGCGCCTGCGCCATCTGAATCAATCTGTTCTGCTCAGCCCGGAGTTCTCTCCGGCCTGGATGGCGCTGGGACGCGAGGATTACTCGAGCCAGCAGTACGAGCAGGCGGCGAAGGCTTTTGCAAAAGTGGGCGGCAACAACGCCAGTGCCGACGATGCTCTGGAGGCCGGCTTCTTCCGTGGCCTCACGCTGCTGTTTTCTGGCGACTACCCCCACGCTCAGGAGGCATTTGCCGGCGTGGCTCGCGTACTGCCCCTGGCTGAGGTCCTCAACAATCAAGGCGTTGCGCTGGCCCGCAGCGGTCAGGACGGCATATCGCTCTTCCGCCAAGCGGAGGCCGCCGACCCAGATCAGGCTGACTACCACTTCAACCTGGCCGTCGGCCTCAAGCGCCGCGCCAACACTGCCGAAGCACTTACGGAACTGTCCGAATGCCTGCGCCTGCGCCCCAACGACACCGAGGCCCAGGCAGTTCTGAAGGCCTGGACTGAACCGGATAAACCCGGCCCGGTAAAAACCGCGCTTGCTAAACCTGTGCCGGCAAAGACGCCCGCCGCGCAGCCAGTCGCTGGCTTGCAAGAGCCGGGCAAAGCAGGAGACGCGGACCAGGGAGCCGGGGGCAAGGCCGATCCGCTGGAGCGCATCGAGCGCACCTTTGATGCCGCAGCTTTCCACCAGGCTGCCCTCATGATGGACCAGATGGGCGCAGCGCACCTGGCCGCACTTCCGCCGCCGGAGCGTGCGCATATGCTTTCCGCCCAAGCTCATGAATACCTGGATCACAGCCTGCTGCTCGAAGCGGAGCGGCTCTATCAAGCTGCCGTATCCGCCGACCCAAAGATTGCCGCGGCACACGCCGGGCTGGCAGAGATTCGCGAACGCGACGGCGACGCCCAGGCCGCTCGCAAAGAGGCAGTCAAGTCGCTGGAACTGATGCCGTCGGTTGAGGCGTACCTGGTGCTGGTGCGGCTGGATATAGCGGCCAACCACCGCGACGAAGCTCTTCACAACGTCCGCGCGGCACTGCAGATCGACTCGAAAAGCAAAGCCGCATTGGAACTTTGGCAACAGATTGAAGCCGGCGGAGGGCAGAAGAAGTAAAGCGGTTCCCCGCTCTTGCGACAAGAGCTCTCGCAGGGATGGGGCGGGATGTTATGGCAGAATGACAATGCCCTGAAGGAGCAATCCATGATTCAGCGCGTACGCGGGTTTGCAATACTGATTGGCTTGGTT
>Ga0224558_1003982_pt1 | contig 11834 bp, 14 predicted proteins | sample 714S32024metaG_FD_180682 | JGI IMG/M metagenome (GOLD analysis project Ga0224558, IMG submission 180682) | Peat soil microbial communities from Stordalen Mire, Sweden - 717 S3 20-24 | ecosystem: Environmental > Terrestrial > Soil > Wetlands > Peat | place: Sweden: Norrbotten County, Stordalen... | reverse complement strand
CGGCATCTCGGCGTGATCGGCAGCCTTCATCGCCGGGACATCTACGACGATGTCGGCTGAGCCCGGAGCGCTTGATGCCAATGTTCTGCGCGTCAGCTTTTTTCGGCGCGTGGTATTCTGATATCGGGAGCAGGCCCCACCGAGTTTGCCGAATCGCGTTAATCGCTTTGCGGCGGACACTGCGCAGCGGAAGGCAACGTGATCGCAAGGAAGTTTGAGATGGCGCCAAATCTGAATAATCCGAAAGCGATCTCCGACGCCGGAGAACGGATCTACGACGAGCGCTACCGGCAGGACTATGAGCGCGACTATCCCGGCCAATTCGTTGCAGTGGATGTGCTCAGCGGAAATGTCACGCGCGGCGGCACTTCATCGGAAGCCCTGTTGAAGGCAAGGCAACAATATCCGAAGGGGGTTTTTCATCTGATTCGGGTCGGTCACGCCGGCGCCTTCGAGGTTGGTACAGCTTACCGGCATGTCCATACAGATCGGCTACCTGGACAATAACGGCCATCCCAGGCTAACCATCCGCGTCTCAGGAACGCACCCAACAGCCTCGGCTGTCGTAGAGGCGATGATCGACACCGGATTCACTGGCTTTCTGATGCTTCCAATAGCCGAGGCTTTGCCGCTGGGTCTAGCCCTGTATGGCACGGGTAACTACACATTGGCCGATGGATCGTCTGTAAGCAATTTCCTGGCGCAGGGAACCGTTACCGTTTTGGCCCCGACCGTCGTGCCCGTCACAGCGGCAACCGGCATCGCCTCTTCGCTGCCAACTCCACCCTCGGAGGCGATCCAGCCGGAGACCGTGGACGGAATCATAGTCTTGGGCGGCGATGGCGCTCTCTTGCGGATGGAATTTATACGAAGTCTCGATAAATTGCTGCTGGTGGGCAACGTGGTTATGCTAGTTGACAACAGCATGGTGCCCCTGGCCGTCAGCGAAATGGCGAACCCCGGTCGTTCCTGATGTCTTCCCCCGCCTCCAACCTGGTCAACAAAGTCTGGAACTATTGCAACCTCCTCCGCGACGACGGAGTCTCCTACGGCGATTACGTCGAGCAGCTTACCTATCTTCTCTTCCTCAAAATGGACTACGAGCGTACCCGCCCGCCGTACAACAAAAAGTCCACCATCCCCGAAGATTACAACTGGGCCAGCCTCGTCGAAATGGATGGCCTGCCGCTCGAAAGACACTACCGCAACACCCTCGAAAATCTCGGCAAGGAACCGGGCATCCTCGGCATCGTCTTCCGCAAAGCCCAGAACAAGATCCAGAACCCCGCCCACTTGCGCCGCCTCATCGTCGATCTCATCGACAAGGAACCTTGGAGCGCGCTCAGCGCCGACGTCAAGGGCGATATCTACGAAGGTCTGCTCGAAAAGAACGCCCAGGACACCAAGTCCGGCGCCGGCCAGTACTTCACGCCCCGCGTCCTGATCGATGCCATCGTCGAGGTCATGCGCCCGCAACCCGGAACCGCTATCATCGATCCCGCCGCGGGCACTGGCGGTTTTCTTCTTTCCGCCGCCAGCCACATCCTCAAGGACTACAAGCTCGATCGCGACCAGGTGCGCCACCTGCAGACCCAGGCGCTCTACGCCGTCGAACTCGTGGCGTCAACCGCTCGCCTCTGCGCCATGAACCTGCTCCTGCACGGCCTGGGCAATGAGAAGAACATCGCCGCGGGCAAGGACAGCCTAGCCGCCAAGCCATCGGCCAACTACGACATGGTGCTCACCAATCCGCCATTCGGCAAGAAGTCCAGCGTCACGATTATCAACCAGGATGGCGACGAGGTGAAGGAGCGCCAGGAAATTCTGCGCGACGATTTCTGGGCCTCCACCGGCAACAAGCAGCTCAATTTCCTCCAGCACGTCCGCAGCCTGCTCAAGATCAACGGCCGCGCCGCCATCGTCTTGCCCGACAATGTGCTGTTCGAGGGCGGCGCAGGCGAAACCATTCGCAAGCGCCTCCTGCACGATTGCGACGTCCATACCCTGTTGCGGCTGCCCACCGGCATCTTCTACGCCCAGGGCGTCAAGGCCAACGTGCTCTTTTTCGACCGCAAGCCGGCCAGCGAAACGCCCTGGACCCGCACTCTATGGATCTACGATCTCCGCACCAACAAGCACTTCACGCTGAAGACCAACACCCTCGCCCGCGCCGACCTGGACGACTTTGTCCGCTGCTACAATCCCGCGAATCGTCACCGGCGAACGGAAACCGACCGCTTCCACTGCTTCCCCTACGAAGACCTGATCAAGCGCGATAAGGCCAATCTCGATATCTTCTGGCTACGCGACGACAGTCTGGGCGACTCCTCCGATCTGCCGGACCCCGCCATCCTGGCAGCCGAAATCGTCGAGGACCTGCAAGCCGCCCTAGACCAGTTCGCGCAGATTGCGGCAGATTTGGGATCGAGAGAAACACCATGAAAAGAAATGACTTGTTCTTGTTTTATCGGCGTTCATCGGCAGCCAAATGCCTTCGCCTGCAACTCCGGCGACAAATCCGCATTCCCCCCTGTCGTATGAAAACAAACGCCCAACACCCCAAGGCCAACCGAATCCCGGTGGCCGCCATGGTACCCTGAGATCGGGGTAGGAAGACAACGCCCGGATGCGCCTGGCGCTCCGCAGGAATTCACCTATCACCCGCGAAGACGTCCCACCGGACAAGTCTCCGCACGATCCTTGAAAACCGAATATATCTGTTCGCCCCGTGCAGTTCTATCACCCTAAACTTGATCGGGAATATAACCAAGTTTACCTAATAGCTTGATAATAATACCCTTACAAGAAATTGGGATCGCTCGGACAGTTTTGAGTGCCGAAAGTCCGATGCACAATTCCGCACAAGCCTGCACAACGATGCACAAAAACCGGCAATCCCTACCCCCCATACACCTCCACCCCAAACGACCGCCGCACCACCCCCCGCGCCTCCTCCAACCCACTCAACTCCCCCGCCCCAATGGCCTGAATCAGCACATTCCCAATCGCCGTCGCTTCGCTGGGCCCCGCAATCACCGTCCGCCCCGTGGCATCCGCCACCAACTGGTTCAGGAGCGCGTTGCGCGACCCGCCGCCCACAATATGGATCGCATCGAACCGCCGCCCGGCCAGCGCCTCCAGGCTCTCCAGCACCTGCCGGTAGCGCTGCGCCAGGCTCTCCAGAATCGTGCGCGTGAACTCGCCGGGCGTCTCCGGCGGCGTCTGTCCCCGTGCCCGGCAATGCGCCGCGATCTTGCGCGGCATGTCGCCCGGCTCCAGGAACGCATCCACATCGATCGTCGCCCGCGCGGGCCCCGCCTCGCCCGCCAGCCGCGTCAACTCGTCATAGGTGTACTCGGCCCCCGCCTGTGCCCACGCGCGCCGGCATTCCTGAACCAGCCAAAGTCCCGCGATATTTTTCAGGAACCGTACCTTCCCCGCCGCCCCGATTTCGTTGGTCAGATTCTCGGCCAGCACCCGCTCGTCGATCACCGGCTCGTCCAACTCGGCGCCCATCAGCGACCACGTGCCCGAGCTGATGTAGCACCAGTTCGAGCCCTCCGCCGGCACCGCGGCCACCGCCGACGCCGTGTCGTGGCATCCGGTCGCGTACACCGGCACGGCCCCCAGCCCCGCCGCCCCTGCCACCGAATCGAGCAGCGGACCGAGCAGCGTCCCCGGCGCCACAATCTCGGGCAGGATGCCGGTGGGCAGCCCCAGCCGCTCCAGCAGATCGCGCGCCCACGTCTTGTTGCGCGGATCGTAAAACTGCGACGTGCTGGCGATGGTCAGCTCCGCGCGCGCCACGCCAGTCAGCCAGTAGTTCAGCAGGTCCGGCATGAACAGCAGCGTGCGCGCGGCCTCCAGCGCCGGCGAACCGGCCAGCTTCAGCGCGTAGAACTGGTAAAGCGAATTGAGCTGCATGAACTGGATGCCGGTCTGCGCGAACACCTCCGCGCGCGGCACCACGCGGAAGACCTTCTCCATCACGCCATTGGTGCGCGCATCGCGATAGTGCCGCGGATTATCGGCCAGCGCGCCGTCCGCCCCCAGCAGGGCGAAGTCCACGCCCCACGTATCGATGCCGATGCCATCGAGCGGCAAGTGCCGTTCCCGCCCGGCAATCGCCAAGCCGCGCTGGATCTCGTGCCAGAGCCGCAGCGTGTCCCAATACAGCGCGTCGAACACGCGCACCGGCGTGTTGGCGAAGCGGTGCAGTTCTTCGACTGCCAGCCGGCCGCCTTCCAGCGTGCCCAGCATCGCGCGTCCGCTCTCCGCGCCCAGATCGAAAGCCAAGTAGTGTGACATGGATGAATGCGCCAGCGAATAGCGAGCCGCTAACCGGCCTTTCTCTTCCGCGATCCGATACTCCGCTCCTCCGCCAACGCGCGGGCGAGCAGCGTCTTAATGGCCGCCTGCCGGCTGATATTGAGGCGCGCCGCGCGGTGATCCAATTCACGCAGCATGCCCTCCGTCAGGTCGACATTGACCCGCCGCACCGGCCGCGCGACGGTGAACTGGTTGGTGAAGTAGCCGGATATGTCCTCGCCCCGCGAAGCCATATCCGCGATCTCATCTGAGGTCGCGGTTTTCTTAGATGTTCTCGGCATAGCTTTGTGCCTCCTCTCTTGTCGCTTTCCAGGCCGTAACAAAATGGTAGAACTCACCCACGGCATCGTGCCTGACTTCGAAAATGACGGAGCACAGGAAACCACGGCACCAGCCGATGGCACGAAACCGCTCCGGATCGTCGCTCTTTTGGTCGGCCAGGTACGCTTGATCGAATATCTCCTGGCTCGGCGCAGTGGCCGCGTCCAGCAACCCGTCCGCGCTGCCAAGCATTATATAATGCGATAGCACTCTCCGCTGTCAAATGAAGCTCGATTCCAAATACGAGCGGGAACAGGGCGCAGTCTACCTCACCGGCATCCAGGCGCTGGTGCGTCTGCCCATGGACCAGATGCGCCGCGACCTCCGCGCCGGTCTGAACACGGCCGCCTTCATCTCCGGATACGAAGGTTCGCCGCTGGGCGGCTACGACATGGCGCTGGCGCGCGTGAAGCACCTGCTCGACGAGCACCGCATCCATTTCGTGCCGGGCGTCAATGAGGACCTCGCCGCCACGTCCGTCTTCGGCAGCCAGATTCATCACTCGCTCGGGCAGTCGCGCTACGACGGCGTGGTCGGCATCTGGTACGGCAAGGGGCCGGGCGTCGACCGCTCCGGCGATATCTTCCGTCACGCCAACATCGCGGGCACCGGCGCCAATTGCGGGGCGCTGGTCCTCGGCGGCGACGATCACGTTTCCAAAAGCTCCACCATTCCCCACCAGAGCGATCTCAGTTTCTACAACCATGCGATGCCCATCTTCTACCCGGGCAATACGCAGGAGACGCTGGATTACGGGCTGCTAGCCATCGCGCTCTCGCGCTTCTGCGGCGCTTGGGTGGCCATGAAGATGGTGACCAATGTGTGCGATGCCGGCGGCACGGTGGATGTCGATCCGGAGCGGCTCGCCATCCGCATACCGGAAGGTTACGAGAAGAAGACCGACGCGCGCCTGCTGATTCCCATGACGCTCATGCTGGAGCCGGAGGTGCTCTACCGGCGCTTGGAAGCTGCGCGCGAATTCGCCCGCCTCAACAATGTGAACCGCAGCTTCGGCGCAGGCGACGGCGCTTGGCTGGGCATCGCCAGCGCGGGCAAGGCGTATTACGACCTGATGCAGGCGCTCGCCGATATCGGGCTGCACCGCGCCGGCGATCTGGCGCGCGCCGGTGTGCGCATCGCAAAGTTCGGCATGACCTACCCGCTCGAGCCGCGCTTCACCGCCGAGTTCGCGCGCGGGCTCGAAACCATCCTGGTGGTCGAGGAGAAGCGCAGCTTCCTAGAACTACAATTGCGCGAGGCGCTGTACAACTCGCCCGATCGCCCCGCTATTCTCGGCAAGGGCGATCCGACAGCCGCGCCGCTGTTCTCCGCCGCCGGTGAACTGGACCCGGAGACGATCACCCGCGTGCTGGCCCAGCTTGTCAACGTTCCAGTTTCCCGCCTCGCCCTTCTCGACGAAATCGACGCACGCGAGCGCCGCCTGGTCCCCGCGCGCTTTCCGAACTTCTGCTCCGGCTGCCCGCATAATCGCTCCACCCTGCTGCTGGAAGGCCAGATGGCCGGCGGTGGCATAGGCTGCCACGCCATGGCCGCGCAGCTCCAGCACTCGCACCATGCCTACACGTTCCTCACCCACATGGGCGGCGAGGGCGCGCCGTGGATCGGCATGGCCCCCTTCGTCGAGCGGCCGCACATTTTCCAGAACGTCGGCGACGGCACCTATTTTCATTCCGCATCGCTGGCCGTGGAAGCCTGCATCGCGGCCGGCGTCAACATCACTTACAAGATCCTGTACAACAGTGCCGTGGCCATGACCGGCGGCCAGCAGGCCGCGGGCGCCGTGCCCGTCCCCGAGTTGACCCACAAGCTGGCGGCCGATGGTGTTCGCCAAATCGCGGTGCTCACCGACGACCTGGAGAAATACCACGGCGTCAAACTGGCCGCCAACGCCCAACTGCGCGATCGCGACGATCTGCCCGAAGTGCTGCGCGAATTCGAGAAGCTGCCCGGTGTGACCGCGATCATTTACGATCAGCAGTGCGCCGCCGAGAAGCGCCGCCTGCGGTCGCGCGGCAAGCTCGTCGAACCCACCCTGCGCTTGGTGATCCACGAAGAGGTCTGCGAGGGCTGCGGCGATTGTGTCACGCAATCCAATTGCCTGAGCCTGCATCCGGTCGAAACGGAATACGGTCCCAAGACCCGTATTCACCAATCGTCGTGCAATAAGGATTATTCGTGCGTCTTGGGCGAGTGCCCGTCTTTCGTCACGGTGAAGCTGAAGCCTGGCACGGGACAGCGCCACCAGCCGCTCGCGAATCTGCCGGAAACCGAAGTGCCGCCGCCGCGCGAGCGCGTCCCCGTCGGTGAGCGCTATTCGATCCTGATGCCCGGAATCGGCGGCACCGGCGTGGTCACGGTGAACGCGCTGCTGGCGACGGCGGCCTGGATCGACGGTCTTTCGGCGATCACGCTCGATCAGACGGGCCTCGCGCAAAAGGGTGGGGCTGTCGTGTCGAGCATCGTGCTCAGCGAGCGTCCCATCGAAGCGTCGGCCAAGATCGGCTACGGCAATGCGGACCTGTTGCTGGGCTTCGATCTGCTCGGCGCGGGCAGCGCCGACAATTTGAAGCGCGCGCATCCCTCGCGCACCGTGGCCGTCGTGAACACGGCCGAAGTGCCCACGGGCGACTCCATCCGCGGCGGAGCGCGCTTGGCCGGCCCGGGAGCGGTCGTCGATCTGATCAATACTTACACGCGCAAAGACCGCAACTTGTTCCTGGACGCCTCGTGCCTGGCCGAAGGCCTCTTCGCCAGTCACATGGCGGTGAACATTTTCCTGCTCGGCGCGGCCTGGCAGGGCGGCCTCGTTCCGATTTCGGATACGGCCATAGAGGAAGCCATCCGGCTGAACAAAGTGGATGCCGAACGCAACGTGCAGGCGTTTCTTTGGGGCCGCAAGTATTATCACGATGCGCAAGCCGTCGAGTCGCTCATCGCGCCGCCCGCCGCGCCCGCCGATGATCGCTCCCTCGTCGAGCGCCGTACCGCGGATCTCACGCGCTACCAGAACGCCGCGTACGCCGCACGCTACACCGCGTTTGTCCGCGAGGTCGAAACGCGCCAGCCGGCGCTGGCCGAAGCCGTCGCACGCAATCTCTACAAGCTGATGGCCTACAAAGACGAATACGAAGTCGCGCGCCTGCTGACGAACCCCCAGCGCGAAGCCCAGATTCGGGGCATGTGGGAGCAGGTGGAATCGATCGGCTACAACATCCATCCGCCGCTGTTGCGCGCCATGGGGCTGAAGAAGAAGATGAAGCTCGGCGGTTGGTTCCGCACGCCGCTGCGCGTGCTGGCGTCGCTAAGAGGACTGCGCGGCACGCTGTTCGACCCGTTCGGTTACGCCGCAGTCCGCCGCGAAGAGCGCGCGCTCATCGGCTGGTATGAGCAACTCGTGCGCGACTGCCTGGATCGCGTCACGCCCGATAACCTGCCCCTCGCGCAAGAGATTGTCGCGCTGCCCGCCCAGATCCGCGGCTATGAACAAATCAAGCTCGCGAGTGTCCGCAAAGTGAAGGCGCTGGCGGCTGAGAAGGTCTCCGCACTCAAACAGAAGCTCGTGCAGGTCTGCTAGACTATACACATGAAACGCACGAATCTTGTGTTGGATGAGCAGGTCCTTGAGGAGGCCACGCGTGAGTTGGGTCTCAAGACCTATTCCGCAACCGTGAACCACGCATTGAAGGAGGTCTTGCGTCTCCGGAGGGTCGAGGGGCTGGCGGAGTTCTGGGGATCCAACCTTTGGCAGGGCGATCTGGCAAAGATGCGGGAGGACCGCACTACCGGTAAGCCGCGGAGACGCCGGTGATCTTGGTGGATTCCTCGGTTTGGATTGAGTTCCTGTGCGGGCGCATGCAGCACCTGCAGACCGGTGACTTCCACCAGTTTGCGACCTGCGGTCCGATTTTGCAGGAGGTGCTACAAGGCTTGCGCGTGGGCGCAGCCAGCGCGAAATTTGAAGAACGGATCCGATCGTTGCCTTGTCTTAGCGACCCGCTCCCGGTCGGCTTGTTTCTCGAAGCCGCCGAGATCTATCGCGAAGGGCGTCGCAAAGGTCACACCATCCGCTCCACGGCCGACTGCCTGATCGCGGCGATTGCGATTGAAAACGCTATCCCGCTCTGGCACAAAGACCGCGACTTCGAAGCTATTGCGAAATACACTCCGCTGCGCATCTCGCCGCGGATTCTGCCACGCGTCCAGTAAGGAAGCCTAAGCCACTACATCCACGCCCATGCTGCGCGCGGTGCCCCTGACCGAATTCATGGCGGCTTCCACCGTGAAGCAGTTCAGGTCCGGCATCTTGATCTTGGCGATCTCTTCCACCTGCTTCTCGGTGATCACGCCCACCTTGGTCTTATGGGGCTCCGGCGATCCCTTGGCCAGGTTCACGGCGCGCTTGATCAGCACCGGCACCGGCGGCGTCTTGGTGATGAAAGTGAACGAGCGATCCGAAAAGATGGTGATCACCACCGGGATGATCAGCCCTTCCTGGTCCTTGCTCGACGTCTTGGCGTTGAACGCCTTGCAGAAATCCATGATGTTGACGCCTTGCGGGCCGAGGGCCGTGCCCACTGGGGGCGCCGGCGTAGCCTTCCCGGCGGGGATCTGCAACTTCACGGAACCGGTAACTTTCTTTGCCATCTCTAGAATCCTTGCGAATCGTTATTCTTTCTTATTCTTTTTCGACTTGGAGGAACTCGAGTTCCACTGGCGTGGCGCGGCCGAAAATCATGACCATCACGCGCAGCGTGCCGCGATCGGTGTTGACCTCGTCCACCTTGCCTCGGAAGTTGGCGAACGGGCCATCCACAATGCGCACGCCGTCGTTTCTCTCGTAGGTCGTCTTGGGGCGCGGCCGTTCGGTGGAGGAGGCCTGGCGGTTCAGGATGGAGTTCACCTCGTCGGCGCTCAGTGGCACCGGCTGCGTGCCGCCGCCCACGAATCCCGTGACCCGCGGCGTGGCTTTCACGGCGTGCCACAACTCGTCGTTCATTTCCATTTCCACCAGCACGTAGCCGGGGTAAACCAGGCGTTTGCTGGTGACCTTCTTGCCGCCGCGCAACTCCACCACTTCTTCGGTGGGAATGAGCACCTGGCCGATCTTGTCGGCGAAGCCGAATGCCTGCGAGCGGCTGCGCAGCGACTCGGCCACCTTTTGCTCGAAACCGGAATAGGTGTGAATGATGAACCATTTCTTGGGAGAGGACTCATCGTAGGCCGGAGCGGCGGGCACTTCCGCCGGCTCGGCAGCCGCAACCGGTTCCGCCTCGGGCTCGGCGGCGACCTGCTCGGCAGGTGCGGCTTCCTCTTCGTCCGCCTCTTCGGCTAGATCGGCGATCGCCGGCTCCTGGGGAAGCTCTTCTTGATCCACGGGATACACGTTCTCGTCATCCATACGGTTACCGCGACAATGCGTGGTACAAGCGCGTAACGGTGTCTTGCAGCACCGTATCGACCACCGCAAAGAAGGCTGCAAAGCAGAACACAGTGAAGATCACGACCAGCGTGGTGCCCTCCACCTGCTTGCGGTTGGGCCAAGTCACACGCTTCATCTCCAGCTTCAGCTCGTTGAAATAATCGCGCGTGCGCGTGGGCCAACTGGTTACGCTCTCAAGAAAATTGCCGCTGCCTTCCATTCTGCCTCGCTCCCCAACTCTGCCCTGTGTCAAATTGGATTGGCAGGGGCGGAGGGATTCGAACCCCCACTCGCGGTTTTGGAGACCGCTGGTCTGCCGTTAAACCTACGCCCCTATGCCTGTCCTTCCTAATTCTACTTGATTTCCTTGTGCGGCTGGTGCTTCCGGCAATACGGGCAGAATTTCTTCATTTCCAACCGCTCCGTGGTGGTCTTCTTATTCTTGGTGCCCGAATAGTTCCGGTTCTTGCATTCCGTGCATTGAAAAGTGATGATCTCGCGTGCCATGTTCGTTGTCCTTCTTTGCTTGCAGCGTTATTCGATAATTTCGGTGACGGTTCCGGCGCCCACCGTGCGTCCGCCTTCGCGGATGGCGAACCGCAACCCCTTGTCCATGGCGATCGGCGTGATCAGATCGATGGTCAGGTTCACGTGGTCACCCGGCATCACCATCTCGGTGCCCTCCGGCAACTCCGCCACCCCTGTCACGTCCGTCGTCCGGAAGTAGAACTGCGGCCGGTACCCCTTGAAAAACGGCGTGTGCCGCCCGCCTTCTTCCTTGCTCAACACCACCACGCTGCCCTTGAACTTCTTGTGCGGCGTGATCGACTTGGGCTTCGCCACCACCTGCCCGCGCTCCACGTCGTCCTTTTCAATGCCGCGCAGCAGCAAGCCCACGTTGTCCCCGGCGCGCCCTTCGTCCAACAGCTTCTTGAACATTTCCACGCCCGTCACCACCGTCTGGCGCGTGTCCCGGAAACCCACGATCTCCACCGGCTCGCCCACCTTCACGATGCCCCGCTCGATGCGCCCCGTCACCACCGTGCCGCGCCCCTGGATCGAGAAAATATCTTCGATCGGCATGATGAACGGCTTGTCGATCTCGCGCTGCGGCACCGGCACGTAGCTGTCTACCGCCGCCATCAGGTCCAACACCGTCTTCTCCCACTGCGGCTCGCCGTTCAATGCGCCCAGCGCCGATACCCGGATCACGGGCACCTGGTCGCCCGGAAATTCGTAGGTGGTCAGCAGCTCGCGCATCTCCAGCTCCACCAAGTCCAGCAGCTCCGCGTCGTCCACCATGTCCACCTTGTTCAGGCACACCACGATGTACGGCACGCCCACCTGCCGCGCCAGCAGCAAGTGCTCGCGCGTCTGCGGCATGGGTCCGTCGGTGGCCGCGACTACCAGAATGGCGCCATCCATCTGCGCCGCGCCGGTGATCATGTTCTTGATATAGTCGGCATGGCCCGGGCAATCCACGTGCGCGTAGTGCCGGTTGGGGGTCTCGTACTCCACGTGCGCCACAGCGATGGTGATCCCGCGGGCCTTCTCTTCCGGCGCGTTGTCGATGGAGTCGAAACTGCGGAACTTCACCTTGGGGTTGTTCTTCCCCAACACTTTGGTGATGGCCGCCGTCAGCGTGGTCTTGCCGTGATCGATGTGCCCGATCGTCCCGATGTTGACGTGCGGCTTGCTGCGATCGAATTTTTCCTTTGCCATTTTGAGTTAGCCTTCTGTACGG
>Ga0224558_1003981_pt1 | contig 11840 bp, 16 predicted proteins | sample 714S32024metaG_FD_180682 | JGI IMG/M metagenome (GOLD analysis project Ga0224558, IMG submission 180682) | Peat soil microbial communities from Stordalen Mire, Sweden - 717 S3 20-24 | ecosystem: Environmental > Terrestrial > Soil > Wetlands > Peat | place: Sweden: Norrbotten County, Stordalen... | reverse complement strand
GGACTGAGCCGGCTTCTCTCGGCTGCCCGCCGAGGACGCCTCTTTGTCCAGCCAGAGACCCTGCTGCGATGGCATCGAGATCTGGTGCGACGGAAGTGGACCTACTTGCACCGACGGCCCGGACGACCGGCGCTGCCGGCCGGCACGGTCTCTTTGGTCCTTCGCCTGGCAAGAGAGAACCCGACCTGGGGCTATCGGCGGGTCCATGGGGAGCTGGCCACGATGGGCGTCCGCCTTGCACCCTCGAGTGTGTGGGCAATCCTTCGCCGGTATGGCATCGAGCCCACACCTCAGCGATCCGGCCCGACTTGGGCAGAGTTCCTGCGAGCCCAGGCGGACCACCATGTTGGCCTGCGACTTCTTCACCGTCGACACGGTGCTGCTCCGCCGTCTCTACGTGTTGTTCTTCATCGAGATCGATACCCGGAGGATCTACCTCATCGGCATCACCGCCAATCCGGTGGGGGAGTGGGTCACTCAGCAGGCTCGCAATCTGAGCTTCGCCCTGGCTGAGCAGGCTCACCCGAGGAAGTTCTTGATCCGGGACCGCGATACCAAGTTCAGCACGAGTTTCGATGAGGTGTTCCGAGCCGAGGGGGTCCGGATCATCCGCACGCCCATTCACTCCCCTCGTGCGAATGCGTTCGCCGAGCGCTTCGTAGGCACCGTTCGACGTGAGTGCCTCGACCGGATGTTGGTCTTTCATCGGCGCCAGCTCGAGACTGTCCTGAGCGAATTCGTTGAGCACTACAACGAACATCGCCCTCACCGGTCACTTGGCCAGCAGGCGCCGCTCACCGCGGGGAAGAAGCCACTGCGAATCAGCGATCCGGATCCGGGCCAACTACGACGGAGCGACAAACTCGGCGGCCTCATTCACGAGTACCGACTCGTGGCATGAGCTGCTCGGATGGGATTTTCGGCACGAACAGGCTGGGCATTCCCGAGACTCGCGATCTGGCGCTCGATCCCGGTGGGTGAATCGGTGGAACTGCTCGATATGAGAGTGCCGTCAACTGTGTCGGTTCACTGCTTTGCTTAGGAATGCCGTCACCGGGACGCCCTCCACAGATCCGGTACTGACGAAGAACCGGTGCGGCGACTGTCGGGAATGATTATCTGGCGTATTGCCGCGCGAACCGAGGTGACTTTGCGCCAAGCATCGGCCGATTCAATCGTTGCGCGTAGTCAACGCTGCTCAGCGGGCGACGTATGACTGCGCGCCCTCGAAGTGGAGCGTGCCCCGGGCATGGCGCGATCAACCGGTCACCTGCCGCTCGGAACCGCGACTCCGTTATCGGATGAGGAGGAAACCGCCGCACTGGAGCCGTTACCGACAAGCCCTTGGAGGAGACCGGTGAGCTCCATCGGCACGACGAACTTCGTCGAGGACGACACGCCGATCTGCTTGAGCACGTCGAGATACTGGAGCAACATGGTTTTCTGGTCGACCGCTGGGGTGACGGCGAGGATGTTTTGCAGCGCGCCGGCGAGACCTTTGGACCTGAGCACCGCTGCTTGGCGCTCTCCTTCTGCTGTAAGGACCGTGGCTTGCTGTGTTCCCTCGGCAAGGGTGATCGCTGCTTGGCGCGCACCCTCCGCGGACAAGATCGCCGCTTGCTTGGAACCTTCGGCCTCGGTGACCTGTGCTCGGCGCGTGCGCTCCGCGGACATCTGACGGGTCATCGCCTCTAGGACTCCCGGTGGGGGATTGACTTCGCGAACTTCCACGTTCGTCACCTTTACTCCCCACCGCTCGGTGACTTCATCAAGGCGGGTGCGCAGTGCGGCGTTCATCTGCTCGCGCTTGGACAAGATGTCATCGAGTGACATGTCGCCAACGAGACTGCGAAGCGTCGTCGCCGCGATGTTGAGCGCTGCGCCGGAGAAGTTCTGCACGGTGAGCACTGTCGTGGCAGCGTCGATCACCTTGTAGAAGACGATGAAGTCGACCGAGATCGCTGCGTTGTCCTTCGTGATCGCCGTTTGTCGAGGAATCTCGAGGTATGCCTCACGGAGATCGATGAGGCTCGTTCGGTCGGTGATCGGATTGATGAGGACAAGTCCCGGCCCGCGCGTGCCAAGAGCCCGCCCCAGTCGGAACAGCATGATCCGTTGGTACTCGCGCACGATCTTCACCGAGAATGCGGCGGTTAAAAGAGCAGCCAGCACGACTGCGCCGACGATGATGCCGATTATCATTCGAAGTCCTTTCGTTGACCGCTCAGGTGGCGGATCGGGAGTGGCAAGAAACCGCTCATGACTGGCCTTTCGGATCGGCGGCGACAATCTCTTCTGTCTCTTCTATCTTTTCGCCCCAGACCCGAAGGTGCACCCCCTCGGTGTCGACGACTGCGATGGGTGTGCCCGCCCGGACGGTACCGTTCACGGACGTCGCGCTCCAGGTCTCACCGCGAACGCGGACCGTGCCTTGCGGAGTGAGGTCAGTCAACGCGACACCTTCCGCGCCGTCCGCTGGTCCAGAGGACATCGCGAGCGGAGCAGCCGGTGTCGTGAGCGCTTTCCATGCGATGACCCCGACGCCACCGGTAACCACGACGTCCGCGCTGAGCAGCGTCCACAGCAGGGGAGCGGAATACCCGGTGAAGGCCATGATGATAAGCCAGGCGGCAGTGAGGACTCCGACCGCGCCGGCGACGACGTGGCTGTGCGGACCCAGGTGAAAACCGCCAATGGACGCGAGAACAACGATCCCAAGCAGTGATCCTGCGACCACCCACATAGTGCCTCTCTTCTTCGAGGGACTTTCTTTGTACAATTAATCAGGCATCGTCCCACCACACGACAGGGCCGAAGGTCCCCTTTGCGAGGTGAAGCTGTGAGTCCATGCGCCGTACCCCGAAGAGTGCCAGTCCAAGCGGTCGTGGCGCCGGAAGGACGGCTCGTTGCGACGTGCCCGCATGCCGCAACAGGCGCGGCCGATGCCCGCTCCGTTGTGATTGGTGCAGGAGATCCGCGAGCAGCCCTTTCGTTGCTCGCAGGGGGCGTCGTTCTGTAGCACGGCTCCAAGGCGGCCCAGGCGTCCATGCAGCGCGGTGCCGCCTATGGCGAGCGGAGCGAGGAACGGGAGAACTCGCGCAATGGCTATCGGCTGCGGCCCTGGGGTACCAGAGCCGGGACCATCGATCTGGCCATCCTGTAGGGTCCGTTTATTCGATCAGCGCAGTGACCTGCTTCTTCTTCGTGAGGCCGGGTTCCGGTAGGACCATCGGTGATACTGCCACGGTGATGGCGCCCTCGGCTGCTTACCACTGGTGCCACTTCCCCGACATCTCGAGCAGAACCGCAGCTCAATCGGGCATCGAGTTTTCGGACCCAACAGGCTCCGAGGTCGCTGTCCTCGGAGCCTTCGACCGGGCCACCCGACTAACTGCGTCTCGAAGCACCGCAGGATCCTCGGGGCACGATTTCGTCGCGCTCCTAAGTCCAGAAGTCCACGATCGCCTGACGCGGAACTGCCGGCCCGAGGGCCGGCAGTTCGTCATCTTGGGGTGGCGGACGAGTAGTGAACTCATCGCCACCTCCAACAAGGCACTTTCATGAACACTCGGCGTGCTCTTTCATGAACATGCCTCCTTGGAGGTGGCGGGATTCGAACCCGCGTCCTCCGGAGTTTCAATAGGCCTTCTCCGAGCGCAGCCGGCATTGGATTGTCGGGGGCGGCATCACTGCCGGCGGTTGTGCCGCCCCGTAGCCAACGAAGATGTCCTCAGCGGTCAGTTGGTGTCGCCGTTGAGTGAGCCCTACTTGATGGCGCCCACGTTCCGATCCATAGGGCTGAGACCGGGTGGACGTCGCTACCTAAGCAGCGAGCGCGAGCTGAGGCTCGGCGTTTGTTTTTGGTTCCGGCTCTTTAACGTGGCTCCGGAGACCACGGCTCGCTTCTCCTACATCAACGACCGGAGTCGAAGCCAATCACCCCCGTGTGGGTTCTCCAGCTGACCCGAGTGGTCAACCCAGCCATTCTAGGGGCTTTTGACGGCGTCGGTTTCACGCCCCGCTCCAGTGATTGATCTCCTTCGTGGCGCGAGCAGCTTCGCGCTCGAGGTCGCGGGACATGAGCAGGTTCCGCTTGTCGTACAGTTTGCGCCCCTTGGCCAGCGCAATCTGCACCTTGGCCCGGCCATCTTTGAAGTAGAGGGAGACCGGGATCAGGGTCAATGCCTGCTGCTGGGTCTTGCCCATGAGCTCGTCGATCTGGCTCCGGTGCAGGAGCAGCTTGCGCTTGCGGTCAGGGTCGTGGGCGCCGAACCCGGTGGCGTACTGCCAAGGGGGGATATGCATCTGGAAGAGCCACATTTCGCCGTCGTCGACTCGGGCGTAGGCCTCACTGAGTTGGGCCTTCCCCTCCCGCAGCGACTTCACCTCGGAGCCCTGCAGCACGATCCCGGCTTCGAGCGTCTCGATGAACTCGTACTCCCGCCGGGCGCGGCGGTTGGTGGCGACCGTACGGTCGCTCCCTCGCTCGTCACGGGCGGCCGCCCGCTTGGCGATCTGCTTCTTCGCCCTGGCCATAGAAGGTTGAGGGTACCCTGACAACGTGCTGCGCCTGTCCAGGGAGATGTATATGGAGATGATCGGGCACACCTTGACCGGTCTGCCCGACGAGGCGTGCGGCCTCCTGGTGGGGTCCTACGGGGGGGAGGAGGCGACCCATATCTTCCCGACGGAGAACGCGGCGGCGTCGGCTCTGATCTACGAGATCGACCCCAAAGAGATGCTGGCAGTGGACCGGGCGGCCCGGGCGTTGGGGGCGGACATCATGGGGGTGTTCCACTCCCACACCCATACCGATGCCTATCCATCGCCCACCGATGTGGCCCAGGCGCTCGACCCGGGGTGGCACTACGTCCTCGTGTCGCTGCGCGATACCCACCCCGTCGTGCGGAGCTACCGCATCGTCGACGGCGTCATCACGGAGGAGCCGGTGGAGGTCCCGGGGCTCGGAGAGGAGGCCGAGGTGGGCGAGAGCGAGCACTCCAAGTAGAATCCTCACCAGATCAGTCGACAATGACCTGACCTGCACCCGGGCCCGGTTGATGAGCTAATGAGGAGGCCCCGTGGCCGTCGAAGTCCGCCTACCCACCGTCCTGCGCAGCCAAGCCGGCGGGGCATCCGTCGTCACCGTCGACGGGGGGACCGTCGGCGAGGTCCTGGCGAAACTGGTGGCGGAGTACCCGGGCCTGACCGGCCAGGTGGTGCAGGCAGACGGATCGCTGCACAAGTTCGTCAACATCTACGTGGACGACGACGACGTGCGCTACCTCGAAGGCGTGGACACCCCGGTCGCCGACGGCGCCGAGCTCTCGATCCTGCCCGCTGTCGCCGGCGGCTGAATGACCCTGTAGCCGTCATGACCCTCTACCCCTCGGTCCTGGAGCTCATCGGGAACACCCCGCTGGTCGACATCAGCTCCTTGAGCCCGAACCCTTCGGCGCGGCTGCTCATCAAGCTGGAGGGTCAGAACCCCGGCGGTTCGGTGAAGGACCGCGTGGCGCTCTCCCTCGTCGAGCAGGCCGAGCAGGACGGGCTCCTGGTGCCCGGCAAGCCCGATCAGATCCTCATGGAGCCCTCCTCGGGCAACACCGGGATCGGCCTGGCCCTGGTGTGCCGGGTCAAGGGCTACCACCTCAAGGTCGTGATGCCCACCAACGTCTCCATCGAGCGCCGCCAGCTTCTCCAGCTGTGGGGGGCGGAGATCATTGAATCACCGGGCTCCGAGGGGTCCAACGGAGCGGTACGCATGGCACAACGGCTGGCCGCGGAGAATCCCGAGTGGGTCTTCCTGTACCAGTACGGCAACCCGGCCAACCCCAAGGCGCACTACCTGGGGACCGGCCCCGAAATTCTGCGGGACTGCCCCTCCATCACGCACTTCGTCGCCGGCCTCGGCACCTCGGGGACCCTGTTGGGCGTCGGGCGCTTCCTGCGCGAGAAGCTGGGTGAGGCCGTGCAGGTCTGGGCGGTCGAGCCTCCCTCCGGCGAGACGGTCGACGGCCTGCGCAATCTCGACGACGGCTACATCCCCCCGATCTTCGAGGACTTGGGCGGGGCCGACCTGTTGGACCGCAAGACCGTGGTCCGGCCCCGTGAGTCGATCGAGTGGACGCGGCGCCTGACGGACGTGGGGATATTTGCCGGCATATCGACAGGCGCGGCCGTGGCGGGGGCGATCAAGTGCGCCCGCTCCCTCGCCCCGGGGGTCGAGGCGTCGATCGTCGTCGTCTCGGCCGACGGCGGCTGGAAGTACCTCTCGACGGGGGCCTGGACCGACGACCTCGACGAGGTCGTCGAGCGGGCCAAGTCGATCATCTACTTCTGACTTTTCGAGGGGGCGGAGTTGGTGAGCCTGACCTACGGGGAACCGGTTGCGCTCTTCGGGTCGGTGAGGCCGATCCGCTCGGCGATCCATCCGGACAGGTTCTCGATCACGCGCTCGCTGATGGGTGCCGCGGCCAGGTCCAAGAACACGGTCGCCGTCTCCTCGCCGTCGTCGTCGCGGGGCGGCGGGGACCAGTGGAACCCGTTCCGGGCGCAGAACTCGACGGTGGCCACCAACGCCACCTGAACGTTGCCGTCTTTGAGCGGGTGGTTCTTGACGAGATGCGCGCCGAGCACGGCCGCCTTGGTCGGGAACTCCGGATAGAACTCCTCCCCGACGAACCGCGCTTGCGGGGCATGGAGGGCGGAGTCGGCCAGGTTGAGGCTGGCGTCCTTCGCAATGTCCTTGGCCGGGGTCTGCAGGACGGCCTCTGCGATCAGCAGGAAGTCGGCCAGCTCGAGATAGTCGATGGTCCCGATGGTCACGTGCCGAGACGCTCCAGGGCCCGGTGGTTCTGCTGGATGGCATCGCGTAGGCGCAGGAAGAAGGCCTGGTCGGCCCGCCGGCGCCGCACCTGGCTGGTCAGGCTCGGCCGCGTGCGATCGGGCGCCACTCCATCCGGCGGGGACGCTGGGCCTGCGTCCTCGCGCGCTCCTTCGGCATGCTCGCTCATGGTCTGATTTTACGGGGACGCCACACGTCTCCCTCCAGCAGCGTGACCGGGTCGGCGGACGGCTGCAACGCGCCCAGGTCGGCGAGGTGCTCGCCCAGCACCAGCGCCGAAATAGCGGCGTCGAAGGCGTCCTCTGATTCGATGATGGCCGCAGCGAAAGCGGGCGCCACCGACCAGGGCGCCTCGGCGACGTACTGCGCACGCTGCTCGCGGCTGCTCTTGCGGACCGGTCCGGTGAGGAGGCGGGGATAGATCTCGAGGACTACCCAGGGCGAGGCCGGATCGAACGGCCAGATGGAGAACCCGGCCGCTTGTAAGCGGCGGAGGTGGGGCATGCCCCGGACGGATCCGGTCCCGACCGCCCCGGCGCCCCCGATTTGGAACGTGCTCTTCGGGCTGATGGCACCGACCGCTATGGACGCTTCGGCGCGCCGGAGGTGCGCCTGCGGCTCTGACAACATCGGTCGCCGCCGTCCGGGGCGCCCCCAGAACGGAGAGGCGCACTCGGCCAGCCACCCTTCTCCCTTCTGCTCGACCGTCTCCCAGAGCTCGCCGACGGTGGCGCAGGACTGGTCACGGACGAACCAGGCGGGAAAAGAGAACGAGAAGTCCAGCCCGATCACGAGGCCCCCCGGAGTGCGGGAGCGCAGGGCTATGAGCTCGTCGACCACCTCCCGGCGGCTGCGGCCGTTGCGGAGGACGACGAGCTCCCCGTCGACGACGCGGGCCAGCCAGATGTGCGTGGCGGATCCCGTGACGGCACCCGACCAGTCGACAGCCATCACCTCCACCGGTGCGTCACCTCCACCGGTCGGGTCAGTTCCCGGCGAGCGCGTGCAGCTTGGTGACCGTGTTCCAGTTCCGGGTCGTGCTCAGGACACCCAGCCGGCGTTCGATGAGGGTGCCGGTGAGCTTGGTCCCGGCGTAGCCGTCCGGCGTGTGCACGTACACCTCCTGGCCGACGATGGTCAGCTCGTCGCGCCCGCTCGACGGAGTGGTGAAGGCAGCCAGTCGTTCCTTGCTCGGCGGCGCGGCGAGAAACGTCACGTGATGGCGCGAGGGATCGGCACCCTGCTTCGGGAAGGGACTGGTCTCGACGACCCGCGCCAGGTCGGGGACCGTGCGCAGGATCACCGCGGGTGCGTGGCCGAAATCTTGCTCGAGTTGCCCCGCAATGGCGGCGGCGAGCGTGGATGCACTCCTCCCGGGCGACTGGAACAGGACGTTACCGGTCTGGATGTACGTGGCGACATCGGTGTAGCCCAGCGTGAGGAATGTCTGGGTGAGGTCGGCCATGGAGATGCGGCCATGGCCGGCGACATTGACGCTTCGGAGGAGGGCGACGTAGTGCGGCATGGAGGCTCGATCATAGGAACCACGAATGATCCGGGCGGAATTGGATGCCGGCGCTACGATCCCTCGGCGCAAGAGCGGCTGCGTCGTGGTCCGGCGGCGACGTCGGGTTGACTGAAGCCCCTTGGGGCGGCGGCGACCCCTGCGTAAGGTGGGAGTGTGCAACCGATCCTCCATCTCTCCATCCCCGTGCGAGACCTCGACGAGGCTCGGAACTTCTACGTGGACGCGCTGGGGTGCGACGCGGCGAGGGCCCGCCAGGGTTACCAGGACGTGTGGTTCTTTGGCATGCAGGTCACCCTGCACGACCGGGCCGACGAGGCCGCGGCGGCCCATCCGGGCTCGGTCCGCCATTTCGGGGTGACGCTCGGTCGTGGGGACTTCGACGCGTTGGCGGCGCGGCTGGCCGCCCGCGGGGTGCGGTGGGTGTCGCCCGTGTCGACCGACGATGAGGGAACGGTGACCGAGCAGACCAAGGCGAAGTTCGCCGACCCGAGCGGCAACGTCATCGAAATAAAGACGTACGCCGACGTGGCGTCGGCGCTCGAGATTTCGCCGCACTCGTACCCGGAGGCGATCGAACACGGAAACTGACACCGCCGTTGACACGGTGCGCACGCTCACCGTGCTCGGGTGCGACGGCAGCTGGCCCGGTCCCGGCGGTGCCGGCAGCGGCTACCTCGTCCAGGCCGCCGGGACCTCGATCCTGCTCGATGCCGGTCCCGGCACCTTCGCCCGACTCCAGCAGCACGCCGACCCGGGTGACATCACCGCGGTCATCCTCACCCACGTCCATCCCGACCACTGGACCGATCTCGAATCGTTCGCCACCTGGGCCGGGTTCGGCCCGGGCCGGGAACGGTTCGGCGGGCCGGGCGGCCGTCTCCTCCCCGTCTTCGCCCCGCCCGGGGTGCGGGAGCGGTCACATTTCGCCGGTGCCCCCTGGCTCGACTGGAGGGAGCTGGCCCCCTCCATGGTGCTCAGCCTCGGGGTGCTCGAGGCACGCTTCGGGGCCACCGAGCACGGCACGCCCACCCTGGCCGTCCATCTGTCCCACGAGGGGGCCACGCTGGCCTATTCGGCCGACTCGGGCCCGGGTTGGTCGGTCGAGGAGTTGGGTGCGGCAATCGGGACCTTTCTCTGCGAGGCCACCTACACCCAGGAGCTCGAGGGCTCGTTGCTGCACCTGAGCGGCCGTGAGGCCGGCGCCATGGCCCGTGCCGCCGGGGTCGGGCGTCTGATCGTCACACACCGGTGGCCTACGGTGTCGGCCGACGACGTGCGTCGGGAGGCCGCCCTGGCATTCGGGCGGCCGGTGGAGCAGGCCAGCATGGGCGCGGTCTTTGCGTGGTAGGCGGGCCGCCGTGTGGTGGGGTGCGACCGCCGCGTGGAGCCGGTCGATGGTGACGAGCGGTACTGACGAGCGGTGCTGACGAGCGGTGCTGACGAAAGGAGAACGATGTCCGAACAGAGCGAGGTGACCGGGTCCCGGGTGGACCCCCGGACCGCACGCGGCGACGGGCGCGCCCTCGACGAGTTGCGCCCGGTGAACTTTGTCCGGGACTACACGGTCATGGCGCCCGGCTCGGTGCTGGTCTCCTTTGGCCGGACCAAGGTGTTGTGCACGGCGTCCGTCGAAGACCGGGTCCCGCCATGGATGCGGGGCAGCGGGAAGGGGTGGGTCACCGCCGAATACTCCATGCTGCCGGGTTCGACGCCCGAGCGGGCCTCCCGCGAGGCGGCCAAGGGCAAGCAGTCGGGCCGGACACAGGAGATCCAGCGCCTTATCGCACGCTCCCTGCGGGCCGTGTGCGACCTGGTGGTGCTGGGCGAGGTGCGGGTGACCGTCGACTGCGACGTCCTGCAGGCGGACGGCGGCACACGGACGGCCTCCATCTGCGGCGCCTACGTGGCGCTGCACGACGCCTTCTCCCGTCTGCAGCAGGCCGGCACCTTGCGGCAGAACCCGTTGACGGATTCGGTGGCGGCGATCTCGGTGGGGATCATCGACAGCGTCCCCATGCTGGATCTGCCCTACGCCGAGGACTCCCGGGCCGAGGTGGACATGAACGTCGTCATGACCGGCGCCGGCCGCTTCGTCGAGGTCCAGGGGACCGCCGAGGGCATGGCATTCAGCCGGGGCGAGCTGGACAGCCTGCTGGCGTTGGCGGAGTCGGGCATAAAAGAGCTTTCGGCGCTCCAGGCGGCCGCACTGGCCGAGCCACCGCCCCCGCGGTGAGCGCCGGCGGCCGCGGCGGTGGTGACGGTGCGCCGTGGCGACTCGTGCTGGCGTCGGCCAATCCAGACAAGGTGACCGAGATCGCCGCCATCCTGGGCGATGCGCTCGACGTCGAACTGGTGCCCCGCCCCCCCGAGGTACCCGACGTCGTCGAGGACGGTACGACCCTGCTCGACAACGCCCGGCTCAAGGCGCAGGCGCTCGTGGCGGCAACCGGGCTTCCCGCCATCGCCGACGACACGGGTCTGGAGGTGGCGGCGCTGGGCGGCGCGCCCGGGGTGTACTCGGCGCGCTACGCCGGGGAGGGGGCCACCTACGCCGACAATGTGGCCACGCTGCTCTTCGAGCTCGACGCGTTGCCCGACGGCGGAGGGGAGCGCACGGCCCGTTTCCGTACGGTCGCCCTGGTGGCGTTCCCCGACGGCACCGAGCTGTGGGCCGAGGGCGTGGTGGACGGGACGATCGCCCATCGGGCCCAGGGGAGTGGCGGATTCGGGTACGACCCGGTCTTCGCGCCCGACGAAGGTGGCGGCCCCACGTTCGCGGAGATGACCCCGGAGGCCAAGCACGCCATTTCGCACCGGGGGAGGGCGTTCCGTGCTCTGGCGGCCGCACTGGCCGATCGTCCCGAGGAGTGAGCCGGTGGTTCAGGGGGCCTCGGGCGTGCCGTCCTTGGCCCGGGCTGCCCGCATCATCTGGACCCCCTTGGTCAGCGAGTCCTTGATCAGCCGGTCGTTGTCCTTGGAGATGAAGTCGTGCACGCGCTTTTCGAGCAAGAGCCGCATGATGGGGTTGAAGGCGCGGTAGGTCTCGGAGAAGTGGACGCGGGTCTGCCCGTCGCCCAGGTCCTCCAGGCGGGTGCGGCCCTCGGCCTGCGACCAGAGCGGTTTGCCGACCGCGTTGTACTTCCATGAGACCTTGGGCGTGACCTCGGTCAGCCACTCCCAGGACTGGCCCCGGCCGCCCGACAGCAGGTAACGGGGCACCCGGAACGTGCAGTGCCGCACCAGTCCCTCGCCGATGGCGTCCCCGGGGTGGAGGATCTCGATGGTCACGTCGCCGTTCTGGGTGAGGGCGCGGCGCAACCAGAAGAGCTCCCACAGCTCGTCGGGCGTGGCGGGGATATCGACAGAGAAATGATGCTCTTGCACGCGGCTCACCATAGAACGGGCGGCGGCGGGCGCGTCAGGTACGGGCGCCGTGGTGCCGGGCCGCCGTTGTCGGCCGTTATC
>Ga0224558_1003980_pt1 | contig 11842 bp, 11 predicted proteins | sample 714S32024metaG_FD_180682 | JGI IMG/M metagenome (GOLD analysis project Ga0224558, IMG submission 180682) | Peat soil microbial communities from Stordalen Mire, Sweden - 717 S3 20-24 | ecosystem: Environmental > Terrestrial > Soil > Wetlands > Peat | place: Sweden: Norrbotten County, Stordalen... | reverse complement strand
TCTTATCCCGGATAAGAGGTACTACGGCGAGGCTCCGGCGAGGCTACGGCGAGACTGCCGACCTATCTGCGGGAATGGGCGGGGAGGGCTGCGCTGGGTGAGGGGCCAGCGGTTGGCCTTTTTGGGGAGGCCAAGCTGGGCCGGAGGGGTCAGGCGAGACTCCGCCAATCGGCAAAGGGGAGGGCCGAAGCGCCGCCAGGCTGCTTGTTTGTGCCTGGCTCCGGACCTTGCAAGAGATTCCATCCTCACGGGTTCAATAGTGTTGCCAGCAGTTCGGCGACAGAATGTTGGCCCTGATTGATTTTGGCGAACAGCGAAGTCCTGGCAACTCCAGGCCAGTATCAGTCACAGGAACCTCCCACCTGGGCCTATAAGCCTGAGCTGGCCCCCAGCCTCACTGACTCCGCAACCGGAAGAAAACAGGGCCTGGGCCTACATCGTTGGTAAGGAAATAATTCTCGCCTGAAAGCGCAATGCCATTAGTCAGAGCCGCCCAGGAAGCCCCGGAGCCGAGCGTGGGAGTGGTCTCCAGCACGTAGTTACTCGCTGTAATTGACCACGACAGGATCGCCTGATTGGCAACCAGCAGGATACGGAGTGACGGCGATGAGGCTGTTAGGAGTTGTCCCTTGCGGATGATGTCGTTCTGCTCATCCGCGACGAAGAGATTCCCTGCTCCGTCCGTAGCAATGCCCCAGGGTAAATAGAACCGCGCGCTCAGGCCGACGCCGTCGTTAGTGCCCCTGACCCCAGCCAGCCCGGCCACCGTGCTCACCACCCAGGAACTGCCGACCGGTTCGATCTTCCTGATCGTGTAACTGAACTGGTCCACTACATAAAGAGTCGCCGAATCGTTTACCGCGATACCGTTGGGCGAGTTGAACTTCGCCTGGCTGGCAGACCCGTCGTTGGTGCCGGTCGCCCCGGAGAACCCGGCGACCGTAGTTGTCACCCAGTCGGGCCCAATCGGGCTTATCTTCCGGATTGCGTTGTTGCCAAAATCCGCCACATAGAGATCGCCTGAGTCATGCCACGAGATTCCAAAGGGCTGGAAAAACTTCGCATCGCCATTTGTGCCGTCCTCGAAACCAATAATGGAAGCCGACCCGGCCAGAGTGCTTACCACCCAGTTGGTTCCGACTGGGCTTACCTGACGAACCGTGGAGTTGAGCCTATCCGTCACGTAAAGCTTGCCGCTGCTGTCCGCCGCAATCGCCTCAGGTCTATGGAATCGCGCCTGGCTATTTGTCCCATCGTCGAATCCTGCAGCCCCAGCGAGCCCAGCCACGGTGCTCACCACCCAGTTGGTTCCGACGGGAGAGATCTTCCGGATCGTTTCGTTGAAACTATCCGTGACGAAGAGATTGCCCTCGTGGTCCACAGCCACACCACTAGGGTGGTCAAACCGAGCCTGATCGTTCGTGCCGTCAGCAAAACCGTTCGTGCCAGCCAGGCCAGCCAGGGTGCTCACCACCCAGTTGGTCCCTGCGGGCACGATCTTGCGGATCGTGTAGTTGAGCAGATCAGCAACGTAAATGTTCCCCGCTTCGTCCACTGCGAGGCCGCTAGGCCAGTGGAGCCGCGCGGTACTGTTCGTACCATCGGCAGTCCCACTAACCCCGGCCAGACCCGCGATCGTGGTAAAGGTGTACGACTGCGCGGTCACGCCGGCTGAAAAGGCGAACCAGAGGCCGCCGAAGAGGACGATACGCGAGAAAATGGCCTCCATCTTGGTCATCCTGATGAACAAGTGCGCAGTGATTGTTGCCCTGAATGCTGGGGGACGCTTGGCGAAGTTGCTGAGCGCGGCAGGATATGAGTATTCACCGACAGACTTCTAACATTCAAGCCCATGGAGTGCAAGTCACCAGCGAAACGCAAGCCGCCGGCGAAGCCCCTAACCGTGGTTTGCGCAATAGAGGAAACTGGTCGTAGAGCAAATTGGTCAGTGCCATGCGCTGCTCTTTGCTTGAACCGGGCCAGCCGGAGATGCAGAGTTCTGAAGCATGAGATTCGCTTTTGTTACTCTGTCGCTGGCGGTGCTTGCCCTGGCGCCGGCTGGGCGCAGCCAGAGTGCGCAGAGTGCGCAGCGGACAGTTGAGCCGGCTCGGTTTGCGGGGCAGAACTGCGTGCGGCTCGCGGAATGGGCTAAAGCTAATGGCTTCGAGGTTCGCTGGCTGAAGCAGGATGAGACACTACAACTGAGCAACCGCTGGTCCAAGATTGTGTTGGCGGCGGACTCCCGCGAGGCCCAGATAAACGGAGTGCAGGTCTGGCTGCTGTATCCGGTGGTGGCGCAGAATGGAGCACTTTGTCTGGCGCGCTTGGACGTGGAGGCGACGATCAGGCCGTTCGTCTCGCCTCCGAGAAACCAGCCCGGTGCCAAAGTGAGAACGATCTGCCTCGATCCTGGGCACGGCGGCAAGGACCCCGGGAACGAGATCGGCTCGAACCAGGAGAAGCAATACACGTTGTTGCTGGCAAAGGAAGTCCGTGCCCAATTGGCGCAGGAGGGGTTGAAAGTCACACTGACGCGGAGCACCGATAGTTTCGTCGAGCTGTCGAAGCGGCCGCAGTTGGCCAAGCGTCGGGGAGCGGACTTGTTCATCAGCCTGCACTTCAATGCTGCCGAATCGGGACGGAGCACGGTCCAGGGAGCGGAGGTGTATTGTCTGACACCCGCGGGAGCGACTTCGACCAATGCGCGCGGGGAAGGCAATGGAGAACGTGCGTTCCCGGGCAATCGGCACAATGACCAGAACCTGTTCCTGGCATACCAGGTACAGAAGGCGCTGACGCGGAATCTAACGGTCGAGGACCGGGGGGTGCGCCGGGCGCGTTTTGCCGTGCTTCGCGATGCCGTGATGCCCGCAGCGCTGATTGAGGCAGGCTTCCTGTCGCACCCGATGGAGGGCCGGCAGATTGTCAGCGTGGCTTATCGCCAAAAGATAGCGCGGGCAATCGTCGAGGGATTGCTCGCTTACAAACGGGCGGTGGAGCAGGGGACTTAAGAGAATTACACAATGAGCATTGTTACCAAATGTGGGGACCGCGGCGCGACGAGGTTGATGTACAATCGGAGGGTGTCCAAATGCCATCCGCGCGTCGAGGCTTACGGAGTGGTGGACGAACTGAATGCGGCCATCGGACTGGCCCGAGCGACGGTCGCAGATGATTATGTGCGGGAGCATCTGAGGGCGATTCAAGGGGATCTGGTGGTGCTGATGGGCGAACTGGCCACCGTCCTGGACGATTTACCGCGCTACGTGAAGGATGGCCACGGGTTGGTAACGCCGGGAATGATCGCCCGGCTTGACTGTTTGGTCGGCGAAATCGAGGCGGCCAAGGTCTCCGCCAAAGGCTGGGCGATTCCGGGAGCGAACGTGGGCTCGGCGGCGCTCGACGTTGCTCGCACGGTTTGTCGGCGTGCGGAGAGACGCGTGTGCTCGTTGCAGGAGGCCGATCAGCTCCAAAACACCGAAATAGTGGTTTATTTGAATCGCCTTTCCGATCTGCTGTGGCTCTTCGCGAGGCGAGGGGAGACAAAGCCGGAGTGAACCCGGAACAGCAGAGGATCAACTGGCTCCCCTCGCAACGCGATACACGAGGAACATTTCGTCCCCACGACGCCGTGCGGACTTGAGTTCCAATCTGTCTGCCTGGGCCAGCGCACTTGCGCCTAGACCATCAGCGATCGTGGGCGCGGAGCGGCCGCCGAAGATCCTCGGGCAAACGGTCAGGTGCAGTTCGCTTACCAGGCCTGCGCGGAACAAGGCGTCGTTGAGCTCGCCGCCGCCTTCGCAGAGGAGGCGACGGACCCCCCACTTCGCGCGCAGCCAGCACATCGCCCGGTGGAAATTGATCTCGCGAGCGCCGCAAATCTTGACTTCGGTAGCGACCGCACGGAGTTTGTTTAGACTGGCAGCGGTCGCGCGATGGGTTGTGAGAACGATGGTCGGCGAGAACCTGCGCTGAAACACTTCGGCGTTTGGATTCACGGTGCCGGAGCGGCTGACAATGACGCGTAGATTGTATTCGGCCAGACCACGCCTCAAACGCAGGCGACGGTATTCCGCGGGGCCGGGCCCGAGATTGACGCGGTTCAAATCCACCGTGCGTGCGCCGGCCATTACAGCTTCGGCAGTGGCGCGGAGTCGGAGAAGATGATCCTGGTCGTGCCGGCTCCCGAAGGAGGAAACGACGCGGTTGGAGGTGGCGATTTTCCCATCCGCGGTCATCGCCATATTGACTAGGATGAAGGGCGACAGCGCTGATGATTGATGGTCGTTGATTGATGGTTTCATAGGATGAGCATCGCGTCGCCATAACTGAAGAAGCGGTAGCCCTCTCGGATGGCTTCACCATAGGCCGACAGAATCAGGTCGCGTCCCCCGGTGCCGTTCGGCTCAGCGAAGGCGCTGACGAGCATCAAGAGCGTCGAGCGGGGCAGGTGGAAATTGGTCAGAAGTGCGTCGGCGACTCTGAATTCGTAAGGGGGATATATGAAAATGCGGGTCTTGCCGGCGACGGCAACCACAGGCACGGATGAAGAGGGAAAGGGAGAAGTTGAATGTTGTGCGACCTGCGCGGCGACGGTTTCCAGAACCCGGACCGTGGTGGTGCCGACAGCGATGACGCGGCGGCCCGCAGATTTGGCTTTATTAATTGCGCGCGCGGTGGCTTCGCTCAACTCGTAATGCTCGTCGTGCATGATGTGAGTGGCGATGGTCTTGGCCTTCACCGGTGCGAAGGTTCCGAACCCGACATGCAATGTGACAAAGCAAACCTGCACGCCGCGCGTGGCAAGTTCCGCCAACAGTGAATCAGTAAAATGCAATCCGGCAGTCGGGGCAGCGACCGACCCGGCGGCCTTAGCAAAAACAGTCTGATATCGCTGGCGGTCCTGCTCAATTCGGCTCGCATCCGATCGCGTGATGTAAGGCGGCAACGGGACCTCGCCCAGAAACTCGAGCATTTCGACGATATTGGGCGTGCCCGCGAAGCCTAGACGCCGATGGCCTTCGTCATTTATATCGAGCACAGTTGCGCGCACGCAGCTCGCCTGGCCGCGCGCGTCCAGGAGAACAATTTGAGTTCCCACCCGCGCTCTTTTGCCTGGACGCAACATGACCCACCAATCGTTGGGCGCATTCTCCTCGAGTAACAGGATTTCAAACTGCCCGCCGGTGTGTGCATTTCTGCCCCGGAGGCGGGCAGGGATCACGCGCGAGTTGTTAAGGACCAGGAGATCTCCCACATGCAAGCACTCGAGGACCTCGCGAAACCGGCGATGCTCGACGTTACCAGATTGACGATGCAACACGAGCAGACGAGACATGTCGCGCTGAGGCGCCGGCATTTGCGCGATCAGCTCTGGCGGCAAATCGAAATCAAAGTCTGTGATTCGCATCTCGCAAGAGCATCATTGGAATTCTCCAGCGTGACAAGGCGGCAACTCCTTCAAAGACGGCATGATGGGGACAAAATGTTTCTGTTTTCGCTGCGGGCACGGTTGAAGCTTCTTAACGAGTGCGAGGTGTTTGGCGCCGCGGGCTATTTAGACGCTCAGATCTGATTATTAAATTCCGACTAGTGTTTTCAGGGGTTTTACACATTTCGGCCGAGGCATTTTGGAACGGGCACAAGTTGTGAATAACTTTTTAATAAATTGTGCGGAAAGGTGTTGACGTGGTGGGGGATAGTGGATAAAAGTGGGGCGAAGTGGGGCAGTGGCGTAGGGCTGTTCCGCTATGAATAAGAATGGAACTGAACGAGACATCCGAGCCGAAGTATTACAACTCGCTTTATCAGCATGGAGTGGACGACAAGCGGCGAGTCCAGATTCCGGCGAAGTGGCGGCCAGCCAAACCGGGCACGGAGTTGACACTTGTTCTTTGGCCCAAAGCGAAAGAAGGCCCGTGCCTTCGAGTTTTTCCGCCCGAACAAATGGCAAAGCTGGTGCGGGAAGTTAATGCGATGCCAAACAGCGATTCGAACAAAGTCGTACTGAAACGGTTCATCGGGAGCGAGTCGGTTCAGGTGGCGCTCGACAAGGCCGGACGGATTTGTCTGCCGGAAAAGATGGCCAGAGATGCTGGACTGGGAGAGGAAGCAGTTCTGGTTGGTTTGCTCGACCGATTTGAGATCTGGAGTCCTGAACGTTACGAGAAAGTGAAGGCGTCGGACGCTATCATGGCGCAGGAAGCATTCAAACTGATGGAATGAGTATGAGTCTGCTGCGATTACTGAAGACCGGCAATAGCTTACTGGGCGTGAAAGACACGGAGAGTCGTTATCGACTTACCAGTCAGCGGTTGTTGCCCCAATTCGGCCCGGCGAGAAATCCATTTATTCGCAGAGGGAATTCGCCTCCGGTGCAGGCAGAAGGGGCTTCTTCAGAGGATCCAAAAGCTAATGGCGCTTCCCAAGAGAAGCGCGGCGTCCTGAGTTCGGGCGGAAGATCGGGGGCAAGCCTTCCGAGCGCGGTGCAGAATCGGGTGGTCGCTACAGGTGCGGGCAGCAAGGGCCTCACGGAGACGATTCGTTCGAGGGCCGTCGCGCTCCTGAGCAGATGGAGAGCGAAGATGAGTACGGTACTTTGGCGTCCGCGCGTGAAGACGGCGAAACCCGCCATCCCGCGGTTCACGAAACAATCGATTCAAGGGGAGCTGTCCCTAGACAAGATCAAGGTGCTGCGAAATGATCTGAGCGATACGGATCTGGAGGTTGTTCAAGCCAGACAGCCAGCCGCGCCGGCGAGCGCCGCGCCGGCTGCGCGAACCGAGGAGAGACCCGAGGTTAGGGAAGGCACTTGGGGACCGGTGACGACTCGGATGTTTGGCCGAGTCAATACGAAACCTGATAAGGACCGATGAGGGGTGCCCGAATTTACGCACAGACCTGTAATGATGGCGGATGTAATGGCCGCGCTGCGACCAGTACCCGGCGGGCGGTACGCGGACGGAACCATCGGTGGGGGTGGACACGCGGCGGCCATATTGGCCGCGAGTTCGCCGAGTGGATGGTTGTATGGGTGCGATCGCGATGGCGCGGCGATCGAAGCGGCCGACCGCAGACTGGCCGAGTTTTCCGGGCGGTTTGAGATCCGCCAAGGGAATTATGCCGAATTGGCGGATTGGGTGCCGTCAAGTGCCTGCGATGGAGTGCTGTTGGACTTAGGGGTCAGCTCGCCTCAATTGGACGAGGCTGGCCGAGGGTTCAGCTTCCAAAGGGACGGGCCGCTGGATATGCGGATGGATTTGCGGCAAACAGTGACGGCAGCCACGCTGGTGAACGAAAAGACAGTGGAAGAGCTAGCGGAAATATTTTGGGAATTGGGCGGCGAGCGCAATGCGCGGCGATTTGCACGAACGATTGCGCAAGTGCGCGGACACCGCCCGTTTGAGACGACGCGGCAGTTGGCAGAGCTAATTGAGCAATTGGCACCGCGCCGGGGCAGGTCGACGCACCCGGCGACAAGGGTGTTCCAGGCGATCCGAATGGCCGTGAATGAGGAAATTGGCTCTTTGCGGCGAGGCTTGGCGGGGGCGCTGAAGATCCTGAAGCCTAACGGACGGCTGGCAGTGATCACGTTCCACTCGCTGGAAGATCGGATCGTGAAGGACTTTGGGCGCGCGCGGGCGCGGGATTATACATTCACCGGAGGAATGGATATTGCGGAGTTGCGTGAGCCGCGCGTGCCTGAGCTGAAGTGGGTGCCCCGCAAGGCGATCAAGCCCAGTTCGGCGGAAGTGGCATCTAACCCACGAAGTCGCAGCGCGCAGTTGAGAGTGATGCAGAAAATTGGTGATGCGCGATGGGCGACGGATGATGAGTCATGAAAAGAGAATAAGCATCTCAGGATGATATGGCGCGGAATCGAAAATATCAGTCTGCCGCAATCCGATTTGGGCCGGCGTTGAAGGCGTTTCTGTTGTGTCTGCTGATTGGCGGTTCGGGGGTTGGTTATGTTTGGCAAAAAGACCAGATCTCCCAATTGGGCAAGCAGATTACGAGGCGCGAACGACAACTGGCCCTCTTAGCGGACCAAAGCGAGAAGCTCAGAAAGCAGTTAGGAACGATGCGCTCACCTCGCTACCTGGAAAGACGCATTCAGGAATTGGACCTGGGCCTAGCGGCTCCCCAGCAGACGCAGGTATGGCGGCTGACCGAGCCAGCAGGCGATTTGCCCCGACCAGAAGGCGAACGACAATATGCCGCTCCTCGCGAGACAGCGAAGGAGCCGAAAGGTTAGCATTACTAGAAGTGTTAATGCGTGAAAAGAGCTGATTGAGAATTTATTGCCGCCGCCCGTGACGCCGTCGGATGAGGAACCGATCGCCGCGGGCGGCAGGCAAACTCGACGCATGAAGCGTACAGAAACCAGACTGAAATGAACAACAATTTACCGCCGCCCGTGACGCTGTCGGATGAGGAACCGATCGCCGCGGGCGGCCGGTGATTTTTGCGGAACCAATTATACGTAACGTACTAAAAGAGCCAGATTGGCTGAACGTGTTTACATGGCAAAGCAACTGCAATATCGGAGACTGGTGTTCCTGGCGCTCCTGCTGGGCGTGGCCTTTCTTGGGCTAGGGTACCGGCTTGTGGACTTGCAGGTTTTGCGTTTTGAGGAACTTAGCGCCAAAGCGCGGAGAAACACGCGCCGAGAATTCTTACTGGAACCACGGCGGGGCGATATCCTGGATATAAAGGGGAACCTGCTGGCAACGAGTGTTTTTGTGAAAACGGTTTGTGCCAATCCGACGCTGATCGGCAATTGCCAGGCTGAGGTGGCGCGGACCGTCGCCCCTCTTCTGCAAGTGAGTGAGAACGAGCTGCTTCAGCGCTTAATGCCGCGGGTGGTGCGAAACACTAACGGCACGGTCGTAACCAACCAATACGTCGTGCTGAAGCGCAAAGTGCAGGTTGAAACCTGGCAGAAGATCCAGGCGGCAATAACTAATCTCTCCTTCGGATTGGACGAGAAGAAATTATCCCGAGCCGAAAGGGACTTTTGCCGCGACCTGCGACGGGGGGCGATTTTTGCGGACCGGCTGGACGACCAGTTGCGGGTGTATCCCAACCAAGCGCTGGCGGCACATGTTTTGGGGTATGTTGACATAGACGAGTCAGGTCAGGACGGCATCGAGCGGAGTTTCAACTCCAAACTGGCCGGAGTGCGCGGCTGGCGGTTGACGGAAACGGATCGCCCCGGGCGCGAAGTGGTTCCTTTGCGCGAGCAGGACGTCGAGCCGCGCGACGGTTCTGACGTGGTGCTCACCATTGATTCGGTGGTGCAACACATTGTGGAGTCGGCGCTGGCCGAAGCAATGGAAAAACACTCGCCGGTCAGCATTTCAGGAACTGTAGTGCGTCCGCGCACGGGTGAGATTCTGGCCATGGCGACGCTGCCGAATTTTGACCCGAACCACCGCGAGGGCTCAGCGGAGGCACGGCGCAATCGCGTGATAGCCGACGTGGCGGAGCCGGGATCGACGTTCAAGATTGTTGTTGTCTCCGGCGCACTCAACGAGGGGGTTGTGAGGCTGAGCGACACGTTTGACTGCGAGAATGGCCATTTCCATTTCGCAGGTCGTTTGCTCCACGACCACGAATCCTATGGAGTGCTTTCGGTGGAGAACATCATCACCCATTCATCGAACATCGGCGCCGCGAAGATTGGCATCAAAATGGGGGAACGCCGGCTTTACGACTACATCCGCAACTTCGGCTTCGGCACACCAACTGGGCTCCCACTGCAAGCGGAGGCGTTCGGCATTGTGCACTCGGTCACAAACTGGAGCAAGGTGTCAATTGCCCAAATTCCGATGGGACAGGGCATCGCTGTGACCGGCCTGCAAATGATGATGGCGATGTGCACCATCGCCAACAAAGGGGTGCTGATGCGGCCGATGATAGTGGACCGGCTCGAAGACAGCGACCACAAAGTCGTGGCGAAGTGTTCGCCGCAGCGCGTGCGGCAGGTGATCAGCATGCTCACCGCCGAACAGATGGTAAAGGCGCTCAAGACCGTCGTTTCGCCCGAGGGCACTGCGGCCAAAGCAGCGCTGGCGCATTACACCGTAGCGGGGAAGACCGGTACGGCCCAAAAGGCCGGTCCCAATGGCTACCTCCCGGGCAAGTATTTCGCCTCGTTCATTGGGTTCTTCCCAGCGGATAATCCCGAGATTTGCATATCGGTGATGATGGATGAGCCGAAACACGGCTACTACGGAGGCCAGATTGCCGCGCCGGTGTTTAAACAGATTGCCGAGAGCGTGGCCAATTACCTGAATATTCATCCGGAGGACGGCGAGGTGCCGACGGCGCCGGGCACCATCGAGCCGCCCCCGGACAATCGTTCCTTGAAGGCGGCGGCGGCGCGGTCCCAGTGAACACAACCCAAGAAAGAAAGTCTAACATGAACTCGCTACCGTTCATTTCACACCACCTGTTTGTTGCCGCCATTGGCAACGAGGGCCGGGGGTACGAGAAGCCGGCGCGGCACGAAAGATCATTCACCGCCCCGGCTGGCCAGGCAAGCGCGATAGCGCTGGAAGTGATGGATGCCCGGAAGCCGATGCCGGAGGACGCAACCGGCGCGTCGCGGGCAAGAATTCCCCAGGCCCTGACCTGAGCCCGGCCGCCAAGGCTGGGGATGGACGGGCGTAGGTATTCGCATGGAAGCTTGCTCTTTAAAGTTTATCTCCACGGCCTGCGCTGGCGAGCAGATGAGTGGTTTGCCAGAGACGCGGGTGCAGCGCGTTTGTACGGACTCGCGCCGAGTGAAGGCGGGCGACTTGTTCTTTGCTTTACGGGGCGACCGGTTCGATGGGCACGATTTTCTGCGAGCAGTGGCAGAGCAGGGGGCCGCCGCAGTGGTTGTCGAGCGCGGGCGCGTGCCGGCAAATTGGAACGGCTGCGCCATGATCGCCGTCGAGGACACCCGCAGGGCGCTCGGCCGGTTGGCCGCGGATTATCGAAGAGGTTTTGTGCTGCCAATTGTGGCGGTGGGCGGCTCGAACGGAAAGACGACAACGAAGGACCTGGTGGCATCAGTGCTGAAGGAACGGCTCGCCACACTATGGAGCGAGGCCAGTTTCAACAACGACATCGGTGTGCCGCTGACGTTGTTGCGGTTGGACAAATCGCATCAGGCAGCGGTGTTGGAAACGGGCACCAACCACCCTGGCGAACTTGCGCCTCTGGTGAAGATGATACAACCGAACTACGGGATTATCACTTCGGTCGGGCGGGAGCATCTGGAATTCTTCGGTGATGTAGCCGGCGTAGCCCGGGAAGAAGGCTGGCTGGCGGAACTTCTGCCGGCGGACGGCAAGCTGTTTGTGGACGGGGACAATGAATGGGCGAGCCAGACCGCAGCGCGCACGCGCGCTCAGGTGGTGCGGGTGGGATTTGCGGCGGCTAATGAGTGGCGCGCCCGAGGTGTGCGTCTCGACAAGCAGGGCGTGAGGTTCTACGTGGATGGGCCGAAAGCCGATTTTGCGGGCGAGTATCGAATGCATTTACTTGGCCGACACCAGGTGGTGAATGCGTTGTTTGCCATAGCGATCGGGATGGAATTGGGGTTGGGCCGGGCAGACGTGGCCCAGGGCCTGGCCGAGTGCCGGCCACCCAAGATGCGACTTGAGTTGTGGGAAGTCGGCGGCGTGAGCCTGCTTGACGACACCTACAACGCGAACGCGGATTCAATGCTCGCGGCGCTCCGGACGCTGCAGGAGCTGCCCTGCAAGGGCCGCCGGGTGGCGGTGCTGGGCGATATGGCCGAGTTAGGGGCGCACAGCGAGGCGGCGCACGCGGAAACTGGCCGGCAGGCCGC
>Ga0224558_1003973_pt1 | contig 11857 bp, 15 predicted proteins | sample 714S32024metaG_FD_180682 | JGI IMG/M metagenome (GOLD analysis project Ga0224558, IMG submission 180682) | Peat soil microbial communities from Stordalen Mire, Sweden - 717 S3 20-24 | ecosystem: Environmental > Terrestrial > Soil > Wetlands > Peat | place: Sweden: Norrbotten County, Stordalen... | reverse complement strand
CCTCAACCGCTCTTGTCCATTCCTTTCCCGCGCGCCGAACCGGGTTTCTTCCCCCGAGCTTTAGGACTTCAGACCTTAGACTATGGACTTCGACCTTGCCGCCCCGTGCCCGATGCCTGCCAGTCCTTTTTGTTTGCCGATGAAACAGTTTCAAATAGTATTCCGGGCGAGGCTCACATGGCTCGGAGCATCGCAATGACCACTGATACCTGCCGCCAGCCCGGCGACGGCGCGGGCTTTGGCGCCCACCGCTGCCACCCGCACCAACGGCTCGGGCATGGATCTCCTCGCTTGTGGCGGCGAATCGCAGGTAAGCTTTTGCCACTCCGAAAGTATCTTTTCCAAGGGCACACAATCCTGCAGCTACTGAACATCGAGGATTCGCAGGTATTCGAGTCTGCAATTGTCAATGTTGCAATCCTCCTGGTCCAGAAAGCGCAGTGCAAACGCGGAAAATCCGTTCTCGTAACGAACACACCATGCAACACATTTGATTTCTCAGACTACGTTCATGCCTCTTCATTCAAAATAGACAACGCATCGTTCGGCGGTCCATTTTGGTCCTTAGCCCCCCAGCAGGTTTTGCTTCTAAAGCGGAAGATCGAACAAGCGGGCGTTACACTAGAGCGCCTTCAAATTAAGATCCGCCTAGGCATTGCAACGGGCGCGAACGAGGCTTTCATCCTGGACGAAAGCCAGCGCAACGCGTTTCTCACAAAGAACAAACGCAATGGAGAACTCATAAAGCCAATCCTTCGGGGACGCGATATTGATCGTTATGCCTACACCCACAAAGGAAGCTACGTTCTGCTCACCAAGAATGGAGTAAACGTCCAGCGGGATTACCCTGATATCTATGCTCACCTAGACTCTTTCGGCCCGGAATTTAAGCGCCGAGGAGCGAAAGGAGAGCATTGGTATAATTTGCGAGCATGTGCCTTTTTCGACGACTTTGCAAAAGAGAAGATCGTGTGGATTGAGCTCACCGACGATGGCAGGTTTGCGCTGAGCAGTGATGGAATTTACTTGGTAAACTCTGCGTATTTTCTCCTGCCGCCATCTGGCATAAACGCCAAATATCTCTTGGCTGTTCTGAACTCGCGATTGATGAAGTTTTACCTTGGTCTAATCGCAGAAACCAGCGGTATGGGGACTACACGCTGGATCAACAACTACGTCAAAGAATTTCCCATCGTCACAGCACCGGCAGAGCGGGAGAAGGTCATCTTATCCCTTGTAGCCCGGATTCTAGCGACGAAAGAGCGGCAGACAAGCGCCGACGCGACGGCCTTGGAGCGTGCGGTAGACCAACAGGTTTACGCCCTCTACGGCCTCACGCCAGAGGAAATCAAGATCGTGGAGGAGGCGGCGAAATGAACGCGAGCTTATGGAGTGCGGTGCCAAGCGAAGCGCGACACCGCTTTGGCTTGACTTGGAGCGACCGGAGTGGATTCACCGCCAAGCGAAAGCGCCGTCGCCGTTGCGCTCTGCCGGCGCACTCCAAAGCCTGCGGCGCGACGGCCGACACGAGCGCGTTGCAGCGTGAGATAGACCAACAGGTTTACGCCCTTTACCTGCCTGCGCCGAGCCTTCGGCAGGCAGGCGGTCTGACGCCGGAGGAGATCAAGATGGTGGAGGAGGCAGCCCAATGAACTTGCATTTCACGGAACACGCCCTGAAACGGCTGGCCAAACGTCAAGTTGAGCGGGCGTGGGTGGAGCGCGCGGTTGCCAGCCCCGCACGCATTGAGCCTGATGCAACCGATCCGGCGCTGGAGCATCGGCTGGCGGTCGTGCCGGAGCTTGCCAACCGGGTGTTGCGGGTTATCGTATCCAAAGCTGAACCCAAGCGCGTCATCACCGCGCATCTGGACCGCAAAATGAAAGGCAAAGTATGAAGCTGACGATTGATCGCGAAGCCGATGCGCTTTATCTGGATCTGGACGACGCTCCCGCCGCCGAGAGCGAGGAGATTTCTCCCGGCGTCATTCTCGATTACAATGCCAGCGGCAAAGTGGTGGGGATTGAAATGCTTTATCTCTCCAAACGGGTTTCCCCTGAAAAGCTGGGCCGGATGCAGATGGAAACGGTCGGTGCATGATGGCACCATCGCCCAGGAAGTTGTTGCATAGTGCGCCCGCTGGATATGAACGCAAAGAATAATCAATGTCCGCTATGCGGCGGAAATAAGGCGGGAGGCGAGACCACGTTCACGGCGGATTTGGGGAGCGGGGTAGTAGTGGTGCGGCGTGTGCAAGCGACCGTTTGCTCGCAGTGCGGCGAAGAGTGGATTGACGACGCGACGGCCCGTCGCCTGGAGCAATTGGTGAATGAGGCGCGCGCAGGACATCGCGAGGTAGAAATCATCGCGTTTGCCTGACATGAACACCATCCATGAACTGGACGCGGTGGCTTTAACGTGCGACCAGCCTGAGCCCGGGCTGGTGCGCGGCGACGTGGGCACAGCCGTGCTGGCGCACGGCAACGGGGCAGCCTTCGAGGTGGAGTTTGTGGGCTACGATGGCCACACCGTCGCCCTGCTGACGCTGGAGCCTTCCCAAGTGCGCCCGCTTGACACCCGCGACATTCCCCACGCGCGTGAATTGCAAGCCGCCGCCTGACCGCACTGCCGACACGCCAGGCCAATTCATGAAAGGGGCGGGGACGGCCTCGTCCCCTGCTCCTCTACCCATGACCCGCCAAGAACCGAGGACGAGGCCGTCCCCGCCCCGGCCTTTGCGGTTCATGAATTGGCCCTGGCCGACCTGGCCCGGATCGAGGCCGGACTTGACCGCCGCACCCAAGACTGGTACGACTGAACCCAGAATGGGTGCGGGCGATTTCACAAGCCAGTTAGGGGCGGCGCTGTTCGGCAAGAGCATCCGAGCGAACCACCCCGAACTCCTCTAGCCTTTGTCATGCCCGCCCACGACATCATAGACAATCGCAAGGAGAAGCTGGTTGATCACATCAACCGCATCCTGTCGTCCACGGAGTCGGCGCGGTTTGCGGTCGGTTACTTCTTCCTGTCCGGTCTGGAGAGCATCGCGCAGCGGCTGGCGGGGGTGAAGGAATTGCGGCTGCTCATCGGCAACACCACCAACCGCGAGACGTTGGAGCAATTGGCCGAGGGCTACCGGCGCTTGGACTTGGTGGCGGAGGCGGCGGAAGCAGAGGCGTATCCCAAGCGCACGGAAATCAAGCGCATGGCCCGCGAAACGGCGGGCAGCATCCGGTCGGGCATCGAGTTGATGGATCAGACGGATGAAGCGCAAGCAGTGGTGACGACACTGGTGCGGATGGTCGAGGAGAAGCGGATCAAGGTGAAGGTCTATACCAAAGGCCGGTTGCACGCGAAGGCTTACATTTTCGATTACGGCAAGGTGTTTGATAAGAGCGGAAAGCCGGTGGAGCGTCACGAGGAAGGTCTCGCCATCATCGGCTCGTCGAATCTCACGCTGTCCGGCGTCACGCACAACACGGAATTGAACGTGCTGGTGCAAGGGAACGACAATCACAAGGAGCTTGGAAAGTGGTTTGATGAGCTTTGGGATGAGTCGCAGGACTTCGACGAGGCGTTGATGCAGGAGATGAAACAGTCCTGGGCGGTCGTGTCCGTCCGTCCGTATGACGTCTATATGAAGACGCTCTACACGCTGGTGCGCGACCGGATCGAAGGCGAGGATGACAAAGATATTTTGTGGGATGACGAGATCACGAAGCGGCTGGCGGATTTTCAGAAAGTAGCGGTGCGGCAGGCGGTGCAGATTGTGAAGGACTACGGCGGCGCGTTTGTGGCGGACGTGGTCGGCCTGGGTAAGAGCTACATCGGCGCGGCCATCGTGAAGCATTTTGAGCGGACCGACCATACGCGTGCGCTCATCATCTGCCCCGCTCCGCTAGTGGTGATGTGGGAGCGATACAACGAAGTATATCAACTCAACGCGCGGGTGCTTTCGATGGGTTTTCTGCGCGAGGAGGACGATGGCGCGGTGAACATGCTGTTGGAGGATGTGCTCTACAAGGACCGGGATTTCGTGCTGATTGACGAGAGCCACAACCTTCGCCATCGCGACACGCAGCGATATAAGGTGGTGGAGGCGTTTTTAAGCACGGGCCGGCGCTGCTGTTTCCTGACGGCCACGCCGCGCAACAAAAGCGCGTGGGATGTTTACTCCCAAATCAAGTTGTTCCACCCGGACGACAAAACGGATTTGCCGGTTGATCCACCGGACTTGAAGCAATACTTCAAGCTGATTGAGGACGGAGAGCGGAAGCTGCCGGACTTGCTGGCGAACATCCTCATCCGCCGCGCGCGCAACCACATCCTGCGCTGGTATGGATTCGATTCCGAGACGCACCAGCAGGTTGACGCGTCGCAGTTCCGCGATTATCTCGACGGCAGGAAGCGCGCGTATGTCATCGTCGGGGGGCGGCACCAGTTTTTCCCCAAGCGCGAGCTGGACACGATTGAATACAGCATCGAGGACACGTACCGCGGGCTGTACCAGGAATTGCGCGGCTATATGGGAACAGAGCTTGCTGTGTCCTATTGTGAGATAGTCAACCCATCCCGTCATTCAATTGTCAATCATACATTGCTATGGCCAGTCTGGCGGTTTAGCGAGCCGGACTCTTTTGTCCGCTACACAGGCATTTTGGGGGGCTGGTCCATGACTCCTAGAAGGCGCGGCAGCAAGATCTGTCTTCCTCACGGCCGCACGTAGAGTTGGTAGGAATATGCGATCTTGCGTTCTTCAGCCGGCTTGAGTTCGAGAGTCCAGGTGAGAACGTGCTTCGGATTGACCTGCTTGAGGCCCCGAGCGGTTTGCACGTCCTGCGCCGAGTCTGACTTGTCCAGAAGTTCGCCGGACAGTTCCTTGGTGATTTCCAGATTAATGGGCTTGTCGAGGCGGTTGCGCGCTTTGAGTTCTCCGGTCAGCTTCACCAGGTCATAGCCGTAGCCATAGAAATTCGCCGCGTTCCGCTTGCGCTCGATCTCGATCTCCGCCTCGTCGGCCTGCACGTTCATCGCGCGATTGATGCGGATCGAGGCTTCCGCACCGGCGGCAGTGTAGAAGCAAGTGTCCTGGCCAACAAACTGGCCGTCCTTGATGAACTCCGCGGCGGCGGTCGTGAGCGGCATCCGGGCGGCGTTGACCAACCGGCAGGTGTGCCAGACCTCCTCGGCGCTGCGGCCATCGCCGCGCGGACGCGCGGGGTCCCCGTCCAGATGGTCGCCGATCTTCCAGGTGTACAAATGGCGGTACGGCATCTCCGCGCTGAACAACGAGAGGGTTGCGGTCTCGCCCTTCTTCAAGGAAACTCGCGGCAAGGGGTAGAGGAACAAGTCCTCGGCCGTCCGCCCATTGGTGCTGATGGCGTAAGATGGCAGCAGTGCGTTGTCATAAGGTGCATAATTGCCGTTAAAGGTGAGCGCCCGCTGTTGCATCATGTAACCGCGGTCGTCGCCTTCGGCCCGGCCGGCAGCCAGCGAGCGCAGGAACTCAGCCAGGTTCTGGCTCATTGCCACGGGATTGGGCAGTTCGGGGAATTGGATGTTCGGAAAGCCGGTGACCAAATCCACATGCGCGTCCTGGAGGTCAGCCAGCTCGTTGATGATCTGGGCCTGCGCGGAAAAGCGTGCTGTCTTCTCATCCGACAAGTCAATGCGGTAGCTTGGCACCCAGGTAATGCCCCGCGCCAGAAAACTGACCTCGACACTTTCGCCAGCAGCAGGCTTTTCCAGCTCCATGCGGATGGCCGGTCGCTTTTGCTGGTTGGTGGTCACGCAGACCGGCTCGCCCTCCGCGAAATCCACGCGTTGGATCGAACCCGGGCTCAGCGCGACGAGGCCCTTGTCAGTCTGCAATAGCACGACGCCATTCTGCGGCTGAGGTGGATAGCCGTAAACGTACCCGCGGTCAACTGGCCGGCGAAAATCCATGAAGTAGGGGCTAGGCGGTTCCAGGGCCTCCGGCTGTACGATCGGCTTCACCACCCCCTCGAGTACGACATCCGCCACACCGGGCGCGGCGGCCGTATGTATGAGCACCTTTCGCCCCGGGTTCAATCGCAGCAATTGGTCGAGGCTCGAGGCCGTCGCAGCCTCGTCCACGGTCTCCATCGCGGTGACCAGGCTGCGGACCTTTACCGTTTTGGGGTAGGCGAGCCAAAACGTGCCATAAGACGGGACTGGCAGTTGGCCAAGTCTGACCGTGCTGGTGTGGTCTGGCAATTTGGCCATCGCGGTGGCGTAGCCCAGACCATTCTTGAACAGCGCCAGCCGCTCAATCCTGGGGACGGCATCCCGCGGTGAGGTTTCGTTGGATTCTTTGGCCGCGACGAATCCCGCCGCATAGAGGCCCATCGCGCCGAAGGCCAGAAGTCGAAGTTGGTTCAAACTCATGCCGCGATGCTAGGCGGCCCGAGCCGGCGCGGTGTCAAGGCAGGGTAAAACTATTGTAAAAGATTTGTCGCGTCAGACCCCGCCAGACGCATCCCTCGAGCGCGACCGGTGTAGCCCAACGGTTTCAGAGCTGGAAGCCTCCTGGGGGCGGGGCGTTTTCCTTCACCTGGATGATGCATACGGGGTGCGGAGAATCTGGGAGGCTCCGAGCGTTTATGGAGATCGCCACTCTCCGTCGGGGGATCGCCTTTGAGGACGGCGCCGACAGCGCGAGCCAGCCCAGTGGCTGGGACCGCGGACAGCGACGGATGACTTCCGCCAGGCCCTGCACCTGTTGCAGGAAAGTCAGCAGATTCAATTTGGTCGCCATTACAGGAAGCATGGTTCCTGTCGGCCCTGGTGCGCGACTAGGAGGTTCCTCGGCGGTCCAAGGGGATTCCTTGGTCTGGGGAAGGTGGCCGGCGAACGACACTTGGCGGGTCACTCGCTATCAGGGTTTAGCTATCAAGCGAACTTCACGCCGGCGCAATTGGTCGCAGCCCCGAATTCGGGGCTTTCCGTCGCCTATTCAGGCGGAATCGAGTCTGGCGCCGGGTTTACGTTCACGGTTGAGCATGCGGTCATCCCGGAGCCGTCCACGCTGACGCTGCTCGTTTGCGGCGCGGTCGGGCTGTTATTGAATCGCCGCCGCAAGCTTCAGTCCGCCTGATCCCAGCGGCCTCGCCTCAATTCCGGCCCCGCAGCTTGCTTAGCAAGCGGAGCAATTCCAGGTAAAGCCACACCAGGGTCACCAACAGCGCCATGCCGCAGTACCATTCCATGTACTTGGGCGAACCGCGGCTGACGCCGTCCTCGATTACAGCAAAATCAATCAGCAGGTTGAAGGCGGCGATGCCGACAATCACCAGGCTGATGCCGATGCCGATCATGCCGGTTTCATGGAGCAATGGCACACGCGCGCCAAACATGTTCAGGACGATATCCACCAGGTAGACCAGGAACACGGCCATCGTTGCCGCCGTGATCCCTTTCACCAGGCCGCTCGTCACACGGATGGTCCGCGTCGTGTAGAGCACGAGCATGAGGCCCAGCACGCCGAAGGTCAGCAGCATCGCGTTCACCGCGATGCCCGGAAATCGCAGCTCCATAACCTGCGAGATGCACCCTAGCAAGAGCCCTTCAAGAACGGCATACAGGGGAGCCGTGACCGGGGTCGTCGTGGGCTTAAAGATCCCGACCATGCAGGTGATGAATCCTCCGATTAACCCGATGAAGAGCAACGGGAAACGCAGCGCCGTCTGGGTCCAACCGAACGCCGCCGCCCCGAGACACAGCAACAACAGGATACCCGTCTTGTTGATCACGCCCTGCAAGGTCATCGCCTCGGCCTGAGCCCACGGCGACGAAAATGCGCTTTCTCGTTTCAATAGCGGATTTGAAGTTTCCATATTGGTCTGATAGGTAAGCCTTTTCCCGCGGATTGCAAGCTCCTTTGAAGTGAAGCTCCTTGTAACATTTCCTCGCCACAGGTGTCTTGCGGGTAAATGCTGGACGAAAGCATGGACCATGTCGGCCAGGATTCGGCAGCGGTGTCGGCGGTACGCGGCGGCGATGTCGAGCGCTACCGTGAGCTGGTCGAGCGCCACGAACGGCGCGTGTTCGCGGTGGCCTGGAGCCGGCTCGGCGACGCCGCGCTGAATCGCGTGAAGGACCTGGGCCGATGGCAGTTCCGTCCCCAGCGACGTGGCTTGGCCAAAGGCCAATTGGCCTGGGATGAAGTAGAGGCTTGGGTCTGCCAGCAGCGGCTGGAGAAGATTCTCCGCGAACGGGAAAAGAGTCCACAAGCGCCCGTGCGTTCCCTGTTGCAGGAGTGATTCTCCCCTGCATTTGTCAGAAGGCACGGATTCCTACCGAAGGAAACGGCCGATGAGTTTCCAGCCAGTCGGAAGGAGGAGAGTAGCGAGGGCGATCTTGATGGCGTCGCCGGCAAGGAAAGGGAGGACCCCGACGCGCAGGACCGATTCCCACGGGACAAACGCGGACAGCCAAGCAGCCCCAACAGTGTATATGGCCAGGTTTCCGATGATCATGGCGGCAGCAGTGCTCCAAGGCTGGCGGTCCCATCCCCTCTCGCTAAGGGTTCCGACGATGAAGGCTGCGCCGAGAAAGCCAATCAAGTAACCGGCGGTTGGTCCGAAAAGCCTCGCTGCTCCGAAGGCGCCCCCGGCGAATACAGGGAGCCCACTGAAACCTAAAATGAGGTAGGTCATGACGGCAGCCGGACCACGTTTGCTGCCATAGATGGCGGCCAGGAGCAAGACCGCGAAGGTCTGGCCGGTAACGGGCACAGGTGAGAAGGGCAGCAGGATTTGAAGCTGAGCGGCAAGAGTAATGAATAGGCTGCCACCCAGGATGAGGGCGGCTTCGCGACCGACGCCTGGCTTCGGCCAAACGGCCTCGATCATGACCTTCTGTCGAATACAAGTAGCTTCCATTAGTGACATATTTTCGGCCAAGCCGCCTAATATAAAAACTCTAGCACAGTCGCCGGAGCGAGACGGGATACGCAAGGATGATGTCCGGATTTCACAAACCGGTCAACTGGCAAACGCGCCCTACCTCTGTCCTCGGCCTTGTCCCTGGCGGCGATCAGTTCTGACCTCTTTCCCGTTGGCGGCCCTGGACCACCCTAGTTGTCGCGCTCAGCGGGTCGAGCGACGTAGGTGTGTTCGAGATTCGGATCGAGGAAGATGAGTTCCTTCCTTCCGTCCACCTCGGCAATGAAGCAGCTCCCTTTGGGGAACGCGGCGACCAGGTCTTGATCCGTCAAGTGTCGCGGTTCGTCAGGTGCCTTCGGAGCCTGGGTCAGAGCCACCATGACTTGCCGGGGAGCCGGTGCGGGCCGGCCAACCCAATGCGCCACGCCCGTGAGCACCGCAGCCAAAGCGGCCACGCCGCACCCCCATCGCGACAGCCGGCGAACGCGTTGCCGGCTCCGAAAGGTTCTCAGGGCTTCCGCCTTGAAGGCGGCGCTGGCAGCCTGCCACGTCTCGTCACGCAACGTGGCGTCAAGCAGGGCATCCTCTCTTTCGGGGTCAGGATTCGTTCTCATGGCGCAGGTCTTTCAGGAGTTGTTCTTTGAGCTTTTGGCGGAGCCTACCCAGCCGGGATTCGACGGCCTTGTAAGTCAGGCCCGCTTCATCAGCCAATTCCCGGAGCGGTCGATTGTCCACGTAAGCGGCCTGGATTAATTCGCGTTCGTCAGGCGGCCATGCGGCGAGCGCTTCGCGAAGGATCTCGCCGAGCCGATGCTCTGGATTCTGGCGGCCATTCGGCTCGGCGGGCAACGCATCCAGGGGGACAAAGCGATTCCAGCGTTGTCGGTAGCGGCAGTGGTCAACAAAGGTATTTTTCGCCAGCACGCATAGCCAGGCCCAAAGCCTGCGTTCATCGTCGAAAGCATCGCATCGCTTCGCCAGTTTGATGAAGACCGCCTGGCACGCTTCCCTGGCTTCGTTCTCGTCGCCACGCGCGAGGACGAGCAGGAATTTGTAGAGGCGAAAACTGTAAAGGTCATAGAAGCGGGAGAAGGCGTCTGAGTCGCCACGATGCACCGCGCGTGTCAGTGCCAGGATGTCGGGTGCGGTGGCCACGTTGCTGACCTGCGACTTGAAGTTTCGCCTCGGGTGGACCTCGGCAGCACCGTCCGGCAGATCGAAACTCAGAGGCTCGACCGCCGTGGTAGCGCTGCCTTCATCGCGCGGCAACATGCTTGGGTAGCGTGCTATTTTTTGGGCTCGGTGGGCAAGGCCTTTGGTGGTATGGGGTTCCTATCCCGCTCTCTTGCCACACAAGCGGTCACGATGGATTGGACCATCTCCACAAAAGACTCGGGTCCCGTCGCAACTAGGAGGCTGGTACCCTTGTGGATCGCCACGGTGCCCTCCAGACCGCGAAGGCCGGAGGAGCCACGCAATCGAGAGGCGTAATCAAACGCTTCCCTTTTTGCCCACTCAATGTCCTCCTCCAGTTTGGCCCGTTCCGCGTCGCTAATCCCCCAAATGCTGAAGGCCTTGACCTTGAACTTTGGCTGGGTGTCAGTCGCAGCTTTGTCAGGGACGAACATCACCACCGAGGGCTTGGTCAGGTCGCCCTTCACGATCAAGCGTCCAAGCTCGGGTTTTTGCTCCCCCAATTGGTTGTAAAGGCTGACCAATGCTCCCAGTGGCCCGCTCTCACTGCCCGTGCGCCGCAACATAGGCCCAAGCGAGTCCTGGCTGATGCGCAATCGCGGGACATGCACGTCCGCCATCTCCTTCGGGATGTCCGCCACGCTCGACCAGTCAACCTTGAATTGCTCCTGGACGGCGTTGAGAAACTGGCTGGGCGTTCCCCCCGGAAAAGCGAAGCTGGTCACTTCGTTGCGCGCCGGTTCGACGCCTCGCGGCGAGAAGACCACGCCATACTCTTCCACCGAGTATTTGATTGGACGGTCAGCGACCTTGACCACGGCGTCCAGCACGTCCGCCAGCCGCACGTCGGTGAGCGGCGGATTAATCTTGATGCTAATGGCGCTCAAATCCACCTGCTCTGCCGAGGGAGCCGGGAGGAGCTTGCCATCCGGTCCCACCGCCGGCGCGGGGATTGCGGCAGCCTCACCAGGGTCCAGGTTCTGGTTCATGAGAAAGTTGATGCCCTTCTTGTCCGGGTCCCTCTTCTTGGCTTCCTCTCTGAGATTGATCACCACCTCACCCAGCGGCAGGCCGTCATAGCGAACCGTGTCCAGTCGGATGCTTTCGAGTTTGTTGATGATGGCCTGACGACCCCGGCTCGCGCCCGGTGGCGAGTTCGGTTCACTTTTGGTCTGCCCCAGCAGCGCCAGCGGCAGCGCGAGGACTTGAATTGTGAGGAAGATGAGTCTTGTATTCATATCGAGCTCCGTAGTTCGTCGCAATTGTCTCTAATTTCTCCTGAAACGCAAAGCCTGTCTGGCCTCGCGTCTGTCTTTCACCAAGGAAGACGACGGCTCCCATGAAAATCCCTCGAACTTTCTGGAGGCGAAAGGAGCGACGAGCGGCGCGCGATCCCACGTCCTTGGTCGGCTGGGTTTGCGCGAAATCCGCCCGGGTCTGGGGCGATTGGCAGACGCTACCCACTGGCTCTGCCCGTTTGAGCGTTTCCCGCCTGTGGGCGACCCATCCGAACCCAGCCTGGCGCTAAACAGCCGAGCCTCTGGCCCCCAATTCCTCCAAACCTTCACCAGCCCGTCCCGCGGGCCCCGCCGGAGCCTCGCCGGAGCCTCGCCGTAGTACCTCTGATAGCCGATCAGAGGTACTACTGTACAGCGACAATTACTTTTGGGGTCTGGCGACAATTATCAATTCACGTAAGTCGCATTTGTCTTTTCTAACCCAACCGCAGCTAAAGCTCTCATAGCGGCTGGGTTAGA
>Ga0224558_1003972_pt1 | contig 11857 bp, 20 predicted proteins | sample 714S32024metaG_FD_180682 | JGI IMG/M metagenome (GOLD analysis project Ga0224558, IMG submission 180682) | Peat soil microbial communities from Stordalen Mire, Sweden - 717 S3 20-24 | ecosystem: Environmental > Terrestrial > Soil > Wetlands > Peat | place: Sweden: Norrbotten County, Stordalen... | reverse complement strand
CCGGGATCACGAGGGTTAGCTTGTTAACATCGCGCACTTCCTATAGAGCAGGAGTGCATAGAGACTCCAAGAGTGAATAGTCGAGGAAGGGTCGACAGCCAACAGTTTAGTCTCCTCGGCGGGGGAAAACAAGTGAGCCACGTCACCGTGTTCTGTGACTAGTAGCTCAGCTCCAGTGCACTTTTGCCGCAAGAGTTTTCACCTGCTTAATTAGGCGCGCTCAGCAACGCTGCCCCAACTATCTCTCCGGCATCGGATTCCTGAACCAGAGCAATCAACCGCAAATTCGCAGGATCAGACGTAGATTTAATCTTCACCAGAACATCGCGATCAAAGCTCTTGCCTTTCTCCACCGTCCCAACCTTGCTGATACTCCCACGCGCCGGAAATCTTGAGCCGAACGATCTCTCCCAGTTTGCAAACTAAAGCCTCCTTGCTCACGTTTTTCCGAAGGCAACTTCTCTACAAGTTCATTGACAATAAATGACTTGTTGGCTTCGTTTCGTAAACTCGTTTGTTTGCCAGTCGGATTCCCGTCCGATCCCTACGGCGTTCCACCCGGCTGCGCCTCAGCCGAAGAGCCCACATCGGAAGCATCCGTAGAAGCATCCGTGTCGGCGTCTTCCATTCAGCAACCGACGTTTCGAAAAACTACCGGTCTCCGGTTTCGAGTGTTCTTGCGTCGTCGGTTACGTCATGCTCACCGCTAGCGTGCGGCGGCTTGATGGCTTCTTCCGGCGAAACACTCTTCCGATCTCCAGGTTGTTCTCGCTTGGGCTCGTACAGGCGAGTTCTTTTAGTCCAATGCGCATGTTCAAACTGCTCTCGCTGTCGCCGTTCCCACTTGTGCATCAGACTGCGGTCCATCCTGACTTCGAAGTCGAAGCAGAGTTCGTTGCGCCGCTCATCCCTGACTAATAGTTCCACCTTTACAGGCGTTTCGTCGTGGCATTCGGGGGGAACAGAGACATAGCCGTGCGCGATGATCACTCCCTCCACTTGGCGAACATCTAGAGGTCGTTCGCGTTTCAGATAAGGATTGAGAAGTTTGGGTGGGGAGTAATACAAGCGTCCAATCACATCCTTATAATTTGAGCTTTCCTCGCGATCCCATAAATCGAGCGGCCAATCCTCCCACGGTGTCATCATTGCGACGTCCGTGATTAAAATCCCTGAGCTCAGAACCGTCATCTTGGCAGGTACGACAACTGCAACCTCATGCAAAGGCAACTCGTAAATCCCGGGAAATTCATCCCAGGTCTGCTCGAACGTTAGCCTATCGGGTTCGGGCGAAGGATCGTCGGCGGGCCCGATCGCAATGCCCAATTGTTCAAGCCGTGACAGGCGGGTGCGGTATTCTTGCTCTTCGGTTTTGGTAACCCTTCGTATTGGCATTTTTCCTCCCGTTTCTCAATTAAGAGAAACAACTTGTAAATTACCTCCATAACCTCCATCTCCTACATCACCTCCATAAGTCACTTAGAAAGAGTGGGTTCCTCCTGGTTACAGGCGGGACAACCAGCACCAGCTTCGACACGTTGTGAGCATGGCAAATCGTACGCTTGAGCCAATCGGTGCACGCTTCGGCGGGTATCTTGTCCAAGCAAAACTTGTCGCCCGGAGCCACTACTATGCCGAGGAATATTCAGGTCACGCAGCTTCCAGCCGATTTCCTCAGCGCTATAGGTGAGGTTTTCTCCCCGAGATCGCAGGAGTGCGTTCACGAACTTCGCGAGTTCATCTACCCTCACTTCGCGCTGCTTTCCGTCGTGAATAATACCCCGTAATATTTCGACGATCGCGCAGTTAACGTCACACGAGCGTTGCCCACGGACCTCCTCGTCTTGCGGTCGGAGCAGCTGAACCGCATCGCGTGCCAGTTCCGAATCTTCCGGGAAGCATGCCGCTAGAGTGCGGGCGAGCGGGCGCGTTGCAGAGGTAAATTTCGAGACATCAACTGGAGACTCCTGGACCTTTCCGAAATTCTTCAGCCGGTACATCAAGAGGCGCGGCTGAAAATCGTTCGCAATTTTGTTTTGAACCCGCTCATCCAATGCCGAGGATTGCGATTGTGATGGTGCCGCAGAAATGTGGATCGCTCCATCACCAAGAGTATCGAGCGCAGCATCGTTTCCGCACAAGATCGCTTTCGGACCATAGAGATCGACGACGCTTCCTCGGTTTCCAGGCAAGTGCAGGCCACGGTAACTCGATGCGCGGAAAAGTCGCTGCATGTTGGGCTTCAATCCTTGCTGATTGAGAAGCAAGGTAAGAGACAATTGCATGGGCAATGACCGGAAGCCGCCCGGGGTGATTTCAGCCAGCATCAAGGGATGGCGACAGACGCAGCTGAGCAGGCGCAACACATCAATTCCCAGTTCCTGCTCCGGTCCAGAGATTGTCAGAGTTGGCGCGGTCGGCAAGCGATCAGCCAACCAAGTGCTGATGGAAAAGCAGGCGAGCAGACTGGACTCCCGTTCCGGCAAATCTAAGTGGTGCTTGAATAAATCGTTGATCAAGTCAAACAGGCCACGGGCTGAACCGTAGTCGTGACAACGGGAAGGGAACCGCGTTGCCCGGTATAGACTTTGAGGCAGTTCAGGCGACTCATAAATGCAACCGCCATATTGGACGCGGGGTCCAACAGTCGCTTTGCTTTCATTCCACAGCAACAGATCGGGTCTATTAGGCCCGGAGGAACCTGAGATTAGATCGATCATCGCACCATCGGCGAAGATTTCACCAGTGCTGAGCATGCAACTCTTTGTCGCACTTCCAGCCGCACTTAAGATGCGTTTCTCCCGACGCAGGTATCTTGGAATTTCACGTTTCTGCTTCGAAGTGGCTGCTTTACGCATGGTCAAAGTGCGCGTCTGACGCGCTTCCGGGCGGACTTCGGCACAACTTTAGAGAGGCCGCCCCAGATGCGGGGTGACCTCCACCATTCTGGCGAAATACTTAGTTTTCAGAATATGGAGATGCGTTCAAGACAATACTTATCATCCGAAGGTTTGCTGCTCCGCGGTCCCGAGTATAGGCATACCCAAGACAAACACCCACCGCACTTCTACTTACACCTTAGCCCAATGCACGATAGCGCGTCAAGGAGTGCAAATACTTTTATATCAATCGCTTAGTGGCCCAATTTCGCGTCGAGACGAGTTTCCGTCGTTGCTGGCAAGCCGCTTTCTCGCACCATCATGGGCCCTTGGCCCTTCCCTCACAATGCGCCGCTCCGTTTTATGCTTACATAAGGCTCTTTACTTTCTTTGCGGATTCGAACGTGCTAGCAAACTTCGGAGCAAGCCGATGATGGAGGTTCGCTAGACAGCCCAGTTCTGGATCTTCAGCCCACGCACCCGCCGAAATTCGCTTTCGTTGTTTGTAACCAATGTCAATCCTGCAGCCACGGCGTGCGCAGCGATCCAGAGATCATTGTTTCCGATCATCTCGCCTTTCGCCTCCAGGTCCGCTCGAATCGGCCGCCGATTCCGGCAAAGCGAGCGCGGGCAGCAAATGCACGAGTTCGCGCAGCCGCTCTAGCGCCGCAACCCGCTGCACGCTCTTGGCTGCGCCATAGAGCAGCTCGCCGTAGGTAATGACCGAAAGCGCAGCCTCCCCGGGACGGAGCTTGCGGAACCGGCGCAAAACTTCCTCCGGCCTCCTTTGCCGGATGTAAATACAGATGTTTGTGTCCAGCAGATAGCGCGGCTCCGTTACAGTCTCTTTCGTTTCTGCGGTTGATCCTTCTCGCGCGCAACCACGGCGAGATCATCGGGCAAACCCGCCAGCAGATCGAATGCTCGCACCATGTCTCCATCCTTTTCCCGCAGGACGATCTCATCCCCGCGCCGAAAGATCTCCACTTCTTTGCTCTTCAGTCGAAATTGCTTTGGCAGCCGGACCGCCTGACTGTTTCCCGAACGAAAAACCCGCGCCGTGCCCATGCACCATCCTCCAACAATGTATATACATACAGTATACACACGTTCTTTGGGTTTGGAACGGCGGCTGACGGGCGGAAGCGCTGGTATTTCCTTTTGCCTTGAAACGTGACCAACCTCTTCATCCCATAAAGAGAAACAGCAGCAAAACTAACTGCTTCCTCCGGTTGTTCTCACCAAATGGATTGAAGAGCCCGTGACCGTCGGATCGCGCGGTCCGCAGTAAGCAAAGACAGTCCCTCGACCAGCGCGGTGGCTCCTATGATGCGATCCGCTGGATCCTTAGGATAAGCTGCTGGATTCGGTTTGGCGTCCCTGTGCACCCGGGGTGCACAAACTTGCCCGTGCAACCGGGTTGCACAAACCTGGACCTCAGTACCCCGCTCCGCCAAAGAACCAGTGCCGACCATGGCGGCCGCATTGGTTGCGGCCAGCGTCGGGCGAATGCCGAAGACCAAAGGAGCACGAAAAGCAATCCTGCACACCGTTATTATAGGCGAACAAACGACGAATATCAATAGCCTTCGTACGCGGCGATTTTTTGATTGCTATGGCTCTCTGATTAACGGCCGCTTGGGGCGATCAGGTTTTGTCTTGAGGATCTTTCTGTTGCGCTTTTTCCCTGGCTTTGGCCCACCTCGCGAGTACCGCCTTACGCGCAATCTCGCTTCTCTCTTCCGGAGTTAACTTAGCCGCCCGGATCTTGCCGCCCTTCGACCCGCCCAGTTTTCCCAAGGCGACGGCATTTGGGTTCTTTTTCTTAGCCATTGATGACCTAAAAACTAATCTTACGACTGGATGAAATCAATAACAAAGTTCTTGACATATACTTAGGCGCCTATGTATAAATAAGGAGGCTCTGTATACATAGACGCCTAAGTATAGACAAGTTCAAGGAGGCATCGTGCCGAGAAAGACCGCAGTCCAGATGAGCATCCGCATGGCTCGAAGGATTTGGAAGAATATTTCGCGGGAAGCGATCATTCGGCTCAGGGAGATTGCAACTCAGCACGACTTCTCAGTGGGTGCCGGTGATTTGATCTACCTGAATAACGGTTGGTACGTCACACACACAGGTTTAATTGGGCTGGCGCGTCGCAAGAGATGCAGCGGCATTCATGTTGAAGCCGTCGATTCCCTTTGTGATTCGGGGGCCAGTCGGTTCGTCCTGAAGGCAACGGCCTTCCCCTCCAAAGGCTCCTCCGGTTTTGTCGGCTACGGCGACGCCGATCCGTCCAACGTTTCCCCTCTCGTCCGTGGCGCCGAGATGCGCGTGGCCGAGACACGAGCCGTCAACCGCGCTCTGCGCAAGGCCTATGGCATCGGCATCTGCTCGGTAGAGGAAATCGGGACGATTCCGAGTCCCGTTGAGAAGCTTCCTCCCCAAAACGCGAATGGAAACGGGAATGGCGGTGGCCCCAAGGTCCGGGACCGTCTCTGCCAGATCATCCGCCAGCACAAGCTCGATCCAGAACTTGTGAAGGCCTATGCCGTCGACTTCTGTGGCACGAAGACGCTCAGAGACGCGACCCGCGAACAAGTTGAGAACTTCGTTCAGCAACTCGCCGACTGGGCCGAGAAGGACCGCAATGCTCTGCTCTGCCAGCTCAACAGCTATCTCGGCCAGAAAGAAGGTGCCGCATGAAACGCCAGATCGCCGGCTTGCACGCCGCGGATCGCTGTGCCGCCGACCAAATCCCCGACGGAGTCTTCCTCGTTCGGGTGCAACAAGTCCTCTTTCGTCGGCAAGCGCAAAAACCCTACTACATGCTTAGTCTGGCCATCCTTGCGCCCAGCCGTTTTACCGGCCATGTCATTTCGAGCCGCCTCTATTGCAACCCCAAAGCCCTGTGGAAGTTGAACTGGTTCCTGCGTGATTTCGGCTGCGACACCGAAATGCTCGGACGGGACGAGGTGGATGAAACTCAGCTCGTGGGTCTGAAGGGCGTGGTCAAGATCAGCCACATCGTTTTCAACGGCGCTTCCCTGCTCCGACTTGACAACTTTGCTCCCGCTGCCCGATGGGAAGATCTTTCACCGGCAAATCTAGACAGTTCACAGGTAGCTTGATGACCCACTCCTACACCCAGATCAGCCAGTACCTTAGCTGCCCGCGCCGCTACCGGCACCACTACCTCGATGGGTGGCAGGAAAAAGACACCCGTGCCGCCATGCTCTTCGGCCGAGCCTTCGAACAGGCCGTCGCCGCCCTTTTTCGCCGGGAAGATCCCGCGGCTGTGCTGTTCGAGCAGTGGGGACTGTGCAAGGACATGGGCCTAGCCTACTCCGGCAACGACACCTGGGACCGCATGCTGCAACAAGGCATCCAGTTGCTTGAGCGCTTCGCTCAGGACGGCCGCGTGCGCATTCGCCGGCCGCGTTCAACCCAGCAGATTCAGTTCAATCGGACCCTAAGTTCTGGCAACAGTTTTGTTGCTTACATCGACGCCATTGGTGAACTGGACGGCACGCCCTGCGTTCTGGAATGGAAGACTACATCTGCGCGATATCCAGAAGAACCAGCCGGCATTTCAGCACTGGATCTGCAGCTTGTCTGCTATTCGTGGATGACGGGCATCGACGCAGTCGCCCAAGTTGTTTTTGTCCGCAAGCGTCTGGTCGAAGTTCAGTACCTTCGGGCCACCATTTCTGACGAGCAGCGGCAGGAGTTCGCAACCCTGGTCGATGACACGGTCCGACGGATCGAATCCGGTCTTTTCCTGCCGCATAGTGGGATCCGCTTTCCACAGAATCCCTGCACAACCTGCCCATTCGTTGGGCTTTGCCTCGACAAGCCCGAGCTGGTCGAGGCCGGCCTCGTGCGCAAACCGGGAGTCGATCTTGGTCTGTTTGACGAACTTTCGTTTTAGGCCGATGCCGATGCCGCCCAAGCTCAATCGCAAGCGTGCACTGTTTGTCCTCACCAAAATTGACGAGATCCTGGCGTGGGAGCAGCAGAAAGAGATGGAGCGCGATACCCGCTTTGTCGACCTCGGCAGGTATCTGTGCGAGGTGCGGGCCGGACAGTACTGGAGGCTGGAGAACCTGAAGTCGTTTGACGAGTTCCTGGCGAGGCGGTTTCCGGAATCGAGAAGGAAGGCGTACTACCTGATGTCCATCCACGAGCACCTGCCGCCGCAGGCGCGGAAGGATCTGAAGGAAGTGGGATGGACAAAGGGGCTGGAGTTGGCGAAGATCGCCCGCCGGGACGGTCAGCACTTCGATTGTGCAACCTGGTTGCACAAAGCTCGAGAACTGCCGAAGGAGGACTTCAGGCGGGCAGTGGAGAAGGAACTGACCGGGAAGGAAACGGAGCCGTCGGAGCTGATCTATTTCAAGGTCTACAAGAGCCAGATCCCGGTGATCGAGCAGGCAATCGAGACGGCGTCCCTGATGCTGGGAAGTGACCGATCACGCGGCTACTGCCTGGAAATGATCTGTGCAGACTTCCTGGCCGGGGCCAACATGGACAACGGGAATCCCGAGATGCTGCTGTATTCGATGACGAGATTCTTCAAATTCCTGCCAGGAGAGCAGCGGCAGGCATTTCTTGGAGCCCTAAGCGAGAAGGCATCATGAACCCGATGCGGTCCGACCTTCCTCCCTTGCGGCTGGATCCGACGTCGTACGAGAGGGTGCGACAGCAGGTTCTGCATCGCGATGGCTGGCGGTGTCAATCGTGCGGCACGATGTCGAACCTGGAGATCCACCACAAACAGTTTCGCAGCCACTCCGGTGATGATTCCGAGGAGAACCTGATAACGATGTGCATTGCTTGCCACGCCATTGCACATCACCATTAAAGCGAGATCTTTTCCTAGCATCGGCCAGATTATGAAACCAGGTTCTCGCCTTTAATACGAGTCAATCCGAGACAAACACTGAGAGGACACGAATCCGGTATAAGCCGCAATACACAGGTCATCCTCCTGTGCCTCCACTTCCAGATGGGTAAGAGCTTTGGGGAAGGACGGCGGAGCGGCCAAATCATAGCCCACCCCTGTGGCTGAATGCCAGACTAAGCTAGAAATTCCGCTGATACTCGTAACTCGCGTCACCGTTTATGGTGATGGAAACGCCGGTCCGAAAACACGGCTTCAGTCAGAGTTTTCAACAATACTCCCTCCTTTGATGGGAGGTATTATGACCATACGTTACCCCTTCGCGATCACAAACATCAGAAAACCTGCGATCAGAAAAATGTACCCAATACTGAAACGGTACAATGCTGCTTGGTCTGCAAGCATCAACCATCGCCCCTTGCCGGACACACTCCAAATCGGAGATGCTGGCTGGAATGTAGCGGGAATGCCAACTGACGACATAACATCTCCATTCAATAATGTAACTAAAGCGTTGGAAGTGATCCCCAGCAAAATAAAGAATCCGCCTTTCACCTTAGCACTGACGATGTAGCTTACTACCCACGCTAGCGTCGTGATTTCAAAACAAATAGCAGAAAGCCAGGTATGGCGAAAAATACGCGCTATTGAGTAATGTAAGATATTACATTATACTTCTCATATGCGATACGTTGCTAGGCGCGAGTTGGCGCGTAGTTATCAGACCATCAGCAAAGATTCGACCCGAGTGATGAATCGGCTGAAGGCACTGTATCGAGGCTGGGGCATTCCCTATGCCGGGCACCCAGGTCTATGCCCCGCGCTATCGGGAAGAGTGGTTGAACAAGATCCCGCAAGCCGGTGTGCGCCGACGAACCGAGCTACTCTATCAACAGCTGGATGGATTGCAGGCCTTGCGGCGAAACCTGCGCCCCGAGTTGTTGGCCGAAAGCCGGAAACATAAAGCCGCGAAACTGCTGCGCCAGATTCCCTGCATCGGTCCGATTCGAACTGCCCGCTTGATCGCATTGATGCAAACCCCACACCGGTTCCGCAGCAAGCGGCAACTGTGGACCTATAGTGGCTTGGGGATTGAGACCCACGACAGTGCGCAATACCGATATGTTGGCGGACAAGTGCAGCGTTCCAAAAAACCCCAGCAGATCCGTGGTCTGAATCAGAACCACAACCATGAGATGAAAGAGATCTTCAAGAGTACGGCCACCCGAGCCAGCTGTGGTGGGGGACCGTTCCACGATTTCTACGCGGCTTTGCTGGCCAAGGGCATGAAGCCAGAGATGGCTCGTCTGACCCTGACGCGCAAGATCGCGGCCATCACTTTGACACTTTGGAAGAGAGGAGAACGTTTCGACGCAGAACAACTGAAAGCGCAAGCCGCTTGAGCATCTCATCAGAACCCAGGTGATCTCCCAGGTTTTCATGCCTCGGTGGTGGCCAAGTCGGTTCTTGCGATGCTCCGGTTCGAGGGAGAGTATCGAAGCGCTCATTAGGCGCTCTGTGTGCTGAAGTTTTGGCACCGAGTCTCCGGGTCAATCCTATGCCCCCTCGGATAACCCAAAAAAGCTGTAGGCCTCGAGTCTCACATAGGATCTTGGTTGGCACTTTTAGCCAACGCTTAGCTTGCGTAGCTTCGGAACCGAATGGCGTCGAGCACCACTGCTTCATGAAACCGTTGAGTTGGGACAAGCAACTGGGGTTGGCATTGCCGCAGGAATGCGCGGCGAGCCAAAGCGGCCAAACCAATAACCCTTCTGAGAATGATACGGGGCTGGATGTAAGTCACCACACCCGCGTCTCCCCCGAGGGGAGAGGGAAGTATTTTTCCTTGACATCCTCTTTCATAGGATGAGCGTAATCGCTGATTTCGACAACAATCATGATAGGTTTTCCTACCAATATGGTGATAGGCCCAATCACTCTATATTGCCGAGACGTGGGTCCGTGTTCTCTTCTTTCGCGCAGAGGTGGCCGCGCACCCTTTTTTCCCTCATCTCCTATCTGGAATTGTTGCTCCGCGCGGGTTTTGGGTGGTGCCGCGCGTAGTCCGACAGTTGCTGGCTCATGAAAGCTAGTGCAGGCAGGGGATCGTCCCAGTGAAAAGGAGTCGACTTCACACGCTGCCAGGAGCGCAACCAATACCAAAAACCCGGACCGCCCTGCTCTCGCTCTTTGTGCCAAGCCCGAAAATCAACGGGCAGTATCCCAAAATACTGCCCAGCTTTGTAGCTAGTCACGGGCTCGACCGTCAGCCCCAGCGCGTCCTGGTAGGCCATGCTGCAAACGTCCATTCCGGCGCATGCGGGGGCCTCCACGTACCACCACGGACGAGCGTTGAAGTCGAGCATTTTGAAAAATCCATCGCTTTCGTCGTACTTGAACTCGGCGCTGAAGATTCCCCGGTAAGAAACTGTTTTGAGCAGACTCTGAAGAGTCGCCACCGCACCGGCCACTTCTTCTAGAGGAATGCTCAGGATGAAGGTGCTGTTGCCAAGTTTGGGCGGATTCATGCGCAGTCGGCGCCTGGCAAATAGGGCGCATGTGCGGCCTTGGCGGTCAATGAATCCGTCCAAGAAGTAGTGCGCCGTGGCCGGTCCAGGAATAAATTCCTGCAGCAGAATGGGAAACGACAATCGCTTCATCGAGTGCAGAACCTCGGCACGGCTGTCGACCAGAAATCCCTTTACGGCGTACTTGCGAGAAAAATGCTCCGAGAAAAGCGGCTTTAGCAGGCGACCCTGGAAATCTTCGTTGGGCATGGAATCCGTTTGCTTGGTCGAAGTAATTAGACGAGTCGTGGGATGAGGAAGCCTTTCGCGCTGCAAGATTTGGACGAAATGCCACTTGTTGACTAATGCTTCCAACACCGCCGCCGAAGCTAAGCTGGAAGGAAATCTGCGAGCCAAGTCTTCCGGCAGATCAGCCACGGCAGACAGCCAGTCGTCGGAACAGGGTAGGAGCACGGCGCTTTCAAAGGACAGGTTTGTCAGCAGATGGGGCAGATCGCGCGGCGCGAGGTAAGGGAAGCAGCCAGGAAGTGGCCGGTAACAACGAGAGTATCCGGCGAAATCACCCTCAGGGCAAACCGCATAGGCGGCGATTTTCGCCCGGTGCAGAAGGTGGAGGACTGCGGCTAGCGTCACGCCTCCGCCGATGGCAATGATTGGAGGCATTTCTACGCCTCTCAGCGCGTGGACCGGTTCCCCGATTTTGTAGATCGTATGCGCGCTCATGAATCCGCGTGCACGGCCTGCAACCTGACGCTCAATTGGACTGTATCACGGGCGAGGCGGGCCAGAACCTGGCTGCGAGTTCCAGGTCGCGCAAGTCTTCGCGGCTGAAATCCTGGGTAAAGCAATCGGCCCAACCAAGGATTTTGTCCGCTGCGTCGAACTCAAACCCAGAACTCCATTGTCGTATCATCCGTCCCGGACTCTGCTTCAACTAATTGCACCACGAAGTTGAGAAAATCACCTAGTTACCTCGGATACTGTTGATCACGGTAGGGACAGCCATCGCTGGCTGCCCCCCGTACAGACCCGGACGGGCGCTCATTAGCGCATCCGGTTCTTATCTCAGATAACTGGCGGCGAAGCGAGCGTCAGGAAAGGGATGGAGCGCTCGCGGTTGAGGAAGCCATCGCTGAGCGACAACGAGAGTGCGCGTCCAGGGGTTTCGGCGTTTCTGGCTCCTGCGGCGAATAGTCCGCCACCAGAGCGCGAGCACCCGATCCCGGAACACTCCCAAACTCGTGAGGTTTCCTGGTACCGCCTAGTAGTTGAAGTAGCCTTGCACGACCGACTGGAGCCATTGTCCGGTTTGGGACACGGGATCGTGCATGCGCTCGCGGAGTTGCTGCTTAACCTGTCGCAGCTTGGCTCGCATGCGCTTGCGGATCGTGGTGCGCCGCACCATGAATCGCCCTAATCCGTTCTTCCCGCTGATGTGCGTGAAGCCTAGAAAGTCGAACGTTTCCGGCTTGCCTTCCCCTCGTCGTTTCCGGTTTTGTTCGGCAAACCGCCCGAACTCGATCCGGCGCGTCTTGTCAGGATG
>Ga0224558_1003971_pt1 | contig 11859 bp, 7 predicted proteins | sample 714S32024metaG_FD_180682 | JGI IMG/M metagenome (GOLD analysis project Ga0224558, IMG submission 180682) | Peat soil microbial communities from Stordalen Mire, Sweden - 717 S3 20-24 | ecosystem: Environmental > Terrestrial > Soil > Wetlands > Peat | place: Sweden: Norrbotten County, Stordalen... | reverse complement strand
GGGGTATAACGGTGACGGCGAACTGGGGAACGGTTCGACCACCAACAGCATTGTCCCGGTGCAGGTCTCCGGCCTGACCGGCGTCACCGCCATCGCCGGAGGGCAACTTTCCGGCTACGCCCTAAAATCAGACGGTACTATCTGGGCCTGGGGGGATAACTCTTACGGCGAGCTTGGGAACGGTTCGACCGAATTTAATGGCATATCCCCATATCGTGCATTCATTGATGCTCCAGTGCAGGTGGCTATCCTAAATCTTATCAGTCCCGCCCAGACTACCCAGACACCAACCATAACAACTCCAATCTTTGCCGGAGCAACTAGCGTGAGCGGCACGGCAATGGCATACGCCAGCGTGGTGCTCAACCTTAATGGGAAAACGAGTAGCGCAGTGTCAGCCGATGAATCTGGGAACTGGGTAGTCAGCTTTGCAGGGTATGGTCATGTACGAGGGACTGCATTATATGGAGGAGATATTATCTCTGTAACCGCCCAGGAGCCAGGATACGCTGTCAGCCAGACTGTTACTGTCACTGTCACTCCTGTTCTAACCCTGACCCCGACCATTATGCCGATCTACGCCGGTGCCACCAGCGTAACCGGCTACGAAGAATCCGATGGTGCAAGCATCGTCCTCAGTATCAATGGAATGGTGCAGCCTGCAATTAAATATGTATCCGGATATTGGACTGTCACTGGCTTAATTCTGAACACTGGCGATACTATCTCCGTGACTGCTCAAGCGCCTTATTGGACAATCAGTCAGCCAGCGACGGCAACAGTACAGGCAGCGCTATCGACTAATTGGCAGCCAGTTGGCAGCCCCGATTTCTCTGGCGGGGCGTATTTTCAATCCCTATGTGTAAACAATGGCACTCCCTACGTGGCATACGAGGATGGCTCCGGAGGCCCGGCCACGGTGATTGAGTACACCAATGGTGCATGGCAGTACGTGGGTACCCCCGGCTTCTCCGCAGGCGGGGCGGACTTTGTTTCCCTCGCTGTTTACAACGGCACGCCATACGTAGCCTATCGGGATAATGAAAATGGCTATAAAATTACCGTTATGGAATATAACGGAAGTTCGTGGCAGAGCGTGGGTAATCCAGGTTTCTCTGCTGGTGAGGCGGATTATGAATCACTCTGCATTTATAACGGTACTCCCTGTGTAGCATATGACGATACTGGAAACAGTTGCGCTACCGTGATGGAATATAACGGCAGCTCGTGGCAGCTAGTGGGCAGCCCCTGTTTCTCAAATGGCGGGGCCTATTATGAATCCCTCTGTGTCTCCAACGGTATTCCCTACATAGCATATGAAGATGATGAATGCAAAACTACTGTGATGGAGTATAACGGCAATTCGTGGCAACCGGTGGGCAGCCCCGGTTTCGCTAGCGGCCAGGCTTATGAATCCCTCTATGTCTACAACGGTACGCCCTACTTGGCATATGAAGATAACGAAAACGGCTATAAAGTTACGGTTATGGAATATAAAGGAAGTTCATGGCAAAATGTTGGAAACCCAGATTTCTCTGCTGGCGAGGCGGATTATGAATCTCTCTATGTCTACAATGGTACTCCCTATGTGGCATACGACGATAGTAATTGCGCAGTCAGTGTGATGGGGTACATCAATGACCGGTGGCAATATATAGGCAGTCCAGATTTCCCTAACTGCGAAGCATACAATCAATCTCTCTACGCATACAATGGTACACTCTACTTAGCTTACGAAGATGCTAATGGCGGTAGCACGGTAATGGAGATGCCAGTTGCAAGCACGACCCCATCCTTGTTAGCAACGGCAGCACCAGGCACCAACTCCGGCACTACAGCAGTCACGGCTACCCCCAACACCGAAGGAGATACCTTGGCGGTCATGGTCTCCGCAAGCAGCATCGCCACGCCTAACGTAGGCGATCCGGCGCCTACCGGTACTGGCGTTACCAACCCCTATACATCCGGTAGCGACATCAGCGGGGTGGTTTACGACGATTACGTTGGCGTCTATGAGCTAAGCAGCGGCGGAACCGTGGTCGCTTTCACACAGACCCAACTGGCCAGCAGCCAGATCAACACTGGACCCCAGACCCAGACACCAACCATAATCACCAGCCCTATCAATGCCGGGACTACCAGCGTGAGCGGAGCAGCACCAGCAGGTGCCAGTATAGTACTCAGTATCAATGGAGTAGCACAGCCTGCGGTGATAGCAGATGCAACCCGGAACTGGACCGTCAGCGGGTTGACTCTGGCTGCAGGTGACGCCATCTCAGTAACAGCGCAGACGACAGGGGATAGCATCAGCAATGCAGCCACAGCTACAGTGGTGGCAGCGACTTCTCAGGCCTACACCGTCACCTATAGCGCCAACGGGGGCACTGGGACTCCGCCGGTCGACAGTAACACTTACAAGGCCGGCGTCACCGTAACTGTTGCCAGCGGGAATAGCCTGACACCCCCCTCTGGCGATAGCTTCGGCGGCTGGACTATGGTTGCCAACGTCGGCACGGCCTACCAACCGGGCCAGACCTTCACCATGCCGGCTAACAACGTCACGTTGTATACCTTGTGGAACTCCGTAGGCGGGGTGGAGAGCTCTCCGATACTCAACGCTACACCAAGCTACTTTGAACGGTGATATCAACCCAGAAAAAAAGAATCCTCCACCAGGTGAAGTTTATTTGTGCAATGGAACTGCCTCTCCTTTGCCTTATCCCATATACAAATTCGTACAGAGTTACCCCAGTTTGAAAAGTGTCTTTAGGGAATAGGCTGTATATAGCAAAAGGGGCTGCCCCTACACTTTGGGGACAGCCCCTTTATCTAAGACGTATCCTTATCTTAGCCCTTCGAAGTAGCTCGGTGTCGCCGATGGGATCGGGGCGCTCTCCACCCCGCCTCCGGAATTCCACACGGCGTACAGGGTGACGTTGGCCGATCCCATCGTGAACTGGGCGCCAGGCTGGTAGGCCGTGCCGGCGTTGGGAGCCGTGCTCCAGCCGCCGAAGGTGTCACCCAGGGGAGCGATCAGGCTGCCCTGGTCGAGCACGGTCACCGTGGCATCTGTCTGGTAGGGGCTCTTGGGGTCGACCGGCGGAGCGCCACTGCCGCTGTTGGCGCTGTAAGTGACGGTATAGGTCTGCGTTGTCGCTGAGATCACCGCAAACTCGGTGAAGTGGTCGACGGTGACTGTGATGGTGTCGCCAGAAACATTGCCGCCCAGATTCTGCCATGATGTTCCGTCGTAATAGTAGACAGCCTGTGTCTGGCCTGAGGGCGTGAAGGTGAAGGTCAGGGTGACATTGCCGTTAAAGGTGTAGCTCCCGCCGTCCACGGTGAAGTCGTAGACGTTGCCCAGCACCTCGAAGCCTGAGGGCGGTGCCGGAGGGCTGCTCACCCCGGTGACGGCTACCGTCACCGGGGTTGACCCTTTGAGGGCATTCGCCGGAATGTTGACCCCGGCCGCGCTGCCCAGGCTGACCGCGCCACCATATGCCGGATCCACGGTAGCCGATCCGGTGGTGCTGGTGACGTAGCCGTTGACCTGGCTGCTGGTCAGCGGTCCGATCTGGCTGAAGGCTACAATCGTGTTGCCGCTGTTCACTTCGTAGACGCCCACGTAATCGCCGGCAGACACTCCGCTGATATCGTTGCCGGATGTATAGGGGTTGGTAACGCCGGCGCCGGTTGGGGCCGGATCGCCCACGTTCGGCGTGGGGATGCTGCTGGCGGAAACCTCAACTGCCAGGGTATCTCCTGAAGTGTTGGGGGTCGCTGTGACTGCTGTCGTGTCGTAAGATGTGCCTGGAGCCGCAGTGGGTGTTGTAGCCAGAGCGGGGGCAGTGGACACCGCCTCCATCACCGTGGCGTTGCCGTTGTCAAAGGCCAGATATAGCGTGCCGTTGGCGCTGCAGAGGGATTCGTAGGTGGCGTAGGTACTGAAGCCGGGACTGCCCACATCTGACCACCCACTATTATTCACACCGGTACCGGGGCCTGTGTAATCCATCACCGTGGCCGCATAGTTGTGGGCCCAATCCATGTAGGCCACGTACGGCGTGCCGTTGGCGACGCAGAAGGATTCATACCGGGCCTCGCCGTCGGAGAAGCCGCGGTTGCCCACTGTCTGCCAGCCGGTGGCGCCGGTGCCTGTGTAATCCATCACCGTGGCTGTGTCGGAGTTGGCGCCGTCCTCAAAGGCCAGGTACGGCGTGTTGTTGGAGACACAGAGGGATTCGAAGTAGGCATTGCTGTTCGTGAAGTCGGTGCTGCCCACCGGCTGCCAGCCGGTAGCTAAGGTGTACTTCATAACCGTGGCCTGGCCTTCGTCGTATGCGTACTCATCCTGGTAGGCCAAGTACGGCGTGCCGTTGTAGATAAAGAGTGACTCGTAGGCCGCCCCGTTCTGGGAGACATCGCGGCTGCTTCCCACTGGCTGCCAGCCGGTGGCGCCGATGCCCGTGAACTTCATCACCGCAGCCGGCCCTTCAAGCATGTTATCTTCGTCGTAGCCATCGCTAAAGGCCACGTAGGGCGTGCCATTGTCGACGCAGAGGGATACATAGTCCGAGCTGCCATTATTGGTGAAACCGGGGCTGCCCACCGGTGTCCAACCAGTCGGATTCGTAGTGGTAACGCCCGTGAACTTCATCACCGTGACGCCATTGTTGTTGGCAACATCCTCGTAGGCCACGTAGGGCGTGCCGTTGCTTATGCAGAGGGATTCATATTCCGCCGCGCCGGCGGAGAAGTCGGGTTTGCCCACATACGACCAACCACTATTATTCACACCGGTGCCGGGGCCTGTGTAATCCATTACCGCGACCTTCGCATACTGATAGGAAGCGCCATCCTCGTAGGCCACGTAGGGCGTGCCGTTGCTTATGCAGAGGGAATCATACGCGCTCCCGCCGCTGGAAGCGGGCCCGCCCACCTCTGCCAGGATGGCGCAGCGAGAGCAGGTGTGGCCGTCATCACCAGCATGGCTAGCAGAGCCATCAACATCAGCAATCCACTTTTTAAAAATATCCTTTTAGCCATCACCTTACCTCCGTTCAATATCTGAAATTACTACGTGCGGTAAAACCGGCATCCCTCCTATTTGCGGCGTGACCTGGGACTGCTTCCAGGCGCGCTCTAAACTAGCGACTTGGTTGCCACGGTTCCGACATTACTCCTGTAAATTTCAGCCATTTAGATTAAAATAATCACTAACCCAGCATACGAGCCGTTGTAGCACCAGCTAAGAAAGCTAACCCTTCTCAAAATTATCTATGCATTGTTTGCTATGTGGACATATACTTCTGGTTTATCTTTGATAATCCTTTAAGATTGGTAAAAAAGAGTACTATCTTCCTATATTGTTATACGTTTCCAGGGAAAATAACGTCAAAACACCGAAGTATCCCCAGTTTTAGACATGTTTTTCTTGTAACAGGCTGGATAGCCAAAAGGAACTGTCTCCCAAATTGTAGGAACAGCCCCTTTTATGAGGAATATCTTTACGTGATCCCTTCGAAGTAGCTTTTTGCAAATATTTTGCATGCTAGGGTTATTATCTGGTCAAATACAATCCGGAACGGATTGAAAAGGAGGAAGGAATCATGAAGTTCAAGTGTCTTTGCCTGGTGCTGGGAATCACCCTGGCCCTGTCGCTGTTGGCGGCAGGGTGCGGACCAAAGGCGGCTCAGCAATCAGCCGGAAATCCTAGCGGCGGGCAGGTCCAGGTTAACCAGGGGAGCGGCGGGGTCACATACAAGAACAACCAGGAAACGGTTCAGGTTGGCGGAACTTACCAGTGGCCGCAGGCCATGCCGGCCGACATACCCCAGTTCACCTGGGGAAAAATAACCTCCGTCACCTCGCCCAGCGACCCTAACGCGGCCGTCACGGTGGAATTCAGCAACGTCACGCCGGACGCCTTCGGGAAGTACAAGGATGCCCTGACGCAAGCCGGATGGACGATTGATCCGAATTCGACTTCACAATCGGACAGCGGTTTTCTGATCTCCGCCAGCAAGGGCGTCCGCATGATCATCTGCAGCCTCAATGCCGGTGACCAAGGGCTGTCGGGCATGGTTAACTATTACCCGAAAGGCTCTTAAACCTAGGCTGCAGATAAGCAGATGAGTGCGGTAGCATACATCAGCCCGTACAAGGAGACTTCTTGCCGAAAAAGGTTAAATATCAACAAATATCCGGATCAAATAAGCAAACTGAGCAAATATTTTATAAAACTACATAACCACCCTTCAGTTTAGGGTGGTTAGTTTTTGGTCAATATGGTGGGGATTGAGGGGATCGAACCCCCGACCTCAGGTATGTGAGACCTGCGCTTTAACAGGGGATGACATTTTAGTACCCATATCTTCCTTGTCCCTGCTATGATGGATAAAGTCCTGAACAGCAAGCCGGTATTGGATTTCAACCCCCTCCCTGGTTACAATCACCTTCTCGATAATTTGCCCCAGCATGCTTTTTTTAGTGACCAAATCGCCCGCCAAATATCTTTCTTCCCAGTCCTCAAAGGTCTCATTGAGAGAATTGCACTCAGCCAAAGCCACTTTAGCCTGAGCAATATTATCTTCAAGTGAAGATATTTCTTTAAATAAGGATTCAACTTCTTTTTGTGCCATATCAATACTTTCTCTAATCTCCTCCGGTTTAAATAGACTCTCACCGGCAAGAGATTTTAATATTTCCTTTTTGGCAGTCGCTATGGTTGTTTGCAATTTTATTACCTTATCTGCCCGCTCTTTCCTATTGCTTATTAATTTATCAATGTTGTCCTGCAATTCTTCTTTAAATTCTTCTGTAAAGGTTTTCTTGGAATAATTCTTTATAAAAGTTAGTGTCTCAGCTTCAACAATTTCATCTATCTTCTTGGCAGAATATGTAGTTTGTCCCAAACATTCAATTCTTCCTTCGGAGAGATGGGCAGTGCATTTGTAGGCATTTTTTGTCCACCTGTTTACTTCACCATTTTTCTTATTGTAATGCTTATAAAATTTAAATACATACATTTTAGAACCGCAATGTCCGCAATACACTAACCCGCTAAGTAATGTATCGGCATCGGTAATGCCATGCCTCTGTGTCTTATCTGTAGTCAATCTATTCTTCATTAATTGTTGATTCTTCTCCCAAATATCTTCGGGAATGATAATTAAATGTTCCTGGATCTTATCACAGGTTATCAGTTCTTCTCTAACAGAACTATACATCTGGACAACACCCTTATAGATAGGGTTATGCAAAATATACTGAATAGAACGATATGACCATCCATTAGGGTCTTTTGCCACGCCTTTATAATGCTTATTGAGAAAAGCTGTAATAGTTCTTGATCCATAATTATTTTTAATAGACAGATCATATATTAATCTGATAATCTCTGCCTTCTCGGGATCAATTTCCAAATCCAAAATGTGTCTGCCTTTGGCATTCTTCGTTCCCCTGTCTACTAACCTATAACCATAAGCAAGCGTTTTATCACCACCACCCCTATATCTGCCGTTCTTGATCAGGCCAATATGATAATCAGTTGAACGATTGGAAATTTTAATTGATTCGTTTTCGTTGCTCCAGAATCTCATGAAGGTCATAAGCATTTCTGCCTGACTGTCTGTGCTTATTATACCTTCCTCGGCAGTTATTACAAGAATTCCGCGTTCATTCAGGTATTTAATGACCAGAGTGCTTTCAAGAGCAGTGCGACCGATCCTATCAGAATAATAGACAGTTAACACGTCAAATTCCTTATGGTCTGCCATTGCCTTGATCTTTTGCACAGCATCTCGTTTATCCATTTTAACCTTCCAGCCGGAGATACCACCCTCCACAAACTCCTGTACCGTGATCACTCCTGTCCTTTCATTGAAATCATGAATAATCTCCCGCTGGGCAGGAATATCTTTCTCCTCACCGACAGTCTGTTTATTCGTGGAAGCCCTTAACAGATTGACATTTCTTTTTCCCCTCAGGTCTGGCAGCATTCCAGCCATTGGTTACATCTCCTTTTAGGGGTATTACTTTATGGTCATTTATATTTGATATTAGCATAATATCCATTGTATATTCAACTAAAATTTTCCTCGCCAATGCCGCCATTTTTTTAGGGCCTCCTGGTCTGTTGTTTTTGCAAAACTTAAAGTAACCCACATTTTATGTTTCGCATCCTACCTTTTAAAATTCTTTCCATTTTCGTCAAAAATGACTTGATACGCCGTCAAGATCGAGGAGCGTATCAGGACATCAGCTTTGACGGCTGAACTAGCAGGCCAGCTCAAGACCGAACCGGGAGAGTGTGCCCTGGAGATACAGATGGTGGTTCACGGTGATATCGGCAAGGTGCTGGAAGTATCGTTAATCACAGCCGTGGGGAAGCTGTGGGAGCTGGCATACACATATGCTGCAGGCGGGATGGTCAGTGCTCCCGATTGGCCCTGGATGGGATCGAGGTAGCTGTTCTGGAATTCGTATAAGAACAATGGCTGCTGACTATGAATATCTGTCAGGTTAGCAGACCACCGGTACAGATCGACACCAGGACTATTAATTCGAGATGCAGCGCCGCCGTGTGTGTATTCTTGGGCGGTACCGCCCCTTATCCTGCGTTCATTTCTTTGAGAAAGTCATGAAAATAAAGGTAGTATAGCAGAACATTTATCTTCCACCTGATCATGATCGGTGAGCAGAGAAAAGCTGTTTGCCCCCGAGGGCATGATTCCTTTCCGCAAGGCGTTACTGTGCCTGGTCAGGCATTTCAGGCTGCTGGGAACACTTTGGAATCAGGGCAGGTGCAAGCCAAGGACAAGAGGTCAAGTTTTTGCAAGCAAAGTTGGTCTGTTAGAATTTCTTTGGGGGCGGTGATATTACAAGCGGCTATTTGCCCAACCTCTACCATAAATGAGGTTGAGGCTATTTTGTGTTTATGAGCAGGAAATCATCGGAAAAAGGAGAAATGGTTACCTTAGTTGGACACGAGGGGAAGGCTAGCGTAAGACTGTTATAAAGAATATCTATCTTCTTGCTATTATATGTATAGTTATATTTATATCGCCAATTTTAAATAAACATAAAATAGTAAAAGTGACAGATGTAAAAAGGAATTATTAACATGACAAACTTCTCATTATCCATATAAGATGGTGTCTATAATACAAACACCAGGCTCTGGCACACAATGAAAAGATCCCAACATGTGACTCTATTTGAGATAAATGAAAACTAATAAGCCCTGGATGACCAGTCTATAGAGATATGTACAATAATATGTACTGATCCCAAGAAGCAGAATTATGCATACATACGCTCCAAAAAGAGGTCAATAAATGATACCATTGAGTTTATTTGATTATACTGAACACAATAAAATTGATATTGCTGTGACTAGATATATCAATGATAATTTAGCAGATATAGTTAAAGTTGTGTTAGATACGCTAGATGGTGATCCTGAATTTACTTTGGACAGCTTTTTCCCGCGAGATTATTTAATTAGGGAACCGGAGAAATGTAGAAATCTAATAAGTGAACTTTATGAAATGATCACATCAGATGTTCTACGCGATTTGATTAAACCAATGTATGAGTATCTGTTGTATAATATATTAGTTTGGTGGCAAGGGTGTTGCGAAGAAGATGATCCCTCTCAATTAATTCCATTAGCATTAAAGGAAGATTTAAAAAGCCAAATAATACGGGAACCACAATACATGGGGGAAGATGGTGAGAATTATTTACTACAAGATTTAATGGATTACGAAGGTTATCTTGACTTCTGTTTTTATGATCACGGCTTTTTGTATGCTAATTCGCTAGTGGCCATATATCTACGCAATCCTGATCAAATGCAGAAGCATTTTCCTTACGTCAATCTAGATGATTACATAGATTTAATGGACTGTGACTTAAGGGAGCTATATTTAGAACGGCAATTGACCTTTCAAAATAACTCAGCAACTGGAATTGAAGGAGGTATTGTATATGAATTTTGTAATGTATTAAAGCGTCTTCAAAAAAGAGTTGTACAATTCGAGAATAAGAGTGAAGTAGAAATTAGTGATGAGATTTGTGATATGGTTGCTCGGATTTTAAAAGTCAAATATGATCTAGTGGTTTCGAGAGAGGCAAGAATGGGAAGGGCAGTTGTTAATTTGGGGGAAACAGACCTGTACATATATAAAGAAAATGAAAAGGTTTTTGAAGATTATGTAATTATTGAGAACAAGTTTATTGACAATTTTCTTCAGCAATACGACCAACTATTAGGATATCTTAATCAATATTTCAAATTTGGTATTACAATTTCTATAAATAAAAAATATTCACTGCAGGACGCAAAATCCAAGATTGAAAGTATGATAAGAAGTATAGATGATAAAGAATTTGAGATTGTTAGCCTAGAGAAATCTCTATGTGATAATCCTTGTCTTATGAAGAGTTATCACCGCACTCCTGAAGATAGATCCAGACAGATGCCCATTTATCATATGATATTTCAACTATTTGACGCCGAACGTAAACACATAGCTCTACGGGCTAGAAAAAATAGGAGTTCACCTTAACCCCCATACTAATTTAGGTTTAGGCCTAACATGAATATCCTTGCATAGGAGTATCATTTTGGCCTCCCATTATCCATATAACTTAAATTTGGCTCTATTATACACCGCTTCCCAATTATTGCGATATTTGTGATCTAGCAAAGTATATAAAAAAGTTGCAGAAAATAGCACAGTATATGCCATTAAGGAAATAAAGACCTTTATAAAATTGGAGCTATATTATGGACAATAAAAAATGCGATATATGTGGAAAAAGCTCTTGGGGCATGGTTATCATTGAGGATCCCTCTGGGCGCGATCGGCATCTTTGCCGCGACTGCCACAACGAACTGGTGGCTGCTTCCGTCGGTATTGACAATTACACTGACTTCATCAGAACCTACCAGGTGAAAGATATCGAAGGGAACATGCATTCTTTTGAAATAGGCAAACATATATTTCCGACAGGCGTCAAATGGATTGCAAGTGAGATCAGAAGGGGAAAATTTGCGGGATACCAATTCGGCGTTCACGCCGATCTCGAGGATGACCCCGTAGAGTGCCTGCAGGAGTTGTACGCAAAAATTAACGAGGGGCTGTCAAAAATTTATGTAAAGAAAGAACGGGGGCACGGGGGCACCTTCTATACACTGCCACATGACAAGATAGTTGGTCGCATCGAATGGGATGATGACCATAACGGAGAGATTCCGAAAATTATTATTGACGGCAAACCGTATACCTGGCATGAAGTTGGGAAGATGATAATGTCTTACGAGGGATGGAACCTGACGATCAAGATAAGTGAAGTTGGAGAGAGGGACAAGACAGAATAAAGGCGGGGCCTTGCGGATCAAATAAGCAAACTGAGCAAATATTTTATAAAACTACATAACCACCCTAATCTGAAGGGTGGTTAGTTTTTGGTCAATATGGTGGGGAATGAGGGGTTCGAACCCCCGACCTCAGGTATGTGAGACCTGCGCTCTAAACCAGCTGAGCTAATTCCCCGTGTTGACTATTTTAGCCGATTTCATTGATCTTAGCAACTGATTGAAAACATATCTTTCTAACGAACACCAATTCCCCAAACTGGGGTATTATCTTGTCTCCGCTTGCTCTAACCAGCTGAGCTAAATCCCCGTTTATGCAATTTTAGCAGATAGTTGTCCCGGGATCAATTTGGTGGGCCCACCAGGATTCGAACCTGGAACCAATCGGTTATGAGCCGAGTGCTCTGCCGTTGAGCTATGGGCCCCTGGCTCCCCGGGTAGGATTCGAACCTACAACATCCCGGTTAACAGCC
>Ga0224558_1003970_pt1 | contig 11859 bp, 14 predicted proteins | sample 714S32024metaG_FD_180682 | JGI IMG/M metagenome (GOLD analysis project Ga0224558, IMG submission 180682) | Peat soil microbial communities from Stordalen Mire, Sweden - 717 S3 20-24 | ecosystem: Environmental > Terrestrial > Soil > Wetlands > Peat | place: Sweden: Norrbotten County, Stordalen... | reverse complement strand
GCGGTCCTCCGGGGTGACCGCCAGCGCAGCCTTGGGACGACCTCGGGTGGGATGCATGCAGGAGCCCTCCGGGCAGCGAGAAGAGGCCCCTATATTTTATCAGCTATCTCCGGTACAGGACACTAGCAGGTGGTGCTCATACTGATATGCGGCGTTGCTGTGAACCTGTGTGACCAGGTTGTCCCCATGACCGATGATGGGGGTTTTCACAATCCCGGCATCCACCGCTTCGCCTAGCGGCGTATCACACACAATGTGCATGAAGAGTTGGCCCTTGTCATCCTTCGGCGTGGCAGAGAAGTCAAGTTGAGCAACCAGGCTTCCTCTCCGCTCTGTCGTGGAATCGTACAGAGCTCTGATAGCCTGGTTCCAGGCAGACCCCGGATCCCAGACATGGTGAGCCTCGTCATTGAGAACCATCACATTGCGATGGGCAGCCACCCGCTCGCGCAGCTTTGCGATGGGGTCCGCTAGGGCCTTGGACTTCTCGACCTCTGGCCCAACCCATCCGTACATCTCGCCATCCCGAGCCCTGCGAACCTTCGTCTCAAACAGACGATGGATATTGGTCAGGTACAGCACTCCGCCGCTGGTAGGCACCGCCGGCTCGTCTTGGAGAACGACGGACATGTGCCAGTCTCCACGCCACTCCTCAGGGATCAACGGGTCGCGGTCGAAGATGTTCGGTCCGCCGCCTTCGGGACGGAAGTCCTCCTTCAACCGCTCGAAAACAGTGAGACCAGGTGCAAGAAGCAGGAACTTCTGAGTGAGCGATGAATTGCTTTCGCGGTGATAGTGGAAGTAGCTCCAAACTATGGCCAAACTCATTACCTTCGTCTTCCCGGATCCGGTGGCCATCTTGAAGGCATACTTGGCCCACAGATCGTCGTCGGGACTCACACCCAGGGCTCTCCTTTGCGCGCCGGTGTCGTCCTCATCACCACTAAAACGGGCCACGAGTCCGCTCAGTGTCCGAACGTCGCACACCTCATAGAGGTATATCAGAGCCTCGATGGCCTCGCGCTGGCAGAAATAGTAGCCGAACGCCCTGGTAGTGTCATCCTCACCAACAACGATGTGATCACGGGTGAACCAGTGAGACAGGAGCTGCCTCGTAGTCTCCGAGACACCAAAGTAATCCGCCTCTCGCCACTGTTGGAGTTCATGCCGCAGGTTCTGCACGATTGGTATGGGAGACGGCCTCCGCCCCCGCGCAATTTCTGCGGGAGCGCCTGCCACCGCGGCTCGCACCCGATGCCTGTCAGGGATATCGGTTGGGCCAAAGAGTGGTTCAAGCACCGCTGAGGCCAGCCGCCCAGCAACAGGCGCGTCAGCCATATGCCACCGGGACCACTATTGAGGTCTCACACCCGAATACATCAATCACCTTAACACAAGCTGTGTAGGTGCCTGGCTTCGCGTAGCTGTAGTGTTGGTCTGATACTGTCTTGAGCGAGCGCTCCCGACGCGTGCGATAGTCCTGCCAGTGGTGCTTGAAGGGCATTCCTCTCTCGTACTCGAAGTCTACCGCCCAGAAATCGATGAAGTCGAACCCACTCTTCGCAGCTCGAGCCCGCATGGTCTCCAGTTCCTTCGTTGGAACTTCTGCAAGCGCAGGAAGAAAATCCGTGAGCTTGATGTCTACTACCCTCTCGCCAGCAATAGCCCTTACCACGGGCTCGGCCTGGAGCAGGGCAACCTCAAGGAAAGGCGGAGGTTCCTTCCGATTCTTCTCCATGATCTCGCGTGGGATTTGGATTAGTTTGATGGTGATGTCCAGCTCAGCTTCGAGCGCGATGCATGTCTCGCGCAGAGACATCTCGAAATCCCAAGCGAGACACGCGACCTCCTTCGCTCCCGTCGCCTGGACTGCGACAGCCACTTGCCTAGTCGTGTCTCTGTCCAACACGCCATCAATCGAGTGCACATAGCAGTACGCAGCACCCTTCCGGCCATGCAATAGGGGCGAGGGAGCCGTCTTCAGAACCTCGGCTCTGTAGAACTCCAGAATGACTCGTCGATGATCGTCGTCAGCACCGGCCAATTCCTTCTTCTGCCACCACTGTCGCTCGTACCGCCCAAGATTGAAAACATCAAACGCTCTATAGGGCTTCCCACCGACATGCAGGGACCTCTGTACCTCTATCAGGCGCTTTCTGCTTGTATGGATCGCAAACCGACCAAGATCAGCCATCACCCACCGGCGCCCGAGCTTCTCCGCGGCTGCTGCCATAGTGCCCGAACCACAGAAGAAATCACCTACAAGGTCACCCTCGTTCGATGAGACCCTAATGATGCGGTCCATAAGTGCTTCCGGTTTCTGTGTCGGGTAACCGATCTTCTCTCGGTTCGCCGGGCCGGTTGGCACCTTGATATCTGTCCACCAATCGGTGATGGGCGTCCCCCGTTCAACGTCGACCATCACCCCTTTGTGAATGTGCTTCATACGCTGCGCCGTGAGTTCGTTGTAGGGCCGATACTGAACGTTGAAGGTGTGCTCCGATGATTTGCTGTATTTGAGGATCGTGTCATGTTTGCGTGGGAAATCGCCAAGGGGTACCGCTCCACCGCTATAGGTCCAGATGACTTCGTTCCGGAAGTGGTCTTTGCCAAATAGCTCGTCGAGAATGAGTCGCAAGTGACTGTTGACTCGGTAGTCACAGTGCACATAGAAGGTTCCGGTCTCCGATAGTAGGTCGCGCATCAAGGCAAATCGTTCATACATCATCTGCAGGTACGAACTTATGCCCTTACCCCAGGTATCTTTATAAGCGACCATCTCGAGAATCGACTGGTCTTTCTCGAGCTCTTCATCGGCATCACCAAATGCCAGCTTCATGGTGAAGTCGGCGCCGACATCGAACGGCGGGTCAATGTAGATTAGATCGAACTTGCCCGCGAAGTCCTTGAGCAGCGAGGCCATTACCAGCTTGTTGTCGCCCCAGATGAGCATGTTTCGGAAGTCGTCAAGGTGGGCCTTGATAGGGTCAAAGAGGTCACCCATCACTTCCGCGCGGCTTCGCGGCTCATCAATCGTCTCGATCTTCTGCAGGGGCATCGCGGCACCGGCTATTGAGACCTCTCGCCGGTTGCCAAACTCGTCGTACTTGCCCTCCCAGACCAGCTCGGTGCGTAGCCGACTGAGGGGATGAGGGTTAACGGGTCCGTAGGGTTGCATCGAGGCTCCATGACCGCCGGAAACGGACGAGGTTGGCATCCTAAGGCGGTCAGAGTTCTTCACCTTTGACAGGCGGTTATGGTACGGCGTGTTAGCCATCTTCGCCCGGAGATGCTGGGATTGGTCGCGAAGCCCGGATCGGTTCGATAGGTTCGGCTGCTCCCAGTTGTGGAACGGCCGGGGCTGGTCCCGAAGGAAGTCCTTCTGAACCGCTCGGTCGGGTCCGGTCGGGCTCTCCTTCCTCCTCGGCCGTCGAGAGCCCCTTGAATGAAATGGCGCCCTCGGGACCTCACCCCGGTGGCCCCGCTATAGTCGCCCGGTGGCCGAGTTCGGAAAGGGTCGCATGTGAACGCGGACGAGTGTGGGCGGGTGGTTGTCCGCCTATACCTTCATGCGCGGCAACTCGCGCCTTCCTTGGAAACGAGCTATCTGGGCACTGCGATCAAAGCAGGCCGTTGCATGGATTTTGCCAATCGCATCAGACGACGCGGATCGGACCTGACCCCGGTGGAGGTCATCGAGTTCGCTCGGATGGTTGGACTTGACCAGAGCGACTTGGTCCTCTGGGTCTTGCCAACCCTGCAGCGCGCTGGTGTGTTGACCTACGCGCTCCAAGGAGCAGCGGTCGAGTCCGTCGAGGAGTACGTGGGGGTGGCGGCGTCGTTCCTTCAGCAGACCACAGCCGTATGGAGGCAACTTTCCCCGCGCGCTGAGGATGAGTGCGCTCTGGAAGCCGCCGCGCTGGGCGCCACGGCGCCCCTCCGTGTCTCAGACCACGAGGCCGCTTTGGAGGCCATGGGATTTGATGCCGACGTCAGACGGCGGTCGATTACCGCCCTGGCCGCTCTCGGCCTCTTGCGGCGAGTCCCGTCCGAGGCTCTCGGAGAGGACGTTATCTATAACGAGTACGTATGGGGGGATAACGCCCCTCGAATCGCGGCCTTCCTTGCCACGTTGCCCCCAGACGAGCGTACGCTTCTCACTCAGATCTCGGGTCAGGCGATGGAGCACCCGGGCATCCCACTCGGGCGTATCGGGACGGTCGATCCGGATGCGCTCCGTGCGGCTCGCAAGGTTGGATTCATCGACGTGACGCGTGTGGTTACCACCGCACACCGGCAAGCGACCTTTGCCTTCTCACCGGCGCTCGAATCCGAGCTGATGAAGAGAAACGCGACCGACGTACTACACGAAAGGAAGCTCTTTGTATCCCACATTCTCTTTGGTCACCACTTTGGCTTCCCTTGGACCGGCCGAATTGCTTCACCGCTCGTCCTAGTAGAGGCGCTGCTCGCACGCGGCGCAGTGGGCCCTGCGTCGGCCATAACCTCGGACTACCCGCTGCTAGAAAGCTTTGGAATCGTCCGGATCCGAGAGTCAACCATCCTCAAGGGCCGATCCTACCTTGAGTTAGTAAAACGCGACGTCGTTGCCGACTCATTGGATCTACTTCGGGCGGCGATGGGTGCTCAAAGTGACACAGGCTCACTCGCCGAGGATGATCCGCTGGCCTCCCTGTGGACACCGGGCGGCTTCGTGAACCCAGAGAGGGACCGGCAGATTCTCCCCGAGGTTCGACCAGGTGACAGCAAAGAGCTATTTGACTACACCATCCAACGGCTACGAGACGAGCTCAACCGAGTCAAGCGCGGAGAGGACTTCTGATGGCACAACTCGCCGCCGGCACCCTTCTGGAATGTCGGGTCGCGCGCCTGTTCAATCGGGAAGGTCAGTACGCGCGTCGTCGTGTTGATGTGGGGCGACGGTTCGCACCCGCGAAACTGACGGTAACGGACGTGGACGTCCTCGCGCTTCAATTCGGGAGCGATTTACGCGCAACCCGAACGATTGTAGAGTGTAAGACCGGCGGCACCGTCAAGGAAATGGATCGGATCCTGTGGCTGGCGGGCCTCGCGCGTCTGACGTCCGCTCAACAAGGTGCGCTATTCATCTCTGGCCGCACCTCGGTGAAGGCTCGCAACGTGGGGCGTGAGCTCGACATCCTTGTGCAGGACGCAGCGGATCTCGATAGGCGGGAGGTTGCGCTAAGGATTGATCGAGAGCCGGAATGGGGCTCACATGATCCACGGCTCCTTGCCAATGAGGATGAGGTGCGACGGCGGGCGCGACGCGTCCCGGAAGCGGAGCGTGCGTACTGGTTCCTGCGCTCCGAATGCTGGTATCTCCCGCCTAGTCTTGCGATCAAACGAGCAATCGCTGTGGTGGAAATCCTGTCACGTCTTCATGTGGCCGGACTAGAGCCTCAGGAAGCCGCCGCACTGGAGTGGCTGCTAGCTGACGCAGTTGTTGTCTTCTCTGTTGCAGCGGTCGAGTTGGCGGGAGTCGCCCTAGCACTCCCGAGGGAAGACTTCCGGCGCCTGATGTCGGAGCGCCTTGCCGAGGGAATCGCGAGTTACTCTCAGCTGCAGCGTTTGTCTAATGAGGTTGACAAGTACGTCCTGGGGATACTCGAGAGAGCTGGGGTGCCTCGGGACCGGACGATTCAGGCGCTCGGTGCTCTGGCGCCGCACCCTCCGCCCTACGCGGACGCGCTCACAGAGGTAGTCGAGAGACTGAGTGAGCGTCCTCGTGCAGCGAGGCATCTGCCGCTCGCCCTTGACTTCGTGCTTGCGTCACGTATTCGTCGAGACCCACCCGAGGGCATAGGAGGGCTCGCTGTTCTGCCCATCGAGAGCGTCCCGGAAACCCTGGCTCTTGCGCGCCTGTGCAGTGCCTTTCTGAAGGGGCAGGCGCAGTTGGTCCCCGAAGTGGCCAGGGTGATTGACGAGACCTCCACGAACAGGCGTCGAGAGGAACAGGGGCCGCTGGCAGGCGATGTGTCTGGCGCCCCAGAGACAGCGGTGGACTTCGACGTCAGTCGAGTGGGCGTCGACCAGCAGGGTGGGAGGCGTGAGGACGTATCTGTCCCTTCGCGGGCTGAGCCCGACCCTGCTCTACCTAACGAAGTTGCAGGCGACAGTGGCATAGACTACGTCGCCGGGCCCGGTGGTAAGGAGACATCGCTCCCTATCGACTGGGATGCATATTGACGACACGCGTCGTCTTTCATCGTGAGATCGTCTATGCGCTCCACACCCGGGGGATTGACCATTGGCGAGCTAGCCCGGCGCGCGAGGCTCTCGCCCGCCACTCTCTCAGCCGCTATCCATAGTAAGTCGATGAATGTCCGCTCGGCCGTCGCCTTGCAAGGGCGCTTCGCGCTTGCTCCGTGATCGAGGAATTGGAAGAGTGGCTGGCCGGAGGCGACTGAGCCAGCGGGGTGGTCCGCGTGCCTGATCCAAACGGGTCGTCGGCTCTCGCAACCGAGCCATCCGCAAGGAAGTCCTTGCGGACGCCTGCTCAGCCCGCGCTCCTCATCTCATCAGAAGGCGCGGAATAGGAACCCCCCTTTGGGGGCTTCCTCAGCGCAACCACAATCGCGGTCCTGAGCCCGGCTCGATAGTAGCTTTTAGCCTAGCTCGGCCACCCCAGTGTTCCCTCATGCCATTCGAAGCGAACGCCTCGCGGCAGTAGGGTGGCTGAAGGAAGGCGACTCTGACCTCGAGAGGGTCGTCGATCACAGCTGTCCGGCGTATTGCTCCGACCAGGTGCCGGTCAGCGCTCGACGTCGTCTCGACATGGCCTCGTTATCCCCATAAGGAACGTTTAGCGCAAACCATCGTCGACCACTCGTCCAGTCACGGGCGCCCTCCAGCTCTCCTTCTGGCCCCGTCTGCCTTCCTTTCTCTGGCGAGTCTCATCCTCTTGTTGCTGTCTCCTCGCCTCCTCAATCATTCGCTCCCAACCGCTCTTCACAGCTCCGTTCGGCCACCCTTCTATCTGACGCTCAATCCTTTCAAGGGTCGTCCCATTCATCGTTCCCTCCCCTGCTCAACCGTCCTCTCGGCCTCCCTCTGATACCTCTCCTCCTCGTCGCCTCTCTCCACTGGCATGGCGAGTGCCATCGACTTCATCAGTGCTAAGAACTCGTCACTGACCGCTGTATCGTTCCCCTCCTCGTCTACCGGTCCGAGGATGACGCATGGGCCTCCGATGTAGTCACCAGCTAGCCACTGCCTCCCCGATTCACGACACGCTTTCTTCCAAAGAGCGTCGGCGGAGTCATTGAGGGGGAGCGGCGGGTTATAGAGCTTCCCTTCCTCGTTGATGTACCCGGAGTGATCTAGGGGCATGACGATGGGCTCAATGAGTCCGCCGACGAGGCTCTGGAGTGCATCCAGCCCCGCGTAGTCTTCACTCTCAGGATCACTTTGGGGAATCTCGACAAGTCGGGGCTCTTTGACAGTGAAGACCCGGCTACCGACCACTATCTCCACTGGAGCTGGAAGTAGCACGGCGCGGAGGTTCTTCACCTTCCCCTCCCTTGCTCACGAGCTACTCTCTCTCTGTGTATCCGCGTGACTTCCTCCTCTAGAGAGGCGATGTCTTTCTCCTCTCGGACCACCTCCCCTGCGGGCGTTCCCCTTGCCAGCTTCTTTAGTTCCTCGCCCTTCGGGTGGGCTAGGAAACCGTTAGAGGGCTGTGTGTAGAAGCTCGCCCGGTTTCCCCCGCTGTGCTCACTCACAAGGCTCAGGGCAACCTTTCTTCTCCGTGCCACTCCCGCCAGCGACTTGCTGTTCTTGGCTAGGGTTTCACTAGAGACGTGCAGCCTCAGCTCCACGGCCGGCGCCTCTACCACTCCAGCAATCTGTTGGCTTAACCAGACGGCTTTTCCTACGACGTCCTTCTCCCCGGCCGTCTGGTCGGCTTTGGCCTCGAACTCCTTGCCATACCAGAGAGGATTCCCTTCCTCGTCGGTGAGCGCAAACCTCCCCGTCGAGTGGCGATAGTCTCCGTGCAGCTCGACCTGGTGAGTAACCTGCGCCCTTAGCTCGCTCTCTTCCTTCGCCCAAGTCGAGGCCCTCAACCCTTCGTAATCAATCCCGGCTTCGGCTAGCGCTTTCTTGTAGTTACCAAACCCCGCTTGGCTGTCATACCCGTGCGCTGTTCCCCACTTCCTCACTCCTCGATAGTCGCCTTTGTCGGCCAGTTTCCTCAATTCCTCCTCGTTCTCGTTTACCACATCCCGAATCGTCATACCATCCTCCTGTCTTCACTATTTGATATTGCGTCCTCCTCTCGGTGTTCCCGCTCGGTTTCCTCGTCATCCTCGCCTGGTATCTCTTCTTCGTCATCGAGACAGTCGGGCTCCCGTGTAATCCAGCGATCCAGCGCGAATTTATCGAGGGTGTTGTATTCGCTCACCGCTCCCTCCCCTGTCCCGCTCCGGTCCTGGTGTCCTCCTCTCGCCGGCTGGTGTCATCTTCCAAGAGCTGTTGCTCAGCCTCCCGGAGCTGTCGCCTTTCATCGGCCCTCTTCGCTCTCTTCGCCTCGATCCTCCTTAGCTTCGTCGTCTCTTCCGCCAGGTACTTATCCCTTGCCTCTACGGCCGCCTGGCCGACCAGCTCCTCCGACGGATCTCCCTCCTCGAAGGTCCAACCCATGACCTCGCGCAAACTCTGCGGCTCGTAGCCTTGCTCTCGCTCCAAGGGAAGACCAAAGGGCGGAATGCGAACGTCCACGACTTCGTGCATGTAGAAGTCGCCGACTTCCTTACCATAGCCTAGGTCAGTGACCCCGTAAGCAATATCCGTCTCAGGGTTATAGCTGCAAATCCACTTATCAACTGGACCACCGAAGATCTTAACCTTACAAACGATCTCGCAGCCCAGGAGCCCGTAGGGAACCTCCTTGGGAAGGTGGTCGCTCTTGCGAATGTACCGATAAGCAGGCAACCGCTGAAACGATGAGGCTACTTCCCCCGTTGCCTTGTAGTCTGCAACCGCCTTTTCTATTCTCTCTTCGAGTTGATCCGTGGTTTCATCCATTTTAGTCATTGTCTTTTCTCCTAGTTAGAACTTCCTCCAAGGGGCTCTCTCATATCTATAATTATAGTTCTATAATACAGGCTGTCAATACTATTAGAGTGATTGTCCGTCCTTTGTTTGCTAATCTATCCAAGGAACTAGATGAGGTTTTCCAGCAGTTAGAATCGCATCCTCCCCCGAACGGATATCTATCCAGAGCTCACCAAAAGCATTAGGATCTGACAACAATTCATCAGAGATGAAGATAGTGCCATCCTCCGAGACATAGCAAATCTCGGACACACCATTTAACCAGACTGCTCGACCAAATCCTTCCACCGTAGGAACATCCACCTCATAGCCTTCATAATCCACAATTATCATTTTCTTATCCTCCTGTTGGTTCTACTACGCGGCTGATACTAAAGTCCTCCAGTTTTGGCTGACCTCAATGATTATCCCAAAGTGGGTTCAATCTACACAATAGTTTTCGTAAAAATGGTTCGCCCGTATTCGTCCTTGGACGCTTTCAGCCAGCGTTGGATCGCGCGTTGCGTCTTCATCGAGTAAAACTCCCGAGGGGGCGCGCTTTTCCCCTCTCCCAAGGCTCTCCCATACTCCCTGGCCCTCTCCATATCCGCTCTGCTTGTCCTAGGCATCACAACTTGACCTCCTGACTGAGTTGCCTTCTCATCACCTTCTCGGACATCCTCCATAACCCCAGGAGTTGCCACTGACCATGGATCACCCCTTCTCTTCCCAACCATGTCGGGGCAGGTAAGCCGTGGGCTCTCGCCTGGCGGATGACCGTCTTTTCTCCAACCTTCTGGCCCGGTTTGATTCTGACCAAAGCGCCGTCGTCGTCCACCCTCTCGATGCTCGCTACCGCTGGGGGGAAAGCGACGTGGAGCTTCTTCACCATCTCGTCGACGGCCTGCTCGCGCTCGACGGTCATGGGAGGCACATTCCCATTCATCGTCTCGAAGTACCTCTCGACACTCTGCAGGCGCCCGTCGGGGAGCCGCTCGAAGAGGCTCATGCCGGTCTCCTCGCCGCCGCCTCCATTAACAAGGGTTCATCGAGCATTACCCCGTCCTTCTCTATCTCTCGGGTGGGGCACCGTCTGTGCAGCTTCTCCGCCAGGGGGCCACCGAGAACCCGCTTCGAACAACTCGGGGAGGGGAAGCTTGTCGTGGTCAATCCACCACTCTGCATCACTGATCTTCTGTGTCAACTCACGAAGTTGCTTCCGTGCTCTGACATCGTTGGTTGGCGTGTAAGTGAGGCTTAGTGCTCGGTGTTGCACGTCCCTTGCATACGCCACCTGGTTGTGCCCAGGATCACGTATCGCTTTGTTGTCATCATCCACCCCCTTAACTTTTCCAAACTTCTGCTTATCGGCCCAGCTCTCTTGCCAACACCTCCGGCATAGACCTTTAGTGACTAGCTCCGTCGCCATCGCCTCTGTGACATCTCTCTTCTCCGAGTGCCCACATCCTCCCTCATTTTTCCTGTATTCAATCGTTGCCATCAACCCTCCTGTACCGTGTTTGATATTGTCTTCATTGTCTCTTAGATCAACGCGCCAGCCAATAACGCGTTACGATCTCACTACGCCACTACAACCATTCCTGCGTTGCTGATCTTCATCCGCCCGCTGCATAGTTGAAGTACGGACCCTATCACATAGGGGTCCGAACCATAAACCAACCTATGATTACGATTGCGAAACTCTGGACGGACGGCTCCTCCGATGGTGGAGCGGATTTGAAGAAAGCCGTAGACTACTTTGCCAAGCGCTCAAAGGATGCCCTCGACTACTACTCGGCGGGCATGAGGCCCGGCGTAGCCGGTGATGATCTCAACAACGCCGAGGTTGCCGAGCGACCGTCTCGGATCTTCGGTTCCACTCTCGCCCTTGCCGATCTGGGACTGAACATTGGTCAGTCCGTTGAGAAAGAAACGCTCTCGGCTCTCGCCTTGGGAATCAACCTCAACGGCCAGGAAAGGTTGATCAATCGTCGGGGCAAACGTGTCTCCTGGCACGATGCCGTCTTGTCTCTTCCCAAGAGTTTCGCGGTGGAGTTTGCCGCCCTTCGTGCGGAGGGGCGCGAGGCCGAAGCGCAGCGCTTCTTGGACTTGATGGAAGCCGCCGCTCAGGCTTCCCTCACTACTTTCGAGAGCCAGTATCTCAACACTCGGCGGCGCCACGGGAAGCTTCTCGCTGCTGAGAACGCCGGGATCGTTTGGGCGCTTGATGTTCACTCTGCAGCGCGCCCGGTTGAAGGTCAGACTCGCGGAGACGCCAGCTTGCACGTCCATGCTCGCCTTTTCAACCTGGCCCGTCGTACGGATGGCTCGTGGTCCGGTCTTTATGAATGGCAGCTCTATAACGCCTCTCGAACCCTGAACCAGCTCTTTGAGGCTGAGACCCGCCGCCTGGTTGAGGCTGCCGGGTACAAGACCAAAGAGAGGGAACATGGGGATCAGCATAAGTGGACTTCCTGGGAGCTAAGCCGCGTCCCGGATGAACTCCGGGAGGCGTTGTCCAACCGCTCGGAGCTGATCGACACCCTCCTCGCCGCACGAGTCGCCGAGTTGGAAACCGCCAAGGGAAAGCCCCTCACCCGTCGCGAGTTAGACCACGAGAGGCGGCATATCTCACGGATTAGCCGCTCTCCAAAGGCCGCCAAGACCCGCTCCGACCTTTCCTCGGAGTGGGGCAACACCCTTGCCCAGCACGCCTACGTATCCGCTCCGGTCGCCGAGTTGAGCCCGCATGAGGTACGAGGCGACTACTCGCAGCTCCTCAAA
>Ga0224558_1003967_pt1 | contig 11867 bp, 11 predicted proteins | sample 714S32024metaG_FD_180682 | JGI IMG/M metagenome (GOLD analysis project Ga0224558, IMG submission 180682) | Peat soil microbial communities from Stordalen Mire, Sweden - 717 S3 20-24 | ecosystem: Environmental > Terrestrial > Soil > Wetlands > Peat | place: Sweden: Norrbotten County, Stordalen... | reverse complement strand
GTCAGTCGAGCCATAACCCTCTCGCAAATACAGAGGCCCCGAACGCCATGGTCACGGCGCCCACGACGAGCAGGACCCAGCGTAGCCAGCGGGCCCGCTCGGTGGCTAGCACCACCAGGAAGAGCAAGGGGAAGAAGGCGAACTCGTATCGAGGCACGCTGCGCCAGAAGTTCAGCGACACCGCGGCCAGCCAGCTCAGGATCATGAAGCTCGAGTACAGCGGGCGCAGCTTCCAGGCTGCCAAGAGCAGGATGGGAATCCCCAGCAGGCCGGCGATCAGCTCAGGCAGGAAGACCGCCCGCCAGACGTTCTCGCCGCCGTTGACGGAATTCCAGGTGGTCCAGAACCCGGACCAGGGCCAGGCCGCGTGGATCCCGAAGTCGGATTCGGCCTTGACGACCGCCAGCCAGCTCCCGGTCCTCAGCCAGGAGAACAAGGCAAAGCCGAGGGTGCCGCAGGGGACCGCCAGGACCCAGAGGGCCTGGCGCGGCAGCCGGCGCCAGCTCCAGCCGGCCTGCTGCAGTGCCTCCAGCAGCAGCGCCACGACCAGGAAGATGCCGTTCACACGGGTGGCGGCAGCGAGCGCCCCGGCCAGGCCCGCGAGCATGAAGTTGCCCCGCCGGGCGCTGAGGAAGGCGGCGGCGACCAGGGCATAGAAGAGGGCCTCGGTGTAAATGGCGAAGAAGAAGAAGCCGAAGGGCGACATCAGAAGTAGCCAGGGCACCCACAGGCTTCGGCTGGGACCGACCTCGATCGCCCCCAGCCGGTCCAGGCAGTAGGCCAGCAGGGCGGTCGCCAGCAGGCTGATCAGCAGCCCCGCCTCGACCCCGCGCAGCCCGAGGTGGATGACCGCCGCGACCAGGCCGGGCAAGAGTGGGAAGAAGGCCCACTCCGGGCCCACCTGGGTGGGGTACCCACTCTGGGCGATCGCCAGATACCAGTGCGAGTCCCAGTGGGAGACCGCCTGCTGCCAGCCGGAGGCGGCGAAGTCCCCCACCAACAGCAGGGTGACCGCCAGCGCGGCCGCCACCAGGGCGAGGTGAGCGGCCACCGGCCAGACCCAGCCCCAGTGACTGGGCCTCTCGGCGGCCCCGTCTAGGGACGGCGCTGCCACAGGCCGCGAACGTCGAAGATCACGTAGCTCTTGGTGCGCACGACCACCGGGAGATGCTGGGACTCATACCAGCTCAGATTGGCAGCGATGCCGTTGTAGTCTCCGGGCTCGAACTCGACGTAGGAGACATCGTAGGTCCGGAGCAGCCGGCCCAGGGCGCAGGGGCCGGGCCCGCCACAGCCCGCGTACATCTCCCCCACTGCCTGAAACCTCGACCGCAGTGGCTCTCCGTAGCTCCAGAGCCAGCCGTCGTAGGCGAGCACCACGGTCCTCCCGGCCAGGGTGGTGACCGGGTCGTTGGGCTGGCCCTCGGTGAGGAAGACGGCCGTCTTGGGGGTCCGCCTGAGAACCGCCCGGGCCACTTCCAGGGCCTCCTGGTCCGCCCAGCCCAGCCGCGGGCTGCTCCGAGGAGACTGGGCCAGGGAGCTCTGCCCCAGCATCGCCAGGTCGAGGCTGAGCGCCCCGCTCAGCACCAGGGAGATCGTCAGGAGGCCCGCCAGCCAACGCCACCAGGCGCGGTCGCTGAGCGCGCAGAGCAACCAGGCGACCGGGATGGCGGCACCCACGTACCAGTAGTCGAGGAGCTTGGTGTTGTCCCAGTTCCAGGGCTGGGTCACCACCAGGTTCCCGATCAGGAAGAGCAGCCAGAACGGCGCCCAGAAGCGGGTCAGCTCGAGAGCAACCAGCTCCTCGGCAGCCCTCGAGCGGAACCGGCGAAGGGCCAACAGGCCCACGGCTAGGACCGTGAAGATCCCTGTGTTGGCCAGCCAGAACCCGGCCGTGTCGGCCCAGACCGAAGGCCGGATCAGGCTCTGGGCCAGGAAGGCGGCGGAGGTCACCAGCGAGCTGCCCGGGAGGTAGAGGGCATCGCAGGCGCTCCCCCGGTTGAACTGGGCAGCGGTGCAGACGGTGGCGGCATGGGCGAGCCAGCCCACGTCCAACTCGGGGAAGAGATTGGTCCCGACCGGGTTGGCGAGCTGTCCGTGGGGCCCGCCCAGGATGTACAGCATCCGGGGCAGCCCGAGCAGCAGCAGGGGCAGCAGAAAGAGCCCCAATCCCCGCCACCAACGCTGCCGCCCCAGCCACCAGAGTCCGATCAGGAACACCACCAGGAAGCCGAAGGGGTTGAACCAGGGCAGGGCGGCCCCGCCGACCCCGGCTGCCACCAGGAGTTCCCGTCGCCGGCCCCGGTAGCCCTCCCAGAGCAGCAGGCTGAGCAGCGCCACCAGCGCCACGCCGTAGTCGAAGTCGCGCTGGGGAAGCCAGTAGACCAGCAGCGGCTCGTACCAGTAGAGGTCGGCCAGAGGCGGGTCCGACTGACTCTGGCCGTCGTAGGAGCGCGGCAGGTGGGTGAGCTCGGCGGGAAGGTGGCCTATGAAGGCGGTGACCGCCCCCGGGGTTTCGGAGCTGAGCCTGGTGCAGGCGCTGGCGCTGAAGCCGGAGCTGGTGTGGGCCAGCTGCTGGCAGCCGTCTCCGTAGAGCCCGATGAAGCCCAACCCGCCGCCCAGGAGGGCCAGGGTCAACGCCACCGAGGCCGCCGCCCGCCTCCGCGTGACCCGGTACCCCAGCTGCCACAGCAGCACTGCCGCCGCCCACGAGACCAGCCACGATGGGATGTCGAGCGATCCCACCAGGTTCTGCCCCAGGGCCCCCAGGAGGGCCGCCTGGAAGTCGGGCAGGAACGGATAGCGCATGCCGGTGGCCGATTCCAGGGCGTCCCGAACGGGCAGGCCGGGGCCGACCAGGAAGCTCTGGACGTAGGAGGCGTGGACCGACCAGTCGGACCACACCGCCGGATATGAGGCCTCGATCGACCGACCCGCCTGCACCAGCGCCGAGCTGAAGAGGCCGAAGAAGGCGGCCCCGAGCAGTGCGGCCACCACCACCCCCGATCTCGCCCCGGGGCGGTCCCACTCGGACCTCAGCCAAGAGAGCCAGCTCCCGGGTCCGAGCCGCAGCCGGCGCCTCCAGCGTCGCATCCGCACACTGGTGCCCGCCGCCAGAAGTATCGCGGGGCTCGAGATGGCGGCCGCCGGCCCTACCCCGAACGCCAGGGCCAGGGCCAGGCTGAGCAGGCTGGAGGCGACCAATCCCACCACCAGGGCGCCCGCCGCCCGCTCGGACAGCTGCCAATCCAGGGGGACCAGGTCGAGGAGGACCGACCCCGCACCGAGGACCAGGAGCCAGTAGGCCGCCAGACCGAGGCTCACCGGCTGCGCGGACCCAGCTCAGTACCAGCCCGGGAGCCAGATGTGCTGGAAGAAGTCATTGGAGGGAATCGGCTGCCCGGTCCAGAGCGGGTAGAAGTAGGCGAAGCCGAGGATCACCGCCAGGGCTATGGCCCCGGCCAGCGGACGCAGGCTGGAGGGACCCAGCCTCACCGCTCCCAGCTGGAAGGCGGTGCGGGTGTGGGCCAGCCGGGTGCAGCAGTAGGCGAGCGCCAGGCACATGAAGGGAAGCGCCTCCAGGATCTCGTAGAAGAAGAGGATCCGGGAGGGCCAGGACCAGAGCAGCAGCCAGTCGAAGAGAAAACCCAGGAGGATGAAGAGCGCGACCCGGTCGCGCCGGCGCAGGGTCCAGTAGAGGCAGGCGGCCAGGGCGAAGAGACCGCCCCAGAAGATCGCCGGGTTGCCCATGTCGGAGATCCAGGCGTAGTTGGAGACGGTCTGCCCGCCCGAGGTGGTCACCCCGTTCCCGGTGTAGACGGCGTAGAAGAGCACCGGATGAGCGTCGAGCGGCCAGGTGTAGTACGGCGACGAGAACGGATGGGTGGCCTTCAAGGTGGCCTGGTAGCTGAGCCCTGCGAGGCTGTTCATCTCCACGTCCACCAGGGACTGCGTGACATTGAAGCCGGTGGGGAGCCAGATTGCGATCGGGCCGAAATGATCCTCCTTGATCGGCATCGCCACCGGCAGGTCGCACATGGACGCGTCGGTAAGGAACCCGGCACAGGTGGCGGTCGGCCCCTGGGTGTCGGCGTAGTTGACGTAGACGCTGTGGGGGATGGTCCAATAGCGGAAGAACGACAGGTAGAAGATCAAGAGGATGAGGACGGCCCCGGCCAGGTAGTGCCAGCCCCAGCGCATCGCCCCGACCATGGTCCGCCGGGCCGCGGCAGCGGGGTCGTCGGGAGCCGGCGGCAGCATCCACCGGCGCTGTCCCCACCCCAGCCGGCGCAGCCTCAGGTGGGGACGGGCCCAGCGGGCGGCCAGGAGCAGCGCCATCAGCAGCATCGCCGGCACCATGTCCGCCTTGGCGGCCAGTCCCAGACCGGAGGCAGCGGCGGTCAGGTAGAGGGTCCATAGCCACTGCCGCCTGGTCCGGGCGTGCCAGTGGAGCGTGAACAGCCAGAGCCCCAGGACCACGAAGAAGACCGCGAAGATATCGATCACCCCGGTGCGGGACTCCACCAGCTCCAGCCCATCCAGGCTGAAGAAGAGCGCCGCCAGAGTGGCGAAGAGTCTTCGACGGTGCCAGAGCCGGCGGGCCAGGAAGTAGAGGAGCCCGACCACCAGGCTGCCGAAGATCGCCGACATGATCCGCCAGCCCCAGGGGTTGAAGCCGAGCCAGCTGATGCCCCCGGCGATGATCAGTTTCGAGAGCGGCGGCTCGGGATCGAAGTAGTCGATCCCCTTGAGGTCCTTGAGCGCATCGACGGGGAAGTAGACCTCGTCGAAGACGAAGCCACAACGCTTCACGTCGACGTTCCTGGGACCCTCCGGGACCTGGGTGCAGCCGGCGGTGTTGAAGGGGTAGCCGAGCCCCCAGGCCCCGATCCCCAAGACCTCGTGGGTCGGGCTCCGGTGCACTCCCGCCGGAGCCGGCACGGTGCCGACGACGCCGACGTGGCCCTGGAGGGCATCCAGGTAGATGGGGCTGGCGAGCCGAACCACCAGAGCGGCGGCAACCAGGACCCCGACGATGACGCAGTCGAGTCCGTCGATCCCGGTCAGGGTCCGGTTCCGCCGGAGGAGCAGGGAAAGCCCCCAGACCGCAGCCACCATCACCGCCGCGACCAGGGGGTGGACCGGCCAGTGGAAGAGGACACACAGGGCCGCGAAGATGGCCGCCGCGACCGCCGCCCAGACCCCCTCGAGCTGCCACCGGGACAGCCCCACGGAGCTCACCGCCGGTGGGCCGCGGGCGCCGGAGGCCGCCGCCGGATCTGCGGCTGCAGACTGCTGTCCAATCCCTGGGCATCTGCGACCAGGAGGATCAGGTCGTGGTCCAGCACCGTACCCCGCCCCGCCAGCTTCCCTAGCTTCGCCACCTCGGCGACGTCCATGTCAAGCCTCAGGACCAGGGCGGGGCTCTGCTCGAACGGGCGCAGGGAGCGGAGCATCAGCCCCTTACGGCTGGGCGCCGAGAAGACGACCCGCAACGTCTGGGTCCGGACCTGGCGAATGGCCGAGACCGGGACCTGCTCCTCGCGGAGCAGCCCGTGAATGAGCAGGGTCCCCGCCTGGAGTTGGACGTAGAAGCGTCGGATCCCGAAGTGCAGGCCGACGGCGAGCAGCACCAGCACCACCCCCAGCAACAGGAAGACCAGATCGAACTGGCGGCTGTCGAAGTAGGTCACCGCGGTGCCGAGCAGGCACACGGCGCCGCCGTAGGTCGCCGCGGTCCGGTACCGCTTGGCGACGGAGGAGGAGACGAGCAACCGGTGGCGAGCCGCTGCTGCGGGGGCCTGAGAGCGGGCGGGCTCGCCGCTCAAGGGGGCGACAGCTCAGGCAGTGGCGATGTCGCAGCGCAGCCGCAGCCAGCCCGGGGCGGCAGGAGGTTGACCACGTCGAAGAGGATCCGCCGCAGCCGGTCGAGGTTGTCGGCGAAGACGCGAAGCACCTGCTCATGGGTCACCGGGGCGATCCCGCTGGAGCCCTCCAGTCCAGCGTCGTAGTCGGTGGCCATGGCGATCGCGCTGTAGCAGAGGCCCAGTTCCCGGGCCAGGACGGCCTCCGGGTAGCCGGTCATGCCGATGATCCCCCAACCCTGGCGCGAGTACCAGCGCGACTCCGCCCTGGTGCTGAAGCGGGGCCCCTGGATCACCACCATGGTTTCACCGTCGTGCACGGTGGCCCCATCGCCAGCGGCGGCGGCCGCCGCCGCCGCGCTCAGCTCCGGACAATAGGGGTCGGCGGCGCTCAAGTGCTGTACCCGGGGACCGTCCCAGTAGGTGTCGGCACGCCCCCAAGTCCGGTCCACCAACTGGTCCGGGACCACCACGTCCCCGGGGGCGATCTCGGGGCGCAGCGAGCCCACCGCGCAGGGAGCGAGGATCCGGGCCACCCCGGCCCGGTGCATGGCGTAGAGGTTGGCCCGGAAATTGATGCGGTGGGGCGGGATGGTGTGCTCACGCCCGTGGCGGGGCATGAAGGCAACCCGGCGGCCGTGGATCTCCCCCAGCCAGAGGCTGTCGCTGGGGGGACCGAAGGGAGTCTCGACCTGCATCTCCCGAGCGTCCCCCAGCAGTTGGTAGAGCCCGGAGCCGCCGAAGATCCCGATCGGCTGGGCCTCGGGCATCAGCCAGAGACCTCCACCATGCGCTCGATCGCCAGCCGCGCCCGGGCGGCGACCGCCGGCGGCACCGTGATCCGGTGCTTGAGCTCGAGGAGCGAATCCCGCACCTTCTCCAGGGTGATCGTCTTCATGTAGGGGCAGATCGCCTCCGGGCTGGCGGCGATGAAGTTCTTCTGGGGCGCCAGCAGGCGCATCCGGTGCATGACCCCAATCTCGGTGGCGACGATGAAGGTATCCGCTTTGGAGCCCTCGGCGTAACGGACCATCCCCTCAGTGCTGGTTACCACGGTGGCCCCGCTGAACTCTCCCCGTCCGGCTTCGTAGAGGGCGGCGGTGGTGCAGCCGCACTCGGGATGGACCAGCACCTCGGCGCCCGGGTGAGCCAGCCGCTGGCTCTCCAACTGGGCGCCCGTGATGGCGGCGTGGACGTGGCACTCGCCGAGCCAGACGTGCATCTTGCGCCCGGTCATCCGCTCCACATGGGAGCCCAGGAAGAGGTCGGGGCAGAAGAGGATCTCCCGATCCTCGGGGATCTGGGCCACTATCTTGACCGCGTTGCTCGAGGTGCAGCAGTAGTCGGACTCAGCCTTGACCTCGGCGCTGGTGTTGACATAGCTGACCACCACGGCGCCCGGGTGCTCCGCCTTCCAGCTGCGCAGCTCGTCGGCGGTGATGCTGGCCGCCAGCGAACAGCCGGCCGCGAGGTCGGGGAGCAGCACCGTGCGGTCAGGCGCGAGCACGGCCGCGGTCTCGGCCATGAAATGGACTCCGCAGAAGACGATCACTTCGGCGTCGGTCTCGGCCGCCCGCCTGGAGAGCCCCAGCGAGTCCCCCACGAAGTCAGCCAGGTCCTGAACCTCGTCACGCTGGTAGTTGTGGGCCAGGATCAGGGCCTTGCGCTCGTGCTTGAGTTCCGCGATCTCATCGAGAAGCAGGCTCTGAGCTCGAACTGCCATGGTCCAATTATGGGCGACGCCCGATCTCTCGCCCGCCAGGGGCAGGGCAGGGGGGGCGCTGGGGAGCCGGGCCTCGCGCCGGCAGGCTGGGGCAGGGCCGAGGTCGGGAAGCCTCCCCCCAAGCTCGTGACCGCTTCCCAAGGGCAGCTTGATCGGCTCCAGCGCCCGTGGTGGGCCGATCAGTCTCACCGCGGGACTCAGCACTCCTGCCTGGCCCAGCACTCGGACGAGCGGCTGCCGGCTGGGGCGCACCACCCCGGCCCCAACCGGGGCGCCTGGAGCCGGGCCGCCCCGGTCACCAGCTGACCACCCGGGCAGCCCCGGCACAGCTGGCGATGATCCCCTGGTAGTCGATAAGCGGCCAGCGCTCCTCAACCTGGCGGCGGCGCGCGTCCTCGGCACAGGCCATCACCACCAACCGGGTGGAATCCACCTCGCCGAGCGCCTCCGAGATGGTGGCCTCGGTCTCCAGCACAGCATCGTGAAGCAGCACCACCTGGATCCTTTCGCCGGCCGTGGCCCGGCGCCTGCAGTGGTCCCAGGCGCGCCGGTCGCCGAGCTGGCTCACCAGCTGCAGCTCCACCCCGTTCTCAGAGTACAAGGCAGCTCCCGGCGGCGCCGCAGAACGCGGCCACCTGGTCTCGGCCAACTAGCGCCGCACCCGCCCGGAGTGGGCGACCCGCCAGCCCCAGCTCCTCCAGCGACTCCTGCTCCACCAGCACCGCGGCACCCTCTTCGGTCACCAGGGCCTCCAGCTCCCGGTCCAGACCACCGCTCCAAAGACTCAGGTCCGGGACTGCCTCCAGACCCAGAGCGCTGGCCGAGTCGACCAGGATCAACCGTGTTGAAATACCACCGAGGGGCAGTGCCAGCGCCACCCGCACCGCCAGCGCAGCTCGCTCGCCGGAGAGCCGACTTCGCGCCAGAACAACAATGTCGTCGGCCAAGCCACCCCCTCAGCGAAAGACCAGGATCCGGTCTGCGTCGCGGCATCGGATGGCCAGGTCACGGAGGCTTCCCCTCCGCACCCCAGGGACCTCCACCAGATCGGTCTGGCGCCACCGGAGATCCGCATCGCAGAGGGTTACCGGCACGGCGCCGGCAAGGGTGGCGGCGTGGGCGACCCCATCCCCGGCGAGGAAGACTTCAGCATGGTGACCCGCCTGGCCGGCCGCCCTCACCAGGGCCGCCACCGTGTGCACCGACTCACTGCGCGGGCCGGCGGTGAGCAGAAAGAGAAAATTCAACTGAGCCTCGCTGGTGATCCGCGGCTGCGAACACGCAGCGTAGCCGACCGTCGGGGAGCACGGCGGCTTCCACTGCCAGCTGGCGCGCTGGACCGGCCGCCCCGGTGGCGCAGAGGGGGCCACGAGAGCCCTCCCGAGGCCCGGGTGAGGTGTCCCCGCGGATCTCCGGTGATCGGCCGAGGTTCACCTGCCAGGTGTTCACGGCCACCGACGTCGCCTCCCATCCAGCCCCGGGGGATTGCCCGGAGCGGAGAAACAGGTTCTTGACCACATCAGTGCTCGAGGCATATAGTGCGCTGGTTACCCTAAGACTCCAGATGCGCCCCACGGAGAGATCACCGGGTGAGTTGCAGCTGGAGAAGGCCGGAAGGAATCAGAAGGCAGAGACGTTGAGCGTGCCGACCACAGCCGCCGACGAATTGGTCCACTCTCGGTCCGAGGAGCCGGTCGAACTACCCGCCCTGGCAGGCCGGCTCCGGCTGTCGATGATCCGTTTCGGCCGCCAGCTCCGCCGCCATGATCCCCCAGAGCTCAGCATCGCCCAGGTGTCCGGGCTGGCCAGCGTGGTCCACGCCGGTCCCCTCGGCGTGGGACAGCTCGCCGAGCTCGAAGGCCTGCCCTCCCCGGCGGCAACACGCCTCGCCGACAAGCTTGAAGCGGCTGGTCTGGTGGTCCGGCAGGCAAACCCCGCAGACCGGCGCGGGGTCCAGGTGGTGGCTACCCAGGCCGGTACCGACCTCCTGGCGCGACGCGCGCGAGCGGGTGACGCCTGGCTCGCCGAGCGCCTCGCCGCGCTGAGCGAATCTGACCGACGAGCGCTTGAACGAGCCGTGGCAGTGCTGGAGTCGCTGGCAGCCGAGCGCCCCGGCCCCGCGCCGGTGGCAGTAGCAGACCCTGGAAGAACCAAGGAGTTGGAAGCATGAGTGTCGCAGCGCCAGCCCGCGCGCCGATCGTGGGCCCCCGCTACAAGTGGGTGGTCCTCTCCAATACGACCGTCGGCGTGCTGCTGTCCTCGCTGAACGCCACCAGCCTCATCATCGCCCTGCCGGTGATCTTCCGGGGCATCCACCTGAACCCGCTGGTGCCCGCCAACTCCTCCTACCTGCTCTGGGTGATGATGGGTTACATGCTGATGTCGGCCGCCATCGTGGTGACCGTCGGCCGCATCGGCGACATCTACGGGCGGGTGCGGATGTACAACCTGGGCTTCGCCTGGTTCACCGTGGGGGCGATCCTGCTCTCACTGGTGTGGAGCACCGGCTCGTCCGGAGCCTTGGAGCTGGTCTTCCTGCGAATGTTCCAGGCAATTGGGGGCGCGCTCCTGATGGCCAACTCGGCCGCCATCATCACCGACGCGTTCCCCTCCAAGCAGTTGGGGTTCGCTTTGGGGATCAACATGGTGGCGGCCATCGTGGGTTCGTTCCTGGGGATCGTGGTCGGAGGGCTGCTCTCCCAGCTGGGCTGGCGCTGGGTGTTCCTCGCCAATGTGCCGATCGGAGCCTTCGGGACCATCTGGGCCTACCTCAAGCTGAAGGAGATCGGCGTCCGCATCCCGGCGCGGATCGACTGGGCCGGCAACCTCGCCTTCGCCGCCGGTCTGGGCATGCTCCTGGTCGGCGTGACCTATGGCATCGAGCCGTACGGACACTCCCTCACGGGCTGGGGGAACCCCTTCGTCCTGTGGATGCTCTGCGGCGGAGCGGCGCTGCTGCTCGCCTTCCTCTTCATCGAGGCGAGGGTGACCGATCCGATGTTTCGCCTCTCGCTGTTCCGCATCCGGGCGTTCGCAGCCGGCAACCTGGCCCAGTTCTTGGGGTCGATTGGCCGGGGCGGTCTGATGTTCATGCTGATGATCTGGTTCCAGGGCATCTGGCTTCCCCAGCACGGCTACAGCTTTTCCGTCACCCCGCTCTGGGCAGGTATATACCTGACCCCCTTCACCCTGGGATTCGTGGTGGCTGGCCCGGTGTGCGGAAGGCTGTCGGACCGCTACGGAGCCCGTTGGTTCGCCACCGGCGGGATGCTGCTGTCGGCCGCCACGTATGGGCTGATGCTGACGTTTCCGGCCAACTTCTCCTACTGGCCCTTCGCCGTGGTCATGTTCGTCTCGGGGGTAGCGGGCGGGCTGTTCGCCGCACCGAACACCGCGTCGATCATGAACTCGGTCCCGGCCCGCGACCGAGGAGCGGCCTCGGGCATGCGGGTGACCTTCAACAGCACCGGCATGCCGCTCTCCATGGGACTCTTCTTCACGCTCCTGGTGGCGGGGCTCAACGCCAAGGTGCCCGCGGCGATGCTCAAAGGGCTGGTCGCCAACGGGGTCCAGGCCCACACTGCGGCCGCTCTCGCCCATGTGCCGCCCCTCGGCTACGTCTTCGCCGCCTTCCTCGGCTACAACCCACTCAAGACGCTGCTCGGGCCCTCGGTGCTCTCCCACCTGTCGGCGGCCCAGGCCGCTCACCTCACCAGCCGGGCCTTCTTCCCCCAGCTGATCGGCCCCGCCTTCGTGAGCAGCCTCGGGATCATCCTGACCGTTGCGGTGGTGATGAGCCTGGTGGCGGCGATCGCCTCGGCCTTCCGGGGTGCCAAGTTCGTCCACGTGGACGAGGAGTCGGCCGCCCAGCGGCACGTGGCGAGGGGTGGACGGCATCACGCACCGGTGGCGAGCGCCCCGGCACCGGCGGTGGGCAGCGCTCCGGCGGCGGCGAGCGGCACGGGACTGGCGGCCGGCGTTCCAGGCGCAGCTCGGAGTGGCGCGGTGCCGGCCGAGCCCCAACCAATACCGGGCAAGTAGGGGCGCTGATACCAGGCTCAGTCATCCGCTGACGGCGCCCCTCAGCCTCCCAGCCAGATCCCTGCACGGGTGGACCCTTCTCGGAGGCCCGATCGCGACCCCTGCGACCGCCACCGCGCAGAGGTTTCCACACCATGTGTTACCCAGGGTCCCAATCCCCGTGACCGGACCCCGTTCGCTGGTCCACCTGATCTGGCCCCCGTCTGCTGGACCCGCTGAATGAGAGTCAGGCAACACTG
>Ga0224558_1003966_pt1 | contig 11868 bp, 16 predicted proteins | sample 714S32024metaG_FD_180682 | JGI IMG/M metagenome (GOLD analysis project Ga0224558, IMG submission 180682) | Peat soil microbial communities from Stordalen Mire, Sweden - 717 S3 20-24 | ecosystem: Environmental > Terrestrial > Soil > Wetlands > Peat | place: Sweden: Norrbotten County, Stordalen... | reverse complement strand
TCGTGGCGCGCGTTATGCCGGGTCGCTCAGCGCCGGGCGCCCACGCCGGGCCGCCTCCGGCGCCCCACCCGGCATAATCCAGTGCCCTACATAATGTGGATTATGCCGTCACCTGGATAATCCACACAACTGCACTTGGCCGAGTGCCCTCGCCGTCCGGGCGGAAATGGGCCGTCTCTGACTCCCAAAGGTCCTGGTAGTCGGCCCGAATCGTCGAAGGTGACGTTGAGGGTGACGTCGTTCCGGACCATACGACCGTGGAACGGTCACCGAACGCCCTCATTCGGATTCCGCGATGCTGTCGATAGCGCGACTCGGTGTCACCAGTGGCGCCGAGTACTACCTCGACAAGGTGGCCAACAACGTCGACGACTACTACCTGGGCCGGGGCGAGGCGCCTGGCCACTGGATCGGGACGATGGCGGAGCAACTCGGACTCGTCGGACAGGTCGACGCCGCCTCGCTCCCGAACCTGCTGGCCGGCAGGTCCGCCACGGGAGAGCCCCTCGGAGCACGGCTGTCGGCCGACCGCCGCCCCGGCTACGACCTCACCTTCTCCGCCCCCAAGGGCGTCTCGCTCCTGTGGGCATTCGGATCGGATCACACTCGGGACAGGATCTCGGAGGCCCACGACCGGGCCGTCGGTGCCGTGCTCGACCACCTGTCGGCAGAGGCCTGCTTCGTCCGGCGAGGTGCCGGGGGACAGCAGTTGCTGGAAGCCAACGGCTTCATCGGTGCCGCCTTCCGCCATCGCACCAGCCGGGCCGGCGACCCCCAGCTCCACACTCACGTCGTCGTCCCCAACCTGGTCCAGGGGGCAGACGGTCGGTGGTCGGCACCGGACGGCCGCCACCTCTACACATGGCAGAAGACCGCCGGCACCCTCTACCAGTCCGCCCTGCGGGCCGAGTTGGCCCCCCTTGGGCCTGCGCTGGCAGGTGCGGCGCAACGGTCTGGGCGAGCTGGCCGACATCCCGAAGAACATTCTGCGGGCGTTCTCCAAGCGCCGGGCCGACATCGAAGCGGCCATGGACGAGCGAGGCGTCACCTCTGCTGCGGCGGGCGAGATGGCAGCCCTCGCCACCCGGGCCCGCAAGCCCGATGAGACGGCGCCATTCGACCTGCTGCGTGAGGGCTGGAAGGCGCAGCTGGCCGAGATCCCCTATCCCGACGGTGAGGGTGGCCACCACCCCGCCACTCCCGGTGACCTGGTCCTCGACGCCACTGTCCGCGGTTCGCCCACCCTGCCCGAACCCGACCAGGTCGAGGCCGTCTTCTCGGTGCTGGCCGGCGAGGCCAGGGTGTCGCTCGACGACTGGGAGATCGACGACCAGCTGGCCCCCGACACCCGGGCCATGCCCGTCACTCTGTTCGGATCGACCTTTACCCGCCGGGACGCCATCTGTGCCGTGGCCAGGGCGTTCGACGTCACCCCTGACCGAGTCATGGTGCTCACCGCCGAGTTCCTCGAGCGCGAGAGCGTCCACCGGGTGCTCGCCGATCCCGAGGCTGGTTCTCGTGGCGATGCGGACCAGGTGCGGACGGATCAGGTGCGGACCAAGGGTGGCCGGCTCATCCCGACCACCAGCGGCGACCGGCGCTACACCACCACCGAGCTCCTGGCCGCCGAGGAGCGGATCGTCACGTCTGCGGTGCAACGGATCGGGGAGCGGACGGCCCAGGTTCCCCCCTCCCTCGTTGACCAGGTATTACAACGTCACCCTCACCTCGACGGGGAGCAGGCCGACGGGGTCCGGGCGCTCCTCACCTCGGGCAACGGCTACGACCTGATCATCGGACAGGCCGGGACGGGCAAGTCGACCATGCTGGGTGCTGCGCGGATCGGGTAGGAGGAGTCAGGCTTCCGGGTCATCGGCACGGCGGTGGCGGCCAGGACAGCCGCAGGTCTGGAGACCGGCACCGGCATCCCCAGTTTGTCACTCACCCAGATCCTCGCCGACCTCAGAGACTCCGGTGGGCTCACCTCCCGGCACGTCATCGTGGTCGACGAGGCCTCCATGGTCGGGAGCCGCTCCCTCGACAAGCTCCGCCATCGTGTGGACGTCGCCGGGGCCAAGCTGGTCCTGGTGGGGGACAACCGTCAGCTCTCCTCCATCGATGCCGGCGGAGCACTGCGGACGCTGTCGAAAGAGCTGGGCGGCCATGTCGTGACCCTGACCACCAACCGCCGACAGGCCGACCCCGGCCAGAAGTGGGAACGGGACGCCCTGGTCGCCCTCCGGGAGGGCGACGTGGCTCCGGCCGTCCACGCCTACGCCGACCACGGCCGGGTCACCCTCGCCGGCACCATCGACGAGGCCCGCCAACGGCTGATCGACGATTGGTGGGCCGTCCACGACCAGCACACCACGGTCATCCTGGCCGTCCGACGGGCGGACGTGAGGGCATTGAACGAGCTGGCCCGGGCCCGGCGCCAAGAAGCCGGTGAGCTCGGAGAAGAGGCCAGGGTGGGGGAGAAGACCTTCAGCGTCGGCGACCGGGTCATCTTCGAGCGGAACCAGCGGGTGAGGGAGGTGGACCGACTCGACAACGGCGGTGGAACCGGCCTGGTCCGGATCCGCAACGGCACCTTCGCCACGGTGGTCGGGGTCACTGATGTCGCTGACAGGGATCCGACCCACAACGCCAGGACCAGGGAGGGTGACGTCACCCTCGGCCAAGGTGACGTTGCCGCATTGGACCTCACTGGCGCTGACGAGTCGGAGGCCATTCACGAGCAGGACGCCCATCGGGAGGAAGCCCTCACCCTCGTCGTCGAACTTGACAATGGGTCCCGTGCCGTTCTTCCCCGTGACTACGCCGAGCACTCGACCAGCCTCGGCTACGCGCTCACCGTGTTCCGGTCCCAGGGGATCACCGTCGACCACGCCTTCGGGCTCGGCGGGGACGCCCTGTTCCAAGAAGCCGGCTACACCCAGCTCTCCCGGGGTCGGTTGTCCAACAACCTCTACGTGGCTGCTCCTGACTGCCCACGATGGGAAGTTGGCCACCTATCGGAGGACACCACCCAGCGAGACCATCTCGACGGGTTAGTCGAGGCGCTGTCCTCGTCTCGGGAGCAGGTCATGGCCCGGGACCACCTACCGAGTTGGCCTGCCATTTCCCCCGATGACCTCGACAACGTCTATCGCCAGCACACCGACCTCGGGCGGTGGCTGGCCAAGCACGCGCCGGCCGATGTGACCGACCAGCTGGCCGAGTCCTGGAACCGGGACTACGAGGCCCGGACTACCGGCCGGGAGGTCCAGCACGGTCGTGAGGACCTGGCCTCACTGGCGCAGGCTCAGCGGCAGCGCAATGACTGGGTGGCCCGTCATCAGCACGAGGTCACCGCCTGGTCCCAGCTGGATGCGTCCATCCGCCGTTACGAGTATCGCCTCGGACAGGCGGCCGCATTCGCCCGTCCCGAGCAGGTCACCCATCTCCTCGGGCCGCTCCCCGAGCGCATCACCGAAGTCGAACGGTGGCAGGTAGCCGCCGGTGCCGTCGAGGCCTACCGCAGCCGCTGGTGTATCGCCGGAGAGGCCACCATCAAATCCCAGCCGACCAACCCCGAGCAACGGGCTCATTGGGACACGATGGCGGCGACTCTGGCATCGGCCGGCTTCATCAGCCCTGGTGGCACATCCGGGCAGGAGGCCGACGCGCCTTGGTTGGCATCGCTGTGGGATCGGGTGCGGGATCTTGATCGCGTCAGGGACGAAGCGAATCTCGAGCGCGTGGCGGCCGGTGCGCCGCAGCCCTTCTCATGGTCCAGCGGTCGTGACTCTGGCTACGATCGCGGTCGCGACGATGGTTTCGGGCTGTGACACAGGCGCACGCCTAGGTGCAGCACCGCGCTCCACTTCGCCGCCTGAGGGCCGTGGTTCTGCGCCGACAATCCGTATGCATGGTCACAATGGCGGTTAGGCCCGGCAACGAGTACCGAGGTCCTCCCAGGCGATGTCATCTTGCATGGGGCCGGCACGGCGAGAGCCACGGCTGCTGCCCAGGATCTCGCGATCGCCATCCGGTGGGCGACACCTCGTCCTCCTTTGCTCAGCCCCGGTATCGTGGAGGTATGGCCCCGGCGCGTCCGATCATGACTGGCGACGAGTGGGCGGCTGCCGATGTGGGTCGCCCGCCCACTCCCGATGACGTGACCATCACCCTGGACGGCCGGCGGATCGACTCGAAGGAGAAGGCGATCGCATGGCTGGCCGAGATCGAGGCCGACCGTGCAGCTGGCAAAACGGCTGCCGACAACCTTGCCTGACACTCCCTTCCCGGACGTTGCTCGCCTCACCGAGACCCTCGACCGCCACGGTGTCGACTACCTGGTGATTGGTGGCATAGCCACCCGGGCCTACGGGTCCGAACGGCCCACCGGCGACTTCGACTGCCTGGTGCGCCGAAGCGCGGAGAATTTCGACCGGCTGGCTGCCGCCATGCGAGAGCTGAACGCCCACCTGCGAGTCGGGGGCCTCAGCGATGACGAGGCGGCCGCCCTGCCGGTCCAACTAGACGGCCTCACTCTCAGCCGGTCACAGATCTCAACATGGACGACCGACGCCGGGTACCTCGACGTGTTGGTCGACATGGTCAACCGCCAGGGCCACCGGCAGCGGTACGAGGACCTCGAAGGTGCCGCCGAAGAGCTCACCGTTGCAGGTGTCCAGGTCCGCGTGGCCGGACTGGAGGACATCATCGCCTCGAAAGAGCACGCCGGGCGCCCCAAGGACCACGAAGCGCTCCCCGAGCTCTACCGGCTTCGTGACGCTTCGACGGGGGACACGTCCTCGGGCGGGTAGCCGAACCAGGTGCGCATCGGCACGCGTGACGCCGTGCACACTCGGAGACAATGAGCACGCCTGACGTGCCGTTCTGCACTGCTGCCGTGATGGCGATCGTCGTCGTTCAGGCGCGTCGCTCGACGCCTGAGCGGGTGCGGCCGGCGGCACCCACAACACCGGCTACCGAGCGCGGTTCCGCATGCTGTTCGGCGGGCGCTGGCGGCCTCCCGCGTTTGCTCCTGTTGCTGCGCCCCTACCTACCAGGCACTTAGGGGCGTATTGGAATGCGGTTGGATAGTCCCAGCCATTGAACCGTTAGCTCGGACCTTTCTGCCCCAAGAGATGAAAGACGCGACTGAGTTGACGGTAGGGGTCTCGTCGGCTGGCTTCGAGCTCGACGGCTGCCGTCGCCATAACCTGTTCTGCGTCGGTCGGATCAAGCTCCGCTCCACTGAACTCGAGCCAGTCGACGAACAGCCACACCCCGTACCAGCGCACCGGCTCCACGCCATAACGCTCGATGAGCTCGCTGACCTCCTCCACCGTGTCGGCTCGGCCGCGTACGCCGAGCACCCCGATCCCGGTTCTCTGGTCAAACGCTGCCAGAGCGTCTTGCCACCTTCGTTCCATAGCTGGTTGGACCGCCGTCGCGTGTGCGTTGCCCGTCATGATCGAGACGATGCCACCAACTACCGCGCAGCGGCACAGCTGTTCAACTACCGGCTCAGGCTCTTCTAGGTAACCGAGGACGCCATGGCACAAGACACCGTCGAAACGCTGGCCGCCCAGTACCTCTTCCGCTTCCTCACCGTTGGCCTGCACGAGCCTCACCCGTCGCTGCGCCTCGCTAGGCAGCAGCTCCAGTCGCTCTCGAGCCTTATCCAACATCGCCGATGACGGATCGAGCACCGTCACCTCGTAACCGGCTTGGGCGAGCGGGAACGACTGGTGACCCGCTCCGCCGCCGAGGTCGAGCACCGTAGCGGGCGGCGACGGCAGATGCTCCAGGAGGTGCTGGTGCATGACGTAGGTGCGCACGTATCCCTTCACTGTGGCGTACGCCTCATCGACGAAGAGGTTCGCCAAGCTTGAACTGGCCCAGGTGTCATCGCTCATGTCCTCAAGGTACTCGGGCCTCCTCGAGCAGATCACCGCGCGCTCAACCCGATGAATGAGCCACTTCCAGGGACTGTCACCTATCGCCGGGGTGGGGCGACTATTGATCTCTCCTTCAGCTCAGCTTGCGGCCGAGGAAAGCCGCGACTTGGTCCGCCGCTGGGCACTCGTCGCCGCAGGGCTGCTCCTCACCGAATGGACGACCATCACCGCGGAGCCCAGGGCGGCTCATCATCTGCTTCGAGAACGCGAGTACGTATTCCGCCAGTTCCGGGTCGAGGTCGGTCGGCTGTCCGGTCGCGATGGCGAGGTCCCAGGCGTGGGCGAGAAGGTCACTTGTCCGCAACTCGATGAATAAGGTCACTTGTCCGCAACTCGATGAATGCGGTGCCGGGAAGTTCTCCGATGGGCAACTGGTAGGTGCGGGTAACGGCCTGGGGCTCAGCGAAGGTCTCCTGCGCCGCCTTGGCAGAGGCGCGGTGGGCGGCGCCGAAGTCTTCGGGGAGAGGCGCCACTTGGCCACCGGCTCGCTCTACGACTCGCTGGTTGCCCGCTATGACATGGTCGATGAGAGCCTTCACATCCCATTCAGGACACGGCGTGGGTGACGACAGCTGATCGGATGTCACGTTGACAAGCACATGGGCGAAGGTGTCCTGCGCCCGCTGGTGGGCGACCAGTGGGTCCATGCCCATGGACCATACAGTGCATACCGTCGCCACGGTCGGTCCTCGAGGCAACCGAGGCACTGGAGGCGACTCCCGCAGATCTGGCCAACGCGTACCAGAGTCGCCCAATAAGGCGCTGGTCTCGGACGGCCAACGCGACCCATGCCGGGGTGGTGGGACACGTTGGCAGTTCCGCACCACATCTCCACTCGAACTTCCCGCGGTAGCCTTCCCAGTGCCCGGGCACGATGCGGCCTTTTTGACCTCGGCAGGTCGATGAGTCACGTGGCGAAGCGGTCTGTGGAGGACGGAGCAGGGCTGTTCAGCTCACGGATTTACCGAAGGCTAGCTACACCGCGGGCGTCGCTAGCGGCGACCGGAACGAGGCTGGGACCGGACCTTGGTCCCGGTCAGCACCTTCAGCACCGCGCCAATGACCTCTGCCCGGTCGGGGGCTTCGGGAAGGGGCAAATTCGGCTGGATCTCATACCGATTGCGACGTCCTTCCCGTTCCTTCACGATGTAGCCATCGTCAGCCAGGTCGCTAACAATGCCAAACGCGCTCCGTTCGGCGACACCGACTTCAACGGCGATGTCGCGAAGCCTCACTTCTGGATCACGAGCAATGCACAGGAGCAACCGACCGTGGTTGCTGAGGAGGGTCCACTGGGCCATGGAAGAATATTAGCCATCTTACTCTGAAGATATATTGCTAGTTATTGATGACAGGTGTAAGGTGATATTGCGTCCAAACGTCCGTGGAAAACGGTTATCTATTTTGGGCGTGCAAGGAAGTTCACCGATGCTTTCCGACTCGTTTTCGTCTGTCCCTCTGCACCCTGGCTCGCGCCTTCGGGGATCGTTTCTCCGGCCGGCGACTCGTCCACGCTCCGCCCGCCGGTTGTGGTCCAAGGTGGCGCTGGTGAGCGCCCCCCTGTTGGCCGTGGTGCTGGTCGGTCCAGCGTTCACCGAGGCGGCTTCGGCCGCCCAGAGTTTGCAGTTGGGCACCGCAGCTCCCTTCGCCGTGTTGGGGGGAACCGAAGTCACCGACGTACCCACCTCTTCTATCACTGGCGATGTCGGCCTCAGCCCGGCGGCTGGGTCTAACTATGCCGGTCTGACCCAGGCTGAGGTGACCGGCACGATCTACTCCGTCGATGGCACCGGCCCCGCAGGAACCGTCAACAATCCGGCGCTGCTGACCACGGCGAAGAACGACCTTACGACCGCGTACGTTGCCGCGGCCGGACAAACGCCGACCTCGACGTTCACGGCCGGCGACAACCAACTCGGCGGCCAGACCCTGGTCCCGGGGGTCTATGCCTTTGGTCATGCCGCGACGGCCAACATCACAGCGGCCAGCCCTTTGGTCCTTAACGGTGAGGGTGACGCTAACGCCGTATTTGTCTTTCAGGCTTCGTCCGATCTGGTCACCGCCTCGAACAGTGTCGTCCAACTGGAGAACGGCGCGCAGGCCTGCAACGTGTTCTGGCAGGTGAGCAGCTCGGCCACGCTGGCCTCAGCCAGCACTTTCGTGGGCACCATCATGGCGTTGACGTCAGCGACGCTGGACACAGGAGCGACGGTGCAGGGACGGGTCCTGGCCCGGAACGGTGCCGTCACCCTCGATGCCAATACCATCACCACACCGCCGACCTGCGCAGTTTCCTCCACCACTTCCTCCACCACGAGCACTACTGCTGGGCCAACGGCAACCACGACACCTACAGGTACCGGTGGAACGGGTGGGTCGACCGGAGCCATTGTCACTGCGACCGGCACGAGCGGCGGTGAGTCAGCCAGTGGGACGGGTTCTGCGGCGGGAGTCGTCCCGGTCGGCGCACCTCATACCGGCTTCGGGGGTGCCGCCCACTCTCGGGACGGTGAGCTGATCTTGCTTGGCGCCTTGGCCCTCATCGGTTCGGCGGGCGTACTCGCTGTGACCGCCCGGCGCCGGTACCTCCTTCGGGGAAGCGAGACGCTACCTCGGTCCTCATGACGTGGACCAAGACCCGTCGGGTCTGGCGCCGGTCGCGGCCATGGTCGGTGGCTGGAGTTCTCCTTCTCACCGGAGTAGCCCTCATCGGGATGGGCCTACGGGGTAGCGATCATCCACTTCAGGCACCCACTCCCTCCCACAGGGCCCTGGCTGCAGCGGTCCCCACACCCCCGGTGCCGACAGCTCTGGACACCGCTCGCTCCATCCCTGTGACGCTGAGAGTCCCGGCCATCGGTCTGGCCGTCTTTCTGGGCAGCAGCCTGGGGCTCAATCTCGACGGCTCGGTGCAGGTACCGGCCGGCACGCAACAGCCGGGATGGCTCCAACTGGGTCCGACCCCTGGCCAGATCGGCTCAGCGGTCATCCTCGGGCACGTCGACAGCACGGCTGGGCCGGGAGTGTTCTTCGACCTGCGCACACTGGCCGCGGGTGACGTCGTGGATGTAGGGCTGTCTGACGGAGTCACCGCCCAGTTCACGGTCGACTCGGTGGCGCAGTACTCGAAGCTGGCGTTCCCCGCCCAACGCGTCTACGGATCACACGGCTCCAGCGCCCTGCAACTGGTCACCTGCGGCGGTGTGTTCGATCACCAGACGGGCAGTTACCTGTCCAATATCGTGGTGTACACGTCCCTGACCGCGGTAGTCCCCGCCCCAGCTTCGACCACACCACCGCCGCAGCCTGCTTTCTGAAGCCTGTTGCCGGGACCGCCATGAATGGCCCGGTCGGAACGGGGAGTACGTCCCTCGTCGCTCTGACCGATCAGGCCCGCTCGGACTCGTAGGAGCGATCTTCGGACGGTCCGACCCGTGGGGTACGGCGCCGGTCCTTCGAGGCCCATTTTGCCTTTGAAGCCTTTGATCGGCGCTCCTTGGCCGCAGCACTGAACCGATGCTCGGCGCCCTGGGGCGTGATGCCACCGACGGCCTCACCTATCTCGCGCCAACTGGCACCATGCAGTCGAGCAGCATCTGCCGACCGTTGCGTGAGGCGTTCAGCGGAACGGCGTAGGGAGTCGGCAAACGTGAGCTCGGCGAGGGCGGCATCCGGCCCGTCCGGTATTCCCTCCATGACCTCCTGGCGTCCCATCTGGATGAAGTGGTCGGCCAGCGTCTCGACGTCGGATGTCATGCTTCCAAGCTACCCACTCGCCGCCGATTGATCAACTATGTGTTGACAACCATGTGTTGAAGAACCTAGGCTTCAACACATGGTTGATACTGGAGCAGGGCAGCGAAGCGCGTCGGGGCGGAGTGGGGATGAGGGCCGACAGGTATCGTCGTCCGGCTCCGCGCACAATCGGTCGCGCTGGTCCGTCCCCGTCCGCCGTGGTTTCTTGGTGGGCCTGGTTGTTACGGTCGCTGCGGGCGTACTGCTCTCCACGCTAGGACCGGTGGCGAACGGAGCGTCTTCCAACCCATCAGCCATTTCGGCGTCACCGGTTTCAGCTACCCACTCAATCAAGATTGCCACTGCGCCGCACGCCAGTACCGCTTCAATGTCCCCAGTCACCACGGCTCCGACTCCAGCCGCCATCGTCCAAACTGCTGCACCCGCAGAGGCCGCAGTGGCGACGCCGTCCACCTCTGCCCTAGTCGCCCAGGTCGAGGCCGCCGGCATCGTGCCCGGTCCGACCTGGACCTGGAGCATGGGTGACACCGAGTCCCAGTGTGGTGTCATCGCCGGCGCCGGCTTGGCCACGGGTTGCACTTTCTGGGCGGCAGGCGTGGAGCGGACGGTATTCGCCGGCACACCCTCACTGGCCCTGGTAGCCCACGAGGTTGCCAATGCCGAGACCGAGCACTTCGCCGTGGCGACGCTGCTGAACGAAGTGAGCGCCGCTGCGGCCGGTACGTCGTGGTCACCGACGGACGCCGTGGCGTCGTGCCTCGTCTTGCATTTCCTGGGATTCCAGGACAATGCCGCCGGAGCGTGGCAGTGCCCGGCAGGGTTGGCGGCCTCGGTGGCCGCTCATATCCACGACACGATGGTTACAACGCAGACCACCGCCACCTGCGGAGTGACGTCGCACACCAGCTCGACACTGACCTTCTCGGCCAGCTCGGGTACCCTCACCGTCACCTCGCCATCGGCAGGCTCAGTACCTCAGACCGCGAACGCTGGGACGCCGGTCACCGTCTCAGGTGTGGGCACGTTCACGGCCAATGATCTGGGAGGCACAGTCAGCGTTACTGGCATCTGCGAGGGATGAGAGTCACGGCCGGACGTTTCGAGCGGTCGTATCACCTGTCCCCCTGTGGCGCAAGGCTGCCCCATACCAATGAGAAGATCAGTTATTGATCGTGGCAGGCACTTTGTGGGCAGGGGACATCGATCCATGGGCGATCGGGTTATCTACGGTCTGGAAGCAACAGACAACCGGTCCGTGGTCCCGAAGGAGCACCGTCATGATCTCAACCGTGTCTCTGAGTGCCCTCACACCCGTCGTTGTGCTGCTCATCGTCCTACTAACGGATGTCTGGGTCTACCTGGATGCAAACGCCCACCTTGCACGAGGTGAGCCAGTTGTTGTCACGATTGGATCATTCAGCCTTGAGAGCCCGGCAATGTGGTTTGTCGTTTGCCTGGTGCTGTGGATCTTGGCTTTTCCTCTGTACGTGGTGGCTCGAGGCAAATCCCAATAGTCCGGAGATAGTGCCTCCGAACGCCGGCTTGGGGATCGATATCTGGCACGGCGCTAGGCCGTCTGCTAACTCCAGCACGCGGTCCAGATCGCTCCATCCGAGCGGTCGGGCCGCAAATCGAGATCGGCACCCGAGCACGCCAGAGCGACAGCTCCCGCATGCCCCGTTCGGATCCTGGTTCGTGAGTCAGATCATCCCAGCGGCACCGAACACGCGCTCAGAGGTCCGGTGCCGGCCTCCCAACACACAGCCGCGCATAATCACGGCCCATCCGCCCGCCTACCCGCCTCCCAACACACACCGAACCGTTCGGTGTGGCAATCACCGTGGCAATGAAAGCGAACAGGGCCGGTCCCCACGTGCCCGTCCGACGTCCCGGCACTTCGAAGATCGACTCGAAGATGTGTCCTACTTTCTGTCCTACAACTACCCGGGACGGGTCGGTATGGCCCATCACGAGGGGCGGACAGTCAGGCTCGCGATGGCACTTCGGATCACCTGCCGGATGGACCGATCAGACCTACACCATCTTCGAGGGTACGAGTGAGATCCAGCGGCTGATCATCGCCCGGGCCATCTCCGGGGTGCACATCAAGTAGCTGACCTGGGGTCTTGCGGTCACGCCATTGGAAGCTTCGCTGCGTTGT
>Ga0224558_1003962_pt1 | contig 11885 bp, 14 predicted proteins | sample 714S32024metaG_FD_180682 | JGI IMG/M metagenome (GOLD analysis project Ga0224558, IMG submission 180682) | Peat soil microbial communities from Stordalen Mire, Sweden - 717 S3 20-24 | ecosystem: Environmental > Terrestrial > Soil > Wetlands > Peat | place: Sweden: Norrbotten County, Stordalen... | reverse complement strand
TAGGTGTGCTGGCCGCACTGGTCGCCGCCTACCTCTTTGGCAGGGAGAGGAAGGCCCAGCCCCCCGTGTTTAAACCGGTCAGCAGCCCTTACGAGTCGGCCATCTATGCCAATGGCATTATCGAGAGCGACCAGCCGAGCGGTGAAAACATCAATATCTTTCCTGAAGTTTCTGGCCCGATCACCAAAGTGCTCGCGCACGAAGGCCAGCAGGTGTCGGCTGGCGCTCCACTATTCACAATCGACGATTCCGTGCAGCGAGCAACCACGGAGCAGCTCAGATCGCAGTCCGAAGCTTCCCTGGCACTTCTGGAGGAACTCAAAGCGCAGCCGAGAAAGGAGACCCTGGCAATTGCTGTATCCCAGGTGGGGCTGGCCGAATCCAACCTCAAAGTGGCCCACGACCAATATGACAAGCGCCGCGCCTCCTACGACATAGAGCCGCAATCGGTCAGCAAGGACGTGCTGGATACCGCGCAAGACGCCGTCAATCAGGCGGCAGCCGGATTGGACGTAGCCCGCAAGCAAGCTGAACTTACTCAGGCCGGCGCATGGAGTTACGATATCACCAACCAGGCGAAACAGTATGAGGCGCTCCAGCAGTCCTACAGGGCAGCCAACGCGCTGCTCCAAAAATACTCGGTCAAAGCGCCGGTCAAAGGAGTCGTGCTGGCCGTCAACGCAGCGGTCGGCAGCTATGTGTCGTCGCAGGGTGCCTATGACCCCTACCCACAGCAATTCGACCCGCTTGTGGTGATGGGAGCGCCCCAGGACCATCTAGCTGTGCGCTGCTTTGTGGATGAGATACTGGTCTCACGGCTGCCATCTTCACTGCATATTCGCGCGGAGATGTCGCTCCGCGGGTCCTACACTAATAAGGTGCCGCTGGAGTTCGTCCGGGTGCAGCCTTATGTTTCGCCCAAGATCGAGCTCTCTAATCAGCGCCAGGAGAAAGTGGATCTGCGGGTGCTGCCGGTGATTTTCCGGTTCGAGAAAAAGGACGCTCCGGTCTATCCGGGCCAGTTGGTGGATGTATTCATAGGGTCCCAATAGCGCCCCCCCCGGACCAGATACCCATCAGAGCCAATGCGATGAACAACTTTCGATCATACAAGCAATGCCCGGCGGGCAAAGGCGAGGCACCATGAAGTACAGTGGCATCCTCCGGATTGGGTTCAAGCTGCTGGTGAATGACAAAGGCAAGTTCTCCGCGCTGTTGATCGGGATCACCTTCGCCGTGTTCCTCATGATGCAGATGACCGCGATGTTCGCCGGCATCCTGAACCGTGCCTTTTCGACGGTCACCAATATCGGTGCAACGATATGGATCATGGACCCGGCGGTCAATACGGCCACCAGTGCGATCCCAATGCCCGATTACCTGCTGGACGCGGTGCGCAGCATGGACGGGGTCAGCTATGCGGTACCGCTCTTTATCGGTGGCGCGCTGGTTAAGCTCGATAGCGGGACCTATCAATCCGTAAACGTGGTCGGTCTGGACGACACCAGCCTGTTTGGCCGGCCCGAACTCGAACAGGGCAATATTCAGGACATCTATGCCGACAACGCCTTTGTGGTGGTCAACGACGCTGAATTCTCGAAGCTGGAGGACCCCAAGATTGGCACCGTGTTCGAACTCAATGACCACCGTGGTGTGATTGTGGGCGTTGCCAGAGTCGCCTCGAATGGACTGAACGGCGTGCCGACGCTCTATACCACCTACAGCCGCGCGATCGAATACATCCCGACGACGCGTTTTACCATCTCCTATGTGCTGGCGCAGGCAAAGAGCGATGCGGCCGTGGCAGGCATCAAGCAGCAAGTCGCCAAGCTCGGCTATGTGGCCCTTACCAAGGATGAATTCAACAAACAGATCACCAACTTCTACACCTACAAAACCGGTATTGGGACCAACATCCTGCTGATGACGGTGATCAGCTTTATCGTTGGATTGTCGATCTCGGGCCAGACCTTTTACACGTTCATCCTCGAAAACCTGGAGAAATTTGGCGCGCTGAAGGCTATCGGCGCGAAGGGGCGCGAGCTGGTTTACATGATACTATTCATGGCGACCTTTACCGCGCTGACCGGCTATGGCCTGGGCGTTGGTCTGGTGACGCTAATGATCTGGATCGCCCGAGCCCGGCTGCCCAACTATGCGGCGATGATCACATTCTGGAACCTGGGGCTGGCCCTCGGCATGGTCATACTGATCGCCGGAATCTCCAGCTATGTCGGGGTGCGCAAGGTCCTCAAGATCGAGCCCTTCGACATCTTCAGGGGTTAGCAATGCTGGCACCGTTTCCAAGTTACGCTAGACGATGCAAGACGACAATGCCGCGAGCGCCGGAAACCCAATGAGCCCTTCAATGAAAACCATAATCTCGCCGCTCAAAACGGGAACCAGAATGACCGTCGTTGCCCTTGTGTGCCTGGTTCTGTGCGCCGGATGCAGTTTCGCGCCGAAGTATGCGAAGCCTGTAATCCAAACTCCCGCAGCCTTCAAAGAAGCGCCTCCGGAACAATTCAAAGAAACCGAAGGCTGGAAAGCAGCAGAGCCAAAAGACGACACACTTCGTGGCAATTGGTGGGAGATGTTCCATGAGCCTGAATTGAATGCGTTCGAAGGCCAGGTGGCTGTTTCCAACCAAAGCGTCGCGGTGGCGCTCGCCAATTTCCTCGCCGCGCGAGCCGTGGTGAAACAAGCCCGGTCGCAGTATTTCCCAACAGTGACTGCGAGTCCTTCGGTCACGAGAGCACGGCAGTCATCCGTGCAAACTCAATCAGGTTCGTCGCCGACTCCTTTCACTGTTACCGAATACTCGCTGCCATTTGACGCTTCCTGGGAGTTGGATTTCTGGGGCCGCATTCGCAATACGGTGAAGGCAAACTCCTTTGAAGCGCAAGCCACTTTTGCCGATCTCGAAAACGTGCGGCTGGCCGTTCAGGCGGAAGTGGCAGTGGACTGTTTCCAGCTTCACGTGCTGGATGCGCAGAGGCAGCTTCTGGATGCGGCGGTGCTCGCTTATCAAAGATCCCTTAGACTGACACAAGTTCAGCATAACACTGGCCTCGCGTCCGACCAGGACGTCGCACAAGCCGAAACGCAACTCAACACCACGCGCGCGCAGGCCACCGACCTCGGGATTCAACGCGCGCAACTCGAACACGCCATCGCGACGCTCCTCGGGAAACCGGCATCATCATTTTCCATCGCAACAAATTCGCTGGCCGCAAAACCCATCCCAATTCCTTTTGGGGTTCCGTCGCAACTGCTCGAACGCCGGCCCGACGTCGCCGCCGCGGAACGCCGCGTCGCGGAGGCCAACGCGCAAATTGGTGTGGCGCGCGCGGCTTATTTTCCGACGATTACTTTGAGCGGCTCGGGGGGATACCAGAGTGCATCGCTGGGGAATCTTGTGTCGGCGCAAGGCCTGGCGTGGTCAGTGGGCGCGACGCTGGCGCAGACACTTTTTGACGCCGGAAAACGCAGAGCCGTCACCGAACAAGCCCGGGCGAAGTACCAGGGCACCGTCGCGAACTACCGTCAGACCGTGCTCACCGCTTTTCAGGAAGTCGAAGACAATCTATCGACGCTGCGCATCTTGTCAGAGGAACTTCAACAACAGAATGTCGCCGTCGAATGGTCGCAGCGCTACCTGACGCTCGCCAACGCCCGCTACAAGTCCGGCCTGGACATTTACCTCGATGTGATAACCGCGCAAACCGCTCTGTTGAGCAATCAGCGGACGGCAATGAACCTCCGGATGCAACAGATGACGGCGAGCGTCCAGTTGATCAAAGCGTTGGGGGGCGGCTGGGATGTTTCGCATAACACGACGGCGGCCATTCCTTGAGCGCCATGCTCGACCAGACCGCAGCAACGAACCTGTTGCCCAGCGCTTATATGCAGAGCGCGCGCGAGCCTGACGCCCCCATCGAGACCAAAACAGCCCCTTCGCGGCGAACGCTGCGCGGTCTGGACTGGCTGAATTTCTTTCTTGCCGACGTCCAGACGGGAGTCGGACCGTTCCTCGCGATCTACCTCGCGGGATATGGATGGGACGAGCAGCGTGTGGGTATTGCTCTGACCGTTGGCGGAATTGCCGGAATCCTGACCCAGACCCCGGCGGGCGCTCTGGTGGACCGCCAGCGATCGAAGCGCACATTGATCGCCGCTGGGATCGTCGCGCTGGCGGTGGGGGCGTTGCTGATTGCGCTCGTACCGACCTTTTTGTCGGTGATGTCGGCCCAGGTCTTGATTGGTGGCACCTCAAGCATTTTCGGTCCGGCCATCTGCGCCATTTCGCTCGGGGTCGTAGGTCACCGGTTGTTTGATCGCCGCCAGGGGCGCAACCAGGCTTTCAATTCCGCCGGCAACGTCGTGGCCGCCGTGTCGATGGGCCTGCTTGGTTACTTCATTTCCAATCGCAGCATCTTCTTCTTCGTGTCGGTCTGCGCGCTCCCGACCATGCTCGCCCTGCTCGTCATCCGCTCCGATGAAATCGACTACATGCTGGCGCGCGGCGCGAAGAAAGGCGACGCAAATGCTGACCCCGTCACAGCGCGCGCACTGCTCAAGGCTCGGCCGCTGCTGATCTTCCTCGTTTGTGCGGTGATGTTTCACTTTGCCAATGCCGCGATGCTGCCGCTCTTGGGAGAGATGCTGGCTAAAGGTCAGGGCCGAAGCTCGATGATGTTCATGTCGGCGTGCGTCGTCACCACGCAGCTTGTCATCACGTTGCTCGCTTCCTGGTCGGGGCGGAAAGCAGGGTCGTGGGGTAGAAAGCCGTTGCTGCTCATCGCATTCGGAGCCCTGCCGGTTCGGGCCGTTCTCTACACGCTCACCGACAACACGGTGGCGCTGGTCGCGATCCAGATCCTGGATGGCGTGGGGGCGGGAATATTCGGCGTGGTCTCTGTCCTCGTGATCGCCGACCTCACGCAGGGTACTGGGCGCTTCAATCTCACCCTCGGGGCCATCAGCACAGCGGTCGGCATTGGCGCTTCGCTCAGCCAGGTCATCGCCGGCTCCATCGTGCATCACTTAGGTTTCAACGCGGGCTTTCTCTTCCTTGCCGCGGTCGCGTCGGCCGCATTCGGCATTCTCTACTTCTTCATGCCGGAGACACGTGATAGACAATCTCTGCATCCAACTTTATGAGCACCATCCTTCCGCTGGTTTTGTCCGTCATCTTCCTGAAAGAGAAACTCGCGTGGAATTATCTCGTGGCATTCGCCTTTCTTGGCGTGGCCGCGTTCTTTGCGTTTGCGTTCAAGGCACCCGGACCGGCCGCCTGAACGACTGTCCCGGCACCAGAGAGGAAATTCACTATGCTCCACTGGCTGCATTCTTTACTCCCCCATATCCCTCATTACGGATATGTGCTCGTCTTCATCGTCGTGTTCTTGAACAACCTCGGCTTCCCCCTGCCGGGAGAAACGATTCTTTTGGGGGCCGGGTTTATTTTGGGCAAAACCGCAGGTTCGCTCTGGGAACCCATGGCGTCGGGAACGGCGGCCAGTTTTCTGGGGGGCATTTGTGCCTTTTGGCTGGGACGGCGGCTGGGACTTAGCGGCCTGGAGAGAATCCACTGGCTCCATCTCACGCCCGAAAGGCTAAAGTGGCCCGAGCGCTTTTTCAAACGTCATGGCGCCAAGACGGTCCTTATCGCGCGGTTCATCGCTTTGTTTCCGCCCGTCGTGGCCAATCTGTTGGCTGGCATGGCGAAAATGCCCTGGCGCGTTTACCTGTTCTATAACCTCACGGGGGCGGCTGCCTATACCACCAGTTACATCCTGATCGGATATTTCTTCGGGAAGAAGTGGAAACGGCTCGAAGCCTGGTTGGGCCCCACGGCGCTTTACCTGATCCTCGCGGGGATAGTCCTCCTGGTTCTAGGCGTGATATTCAGACATCCCTTATCAAAGTTCTTGGCGCGCCTTTGGGCCAGCAAACGGGAACGAAGCCAAAAAGGATGTTAACTATGCAAACGACCCCAATTAAATCCGAAACCGAGCCTGCGACCTCGAAGCCGATAACAGCCAAAGCGTCCGCGATCGCTCCCGTGCCCGTCCCCAGCGGAACCGGGGCGCAGTCCTCCGTTGAACTGTTGGAAAAGGCGCGTGCCGATACCGATTCCGTCCTGAAGGAGTTGAGATCGCAACTGGCCGGCCTGAGCCAGGGGGAAGCCGATGCTCGGTTGAAACAGGTCGGGATGAACGAGATTGCCCGAGAGAAACGCCAATCGGCCCTGATGCGCCTCTTGAGCAACGTCAAGAATCCATTGGTGCTTCTGCTCATGGCGCTGGGCGTGCTTTCCTTTCTCACCGGTGACGTGCGGGCGACGGTGGTGATTTTCGTGATGGTAGTGCTGGGGGTGGTATTGCGGTTCTTCCAGGAGATGCGGGCCGATAACGCGGCCGCCAAGCTCCAGGCGATGGTCAGCAATACCGCCACTTTGGTGCGCGACGGCAAGGATGCAGAAGTATCGCTCAAGATGTTGGTGCCGGGCGATATCATCCGGCTGGCCGCCGGTGATATGGTGCCGGCGGATGCGCGGGTGCTTTCCGCCAAGGACCTTTTCTTGAATCAAGCGGCCCTCACCGGCGAAGCCCTGCCAGTGGAGAAGAAAGCCGCCCCGGCGCCGGCCACCGTTCAGAATCCGCTGGAACTTCCCAACATCTGCTTCCTGGGTTCCAACGTGGAGAGCGGCTCGGCCACCGCCGTGGTCATCCACACCGGCAACCGGACCTACTTTGGATCGCTGGCCGCCAGCATCGTCGGGCAGCGCCAGTTGACCAGCTTCGACCTGGGCGTCAACAAGTTCACCTGGCTGATGATCCGCTTCATCGCCGTGATGGTCCCGGCGGTGTTCCTCATCAACGGGCTGAGCAAGCAAAACTGGCTGGAAGCGTTCCTGTTTGCCATGGCCGTGGCCGTCGGGCTGACCCCCGAGATGCTGCCCATGATCGTGACCGTCAACCTGTCCAAGGGCGCCCTGGCGATGTCCCGCAAGAAAGTGATCGTCAAACGCCTCAACGCCATCCAGAACTTCGGGGCGATGGACGTGCTGTGCACCGATAAGACCGGCACGCTTACCCAGGGCAAGATCGTGCTCGAAAAGCATCTGGACGTGCACGGCGAACCCAGCGAGAAAGTCTTGCAGTATGGCTACCTGAATAGCTTCCACCATACCGGGTTGAAGAACCTGCTCGACGAAGCGATCCTCGACCATAAGGAGTTGAGAGAGCACCTCAAGGCGGACGAGAAGTACCACAAGATAGACGAGATCCCATTCGACTTCGTCCGTCGGCGCATGTCGGTGGTGGTGGAAGACGACACCGGGTTGAACACGCTGATCTGCAAGGGCGCGGTGGAGGAAGTGCTGAGCCAGTGCACCCGGGTGGAAGTCAAAGGGGAGGTCATCGAAGTTCTGCCCGAGCACGACGCCAAACGCCGGCAGTTGGCGGATGATCTAAACGGCCAGGGCTTTCGGGTGATCGCCCTGGCTTACAAGCAAATGCCGGGCGCTTCCGATGCCCCGGTGTATTCGGTCAAGGATGAGTCGGACCTGGTCCTGCTGGGCTTCCTGGCCTTCCTCGATCCGCCCAAGGACACCGCCGCAGAGGCATTGAAGCGGCTTCACAGCCTGAGCGTGGACGTCAAGGTCCTCACCGGCGACAACGAGATCATCACCGCCTACATCTGCAAACAGGTGGGTATGCCGGTGGAGCATATCTTGCTCGGCTCCCAAATCGAGGCGATGAACGACGCGCAACTGGCCGAAGCCGCCAGCACCACCTGCGTCTTTGCCCGGCTGGCCCCCGCTCACAAGGAACGCATCATCCACGCGCTCCAGAGCAAGGGCCATGTGGTGGGCTTCATGGGCGACGGCATCAACGACGCGCCGGCCCTCAAGGCCGCCGATGTGGGCATTTCGGTGAACAGTGCCGTGGACATCGCCAAGGAATCCTCCGACATCATCCTGTTGGAAAACAGCCTGATGGTGCTGGAGCAGGGCGTGCTGGAAGGCCGGCGCGTATTCGGCAACATCGTGAAGTACATCAAGATGGCGGCCAGCTCGAACTTCGGCAACATGTTCAGCGTCGTGGGGGCCAGCGCGTTCCTGCCTTTCCTGCCCATGCTCCCGATCCAGGTGCTGACCAACAACCTCCTGTACGACTTCTCCCAGACCACCATCCCCACCGACCAGGTAGATGCCGACTGGCTGACCAAGCCACGCCAATGGGGCATTGGCAAGATCCTGCGCTTTATCCTGTTTATCGGGCCAATCAGTTCGATCTTCGATTACGCGACGTTCTTCCTCATGCTCTACGTCTTTGACTGCTGGCATAACCCGGCCCTGTTCCACACCGGCTGGTTCGTCGAGTCGCTCTTCACCCAGACGTTGATCATCCATGTCATTCGCACCAACAAGATCCCGTTCATCCAAAGCTGGGCCAGTTGGCCGCTCATCCTCACCTCCGTAATCATCGTCGCGGCCGGCGCCTGGCTGACGGTCTCGCCGCTGGCCAACACCCTCGGCTTTGTCCCGCTCCCGCCGCTTTACTGGCTGTATCTGGCCGCTATGCTGCTGGCCTATGCGATTCTGACACAGGTCGTGAAGAGCTGGTTCATTCGCAAATTTGGCGAATGATGGCGGCGGCGGGGACCAGGCATTCAACTCATTCTAATCCCTCCGAAATCTTGCACCTTGCACTGCCGCCCATTGCATTTTGCATGTCCGGCGAGGGCCAGATCCGACTGCAGAGGGCTTGCACCGAATCGTCACGCTTGATCCGCATCGCCCCACAAATGGTTACTGGCAGTGCGCTTGTGGAGTTTTCGACGGTGGCCGCTTTGCGCTGATTGTGCGCTGCCGGCCATCGCCGAACACCTGCGGCACGTGCCAAGCTAAGGAGTACCCTGAAAACATGATGGTGAACACACTGCCATCAAAAACGAAAGACACACTATGCATCTCTTATTCACGCCGGTTCTTGCGAGCGCCCTCTATGTTGGCGGCGGCTCGGTCGGCCTCCTGCTCGTCATCGTCGTTGTGGTTCTATTGCTTCGCCGCTAAGCGTTGAGCCGTTCCATCGAAGACTCCGGCAAGACCACACGAGGGCAGCGGGAACATTTTGCCGTCACGTTGACGGCGATTCACAAACGATAAACAAAACAAAGCATTATGAACACACTAGAAATCAAGGGCGACTGGAACATCACCAAGGGCAAGCTGAAACAGAAGTGGGCCAAGCTCACGGATGACGATCTCCAATTCGCCGAAGGCAAGCAGGGAGAACTTGTTGGCCGGATTCAGAAGCGCACCGGCGAAACCCGGGAAGCGGTCGAAAAGGCCCTCAAGGATTCCTGCTCCACCTGCGGCTGCAAATAGGCTGCCGACGGCTTGGAGTAAACGAAACAACTCCTGCGGCTGAGATAACTCGGCCCCAGGGTTAACAGACCTTTATCTACGTAAACCCACAGCTATGAAACACAATCACAATCATGACAACGCCCGCAGCGCCGGGCCAGAACTCGTGCCCGTTCGCTTTGAATTCACACATCCGTCGGCCACCACCGTTTGCGTCGCGGGAACTTTCAACCATTGGCAGCCCGAAGCCAAGACTCTGCATCCGGCAGGAGGCGGTCGCTGGCACAAGGAAGCGGAGTTACCGCCCGGCACTTACGAATACCGCTTCGTAGTGGACGGCCAATGGATACCGGACCCGCTAGCCAAAGAAACCGTGCCCAACCCGTTTGGCGGAAGAAACTCGGTTCTGAGGGTGGCCAGTTCGCCCGAAGCAGCCCATCTCGCCGACGCAGAACAATTACCACTGAAGAACGCAACCAAACAGGAAACAGGGAGAATATGAAAAACCATGTCTATAAACTCATCGAACTCACCGGCACCTCCACCGCTTCCATCGAGGACGCTGTTGCCAGGGCCATTCAACGCGCGCATAAAACCATCAAGAACCTGTGCTGGTTCCAGGTGGTCGAAACGCGCGGCAATATCACAAAGGGAAAGGTGGATCACTGGCAGGTGACCATCAAAGTCGGCTTCACCGTGGAAGCCTGAGCGTAGCCGGATCTGAGGACTGCGGATAGCTTTTAAACATTTATGACTAAAGAAAACATCACTATAGGATTAAATATCACCCGTGAACGGATGATCCAACTGCTTAACGAGGATCTGGCAGGCGAATACCAGGCTATCATAGCCTACACCGTGTATAGCCAGGTGCTGAAGGGTGCCGCTTACACAGACATTGCGCGGGAGCTGGAAGCGCATGCCGGGGAGGAACTGGCGCACGCCATAAAGATCGCCAAACAGATTGATTATCTGGGAGGCATGCCCGGCGTGACGCCCAAACCGGTTAAAACTTCAAGTGACCCGGTCACAATGCTGCGCGCGGATCTGGAGAACGAACGGGAAACGGTGGGGCGTTATCGCGAGCGCATCCGCCAGGCCGAAGCGATGGGGGAATTTGCGTTGAGCGAGACCTTGCGCGCGATCATCGTTCAGGAGCAGGAGCATGAAATTGATCTGGCTGCAGCGCTAGACATCAACGTGCCCCTCGTTAACAAACCGGCTGACAGAAAACTTGTCGAAACCAAGTAAAGAGCCTCCATGCCTCAATGAATTCGCCACTTGTATGAAACTCTCTTCCAAAAACAACCCGATTCACCATACGCGGAAAATCAGGGCTCGGATGCTCCAGCTCATCGAGCATCTGCGCGAGGACGTTGGGAAAGTCGCGGAGCCGAAGGCCCAGGCGCTCTTCGAGACTTCGGCGGAAGTGCTAAGCGGCCTGGTCAAAGCCTTCAACGATTACGAGAAAAAGAGCGAAGCGGCGTGGCGAACTGAACCCACGGCGTCCCGCCCGAAGGAGAGAACCACCCATGCCTCAAGGCGATAAATCCAGCTACACCGACAAGCAAAAGCGTCAGGCGAAGCATATCGAAGCCGGATACGAGAAAAAGGGGCTCAGCATGAAAACCGCGGAAGCCCGAGCTTGGGCCACCGTAAACAAATTCGCCGGCGGCGGCAACAAGAGCGGCTCCGGTCGGAAGAAAAACTAACTCCAATTATGCCAGCCTTAACCGCCAAACAAGTCAGCCTTCACCTAAAAGCCGTCCCGTGTTGGTCGAAACGCGCTCAAACAATTCTTCGCACCTTCAAGTTCGAGGGATTCCTAAAAGCCATCGATTTTGTCAACCGGATCGCCAGGAAAGCCCAAAAGGTCAATCACCATCCGGATATCGACATTCGCTTTGACAAGGTGACGTTGAAGCTCACCAGCCATGATGAAGGAGGAATCACCGAAAAGGATTTTTCCCTTGCCGGCCAGTGCGATGAGGCCTTCGCCAAGTGTTCCGGGTCGTGAGCAAAGCGGATTAACGACAAATGCGACGACATCATCCGGCTTCCGCACAACGACATTGAAAGAGAACAAGATTATGGCCTACAAGAGTGTCAATCCCTACAACGGCAAAGCCCTCAAGACGTTCAAGGAACTCACCAATAAGCAGCTTGAGAAGGCGATTAAGACCGCTGTGACTTGCTTTGAAAGCTGGCGACATGCAACGTTCGCGGAGCGGGCGGTCGTAGCAGCAAAAGCCGCCGCCATTCTGCGCGCGCGGGTGGACGAGTTCGCTCGCCCGATGACGAACGAGATGGGCAAGCGCTTCGAAGAGGCCCAGGGGGAAGTGGCGCTCAGTGCGGACATCATCGCTTACTACGCCAAGAACGCCGAGCGCTTCCTCGCACCACAACATCTCAAGCCGAGTTCAGGTAAGGCAAAGGTCGAAAACACCCCGTTAGGTGTGCTCTTCGGTGTCCAGCCGTGGAACTTCCCTTACTACCAGCTCGCTCG
>Ga0224558_1003961_pt1 | contig 11889 bp, 13 predicted proteins | sample 714S32024metaG_FD_180682 | JGI IMG/M metagenome (GOLD analysis project Ga0224558, IMG submission 180682) | Peat soil microbial communities from Stordalen Mire, Sweden - 717 S3 20-24 | ecosystem: Environmental > Terrestrial > Soil > Wetlands > Peat | place: Sweden: Norrbotten County, Stordalen... | reverse complement strand
ACGGCGCGCACGATCCGTTGCCCGCGCTCGGCGAACTGCTTGCGGAACTGCGCCACCAACCCGTTCACGCGCTGCGTCTCCATGCGCTCGAATACCTGGCGGGTGCTGTCGGTAACCAGCCACTCGACCAGCGCGACCGAGGCCACCACCGCCACCGTGAAGATCAGCAGCAGGCGGGTGCGGAAGGTCATGGCCGGCCGCCTTCCAGCCACAGGTTTTCAAACCGCCACTCGCCCAGAGGCGTGATGCCCGCCCTGCCCTTCACTCGCGGATTCACCCCGTAGACATCCGGAAGATGGAACAGCGGGATGACACGGAAGCCTTCGAGCAGCGCGCGCTCGGCGGCGTAGAGCGCCTCCGGAGAATCGGCTCGCGGCGGCTCGGGAAGGCCCAGCGAGACGGCAATGCCCGCCAGTGCGAGCGCCGGATCTAATGACCCGATACGCACTTCCACCAGGCGCACGTCGGCGCCGGCGGCCTGCGGAACCACGGAAACCGCCAGGCCTGCGTCGCGCGCGTTGAGGGCTATGCGCTCCGCAATGGCCCGCGCCGCGGCGTCCTCCACGCCCAATGAAATGGCACGTACCGCGGCCGGAATACCCGCCACCAGCGTGCGCCCCCTGGCGGCATCGGCCGTGGCTGGAAACAGAAAAGCGTAACCCGAGAGCCACTGTGGCAGCAGCGCCGCGGAGACCTCGCCCTGGCGTTGCAGCAGCACGTTGTGGATGGCGGCGCGGTCCACCGCCAGCGCCAGCGCCTCACGGATGCGCGCGTCTTCCACCCGCGGACCGAAAACCAGCGCCACCAGACGCACCGGCGCCGACGGCCAGACCTTGCGCCTGGCCGGCTGGCGGCGCAGCTCGCTGGGGCCAAGTTCCACCACGTCCGTCTTGCCCAGTTCAAGATCGATGGATTGGTCGCGCAAGGGCCGCGCCATCTCGATTTCCACGGTGTCCAAGAACGGACGGCCGCCTGGGGCGTTTTCGTCGGCCGCGTACACGGCGCGCCGGCCCGCTTCCCAGAGCGTAATGGCGAAGGCCCGCGCCAGGTCGGGCATTCCGTAGCCGGTGGCCGGCGGGTCCCGTGTTTCGAAGGACTGCCGGATTTCGACGTGCAACGTGCCGCCGTAATGCGGGCGGGTGGCAGCCGCCGCGGTTGCCGCCGCGAGCGCCGCCAGGGCGAGGTTACAGGCCGCAAACCACGGTGATGACATAAGCCGCATATCTGCCTGTCAGGGGATCTCGCGCCACCGCCAGGGCCGAGGTTGCGCTCGAGGGCCAGAGCGCTGTCACCGGGCCGGCGAACTCCACCGGCGCGGTGAGTGGAGCGGCGGCGCGGTTCACAATGGCGAAGGCCTGAATGGCATCCGGCTCGCCCGCATCGCCGGGCCGCGTGGCGAGCACCTGCGACCCACCGCCGCAGCCCGCTTGCGTGCCCGCGAGGTCGCTGCCCCACGCGGCAATGGCGCCCACCGGATCGAGCCAGGCATCGAAGATTTGGGTGCGCCCGTCGAGCATGGCCAGCAGCCACAGCAGCCGATTCTGCTCCCCCGCAGAAGCGGCGGAATAGAACGGCGCTAACGTTTTTCGCAAACCGGTCCCGGTGGCCACGCGCCCGTCGAAGTGATTGCGGGTAGCGGCGAAATTGGCCAGTAGCGTGGCGCGGCTATCCGATTCCAGTACCCAGGGCTCGTCGCCCGGCCGGCAATCGATCAAGAGCGAAGGCTCCAGCGCGCCGCCGCACGCCATGCCCGGCAGAAACGCCTGAAAACTCGCGCCGGTTACCCGCAGCCGGCCGCGGACGTCGCGCGGCCACGGTTTCCCGGGCGTCAGCGGAACGGCCCGCTGAGGCTCCCAGGAGCCGCTCTGGCGCGAGTAGAGCGTCACCTTGGAAGGCGAGAGCACCAACATGCCGGCGGCGGGGAACGCTACGTCCAGGATCTGCTCCTCCTGTTCCCACACTAACTTCCTGTCGAGCGCCATGCCCGGCAAGGCGGTGGCTGCCGGTTCGGCCCGCTTCCATGCGGCCATCCAGACCTGCCGCTCGCCGCCCTTGAGCGCTTCTTCCACCAGCAAATACTGCGACTGGTTTTCGGAAAGTGTGAGGCGGAGTTCGGCCACTGGCGCCACGTCGCTGACCCGCAGCCCGGCTTCCTTGAGCGCGGCTTCAAAAGCGCCGCGCGCCTGGCCGAGTTCAGCCGGGCCTAGAGAGGAAGCGTTGCGGTATTCGACCGAAACCGGCTCGCCCGGGCCGGCGAAGGCGGCGGTCTGGCGCGCGAGCTCGTGCGCGGCGCCGCTCAGGTCTTCAGCGGCATGAGCGCCCGATGGGATGAAGAACAGGAGCGCGCAGAGAACCGCGTGCCATTTCTCCACGGCTGCGATCATAACACATCGCGATGCTCTCCCCCGGTGATGACGCGAATGACGCCGCGCAAGCAGCTCCGCGCCACGAAGAACGCCACCGGAAACGTGATCGCCGCCATTAGAACGCAGCCGAGAATACTTTCCATAGTCGCCTCTCCGTACCCGACCGGAAGTTGCAGAAAAGGGGCCAAAGCGCAAGCGATTGATTCTTAGGCGCTTGTCGATTCTGGCTTTGTGTCACGTGAAACACGTGTGGCACCGCAGACGCATTACGTCGTGACCAGTTCGGGGAGGCGGATGATCTTCTTCTGAATGGCATACTGCACAAGAAGTGCCTTGTTGTGGATGTCGAGCTTGCGCATCAGGTTGAATTTGTGAGCTTCGACCGTTTTGACGCTGAGCGCGAAGCTGGAGGCAATCTCTTTCACAGACTGGCCTTCCGCCAGCATTTTGAGAATCTCCCGCTCGCGCTTGGTCAGGGTGCCGAACCGCGGCTGGCGCGCCGGCCCGCCGCGGCCTTGCAGGCGAAAATCGTCCACCAGGCGGGTGAGCAGCCGCGGGCTGAGATAACTGCCACCGCGATGCACCTCGCGAATGGCGGTGACCAACTGGTCGGCGGGACTTTCCTTCAGAATGTAGCCGCTGGCGCCGATCTCCACGCACTCGGCCAGGTAATCCTCGTCGTCGTACATGGAGAGAAACACGACACGGGTCTCGGGGCGCTCCTTGCGAATGAGGCGCGTGGCTTCAAAGCTGCTCATGCCGGTCATCCCGATATCCATGAGGACCACGTCGGGACGGACCTGCCGGGCCATGGCGACCGCATCGGAGGCGTTGGCTGCTTCGCCGATGATCTCGATATCGGGTTCCGCCGAGAGCAGCGTTCGGATTCCCTGCCGGAACAAGGTGTGATCGTCAGTCAAGAGTACGCGAATTTTTGCCATTTCGAGTCACTGGTGCGGAGCTTCGCGGCAACTGGAGAGTGATTCTGGCGCCCTTTCCGGGTGCGCTTCGTACAGCGAGCGTTCCACCGAGGAGCGCGGCTCGCTCCCGCATGCCCGCCAAGCCGAATGACATCGGCTGATTCCGTGCCGTTTCCGCGCAAAAGCCGGCGCCGTTATCCGCTACGCTCAGCCTGATACTCTTATCGGCGGAGCGAAGCGAAAGGTTTACCTGAGTCGCCCCGGAATGTTTGGCAATGTTCTGGAGGCACTCTTGGGCCACGCGGTAGATCACCTCCTGGGTTGGCATGGGAAGGTGCTCGGAGGGGGTCGAAATCCGCAAGCGCAGTCCGGCTGGGTGCATTTTCCGGAACCGCGAGCCCAGTTGACGGAGCGCGGATTTCAGGCCCAGGCGCTCCAGTACGGCGGGGCTGAGCGCCGCCACCAGACGGCGCAACTCGGCTACCGCTCGCTCGGCGACGGCGCGGGTCTCCGCCAGGCGTGGGCGCAAGGGCGCGGGAGCGTCGCGCTCGATCATCTCCAGTTGCAGGCGCAGTAGCAGCATGGATTGGCCGGCTTCGTCGTGGAGCTCGCGGCCGATGCGGCGACGCTCTTCTTCCTCCGCGCACCGCGCCTCGGCCTCCAGGCGCCGGATTTCCCCCTCCAGGCGGGCGCGTTCGAGAGCCTCGTGGCAACGCTCGCCCACGGCCACGAGCAGCGCCAGTTCGCGCGGCAGCCACGGATAGCGCATTCGAAAACCGAACTGAACGAGCGCCGCCGAGCCCTTGGCAGGGCGGCATTGCGCCTCTGGCGCAGAGGCGGTGCTCCATGAGACCGGGGAACGGTCAAAACCTGTTTGCGAACAGCCTATCGGGTACGACCAATAGGAAGCGTAGCGGCCGCGCATCTCCGGATCGGCGATGAGCCGCTCATCGGGCTGGCCGCGCTCGATGTAGAGCGGGCGCAAGAGTTTTCCACTTGCGGGCCGGTCGAGCAGGAAGAGGCGGCCGGCGCTCGCCTGGAATGCCGGCGTGAGGATGCGGACGATACGGCGGAGCAGGTCCTCCAGACCGGCAGCCTCGGTTTCGGCGTGGTAAAGGCCGAAGAAGGCCTGGCACTCGGCCTCACGGACCTGATAAAAGGCGTCGTTCAGGATGAGGATGGTGGCCAACTGGAGCTGCTCCCGCGCCGGCTCGAAGTGGCCCGCGAGCACCGGGTCCAGGAGGCCGCCGAACTCCCGCAGGACTTCGTTCACCGCGGCCGGGGGAACATTCAGCTTGGCCAGGCGGCGGCCGTTGTATTCCACTTGCTCCAGAAATTGGGGCAGCGAGCGGAGGCGTGAAGCAGCCGCGGGGGTGATGGCCAGGAAGGCTCGGACTTGCGCGGCATCGTAGCGGCGCTGGCGAAGCAGGGTCGCAAAGCGGCGATCCAGTCGGCCGGCCGCGGGAGCGATGGCGCGGAGCATGCGTGCCACGTGGCGGCGAGCCGCGGGGGTGAGTAGCCGGCTGGTGAGAGGCATGTTGGCCAATCACAATATCGGCAATCTCGGCCTGTCCCTGTAGGGTTTAACCTTGGGTCAGGCGAATTTGTCCGTGGCCGCGACGAGGGCGCGACTGTTTGGGGGGTCGAAGGCGCTGTGGCCGCTATCGGGGGTGACGATGAGGTCGGCTTCGGGCCACGCACGGTGGAGCGCCCACGCGCTTTCCATGGGGCAAACCACGTCGTAACGGCCCTCGACAATCACTCCGGGGATATGGCGGATGCGCGAAGCGTTCGACAGCAACTGGTCGTCGGTTTCGAAAAACCCCTTGTTGGAGAAGTAGTGGACCTCAATGCGCGCGAAGGCGAGGGCGAACTCATCCTCTTCGTAGTGGCCAGCGAAAGCGGGGTCGGGCATGAGCTTGGAGGTGGCGCCCTCCCACCCGCTCCAGATCTTCGCAGCCGCCAGCCGCACGGCCGGATCGTCGCTGGTCAGACGGCGGTGGTAAGCGGAGAGCAGATCGCCGCGCTCGGCCTCCGGGATGTGGGCGAGATACGGCTCCCACGCGTCGGGATAGAGGACCGACGCTCCGCGCTGGTAGAACCAGTCGATTTCCTGCTTGCGCAGGAGGAAGATGCCGCGGAGGAGGAGTTCGGTGACGCGCTCGGGATGAGTTTGGGAATAGGCGAGGGCGAGGGTGGAGCCCCACGATCCGCCGAACACCTGCCAGCGCTCAATGCCGAGGCGCTCGCGGACTTTCTCGATGTCGGCGACGAGGTCCCAGGTGGTATTGGCTTCGAGAGACGCGTAGGGCGTGCTCTTGCCGCAGCCGCGCTGGTCGAAGTTCACGATGCGGTACTTTTCGGGATGGAAGAAGCGGCGCTGTTTGGGATCGGAGCCTCCGCCGGGACCGCCGTGCAAAAAGACCACCGGCTTGCCGGAGGGGCTGCCGCTTTCCTCGAAGTAGATCTCGTGGACGGGTGAGACCTGGAGCCGGCCCGTGTTGTAGGGCTCGATGGGAGGGTAGAGCCAGGTGACGGGATCCTTCATGGTGGATACAGGCGGGCGGTGGTTGAGCATCGCTGCCAGTATAGCGGATCGGCGGTGTCTTGCCCTACCCTACGTACTGCACCTCTTCTTCGAGATCCATGCCGAAACGCGCGCGCACGCGGGCCTTCAGGTCCTCAATGAGCGCGCAGAGGTCGGAAGCGGTTCCGGCGCCGGCGTTGTAGATCAGGTTGGCGTGATGGCTGGCAACGCGAATGTCGCCGCGCTGAACTCCCTTGGCGCCCACCTGCTCCAGAAACCACGCGGCGGGGACCTTGCCCTCGCGCACCGCGTTGGCGGGGACTTCGGCCGCCACCGCCGGGGGCAGATCTTCGAGCAGCAGGTTTTTGAAGATGCTGCCGGCGCACTTCATGGTGACGGGAAACTTTTCGTTGCGGACCTGGAGAATCCCGGCGGCGGTCTCGCGCAGCCGGCTGGCGTCGGCAGGGTCCAACTGCAACTCCACCGAGAATATGATCCAGTCCTTTTGGCGCTTGAAAATGCTCTCTCGATAGTGAAACTGGCACTCTTCGTTGGTGAAGACGCGGATTTCGCGGCCGTCGTGGAAGCGGACATTCGTCACCCGCTCGGAGAGGGAGTGGCCATACGCGCCGGCATTGCCGTAGAGAGCGGCGCCGACGGAGCCGGGAACGCCGGCCAGGGTTTCCAGACCCTCGAGGCCGCGCTCGATGGCGAAGTCCACCAAATCCTGCAGGGCCGCGCCGGCCTCCGCTATGACGCGCCGGCCGGCGGCCATGAGGCGGTCGCCGCGGTAACGCAGCACGATGCCGCGGAAGCCGCTATCGGAAACCACCAGGTTAGTGCCCCCGCCGATCACCATGGTGGGAATGCCGCTCGAGCGCGCGGCGGCCAGGGCGGCGAGGAAAGCTTCGACATTGCCGGTCTCGACGTAGAGATCGGCGGGACCCCCAATCCCGAATCGCGTATAACGGGAGAGCGGAGCGCCGGCGAAAACAGTTAAATTAGGAATCTCGGCGAGACGCACGCGCGTTTCTTCCATGGCCGGCATCACCTCAATTATAAGGGAGGCATTCCATGCGTTCCGCATTTCCGGGCTTTCCGCGCGAGGCCATTCAATTCTTCCGCGGTTTGGCGCGCAACAACAACCGCGAGTGGTTCCTGCCGCGCAAAGCGATTTTCGAAGACAAGGTAAAGCAGCCGATGCGCGAGTTGGTGTCCGAGTTGAACGCGGCCATGATGGGGTTCGCCCCGGAATACGTCACCGATCCCGACAAGGCCATTTACCGGATCTATCGCGACACGCGCTTCAGCCAGGACAAAACGCCGTACAAGGACCACATTGCGGCCAGCTTTCACCGCCGCGGCACGGTGGCCCACTCCGACGCCGGCTATTACTTTGCCGTGTCGCACAAGGAGGTCGGAATTGGCGGCGGCGTGTACATGCCCGCGCCGGAAACCCTGCTGGCCATTCGCACTCACATCGCCGCGCGGCACCAGGAGTTTCGGCGGATTGTGGGGGCACGCGCGGTACGGCAGTTGTTCGGCGAGCTGCAGGGGGAGCGGCTGTCGCGCGTGCCGAAGGGCTTTTGCGCGCAACATCCCGCGGCAGACCTGCTGCGATTCAAGCGATTCACTCTGTATGTTGAGCTTCCGGGGGATCTCGCCACCACGCCCGCGCTGTACGGGGAAATCGTGAAGCGTTTTCGGGCGATGGCTCCGTTTCTAGGATTTCTCACCGCACCGCTGAAGGGCCGGCGAAACGCGATCGAGGCGCGGGGTCTATTGCTGTGAACGGAGCTGTAACGCAATTTGTCACGAAACTGTCACATTACCGGCATAAAATGGGTGATGACCGAAGCGTCCCTCATATGAGCGCCTTTTTGATCGTGGTTCTGGTCGGATTGGTTTTGCTGGTGGCTTATCACACAGGGACGTACGGCCGCCGTGGCCGCCGCTGGGGCGGCTAGACCTCCTTTTCTTCCTCTTCCGGCGGCTCGAATGCATCCAGCAGGTCCGGGTTCCTGGCGAAGCGTTTGAGCACGCGGATAATCTCTCCCGAGCGGAAACCTGCGCGCAGCAGTCGGCGATAGGCGGCGGCGAGGTCCTTGTCCTCTCGAAAAAGCCCCTCACGCGGCGCCAGGCGGTACTTACGGCGGATCAAATCTTCAATCAGGGCTTCCTCGTCAACGTCCTGGTAGACCCTTTGCACCGTGCGTTCGGCCAGGGACGGCGCCACGCGACGTTGGCGCAGGTCCTGGATGACGCGCGTCCGGCCGAGTTTCTCGTTGGCCAGACGCGCGGCGGCGAATGCCTCCGCGTAGCGGCGGTCGTCCAGGTAGCCGACGTCCTTGAGCCGGGCCAGCACTTCATCCACGTCGGCGGCGCGCTCGGCCCGGCGGCGCAGCTTTTCCCGCATCTCGCCGGTGGAATGGGCCCGCCCCGCGAGCGCCTTGACGGCGTATGTCCATAATGCGCCGCCATCCAGCCGGCGTATTTTGCGCTCCTCCATCAAAAGGATTCTCATTGGGGAGTATACTGGAAACTGGTTCAAGCTGTTGGCTTGAATGGGAGGATACATGGATAAGAATGGGCTTTCCAGCTTTTTGCTGGGACTCGGCGTGGGTGTTGGCATCGGCATGCTGTTCGCGCCGAAGTCCGGAGAAGAGACCCGCAAAATCATCAAGGACAAAGCGGGCGAAGGCACCGATTATGTGAAGCAGCGCGGCTCAGAGATCAAGCAGACCGCCACGGAATGGGTGGAGAAGGGCAAGGATGCTCTCGGCCGTCAGAAGGAAACCATCTCCGACGCCGTGGAGGCCGGTAAGCAGGCTTATCGCGACGCCGTTAGCAGCGAAGGCGCGGCGACGTAAACCAGGAACTGAGGGAAGGGTCCTCGCGCGTGACTGAAGACACGTTTCGCATCGTGGTGGCGGCGGCCGTGGCGCTGGCGTGCATTGCGTTCGTGGTGCAGGCCATGGCGATGTTCGCGCTCTACCGCGTTGCCCGAAGGATGCACCAAAAGGTCGGGCCACTGGCGGACCGGGCCGAGCCTGTAATCGGGAAGCTCGGGCCGATGATCGACAAGATCGGACTGGCGGCCGACAAGGTGGGGCCGGTAGCCGACAGTATCGGAGTCGTAGCCGGCAAAGTGGCGCCGGTGGTCGATGAAGTGGGGATGGCTCTGGCCACCGCCAACCGGATCATGAAAGAGATCCGCCCGCGGATTTCCGAGCTTTCCAACGAAGCCGTGGAGATCGCCAGATCGGGAAGGCAGCAGGTGGAGCGCATCGGCGAACTCTTGCATGACGCCGGCGATCGCGCCCGCACCCGGCTCGAGCAGATCGACCAGGCCGTCGACAGCACCGTCGAGCAGGTCGAGCAGGTGGGGGACGCCATGAAGCGCGCGGTGTTGCGGCCGGTGCGCGAAGTAAACGGCTTGGCGGCCGGGATTTCGGCCGCGGTTTCCACCTTGGTGCATCACTCGCGCAAGCCCTCCGTCGATCAAGCCACGCAGGACGAGGAGATGTTCATTTAGCCTCCTCTCGCCGCACGAATGCCACTACCAGGCGAATCTGTTCATAGGTGATCTCCGCCGGCAGCGCTTCGCGTAACGGCTTCAGCCATTGCGAGCCGAGGCGGCGCACCACCTCTTCAATCTGGCGGTGGTTGGCTTCTCCCACCCACTCCATGCGATACTCCAGCCGCCCTTTTTCGACCAGGTCGGCTACCATGTTGATCACCGTCTCGAACCGGCGGCCGCGAATCTGCGCGATCTCTTCGAAGCTCTTGCCCTCCGCCAGCAGGCGCATGGTTTCTTCGGCGGGCGAAACCTGCGACACCTCGCGGGCCGCGGCGCGGGCCCCGTTGCGGTAAGCCTCGAAGGCGGCGAAGATCTCGCCTCCGTACAGTTCCGCCTTGCGCTCGCCGATCCCGGCAACGCCCAGTAATTCGCGAAGATTCGAAGGCTGCTTGCGGCACAGATCCTCCAGCGCGGCGTCGCTGAGCACGACATAGGCCGGAACCGCGGCGCGCTGGGCCGTGCGGCGGCGCCATTCCTTGAAGAATTCGACCAGGTCGCGATCCGGCGGTTTTTCGAAAGGCGGCGGGGCAGCCCGGGCTGGCGCGGGCCGGGCTTGCCCGGCCCCTACGGGAATCGGTTCGCGCGGAGCTACCACTTTCGGCTTGCGCTTCTTCTTCACGGCCAGCGGCTCCTCCGGTGTCGCCTTGAGCCACTCCGGAATATTTCCGCAAACATCGCACATCTCGCAGCGCTGCCATTTGGGAATCTGGCCGAAGTGCGTGCAGATCTGCAAATGCCGGCACCGGTCGCTTTCGACGAAGCGCCGGACGGCGTGGTACCGCTGCCAGGCGCGCTCCTTCTCGCCGGGGTCGTTCAGCTTTTCGATGAAGTAGGCCAGGAGTCCCGCGTCCTTCGGCTGCCACAGCAGCGTGCAATCGGCGGGCAGCCCGTCGCGCCCCGCGCGCCCCGCCTCCTGATAAAACTGCTCGACCGATTTCGGCAGCGCGGTGTGGATGACGGCGCGCACCGCGGGCTTGTTGATCCCCAGCCCGAAGGCGATGGTGCCCACCAGCACGCGCACTTCGTCGTTCATCCACCGCTCCTGGTTGCGGCGGCGGGTTACGTTCTCCATCTGGCCGTGGTAGGGGACGGCCGCAATGCGCCGGTCCGCCAGAAAATCCACCGTCTGTTCCACCGTGGCGATGGTGGGGGCGTACACGATCGCGCTTTCGCCCTGGTAGGCGCGCAGGGCCGCCAGCAGCAGGCGCGGGTGCGTCTCTTTATCGCACTGATGCGCCACGTAGCGCAGGTTGGCGCGGTGAAAGCTGGCGATGTATTTGTGCGGCTCGCGGAGCCGCAGTTGTTCCAGAATGTCGTGCCGGACGCGCTTGGTGGCGCTGGCGGTGAACGCCGCGATCGGCTTATCGGGGAAGTTCTCGCGCAGCGAGCTGAGCTGGCGGTATTCGGGGCGGAACTCGTGCCCCCATTCGGAGATGCAGTGCGCCTCGTCGATGGCGAAAAACGCCAGCGGCAGCTTCTGCAGCCAGCCGATGGTATCCGGCCGCGCCAGCCGTTCCGGCGAAAGGTACAGCAGCCGGAAGGCGCCCTGCGCGGCCGCGCGCATCACCCCGCGCTGCTCTTCGGCCGCCTGCGTGCTGTTGAGGACGGCCGCCGGAATCCCCATGTCGCCGAGCTGCGCCACCTGGTCCTGCATGAGTGCGATCAGCGGCGAGATCACTACCACCGTCTGGCCCAGCACCAGCGCGGGCAACTGGTAGCACAGCGACTTGCCGCCGCCGGTCGGCATGATCACGGCCACGTCGCTGCCGGCCATCAGGCTCTGGACGATCCGCTCCTGCATGGGGCGGAACGAGTCGTAGCCCCAGTACTTCTTCAGGGCTGCGTAGAGGTCGGGCACCGTAGACCTACGAGTGTATCAGGCGCACCGTCTGCGCCGGCGCCGCCTCCAGCATCTCGCGCACCGTCTTGTGCATCACGGGGTGGCGCAGGCCGGGCGCGAGATCCGCCAGCGGCGCCAGCACGAAGCGCCGCTCAGCCATCCTCGGGTGCGGGATTTCCAGCCTCGCGCTGCGCACCACGGCCCGGCCGTAGAGCAGGATATCGATATCGATGGTCCGCGGCCCCTTGGCGACCGCGCGGACGCGGCCCAGCGCCCGCTCGATCCTGCCGATGCGCGCGAGCAGTTGCATGGGGAACAGGCCGGTCTCGGCTTCCACCACCAGGTTCAGGAACCAGCGCTGCTCGGTGTAGTCCACGGGCTCGGTCTCGTACACCGGTGAGGTGCGCAGCACGCGCACGTCCGGCGCCGCCAGCCGCTCGATGGCCGCCCGCAGGTTGGCTTCGCGGTCGCCCAGGTTGGAGCCGAGACTGAGGTAGATGGTTTTCATTTACCGTGGCGCAGGCACTCTTGCCCAATGCCACTAAGCGGCATATTTTCAGTTGCCAAGAGGGAGAACGTAAAACTATGAAAATGTTCCAGAATGCGGTATGACGATGAGTGGACCAACGAGAGTTTCGTTTTGAGGAAGAGAAGTG
>Ga0224558_1003958_pt1 | contig 11899 bp, 10 predicted proteins | sample 714S32024metaG_FD_180682 | JGI IMG/M metagenome (GOLD analysis project Ga0224558, IMG submission 180682) | Peat soil microbial communities from Stordalen Mire, Sweden - 717 S3 20-24 | ecosystem: Environmental > Terrestrial > Soil > Wetlands > Peat | place: Sweden: Norrbotten County, Stordalen... | reverse complement strand
CGCGTGGAGAAAGGACTTCGCCCCCTCACCTGCGAAGCCTATCTGAGCGATCTGCGCATCTTTGCCGAGTTTCTGGAGGGCCGTAACGTCCTGCTGATGACGGCGCGCGAGGCCGACGTGGCAGGATTGCTCGAGCATTTGCGCAATCACGGCATCGATGGGCGCTCGACGGCGCGCAAGCTCAGCTGTCTGCGCGGATTTTACAAATGGCTGCTGCTCGACCGGCGCATTCATCACGATCCCACCGTCAACATTGAGTCACCCAAGGCGTGGAAGGTGCTGCCCAAATCACTGGCCGAGCCGGAGGTGGTGGAGATGCTGGAGCGGGCCGCACTCGCGGCATCGCATCCGCAGGCCAAGGCCACTGCGTTGCGCGATCGCGCGATTCTCGAGCTGCTGTATGCGGGCGGGTTGCGGGTTTCAGAGGCGGTGTCGCTCAACGTCAGCGATCTGGCGCTCGATGCCGGACGCGCACTGGTGCGCGGCAAGGGCGACAAGGAACGGATTGTGCCGCTGGGGCGGACGGCGCTTCAGGCTTTGGAGCAGTATTTGCGCGAAGGGCGGCCACATCTCGAACGGATCAGCTCGGCGCGCAGGGGCCGGGCGCGGCCGAATCTGCCGCGGCACGAACGCGCGCGCATGTTTCTTTCGCTGCGCGGCATGCCGCTCACGCGGCAATGGATTTGGCGGCTGGTGAAGACGGCGAATCACTCCACCAGCCCGCACGGATTGCGCCACAGTTGCGCCACGCACATGGTGGAGCACGGCGCGGACCTCCGCAGCGTGCAAATGATGCTGGGGCACGCCGACATTTCCACGACGCAGGTGTACACGCACCTGGCGCTGGGCCGATTGAAGGCCGTGCATCGCATGCATCATCCGCGGGCTACGCGGCGGCCGGCTGAGATTGAGGCGGATGAGGTCACGCGTCCCGGCCCGCGTCTCGTGCAGGGGAAAGCTTCGAGCCCCGAAATCTCGGGCGAGGAAAAGCCATGACGGCCACGGCGGCGCCTCCAGCGGCTGCGGCCATAGGCGCGCTCGTGGACGTCTATCTGCGGATGCTCGCCAACGAGCGCGGCGCCTCCGCGCACACTCTACGTGCTTACGACCGCGAGTTGCACGGATTTGCAGCGTGGCTGGCAGAGCGCGGCGGCGCGCCAGAAGTCGCACAGATCGAGCACACGCAGATTCGCGCCTTCCTGGGAACACTTTATGAGCGCGGATTGTCGAAAGCTTCGGCGGCGCGGGCGCTGGCCGCCATCCGGAGCTGGTTCAAGTGGCTGGCACGCAACAAATACATCGAGCAGAATGCGGCATCGCTCGTGGCTACGCCGCGGCTACCGAAACATCTGCCGCGCGTGCCTTCCATCGAGCAGATGAACCGCGTGGTGGATTCGGTGCGCGACGATGCGGCCAGCTGGCCGGCGCGCGACCGGGCGATTCTGGAAATACTTTACGGTTGCGGCATCCGCAACGCCGAGCTGACGGGACTGAATCTGGACGACATTCACTGGGCCAATGAAGCCATCCTGGTGCGCGGCAAAGGGCAAAAGCAGCGCTACGTGCCGCTAGGCGACGCAGCCGCCGCTGCGCTGCGCGCGTATTTATTGGAACGGGCCGCGCGATTGGCCACGGCCAGTGAAGAAAAGCCGGCGCGAACGCCCGCGCTGTTTGTGAATCTGCAGTTGCGCGGCCTTGCAAAGGGAGGCCACGCGCGGCTGACCACGCGCAGCGTGGGGCGCATCGTGAAGCGCATTGCGATCCTGCGCGGACTTTCTTCCGACGTGCACCCGCACACGTTTCGCCACGCCTTCGGCACGCATCTCCTCGAAGAAGGCGCCGACTTGCGCGCGATTCAGGAACTGCTCGGCCACGAGCGGCTATCGACGACGCAGCGCTACACGCAGCTGACCACCGCACAGTTGACCGCGGTCTACGACAGGACGCATCCGCGGGCGAAGTGAGGCAGGCAGAGCCTACGTCGAGTAGTCCGCGTTGATGTGGATGTATTCGTGCGTGAGGTCGGTGGTCCAGAAGACGCACGAGCCGGATCCCTGGTGCAGTTGAATCGAAATGGAGAACTCGCGCTGGCTGATATAGGCGTGGGCCGCGGCTTCGTCGAATCCGGGTGCGCGGCCGCCGTCGCGGCAGATGGGCAGCTCACCGAAATCAATTTCGATGCGATTGGGATCGATCTGTGCGCCGGAGTAGCCGATGGCGGCAGCCAGGCGTCCCCAATTGGGATCGCAACCGGCCCACGCGGTCTTCACCAGCGGGCTATGGGCAATTGCCTTGGCCACGCGTAGCGCATCGGCATCGCTGGCCGCGCCGCTAATGCGCAACTCCACCACATGCGAAAGGCCCTCGCCATCGGCAACCACCTGGCGTGCGAGCGAGGCGCAGACCTCGGTGAGCGCAGACGCGAATGCCGGATCGTTGGCGCCGATGGCGACTCCGCTGGCGCCCGAGGCGAGCAGCAAAACGGTGTCGTTGGTGGAAGTATCGCCGTCGACGGAGATGCGATTGAAGCTGACCTCGACGGCGGGGCGAAGATAGGCATTCAGATCTGCGGGCGCGATGGCCGCATCGGTCAAAATATAGACCAGCATGGTGGCGTGCGGCACCAGCTGGGGATGGATCATGCCGGAGCCTTTGCCGAAGGCTGCAATGCGGATCTCGCGAAGGGCGCCATCGGGGCCGGCGATTTCGAGCCGGGCGAAGGCGACTTTCTCCACGGTGTCAGTAGTAAGAATGGCGCGCGCGGCATCGTGGAAGTGGCTGGCGTCGGCGCCGAGCGATGCGGCAAGATCGGGTAGCACTGCGGCCAGCTTTTCCGCGGGCAGCGGCACGCCGATGACGCCGGTCGAAGAGGGAAACACCTCCTCGGCGCGGCAATTGAAGGTCTTGGCGGCGGCGGCACAGGTGGCGCGCGCGGCCTCGAGTCCGGCTTGGCCCGCGGCGCAGTTGGCGTTGCCCGCATTGATGGCCACCACGCGCACATGGCCGCCCGTTGCGCTGAGGTGCTGCTTATCAATGATGAGGGGCGCGGCAATGACGCGGTTCGATGTGAATGCGGCGGCGGCGCTCGCTGGAGCGTCGGCAACGATCAGGGCAAAATCAGGACGGCCGCTGGCCTTCAGGCCGGCCTTTCCCGCGGCAAAGCGGAAGCCGCGAGGGATGACGTCTTGAGATGGATCGCTCATGGTGTGGACCCATTTAATCTAGCAGATGTAGCGCCGGTCTCCAGACCGGCTGTCGCGCGGGCGTCCATGCCCGCGCACGGCCGACACTAGCATGAAAACATGCGGTCAGAGGAGGAGGCGCGGGAGTTGACGAGCGCGTGTCGAAGATCGAAGAAGCCAGCACGGAGTTTCTGGAACTGCGCGAGGTGAACGTGGCGCGCGGCGAGCGCGTGGTGCTTCACGATATCAACCTGAGCATTCGTACCGGCGAACACGTGGCCATCCTGGGGCCGAACGGCTGCGGCAAATCCACGCTCATTCTCGCCATCACCGGCCAGCTTTATCCCATCGTGCAGCCCGGCATGCACGTGCGCATCTTCGGGCGCGAGCGCTGGGATTTGACCGAGCTGCGGCGCCATTTTGGCGTGGTGAGCGCCGGGCCCATGGGAAGCGATTTGCCGGGTGAGCGCACAGCGGTAACGCCGGGGCTCGACGCGGTGATTGCGGGCTTCTTCTCCGCATCGACGCTGTGGCCGAATCTCCATGTGACCGAGGAAATGCGCGCGCGGGCCTGGGAGGCGCTGGAGCGGATGGAAGCTACCAAGCTGGCCGGGCAACTGGTGGGCACCATGTCGGCCGGTGAAAAGCGCCGGATCCTGATTGCGCGGGCGCTGGTGCATCGGCCACGGCAACTGCTTCTCGACGAACCCTCAAACGCGCTGGACCTGGCCGCGCAACGCGAGCTGCGCGAGGCCCTGCGCGGACTGGCGCGCGAGGGAACCGGCCTGGTGATGGTGACACATCATCTGGGCGATATTTTGCCGGAGATCGAACGCATCATTCTTATGCGCGATGGACGCATTGTCGCCGACGGCCCGCGCGAGGAACTGTTGACCGAGGCGCGTTTGAGCGAGCTCTTTCACACGCCGGTGCGCATAGGCCGCGACGCCGAGTGGCTGCACAGTTGGTAGAGACAGGGACCAAGCCACCCCATCGAGCAAGAATCGCTCGATGGGAACCCCGGCAGGGAACGAGGGAGCAGGGGAACAAGGGAATAAGAAGACGGGAGGTTCGCATGGAAAACACGCATCACGTGCCGCGATGGAAGACCCTCCTGGCATTCGGAATCATCTATTTTGTCTGGGGCGCGACGTTCTTTGCGATTCGCGTGGGCGTGCGCGAAGTTCCTCCGCTGCTTTTCTGCGCCATGCGATTCGTGGCTGCAGGACTGCTGGTTTATCTGTGGGCAACCGGGAAAAAAGAGCAGCAGCCGACAGCGCGCCAGTGGCTCTCGGCGTTTCTGCTGGCGTTTCTCATCTTCGTGGTCGACTACGGGATCTTATTCTGGGCGGAGCAGCGCGTGCCTTCAGGCATCGCGGCCGTGATTCTGGCGACGATTCCTGCCTTCATGGCGTTTTCTGAAATCACCATTCTGCGCACGCAGCGGCTTACCGCGCGACTTTTCGTGGCGCTGCTGGCAGGAATCGCGGGCGTCGCCGTTCTCATGAGCCATTCGATTGATTTGGGAAAGTTGGGCAAGCTCAGCGGAACGCCGATCGATACGGCCGGAGCGGCGGGGCTGATCATCGGCGCCATCAGCTGGTCGATTGCATCGGCTCTCGCGCGCAAACTGCCGCTACCATCATCGAAAGTGATGAGCTCGGGCGCACAGATGCTGGCCGGCGGAGCAATGCTCGTGGCCGCTTCTGCCGCATGTGGCGAATGGCGCGGATTCGATCTCCGCGTAATTTCGGGCTCGGCGTGGATCGCGCTAGCCTACCTGGTTTTTGCCGGCTCCATCGCCGGGTTCACAGCCTACGTGTGGCTGCTGCATCACGAATCGCCGACCAAGGTGGGAACCTATGCGTACGTCAATCCTGTCGTGGCTGTGATCATCGGCTATTTTCTGGGAGGCGAGCCGCTGGGCGCGCGCACTGTGCTGGGCGGGGCGTTTGTCCTCGCCAGCGTTGTCATGACCACCAGCATGCGCACCAAAACTCCCGCCGTGGCGGAAGACGCGGAATGATAAAGTCCTTGCGGGCGGCCGCTCCGCGGACAAAGGCAAATTCACGCCGGAATTCTGAGAGTTGTGCTACCATTCGGGCAATCGGCCACACCCCTTGGCCAGGAGGTACAGCTCACCCATGCCGCACTTTTCCAGACGACATTTTTTGAAGGCCGGCGTAGCCGCGGGCGCGATTGCCGGTTTGCACGGTGCGCCGCTATTTGCCGAGCGCGCCTCAGCCACCGACTGGGTGACACTGGGAAAATCGGGCGTCAAGGTGACGCGCCTCGCATTCGGCACCGGATCGCACAACGGTGAGTTGCAGCAGCAGCTCGGGCAAAAGGAATTCACGCGGCAAGTGCGCTACGCCTACGAACGCGGCATCCGTTTCTTCGAGACGTCGGAGTCGTATGGCGCTTCGCAGCAGATGCTGGGCGCAGCGCTGAAGGGGCTGCCGCGCGACAGTTATAAATTGATGACCAAGGTGACGACGAGCGACTATCCGGACCCGGTGAAGAAGCTCGACGAATTGCGCAGAAACAGCGACACCGAATACTTCGACATCATGCTGCTGCATTGGCAGCACACGGGAACCTGGGTCAAGGACAGCGAACGCTGGCAGGACGCAATTCTTGAAGCGCAGTCGCGGCAGACGATCGCGACGCATGGTGCATCGGTGCACGGGCTACCGGCGCTGCGGCAAGTTCCGGGGTTCAAGTGGCTCGACGTGGCCATGATCCGCATGAATCACAAGGGCGCCAAGATGGACAACGAAACGGACAACTGGAACACGCCGGGCGACGTGAACGAGGTCGTGACGCACGTACACGAGGCGCGCGCCGCCGGCATAGGCGTCATCAGCATGAAGCTCATCGGCGAGGGCGCGTTTACCGACCGCAGCGACCGCCAGCAGTCGATGCGATTCGCCTTCCGCAATGCGGGCGTGGACTGCGTGACCGTGGGCTACAAGAACACAGCGGAGATCGACGAAGCCATCGACAATCTAAACCTGGCGCTCGCGTAGCCGCACAGCGATCTCGCGAGCGGCTGCTCCAATCGATCATGGTGGGCGCAATAATGGTGGGCCCGGAGGGATTTGAACCCCCAACCAAGGGATTATGAGTCCCCTGCTCTAACCGTTGAGCTACAGGCCCGATGTTGAGACTGATGAGCATTCCCGGCTGCAAAAGACCGCAACCGTTCACGCAGAGAAACCGTCTCTGCACTCAGCTGTGTCAACATCTTCATTGTAAGCGCGGAAGTCTGCGGGCAGGAATGCTCTAATCAGTATCGACGTTGGGGATCAATGAAGTTAGAGAAGTTGGCGCCGTGAATCAGCACAGTTTCGATGTCCTCATCCTCGGAGCCGGCGCGGCAGGCCTGATGGCTGCAATTGAAGCCGGCCGCCGTGGGCGCAGTGTCGCGGTGCTGGAGCGTGCGGAGCGGCCGGGCAAAAAGATCCTGATCTCGGGAGGCGGCCGCGCCAACTTTACCAACCTGCACACGCGGCCCGAAAATTTTCTTTCGGCCAATCCTCACTTCGCGAAATCGGCACTGGCGCGTTACACGCCCGCGGATTTTATCCGGCTTGTGGGGCGGCACGGCATCGCGTATCACGAAAAAACTTTAGGGCAGCTCTTCTGCGACGGGTCTGCGCAACAGATTGTCGACATGCTGATGAGAGAATGCGCGGATGCCGGTGTGCGCGTGCTTCTGTCGACGGCGGTGCGCGAGGTGCGCCGCAACGATTCTTCCGGAGCGTTTGCGGCCGATGCGGGCAACGATACCTACACGGCGCCTGCGCTCATCGTAGCCACCGGCGGGTTGTCGATTCCGAAGATCGGCGCCACGGGGTTCGGCTACGATATTGCCCGCCAGTTTGGCGTTGCCATTGAAGCCTGCCGCCCGGCGTTGGTTCCGCTGACGCTCGCGGGCGCGGAGCATGCGCACTTCGCGGATTTGACCGGAGTTTCCGCGCCGGTGATCGCGAGTTGCGGCAAGCGCCGCTTTCGGGAAAAGATGCTCTTCACGCATCGCGGCCTGAGCGGACCGGCCATCCTGCAAATCTCGTCGTACTGGAAACAGCCCGAAGCGATCCGCATCGACTGGTCGCCGGAGCGTCGCCTGCTTGCGCCCTTGCGAACAGCCCATGCGCGGCGCGATCTGGCCGCGGCGAAAGTGGCACTGCGCGCGCAGTTGCCGGCGCGGCTGGCGGATCGGCTGCTCGAGGCCGCATCGCCGCAGAGCTGGACCAATCACGCGCTCGATGAGCTGGAGCACCGGTTGCATTCCTGGACGATCGCACCCAGCGGCACGGAGGGTTACGAGAAGGCAGAAGTAACAGCGGGTGGAGTGAGTACAAGCGCGCTTGCAGCGCAAACCATGGAGTGCCGCAGCGTGCGCGGGCTCTACTTTATTGGAGAGGTGGTGGACGTTACAGGTCAACTGGGCGGATTCAATTTCCAGTGGGCCTGGGCGTCGGGCGCGGCAGCGGGACGCGCGGTCTAGAAGCCATTAACCCGCATCGGCTCCAGAAGCCTTCTCAATTTCTTCGAGCGTCTTGCCGCGCGTTTCCGGAACCCATGTGGAGACGAAGACGAAGCCGAGAAAACACACACCCGCGTAGACGAGAAATGCGCCGGAGGTCGTGAAAGCGCGATTGATGAAGGGGAATGTGTAGGTGAGCACAAACGAGGCGGTCCACAATGCGGCGACGGCCGCGGAGACGCCAAGGCTGCGCAGGCGATTGGGATAGATTTCGGAGATGAGAACCCAGGTAACCGGCGCCAGCGACATGGAATAACAGGCGATGGCGGCGAGCGTGAGTACCAGTACGGCGCTGCCATGCAGTCCCATCCGATAAGCAAGACTGGCGCCAAGGTGGCAGAGGCCGACTCCGGCGCAGCCCAGCAGCATCAGCTTTCTGCGGCCCAAGCGGTCCACGAACGTCATCGCCACTAGAGTAAAGATCAAATTGATGGCGCCGGTGATGACGATGTTGAATAGGATGCCGCTCACGCCGAAGCCTGCGCTGCGATAAATCTCTTCGGCGTAGTTGAACAGGATGTTGATCCCGCTCCACTGCTGCAGCGCGGCCAGCGCCATGCCGATCCAGACAAGGTTGCGCGTGCCTTTGCCGAAGAGATCCTTCCAGCGGACCCGCGACGCGGCCGACGTGCGCAGCGTCTCCTCGATGGCCGCGAGCTCCCGGGCCGCGTACGTCTCGCCGCCGATACGCGCCAGCACGCACCGGGCTTCATCGGTTCGACTGGCTCCGGCGAGCCAACGCGGGCTCTCGGGGATGAAAAGCGCAAATAGAAAAAACAGGATTGCCGGAACCGCGACCGCCGTAAACATCCAGCGCCAACCGAACTGCGCGTTCCAGGATTGCACGAGGACGGCCGCGCCCTCGGGAACTTTTTCCGCGATGCGCCAGTTGACGATTTGCGCCGCGAGAATGCCGCAAACGATGGCCAGTTGATTGAGGCTGACGAGACGGCCGCGCCACGCCGCCGGACTGATTTCGGCGATGTAGAGCGGCGAGATGTTAGAGGCAAGGCCGATGGCCATTCCGCCGGCGATGCGCCACGCGATGAAGAGAGAAAAGACCGGAGCCCAGCCGGTGAGGATCGAGGAAAGCGCGAACAGCAGCGCCGCAAGCAGCAATACTTTTTTGCGGCCCAGGCGGCTGCCCGCCTCGCCGGCGATGAGCGCGCCGATGAGACAGCCAATGAGCGCGCAACTGTTGGCCCAGCCGATGAGATGTTCGGAGCCAAGATGAAAGTAAACTTCGTAAAACGGCTTGGCGCCGCCGATGACGACCCAGTCGTAGCCAAAGAGCAGCCCGCCCATGGCGGCAACCAGCGCCATGCCGCAGACGTAGCCCGCATGAATCCCAGCCGTTGAGGATTGCGAAACATTCAATTGGTGGGCGCCGCTCTGCATCTTCACTCCAGGCCTGCGATGCCGCGCGGAAGTTCGGCTTGGTCCACCGGCCCGAGACGTTTCGAAGATTCTATTCAGCCATCCTATGTCATTGGAGTGCGGTTTTCCCGATGTTGTCTTGGCGAATTGCCAGGGCTGCTTTTCCACATTCGGTCACGTGGTGTGCACCGGAGCGGCGAGAGGGGCCGTGCGGTAGGCTGGAAATCGGAATGAGTGTGTGCACGATTTGCGATGGCGCGGGACTGGTGCGCCTGCGGGACACGGCGGGAAACTGGGTGAGCCGCCCGTGTGATTGCCAGGAGACGGAGCGCGAGCGGCGGCGGCTGGCCGCGGCGCAGATTCCCGCGCGCTACCGCGACTGCACGCTCGATACCTTCCATGTTTATCATGGTGCCGACCCCTCGCTGGGCGAGGCATTGCTTATCGCGCGGGGGTTTGTAGACGCGTATCCGGTCGACACCGCCGGGAAGGGCCTGCTCTTCATTGGGTCCTCGGGCGTGGGCAAAACGCACCTGGCAGTCGGCGTGTTGCAGCGCATGGTGCGGGAGCGCGGCGTGAATGGACTCTTCTGCGACTACCGCGAACTGCTCAAAAGCATCCAGAACAGCTACAACCGCGAGGTGAGGACCACCGAGCTCGAGCTGTTGCAGCCCATCTTCGCAGCCGAAGTGCTGGTGCTCGACGATTTGGGCGCGCAAAAGCCCAACGATTGGGTGTGGGATACGGTCGCGCTCATCCTCAACACGCGCTACAACGACCGCCAGACCACGATCATTACTACCAACCACGAGGATTTGCCCGCCGGCAGCGGAGAGCTGAAAGACGTGGAGCGCGCCGCGCGCAAGCCGACCCTCGGCGATCGCATCGGCGACCCAATGCTTTCACGGCTCGCCGAAATGTGCGTCCGCGTGCGCATGAGCGGCAACGACTGCCGCCAGTCGCCCATCAAGAGGGCGAGCTTTGGTTGAAACGCCCGCGACCGCAGTAGAAAGCGCTTCGGCGGGCTCTTAAAGTCTGCTCAAATCAACAAGGCAAAAAGCGGATTGCACTCGATTCCACGGTTGCGGGCGATCGACTGCCTTACCTGGACAGCCACAGGCTTCCCAAAATCCAAAGCATGGCGGCAATGGTCAGACCCTGATAGGTCCGTTCGGCCCACAGGATCGGCTGCGGAATGTTGGGCGCGGCTGCGGGCGGCATGCTGGATGCCGACTGAGGGGAGGTGCGCATGGTGGGCCTGCCTTTCAACACCTTGCGGTAAAGTTACGGAACCAGCAATGTCCTGGTTCCCTCTTGCCAGATGCGGGACTCTTTGCGGTCCGCTTTGCAACTGTCGATCTCTGCCTGTTTAGACGCCAAGGCCAGTCTCAGGATGCCTGAAAAAGATGGCAATTTGATGAAAAGTCCGTGCGCTCTGAAGCGGCGCATCGTTTCGCACTGGTCGCACTGACTTCATCGGACGAGCATCGCACCATTTCTTGCAAAATGGTCTCGCAAAATGGCTCGCGAACAGGTGTACAATTTCGCTCGTGAGCTCAGGTCCTCAACTCGTTCGTCCCCCGGCCACAACCGAGCGCAATTGGCTTCCTGTGGCCATGGCTTCAGCTATCGTGATTGCCGCTGTGGGCGGGTTGCTCTTCTTCTACGAGCACGGCAGGGGCGGGCCAACGGTAACGCCGATCTCCGCAGCTACCGATCCCTACGCAGCCGACCTGACCATCGGCCAGTTGGCAATGAGTGAATCGTCGAACCTGTCGGGAGGCAAGGTGACCTACCTCGACGGCCACATTACCAACGAAGGCAACCGCACTGTGACTGGGATCACCGTCCAGGTTCTCTTCCGCGATGCGGCGCACGAAGTGGCGCAGAACGAGACCCAGAGGCTCCGGATCATCCGCACGCGCGATCCGTATGTGGACCTCGAGCCGCTCTCCGCGGCTCCGCTCAAACCCGGCGACGCCGAAGACTTCCGCCTGGTGTCCGACACTGTCCCGGACCAATGGGACGGTGCCTTTCCTGAAATCCGCATCATCCACGTCTATACCAAGTAAGTCTTCTCCATCTTTACAGGGTAGAAACTACCGAAGCGTGCAAAATTTACGCGGCAGCGGCGGTGTTACCGGCGCTGCATGGGCGTGTTCGAAGCGCCGCCTTCTTCCTCTAACGCATTCATCTTCAACAAACTACGGATTTGTGTCTGTCGTGCGCCTGCTTTGGCATCGGCCTTGCTCTCTATCAGGGCGAGCACGCGAGAGCGCGCCATCCGCGGTAGGTTCCAGCCGCTGGGAATCCAGAAGGGGCACACCAAATGCAAACTTCGAATCGTTTTTCATTTCCGCGCCATTTCGCAGTTCTTGCGCTGGCCTCGGCCATAGCAATTCCGGTCTGGGCGCAGCAAACCCAGCCATCCGATGCGGGTTCACAGCAGGCCCAACCAGTTGCTGCGGATTCCCAGAGCGTACCTTCTTCGGCTGCGCAGCAGCCCTCCCCGACGTTCGATCATCCCCTAAGCCAGCCGAGGGAGGGGTTCTGGGGTCGCGTCAACCCCTTCGCCAGCAAGAAGTGGGTGAAACGGGAAACCGACCCGATCAATGACCGGCTGTCGGAGCTGGATGATGTGAATGCGCGGAACGCGCGCGACATCAGAGACGTGGATGCGCGGTCGCAAGCCGGAATCCTGAAGGCGCAGACTTCGGCCGATGTGGCGAACCAGACCGCAAATACAGCCAACCAGCAGGCACTGAATGCCAACAACACCGCGCAGCAG
>Ga0224558_1003957_pt1 | contig 11901 bp, 9 predicted proteins | sample 714S32024metaG_FD_180682 | JGI IMG/M metagenome (GOLD analysis project Ga0224558, IMG submission 180682) | Peat soil microbial communities from Stordalen Mire, Sweden - 717 S3 20-24 | ecosystem: Environmental > Terrestrial > Soil > Wetlands > Peat | place: Sweden: Norrbotten County, Stordalen... | reverse complement strand
GCGGCCGGCTCTCATCGGCATTGAAGCCGCGCACCAGTTTGGGGTTGGGCTTGAACTTGGGCGGCCCGCCGTAGAACTGCCGCGCATGGCTCAGCACCATTCCCGCACGGCCATGCATGGGCCGAACAATTCCGCGAACCTGCACGTTCATGTCGCGGTATTTGCGCAGTTCGCCCACCTCCTCGCGATCCTCCTGAAGGCTCAAGATGGTGAAGCGGCACTTCTCGTCCGGCGTGTCGGGCGTGCATACGTCCAGAAACCGTGTCCCATCCGGCAGCTCTACCACATCGTAGATGTGCGCCGAGACGCATACATCCTTATTGACGAGTTTGGTGGCTTCATCGGCGGTCACGCACGGCTTCGGTGAGCCGGCAAAGGCCAGTGCGGTCGAAACCGCGGCAAAAATTACAAACCATCCAACCCGGTGGAGAACCAAGAAAACCTCCGAGGAAACTGCCGCAATCGTAGCGCGTAATGGGCACGATAGGGAAGTGAAACCTCATCCAGCTCCAAATGCGGTAAAGAGAGGTATGTCGTATCCCAGGTTTCACAATCGAAAATTGGGCGCCCGGTAGGTTAGGCGTTGTGGTTCCCAACTTCAATCACCCCAACAATGAAGACCTGTCGTTGGGGGCCCCGAAACCGCAGTGAGGCTGCGGAAGCATGGGGCACCCAGAAGTTTGTTGCTACCTGAGAAGTTAACTGCACGCCCGCGCAAAGATCAGGGCTTTTTGGGCGCGGGGGCCGGCTTGGTGGGCTGGGCCGCGGGTTTTACCGGGGTTGTGGTCTTTGGAGTGGTTGCGGGTTTAGGCGCGGGAGCGGCTGCCGGCGCAGGTGAGGTTCTGAGGTACATGATTTTCATCGTTCCGCCACCACAAGTGCCGACCTGCTTGCCTTCGGCTTCTTTGTCCTTGTCCACGATTTCCAACGTGTATACCTTGGCGCCGTTTGCTTCCACCTTTTTGGCGATCTCAGACTTCAACTCTTCACAGGATTTTGGCCCTTGCGCGTAAGCCAACACCGACGCGAATGACAAAATGACAACTGACGCCACGATTCTCATTGTGCAATCTCCTTTGATTTGGTGTTAGGAAAATCCGGGGGTAAGACTAGCTTATTCAAGTTATTGGCGTCAATCTTTGAATTTATCTGCCCAGGGTCGGCAACGGCCAGCGGCGTGCATTGGCTGTGGGGAGGGGTTCGCGGTATTCTCTTGTGTCGGAAGGATTTGCGGGTAGGAGCGGATATGACGGATGGAGCAATTACAATTCGGGCGGGACGAGGCAGCCAGTTGCGCTGCAAGGGATGGCAGCAGGAGGCGGCGCTGCGCTGCCTGATGAACAATCTCGATCCGGAGGTGGCCGAGCGGCCACAGGATCTGGTGGTCTATGGCGGGATTGGGAAGGCGGCGAGGAACTGGGAGTGCTATCACGCGATTGTGCGTGAGCTGGAGCGGCTGGAGAGCGATGAGACGCTGCTGGTGCAGTCCGGAAAACCAGTGGCCGTGTTTCCGACGCACGAGGGTGCGCCGCGGGTGCTGATTGCCAACTCCAACCTGGTGGGCAAGTGGGCTAATTGGGAGCACTTCAACGAGCTGGACCGCAAGGGCCTGATGATGTATGGGCAGATGACGGCGGGGAGCTGGATTTATATCGGGACGCAGGGAATATTGCAGGGGACGTTTCAGACTTTTGCGGCGCTGGCGGAGAGGCACTTTGCCAAGCTGGGCGAATCCGGCTCGCTGCGGGGCAAGCTGGTGGTGACCGGTGGCGTGGGCGGGATGGGCGGTGCGCAGCCGCTGAGCGTGACGCTGAACGGCGGTGTAGTGCTGGCCATTGACGTGGACCGCAGCCGCATTGAGCGCCGCGTGGAGACGCGCTATTGCGACCTGGTGACGGATGATCTGGACGAGGCTTTGCGGGTGTGCGAGGCGGCCGTGAGAGAGGGACGGGCGCTGAGTGTGGGCCTGGTGGGCAACTGCGCGGACGTGCTGCCGGAGATTGTGCGGCGCAGAGTGAAGGTGGACGTAGTGACGGACCAAACCAGCGCCCACGATCCGCTGAACGGGTATATTCCGCAGGGAGTGACGCTGGCCGAGGCTGCGGAGCTGCGGCGGCACGATCCCATTGATTATGTCCAGCGGTCGACGGCGTCGATGGTGATTCATGTGGACGCGATGCTTGCCTTGCAACGAGACGGGGCTATCGCGTTTGATTACGGCAACAACATTCGGCGGTTTGCATTCGACGCGGGATGCGTGGAGGCTTTTCGGATTCCGGGATTTGTGCCGGAGTATATTCGGCCGCTGTTTTGCACGGGCACGGGACCGTTCCGCTGGGTGGCGCTGTCGGGCGATGCAAAGGACATTGCGCGCACCGATGAGCTGGCGCTGGAGCTGTTTCCGGAGAATGAGATTCTTACGCGATGGCTGCGGCTGGCGCGGGGGCGGTTTGCTTTTCAGGGATTGCCGGCGCGCATTTGCTGGCTGGGCTATGGAGAGCGGGCGAGGATGGGCGAGGCGATTAACGAGCTCGTGCGCAAGGGCGAGATTTCGGCGCCGATCGCCATGGGTCGCGACCACCTGGACGCGGGCTCGGTGGCCAGCCCGTATCGCGAGACGGAGAAGATGCTCGATGGATCGGACGCGGTAGCGGACTGGCCGATTTTGAACGCGCTGCTGAATACGGCTTCGGGCGCAACGTGGGTCAGTTTTCATCACGGCGGCGGCGTGGGCATGGGCTATAGCTTGCACGCGGGACAGGTGACGGTGGCCGACGGGACGGAGATGGCTGCGCGAAAAATTGCGCGCGTTCTGAACAACGATCCCGGTCTTGGCGTGGTTCGCCATGCCGATGCTGGTTACGAGTTGGCGCAGCAGACGGCGCGGGAGCGGGGGATTCGGATTCCGATGGCGGAGAGACTGCCGTGAGCGATGTGATGGTGGTTGTCAATATCGGACAACTAGTGACGCTGGCTGGGCCTGAACGTGCGCGCGTCGGCGCGGAGTTGCGCGAGCTGGGGCTGATCGAGAATGCGGCGTTGCTGGTGGAAGATGGGCGCGTGAGCGCGGTTGGGCCGTATGCCGAGTTGCGTGCGAAGATTCCGCCGACGGCTGAGGTGATCGACGCCGGAGGCCGTGCGGTGACGCCGGGATTTGTGGATGCGCATACGCACCTTATATTTGCCGGTAATCGCGCGGCGGAGTTTGAGCAGCGAATTGCGGGGGCGAGTTACCAGGAGATTGCGGCGGCGGGCGGAGGAATTCTGCGTACGGTGGCGCTGACGCGCGCGGCCACTGAGGATCAGCTGCTGGCGGAGGCGCGCAGGCATCGCGACTGGATGCTGCGGGCAGGCACCACGACCATCGAGGCGAAGTCTGGCTACGGGCTGGAGCACGCGACTGAGATGAAGATGCTGTGCGTGATGAAGCGGCTTGGCGAGGAGGGTCCGGCGGCAATTGTGCCTACGCTGTTAGCCGCGCACACTGTTCCGCCGGAGTTTGCCGGAAGGCGCGCGGAGTATGTGCGATGGATTGTCGAAGAGTTGATTCCCGAGGTTGCCGCGGCGGGGCTGGCGCAGCATTGCGACGCATTTTGCGACGATCACGCTTTCACAGTGGATGAGACACGCACGGTGCTGACGGCGGCTCGGCGGAATGGGCTGCGATTGCGGGTGCACGCAGAGCAGTTCCGGCCGGGCACTGGAGCGGCGCTGGCCGCCGAGTTGGGCGCGGCTACGGCCGATCATCTGGAGATGGCGAGCGAAGAGACACTGCGACAATTGCGGACGGCCGGTGTGCAGCCGGTGCTGCTGCCGGGGTCGGTCTTTGCGCTGGGGCGGACACAGTATCCACCGGCGCGCGCGATGGTGGAGATGGGGCTGGCGATTGTGCTGGCCACAGACTTCAATCCCGGCTCGTCGCCGATTGCGTCGATGCCGTTCGTGATGTCGCTGGCCTGCCTGCAAATGAAACTCACGCCTGCCGAGGCGCTGACGGCAGCCACCATCAACGCGGCTTGGAGCCTGGGACTTGGCGGGCGTGTGGGGTCTCTTGAAAACGGCAAACAGGCCGACTTTCTGATTCACGAGTTTGACGATTACCGCGAACTGGCCTACTTCATAGCGGCGCCGGCGCGGCCGCGGGTCTTTATCGCGGGAAGGGAAGTAGGCTGATGGAGAGTCTGATTCCGTCAGCCCGGAAGACTTACTGCTGAGCCGCCTTCACTGCTTCGGTGAGTGCCGGGACCACTTCCATCAGGTCGCCGACAATGCCGTAGTCGGCGACTTCAAAGATGGGCGCGTCAGGGTCCTTGTTGACAGCCACCACGCACTGCGAGCCTTTGATGCCGACCAGATGCTGAATGGCTCCGGAGATGCCCAGGGCGAGGTAGAGCCGGGGGGCGATAGTCTGGCCGGAGCTGCCGATCTGGCGCTCCATGGGCAGCCAGCCGTTGTCGCAGATCGGGCGCGAGGCGCCCAGCTCCGCGCCGAGAGCCGTAGCCAGCTCCTGAGCCAGCGGAATGTTGGCGGCGTCTTTGATGCCGCGGCCCACGCCCACGATCCTCTGCGCCGCGCCCAGGTCCACGGTCTGCGCCGTTCCCCGGAAACGCTCGCCGGGTTTGGTGCGAATCTGCGCCGGCTCGATTGTCGGCGTAAAGACGCTGACTGGTGCCGCACCGGCCTGGGCCTCGTCGGCTCGAAAAGCTCCAGCCTGCACGGAGACAAAGCAGGGGCCGTTGCCTGTATGACGATAAGAGCCGTTGAGGCGGCCTTGCATGAGCTGGCGGATGAAGACTGGGCCGTCTGCGATGGCGGTCACGTCGCCGATGAGTGCCTGGCCGAAACGAGTCGCGAGCTTGGGAGCGTAGTCGCGGACCTGGTATGTGTGCGGAAAGACCGCGTACTCGGGCTTTTCGACCGCAAAAAACTGCTGCAGCGCGAGCGTAAATCCATCAGCCGTGTAAGCAGCCAGCAACGGATGCTCTATACGAACTACTTTGCCCAACGCCTTGGTGGCAACTTCAGCGGCCAATCCTTCTGTTTTCGCACCGATGACGACGGCGTTCACCGCCTGGCCGGTGAGCGCGGCCAGCTTCTGCCCGGCGGCAACGGCTTCCCAACTGCTGCGGCTAACATGTCCGTCCCGCTCTTCAATCACAACCCAAATGCCGCTCATAGCACCCTCGCTTCAAACTTCAGTTTTTCCACCAGCGCTGCTGCGGCTTCCTTGGGGTTGCCGGGGATCATCTGGGTAGATTTTTGTTTCTGCGGCAGCGCAACCCGCTCCAGGATTACGACCGGGGCAGCGTCTACGGCCAGCTCGGCTGCGGTCACTGTGCGCACCTCCTTGGCTTTGGCGCGCTTGATGCCCATCAGAGTGGCGTAGCGGAGCTTGTTGCCGCCGGATTGGATGGTGAGTACGGCGGGAGTGGGCAGCTCGATCAGCTTGAACCAGCCTTCTTCCAGCTCTCGCTTGACGGTGAGGCCGGAGTCGGTCTTGTCCACATGCAGGATGAGCGAGGAGTGCGGTAGGTCGAGCAGTTCGGCGAGAATCACACCGGTCTGTCCCTGGCCCAGATCGTCGGATTGGAGGCCGGTGAGGACGAGGTCAGGGTTTTCCGGCTTCACGGCTGCCGCCAGCAGACGCGCCACCCCTAGCGCGTCGCGAGCGCCGAGATCGGCGCAATTGATATGGATGGCACGGTCCGCGCCCTTGGCCAGAGCCTCGCGAATGGTGGGGCCGACGCGCTCGGGGCCGGCGGTGAGCACGACCACCTCTCCACCGTGTTTCTCCTTGAGCTGGAGAGCTTCTTCCAGGGCGTAGGCGTCGGACTCGTTGAGTGCGTACTGCAGGCCGGACTCTTCAATCCATTTGGCCTGCGCGTCAATGCGGATTTGTGCATCGCGCTCGGGGACTTGTTTGATGGCGACGATGATTTTCATGTTTTCGATCTCACGTTCATTTTATCTGTGTGGCTCAGGTCCTGTTTTTGGGGGCTCCAAATTACAATTCCTAACTCAAGTCGTTCTTAGGCAATCCTCGTGCGGTCAACTGGGCGATGTCGAACAGTTGCGGCGCGGCTTCGCCGGTTTCCGCCAACGCGTCGCGAAAGATGCTGTTGCAGAATGGGCAGGCTGTTCCCACAGTCGTGGCTCCGGTGGCGACCAACTCGGCCGCACGCACCTGGCCGACGCGCTCGCCGGTCTCTTCTCCGAGGAAGACCAACCCACCGCCAGCGCCGCAGCAGAAACTGCGCTCGTGATTACGCGGGGCCTCGACCAGCTTTCCGGCCAGCTTGACCACTGTGCGCGGCTGCTTATAGACGTTGCGATAGCGGCCCAGGTAGCAAGGATCGTGGTAGACGATGCTTTCCTGATTCTGCTGGTGGGGCAATTTGTTGGCAAAGCGGGCTAGAAATTCAGAGTGATGCTCGATTGCAGGTGGCGTGCCGTACTCCTTCCAATCTTCCTGGAGAGTGCGGACACAGTGTGGACAGATGGATACGACCTTCTTGACCTTGCTCTGCTCGAAGACTTCGAGATTCGATTCGGCAAGCTGCTGGAAAACGAGATCGTTGCCCAGGCGGCGGACTGGATCGCCGCAGCATTTTTCCTTGCGCAGGACGCCGTAGCTTGTGCCCAGATAATTCATCACGCGGGCGAAGTCGGCGATGATCTCGCGGCCCTTGGGGTCGTAGCCGCCCATGCAGCCCAGCCATAAACAAAACTCCTGAGTCCCGTCGAAGATGGGCAAGCCCGCCTTCTCGATGAACTTATCGCGCTCAGAGGCGGGGAGGCCGTGGGCGTTGGCTCCGCGCTCCAAAGCCAAAAAGAACTTGGAGCCGTAATCGTCTTCCCAGGCGCCGGTGTTGACCGCGCCGCGGCGCAGGCCGACCAGGATGGGCAGGTGCTCGATGCCTACCGGGCACTGGAATTCGCATGCGCCGCATGTCGTGCATTGGAAGGGTGCTTCCTGGGGGTTGTATTTGCCCAGCAGGGGTTCTTCCGAGGCCGGGCCAAGGTCATTCAGGTAGCTGCGCAGGCCGAGAATGATTTCTTTCGGATTCAGCAACTTGCCTGTATTGGCGGCGGGGCAGTGCTCGGTGCAGCGGCCGCACTCCACGCAGGAGAAGGCTTGCAGGCTTACCAGGCGGGTGAGGTCCGTGCCCGCTATGAGGCCGAAGTCTTCGTCACCCGCAAGCGGAGGAATCTGGCTGAAGCTGCCGTGGGAGAGAAAGACGGTGGCCGGGCTGAGAACCAGGTGCAGGTGTTTGGTGTGGGGAATGATGGGCAGAAAGGTCAAAAGTGCCAGTGTGTGGACCCACCATAGAACCCGCGTGGCCGGGTCGGCGTCGGCGACAAAGAACGAGGCCAGGTAGGTGACCATCAGCAGGAAGATCAGAAAGGCGATAAAGCCGGACTGGTAAGAGAGCTGCTGGCCTAGCCATTTGGGCCGGACCAGGAAGCGGCGTACGAAGAGGCCGAAAATGCCCACGGCGCAGGCCAAGGCAAAGACGGCTGCGAAGTCAAAGTAGAAGCGGCCAAAGAAGCCCACCGGCGACAGAAAGCCGATTCCTAACCCGACGGCGAAGTGGTTGAGCGTGACGAGGACAAAGGCGCAAAATCCCCAGAAGACCAGGGCGTGGGCCAAGCCAGGCAGCGGGCGCTGGCGGATGACTTTTGCCTGGAGGGCTACCTCCCAGACGAAATCCCAGATGCGCTTGCCGATGGGCGAGAGGCGGAAGCTCGAGTCTTTTTTGGATTGGAGAATCTTGCCGAGGACAACGCGGAAACGGAGCCAGAAACCGGCGGCAGAGGCGGCGACCAGCACTACGAGGAGCAATTTCTCCGCGAGAGAGAAGGAGAGAGGTTCAGCCAGGGTTGCATTCAGAGGGAGCATAAGTGAACTTACCCAAGATACAGGATGGGGTGGGGGGCTGTCGTGGGGGGCAATCGGAAGAGGTTGATCTTGATATGTTTTTCTATCAAGGCAGAAAGTTAGCCCCCACTTCGCGGGGTTAGCGAGTTAGCAACTTAGCCTCTTCCGGAAGGACTCAACAGCGCACAATCTTTGTCGAATCAATGCCCTTGGTGGCGTTGCGGGTATCTACCACCAACTGCGACTGTTCGACGATGGCCCGGTAGTCGTAAGTAGAGTGATCTGTGACGATGACCACGGCGTCGTACTGACCGAGATTGTCGAGCGGAGTGTTGGTCATGTTCAGGTCGTAGTGGCGGCCGTGGCCCACGACGGCAAAGTAGGGGTCGTTGTAGGCGACGAGCGCGCCCTTTTCGCGCAGCAGCTCGAGGATGGTCAGCGAGGGTGACTCGCGCAGGTCGTCGATGTCGCGCTTGTAGGCCACGCCCAGCACCAGAATCTTCGATCCCTTGATGGATTTGCGCTGCTCGTTGAGGCCGGCGGCGATCTGCTCGATGACGAAGTAGGGCATGGCGGTGTTAATCTCGCCGGCCACATCGATGAATCGCGTGCGAAAGTCGAACTGCTTGGCTTTCCAGGAGAGATAAAACGGATCGATAGGAATGCAATGGCCGCCGAGGCCAGGGCCGGGATAGAAGGCCTGGAATCCGAAGGGCTTGGTTTTGGCCGCGTCGATTACCTCATGAATGTCGATTCCCATCCTCATGCAGAGTTGCTTGAGCTCGTTGACCAGCGCGATGTTTACGCAGCGGTAGATGTTTTCCAGCAGTTTGGTCATCTCGGCAACCGCGGGGCTGCTGACCGGCACCACGCGGCGGAAGATAGCGCCGTACATTGCCGAGGCTAATTGTGTGGCCGCCGGGCCGCAGCCGCCGACGACCTTGGGAATGTCGTGGCGCGCCACGTCTGTATTGCCGGGGTCCTCGCGTTCGGGCGAGAAGGCTACATGCACGCCAGGCTCTTCAAGCGAACGTGATACTTTCAGGCCATGTGGGTTGCCGGCTTCCAGTAGGGGAACCACAACTTCCTCGGTGGTGCCGGGATAGGTGGTGCTTTCCAGCACAATGAGCTGGCCTTCATGCAGCCAGGGAGCAATCGATTTGACTGTCCCGGTCACGAAGCTCAGATCGGGCTCGTGGTGCTCGTTGAGAGGGGTGGGCACACAGATGATGACCGCGTCCATCCGCGCGATTTCGGAATAATCCGCCGTGGCGCGGAAACCCACCTTTTGCGCCTCCTGGATCTCGCCGGGCAGGATGCGCACGATATAGGATTTGCCGGCGTTGAGCTTGTCCACCTTGCTTTGCTCAACATCGAAGCCCGTTACCCTGAAGCGCTGGCCGCTGAACAAAAGCGCCAGCGGCAGGCCCACGTATCCCATCCCGACGATGCCGATGTAGGCTTCCCGGGAGTCAATTCTTGCTGTAAGGCTGGCCAGCCGGTTCTCGGATGTAGTTGTCATGTTATTGATTGTATGGCCAAACTCTGAACCAGCCGCCTGAACGGGTTGCGCAACCAGAGGCTTGTTCCGAATAGAGTATTCTTTTCAAAGTGGGCCGCGGCGAGGGAATCAGCCGCAAACGGGCCTTTTCAAGGAGATTCTCTTGCCTAGTTATCTTGTAACTGGAGCCGCGGGCTTTATCGGACGCTCCATTGCCGCGGCTTTGCTGGTCCGCGGAGAGAGCGTACGCGGCATCGACAGCCTTATTACCGGCAAGCGCTCCAATCTGGCCGGGCTGGAAGCGATGGAGTTTATTGAAGACGACCTGTGCGACCCGGCAGCCTGCGCGAAAGCCTGCGCCGGGGTGGAGTTCGTCTTCCACGAGGCTGCGCTGGCCTCGGTGCCGCGCTCGGTAGCCGATCCGGTGGCCACCAACCGGAACTGCCTTGACGCTACGTTGAATTTGCTGGTAGCCGCACGCGCCGCCGGGGTGCGTCGGGTGGTTTACGCCGGGTCGTCGTCGGCCTACGGAGATACGCCGACCCTGCCCAAACACGAAAAGTTGCTGCCTAACCCCATCTCCCCCTACGCGGTTGCCAAACTGGCCGGCGAGCATTACATGAGCGCCTTTGCCCGTGTCTACGGGTTGGAGACGGTCACGCTGCGTTACTTCAATGTCTTCGGACCCTATCAGGACCCAGGCTCACACTACTCCGGCGTGCTGGCTATCTTCTGCCGTCGCATGCTGGCCGGGCAAGAGCCCACCATCTACGGCGACGGCCAACAGAGCCGCGACTTTACGTTCATCGACAACGTGGTAAAGGCCAACTTGCTGGCCGCCGCTGCTCCGGCTGAAAAGGTTTCGGGCCGGATGATGAACGTGGCCACCGGCAACCGCATCACGCTGAATGAAACCGTTGCTATTCTGCGCGAGTTGACCGGTTACAGCGGCCAACCGGCCTATGCTCCGCCACGCGCAGGCGACATCCGCGACTCGCTGGCGGATATTCATTTAGCCAGCGAACTGCTGGGCTACGCGCCCACTGTTGATTTTATCGAAGGGCTGCGCCGCACTGTTGAGTGGTACCGGAGCGGCGGCGGAGCGGTGTGAAAGCCGGGCAATGCGGCATTTAACCCATCCGGCTTTACTGTGTGCGGGATTCTATTGACGGAATGATTTCAATCAAGCACACTGACGAAGATTACCCTTGTAGCATTGTTTTGTTTTGAATCCCTGGTCCGCCTCCACCTATTGAATGTTGGGATGGGGGTTACCTGCCTGTGCCGGAAGTAAACGACGTTCCGTCTGATTCACCCTACGATTTCGATCAGGGGCCCCATGCGCGGCCCGGCAACGGCTCACGCGGCCACACACGAAGCCTGAGCGAGCTTTGGGCGGTGCTGGTTCGCCGCCGCCGGCTGGTTGGCTAGGTGGTGGGCAGCTTGCTGCTGGCCTGCCTGCTGTATTGCCTGATTGCTCCCAATCAATACGAGGCCAGCGCCAAGGTGGCGTTGCGCACCTCGCCCGTTTCAGCGCTCAGCCTGGAGGCGCCGGATCCATTTGTGTCGGCCTCCACTCTTTCCGCGCCGGTGCAGGAGGAGACGCTGGCGAACGTCTTTCGCAGCGACCAACTGGCCTGGAAGGTGATTACCGGCCTCAAGCTCTACCAGGCGCCGGGATTCATGGGTAGATTTGCCAGCAAGTTTCCGGATTTTCGCGCCGAAGCGCCGGCCGCCGATGCTCAGGAATGGCTGCTGGAGCGCTTCCAGCGTCGGCTCCGCGTGCAGACTTTGCCGCGCACGCTGTTGATTGAGATTCGCTTCCGATGCAGGGATGCGGCCCTTTCGGCCAGTGTGGTGAACGCCCTGATTCGCGCTTATGGCGAGCAGGACACCGAGGCGCGGGTGCTGGCCACTGCTCAAGCCTCGACGTGGCTGGAAAGCCAGCTCAAAGAACTGAAGGTTCGCGTGGATCAGGACCAGCAGAGGCTGGCGGCCTTCCAGCGGGAGCATGGCCTGCTGAACACGCCGCAGACGCTGGCTGACGGCAAACAGGGCGAGACCGAGCATACCTCGACCGTGCTGGAGATTGATGAGCTGGGCCGCCAGTTGGTGGCGGTCTCTACGGATCGTATTTTGCGCGAGGCACAGTACCGCACGGCGAGGCAGGCGCGTCGAGCGACTGCTTGCGAAGCAACGCTCTGTGAGCCGCAGGCGAACCCGCGCTGGACGCAGCTGACAAAGATGCTGACGGCCAGCGCGGAACGGGCTTTGCCGCGCGGTGACGCGCGCATCCAGTCAGGTGCTCCGGAGGAGCGTTGGACGTCCTTAAGCTGGTTTTGTCTGGAACTACCAGGACGCAAGCACGACGCATGCGGCGCTGTACCTGCGCTCCGCCGCGGCAGTGCCACTGAGCACGCCTGGTGGATCATCCAGGAGTGAGCGCAGCGAACGATTACGCGCGCAGCGCGCTTCGCCGCGGCAGTGCCACTGAGCACGCCTGGTGGATCATCCAGGAGTG
>Ga0224558_1003955_pt1 | contig 11903 bp, 11 predicted proteins | sample 714S32024metaG_FD_180682 | JGI IMG/M metagenome (GOLD analysis project Ga0224558, IMG submission 180682) | Peat soil microbial communities from Stordalen Mire, Sweden - 717 S3 20-24 | ecosystem: Environmental > Terrestrial > Soil > Wetlands > Peat | place: Sweden: Norrbotten County, Stordalen... | reverse complement strand
GATACAGCTCCTGCACGTTGACCGGCGGCGGCTTGAGAATAAGCTGAAACTGCGTGTGGCGGAAGAGGCGGTTGGGATTCTCGCCATAACGTCCGTCGGCGGGACGTCGCGAAGGCTGCGCGTAGCCGACCTTATAGGGCTTAGGCCCCAGCACGCGCAGAAAGGTCTCCGGCGCCATGGTGCCCGCGCCCACTTCAACGTCGTATGGCTGCTGCAAGACACAGCCGCGTTCCGCCCAAAAACCCTGCAAGCGGAACAAAAGCTCCTGAAAGGTGAGGGGAGCGGTCTTCGGTTTGGATACAATTTGGGTTGAAATCACGGGCATTTCTCTCTGGTCTGAACTGGCTCGATTCTATCAGTCTTTTAGCCCGGTTCAGCCGGTCCGATCAGCTCACAGCCTCGCCAGGGCCTCTGCCTTGTCTTGGCCTCGATTTCAGGTTATTCGATTTCAAACAGCGACTTGTCGAGACCGGATTGGCGAATGATGCTCTGGAGAGTGCCGCGCCTGAGGGGATCGTGGAGCGGCACGGGGACGGTGATGGTTGTTCCCTCCGTTTGCAACTGCATGATGCGGTGACTACCGCGCTGGCGCACGGCGACAAATCCGCGCCTTTCGAGAATCTTGCAGGCTTCGGAGCCTGAGAGGACCCTCAGTTTACCCAACGGGCACCTCAACCTGAGTTACGAAGACCTCACTGTGCAGCCGGCGCGCTACTTCGGAAGAGGATGCGGTCTCAAAAAAGAGTGTCAAGGCATCAATGAGGTTGGCACGCGCCTCCTCAATCGTGGAACCCTGGCTTGCGATATCCAATTCGGGGCACAGGGCGACAAAGCCATCGTCTTCGCGCGATAGAATAGCCGTCATTTGGTGCGGTCTCTTCATATTCGGATTTTACGCCATTCATGGTTGTCCGGGAGATCGGGCTCAAATTCACCCGCCAAATCGCGCCAGGGCCTCTGCCGAGCGCAGTTTGCGCTCCAGGTGCCGCTCCAGGGCTTGCAGAGTGAAGCGGCGCAGATCCTGGGCGCGGCGGCGTGGCCAGGGTTCTGCGGCAAAGGCCGCCACAGGCGCGCGCAACATGCGCTGCGCCAGTTGCCAGGAGTCGGCGGAAAGGCCGCTGGCATTGCCGTTGCGATGAATTTGACAAAACAAGCCGTCTCCCAGCGCATCGAAGCTGGTCTCGCCGGCAGTCAGCAATTCTCCACATGCGGTGCAGTGGGCAATGTCCGGCAACAGGCCCATCAGCCGCGTCATCCAGAGCTGGAAGTAGGTGAGCGGCATCCAGGGCTGCTCGACTGTAGTCTGCTCAAGGACGGAGCCGACCAGGCGGAAGATCGTTTCTTGGGGATCGTGGTCGGGCAATGCCTCGTCGAGCAGCTCGGCAAAAAAGCTGAGCACCGTCATGCGTACCGGGTCGACCTGGGAGGAGAGCGGGGAGCGGACGATTTCCAGCTGATCCAGCCGCACCAGATCCTGCCCATGCCGCTCGGCAAACCAAGCCTGGGCCAGGGTCATCGGCTCCAGCGCCCCGCCAAAGCGCTTGCGGCTCTTGAGTGCCGATTTGGCCACGCCGCGCATCCGACCATAGTCCCGCGTGAAAAAGCTCACGATCAGGTCAGCCTCATGGACCGGCCAGGTGCGCAAAACCACGGCTTCGGAGGTGAGTACGCTCATCCGTCTACTATCTTCGCACTGTTGCCAGGCCACTGGAGGCTATGTTCAGCTATTGCCGCAAAGACACAAACGCGCACCCCCGTCTGCCGGGATGCGCGTCTGGAAAGCTGGATGAATGTCAACGGCCAACAGCCGCTTAGTGGCCGAAGTGCTTGGCGTTTTTGGCGGTGAAGCTGACCCATTTCTCCGGCACGTCGTCCTGCGCGAAGATGGCCGAGACGGGGCAGGCCGGAACGCAGGCGCCGCAGTCGATGCACTCGACCGGGTCAATGAACAACTGGTCGGCGTTACCGAAGGCGTCTTCGTCCTTTTTGGGGTGGATGCAATCGACCGGACAGGCGTCTACACAGGCGGTGTCCTTGGTGCCGATACAGGGTTCTGCAATGACGTATGCCATCTTTGATCTCTCCCGGGGAACTGAATCCTCGACGCTGATAGTAGCACAGGAGGCTGGAGGTTGACTCCATCCCCCTCGCAGCATATGCGTTACGGAAATTGGATGCTGATACTCCTCGTATTGATTCCAAAAGCGAACCGCAATGCGCGACGGAACTCGATTACCCTCAGCCGCTCTTCGCCGCCCACGCAGCACGGTGAGCCGCAAACCCGTGGCCAAAAGGGTTATTGGGCCAGTTTGAACACACTCAGACCCTGTTGTTGGCACAAACCCCGTTTTTCAAGATCCACGGCTTTGCAATTGGAGTTGCTGGAGCGGGGTAATGTCCGAATAGGCGACAATACATCAAAAACCCAGAAGAACAAGAAGTTCCGTTTTTCTATATTCAGTTCTTGCGAGCGACTGGATTTAGCCTACCTTGACTTTGTCCGTATCGCCGCATCGCTACGGTAATGTGAGCACTTCTGAGTTGCTAGATCGACGCCCAAACTCTAGACTAATCGGGCAGTAAATTGTAAACAGTCAAAGGAGAGGTCATGTCAAATGAAGCAAAATGCCCGTTCTCGAACGGCACTCGCAAACCCACAATGGCTGGAACCTCAACCAACGCAGACTGGTGGCCCAATCAACTGAACCTGAAACCCTTGCACAAGCATTGCCCGCTCTCCAATCCCATGGGCGAGGGGTTCAATTACGCTAAGGAGTTCAAGAGCCTCGACCTGAATGCCGTGATTAATGACCTGCGTGCCTTGATGACGGCCTCGCAGGACTGGTGGCCTGCCGACTACGGCCACTACGGCCCGTTCTTCATCCGCATGGCGTGGCATAGCGCAGGCACTTATCGCATCGCCGACGGGCGCGGCGGCGCTGGCGCCGGCGCGCAGCGTTTTGCTCCCCTGAACAGCTGGCCGGACAACGTAAGCCTGGACAAGGCGCGCCGCTTGATTTGGCCCATCAAGCAGAAGTACGGCCGCAAACTCTCCTGGGCCGACCTGATTGTTCTCGCCGGTACCGTGGCGCTGGAGTCGATGGGATTGAAAACCATCGGTTTCGGTGGCGGGCGCGAGGACATCTGGGAGCCGGAAGAAAATATTTACTGGGGACGCGAGGGCAAGTGGTTGGCCGACGAACGCTACAGCGGCGACCGTCAGCTCGAAAATCCTCTCGCCGCTGTGCAAATGGGCCTTATCTATGTGAATCCGGAAGGACCCAATGGCAAGCCGGATCCAGCCGCCGCAGTAAAGGATATTCGGGAGACCTTCGCGCGCATGGCGATGAATGACGAGGAGACAGTCGCCCTCATCGCCGGCGGACACACCTTCGGCAAAACTCATGGCGCTGCCGATCCAAACAAGTATTGCGGTCCCGAACCTGAGGACGCACCAATTGAAGAGCAAGGCTTGGGCTGGAAAAACAGTTTTGGCAGTGGCAAAGGCGTGGATACGATCAGCAGCGGGTTGGAAGGCGCATGGACCACCAACCCCGTCAAGTGGGACAGCAACTACCTGGAGAACCTCTTCGGCTATGAATGGGAACTCACCAAGAGCCCCGCCGGCGCTCACCAATGGACGCCCAAGGACGCATCCGCGGCCGGCACCGTGCCCGATGCGCACGACCCCAGGAAGAAGCACGCCCCCATCATGTTCACGACGGACCTCTCCCTGAGAGTGGACCCCATCTACGAGAAGATTGCGAGGCGCTACCTTGCGAATCCGAAGGAGTTCGCAGACGCCTTCGCCAAGGCCTGGTTCAAGCTGACGCATCGCGACATGGGGCCTGTCTCGCGCTACCTCGGCCCGCTTGTTCCAAAGGAGCATCTGCTGTGGCAGGATCCCATTCCCGCACTGAATCATGCTTTGATCGGGGAGAAGGATATTGCATCCCTGAAGAACAAAATTCTCGCATCGGGGCTTTCCATCTCCCAACTGATCACCACGGCTTGGGCGTCGGCTGCAACCTTCCGCGGCAGCGACAAGCGCGGCGGTGCCAACGGCGCGCGCATCCACCTCGCTCCACAAAAGGATTGGGAAGTCAACCAGCCGGCCGAACTGGCAAAAGTCATTCGGAAGCTGCAGGCGATCCAGAACGAATTCAATGGCAAGCAAGCCGGCAAGAAGAAGGTCTCGCTTGCAGACCTCATAGTTCTCGGCGGCTGCGCAGCCGTTGAAACCGCAGCGAAGAAGGCTGGCCACAATGTAAAGGTTCCATTCTCGCCAGGGCGCATGGATGCCTCCCAGAAACAGACCGATGTGGACTCGTTTGCCGTACTCGAACCAGCAGCGGACGGCTTCCGCAACTACATCCGGAAGGGACTGGAGGGATCGGCCACCGAGTTGCTGGTGGACAGGGCGAACCTGCTGACGCTGACTGCTCCCGAGATGACGGTTCTGCTCGGAGGCCTGCGCGCTCTGAACGCAAACTTCGGGCACTCCGAACATGGCGTTTTCACCAAGCGGCCCGAAACATTAACCAATGATTTCTTCGTGAATCTCCTCGACATGAAGACAAAGTGGCAGAAGTCCGCCACATCGGAAGGCGTGTTTGAAGGGCACGATAGGGTGACCGGTGAGCTCAAGTGGACGGGTACCGTAGTCGATCTTGTCTTCGGTTCGAACTCTCAGCTCCGGGCTCTAGCGGAGTTCTATGCGTGTGGCGACTCGCAGAAGGCGTTCGTGCGTGATTTTGTGGCGGCCTGGAGCAAGGTGATGAACCTTGATCGCTTCGACCTCGCGTGATCTCAGAGGAAGGTCCTGGAGGTTCTATAAAGCGCAGCCTCGACCTGGCATCGGGTTATCCCGGACCGGATGGAGGCTGTGCTCATCCTGCATCTTCCTTTTGGCTTTAGGAAAGATGAACTGCTGGGACAATGCGCGCAGTGAAATGCGGTTCGACGGCGGTCAGAATCTGTCAATTTGCCATGACATGTTGAATCGTTCCAGGAATTCCGGTCGGTTGACCGACAAACCGGAGATTACTCTGAATTGCCTGTGAAGGCTCATTTTCGGCAACTTTGCCTATTTCATCAGGCTTTCCCCGCTGCCGCCGCCCGCTCCGCCCGCCGCTGGGCAAACTCATGGGGCGTGGGGATGGGCGACAGATTGCGTCCGGCAAACATATCCGCGAACAGGCCCATTAACTCGGCGTGGATCAGCCCATTCGAGGCCAGTAGCTCGCGGCTATCCAACTGAAAAGGCTGTCCGGAGAAACCCGTCATCTTCCCACCTGCCTCCTCGACCAGCAGATAGCCGGCTGCCGTATCCCAGGGATTGATGTTGAACTCCCAGAAAGCATCCAGGCGGCCCGCTGCAACGTAAGCCAGATCGAGCGCAGCCGAGCCGGCTCGCCGCACCCCGTGGGATCGCAGGCAGAACTCATGGTAGAAGTGGATGTTCGGGCTCTCATGGCGTTTTTTGCTGGGAAAGCCGGTGGCCACCAGCGATACGGCCAGCTCCGGCGTGCTGGAAACCCGCATCGGCCTGCCGTTCAGCAGTGCGCCGCGTCCCCGCTCGGCGACAAAGAGATCGTCCCGCAGTGGGTCGTAGATGATTGCGGCCACTATGGTTCCGTCCTCGTCCGGCTTGAGGCCGGCGTGGCGCTGTTCCAGGCCCATGGAGACACAGAACTGAGGAAGCCCGTGGGCAAAGTTGGTGGTCCCGTCCAGCGGATCCACATACCAGCGGAACTCGCCCTCCATCCGGTCGCGCGTGCCTTCTTCTCCGAAGATTCCGTGCTCCGGGAAGGCCGCGCTCAGCCGTTCGCGGATCAGCTTTTCCGCCGTCCGGTCGGCCACTGTCACCAAGTCCACATCGCCCTTGTATTCGGTGGCGACACCCTGGGAAAAGAATTCGCGCAGCCGCGCGCCAGCCTCGCGGGCAATGGCCGTAGCCTTGGGAACCCAGACCCAATCTGATGACAAATTCACGAGGCCGCTCCGTTCTCAGCCGATCCATTCGCTTCCGTAGTTGCAGCCTTTGGGCGGCGTGAAGCCAGCTTGCCTACTTCGGTAATCGTGCGGATCTGATGCTTGTAGATGAACAGGTTGGGCTTGCCCTCGCGAGTCAGGCGCAACATTCCCTCGTCGAAGTACTCGATCCATCCACGCACTGTCTCGCCGTCGCGCATCTGGATCTGAACGATGACCTGGCGGTCGCACAGCGAGCGCAGGTAGAGCGCCTCGTGCCCGGTTTCGTCCGGCGGAGGCGTCTTGGAAGTATGGCGCCTTGATAAGGCAGGGGACATATTACCATTTTAGATGCAACACCAGGCCGAGAAAGTTGCACTTTGTCATACTCTATCGGAATATTGTGTTTTCTGAGGGGAATTCCGCCTGCACCTTGAGAGCAAGGTCAGAATCCTGACATTCGCCGCCACCCTGAAACCGGCCGAGCTGAACGCCCATTCCATTCGTACTCTAACCCAGCACCTGCACCGCGCCCTTGCCAACCAGCTCCTCCACCCGTTCAACCCAGCCGCGATCCGCCGCCACGCTCATTCCCTCAGGCTCCAGGATGACAGCGTACTCGCCCTTCTTTTCCAGGTGCAGCATCACCTTGCCTGGCCCCGGCGCTGCATCCGCCGCGCTCCTCAGGCCAATAAAGATCTCCTCTGTGGCGCGCTCCACATTGATGCGAATCCGTACCCCCGTAGGCAGCTTCACCTGCACCTCTTCCAGCGCCTGAATCGAGTTGATCGCAATCTTTGGCGCCGCGTCTTCGTCGCCCATCAGCGTACCGCGCACCACGACCGGCGCCTCCATCTTCAACTGCTCCGAGAGTTTTTCGTAATCCCGCGAGAAACAGATCAGATCGATCTTGCCTGTTGCATCCTCGAGCGCCGCCTGCGCATAGAGTTTTTGGTCCCGCTTGCTCTTTTGCACGCGCAACCCAAGAATCATTCCCGCCACACGAATCTCATCTGCCGGGTCTGCTTGGCCCCAGCGTCTCTCAGGCGGCTTGCGTTCCAGCGCATCGGCCACGGAGATCACTCCCGCCAGATTGCGCAGCTTCTCCGCGTACTTATCCAGCGGATGCCCGGAGACAAAGAAACCCAGCACGTCTTTCTCGTTGGCCAGCCGCTCGCTCTCTTCCCAATCGGCCGCCTTGGGCAGGTCGTCGCTACCCATTGACTTGGGTCCCTCATCGAAGAGTCCGAAGAGGCCTGTTTGTCCTTGCGCCGCGTCTTTCTGCGCCTTCTGTCCTCGCTCCATCGCCTTATCGACAGCGGCCATCAGCGGCCCGCGTCTGCCCAGCGAGTCCAGCGCCCCGGCCTTGATCAGCGACTCGAGCACCCGCTTGTTCATCACGCGCAGATCGACCTTCTCGCAAAACTCCCAGAGGCTTTTGAATCGACCGCCGGCCTCCGTGCGCGCCTTCAGAATCGACTCAATCGCGTTGCCTCCCACGTTCTTCACCGCAGCCAGGCCAAAGCGGATCGCATCTCCATGCGGTGTAAATTGCGCCCCGGAAACCTGCACGTCCGGCGGCTCCACGCGGATGCCCATCTCCTTGCACTCGGCGATATACTTGACGACGTTCTCCGGCTTTGAGGTCTCCGAGGTCAGCAGCGCAGCCATAAACTCCATGGGGTAATGCGTCTTCAAATAGGCGGTTTGATAAGCCAGCAACGCATAGGCAGCCGAGTGCGACTTGTTGAATCCGTATCCGGCGAACTTCTCCATCTGGTCGAAGATTTCGCCGGCAGTCTCCTTGGGATGGCCCGCCGCATCCGCGCCTTCCATGAAGCGGTCGCGCTGCTCGGCCATCGCCTCAGCGCTTTTCTTGCCCATCGACCGGCGCAGCAGGTCCGCCTCGCCCAGCGAGTAGCTTGCCAGCACGTTCGATATCTGCATCACCTGCTCCTGGTAGACGATCACGCCCAGGGTCTCTTTGAGAATCCCTTCCAGTTCCGGCAGCAGATACTCCACCCTGCGCCGTCCCAGCTTGCGCTCGATGAAGTCGTCGATCATTCCACCCTGGATCGGCCCGGGACGATACAGCGCATTCAGCGCGGTCAAATCTTCCACAGTATCCGGTTTGTAACGGCGCAGCACGTCACGCATCCCGTTCGACTCAAACTGAAAAATTCCCGAAGTCAGCGCCGAATGAAAGACCTTCTTGTAAGTCTCCTCGTCGTTTGGCGGGATCGCTCCGATGTCCAGCTTCTCTCCGCGGGTGGCCTCGATCAGCTTCAGGCAATCGTCAATCACCGTCAGCGTCGTCAGCCCCAGAAAGTCCATCTTCAGCAGGCCCATCTTCTCAATGGCCTTCATGTCGTACGCGGTCACAATTTCGTCGTTCTTGGTCTTGGACAGCGGCACCAGCTCGATCAGCGGACGCGGCGCAATCACCACCGCCGACGCATGGACCCCCGACCCGCGCACCAGCCCCTCCAGCTTTTTTGCCGTGTCGATCAGCTCACGAATTTGCGCGTCCTTCTCGTATGCCTTGCGCAGCTCCGCCACATCCGCCAGAGCCTGGTCTATGGTGATGCCCACCGTACCCGGAATCAGCTTGGCGATGCGGTCCACGTCGCCATACGGCATATCCATCACGCGGCCGCAATCTTTGATCGACGCCTTGGCCGCCATGGTGTTGAAGGTGATAATCTGCGCTACCTGCTCGCGCCCATACTTCCGCGTCACATATTCGATCACCTCGCCGCGGCGATTCTGGCAGAAATCCACATCGATATCCGGCATCTGTTTCCGCTCCGGATTCAAGAACCTCTCGAAGAGCAGCACGTTCTGCATGGGATCGATATTCGTAATCTCCATGGAGTATGCCACCAGCGAGCCGGCTCCCGATCCGCGTCCCGGTCCCACCGGAATCCCATGGTCCCGCGCATACTTGATGAAGTCCCATACAATCAGGAAGTATCCCGCATAATTCATCTCCTCGATGATCTTGATCTCGTATTCCAGCCGCGCATCATACTCATGCACCGGCGAGCGCAGCACCCCACGCGCCTCAAGATCGCGCACCGCCGTCTCCAGCCGCTTCTTATATCCCTCGCGGCAAATCTGCTCAAAGTAACTGTTGATTGTGTGCCCCTCCGGCACGTCAAACAACGGAAACGGATCGTCCACCGCTTTGAGTTTGAACTCGCACCGCTCGGCAATCTCCATCGTCCGCCGCAACACCTCCGGCGAATCCTTGAACAGCCGCTCCATCTCCTCCGCGCTCTTGACAAAAAATTGGTCTGAATCAAAGCGGAAGCGTTCTTTATCTTGAAGCTTTGAGCCGGTCTGCACGCATAGCATCACATCATGCGCGTGCGAGTCGTCGCCGCAAAGGTAGTGCGAATCATTCGTCGCCACCAGCGGAATATTCAGTTCCTTTTCCAGCCGGAAGAGCGCCTCATGAATCCTCCGCTCGTCATCCAGGCCCTGGTCCTGAATTTCGAGGTAGAAATTTCCCTTGCCGAAGATGTCTTCATACTGCTGCGCCACGCTCTTGGCCTTTTCATAATTGCCCGCCAACAGTTCCTCGCACAACTCTCCGCTCAGGCAGCCGGAAAAGCCAATCAACCCCTTCGAATTTTCGGCCAGGAATCGTTTGCTCACCCGCGGCTTGCGATAGAAGCCATTGAGCGAAGCCTCCGATGTAATCCGCATCAGGTTGCGGTAGCCCTCTTCGTCCTGCGCCAGCACCAGCAGGTGGTTGTTCTCGTCCCCGTCAAACGGCGGGAGATGATCCTCGTGCTTGCAGATATAAAGCTCGCAGCCCAGAATCGGCTTGATCCCATGTTCCTTCGCCGCATCGAAAAAGTGCACCGCACCATAGATGTTCCCGTGGTCAGTCATGGCAACAGACTTCTGCCCCACCGCCGCCACGCGTTCCATGAGCTTGGTAAGGTCACAAGCCCCATCCAGCAGCGAGTACTCGGTATGCAAATGCAGATGCGTAAATTCAGCCATGACTAGTTAGATTCTAGTCGCTATCGCGTTTTTGCGCCCTGTCCAAAACCCGGTCGAAATCCAAGTCAATTGAGGAAAGCTGGTATATTTGGCGAGAAACGAACTTGATATATAGTTGTGACGTTAGTTTCACTTGTGTTTAGAATCAACATCATTGTAAATATGCGAATGGATTTGGATAAATGTTGAGAAACTGAGTGGAAGGACGAGGAGAAATAATGCCTGTCGATCAATTTGCATACCGACAAAATGTCGAGCTAATTTGCCAGATTGCAGCGAAAATGGATGAAGATGTACTCAATCAGCCAGGATGGATACTCTACAGTTCATACAAAACGCTGGTGCGTGGCGACTACTATTTCCTCGGCATAAATCCAGCCGGATCAGGAGAAGAGCATCCGAAAACGGTTCAAGATTCTTTGGACGGTCTGACCGGATTAACAGAGAAAGCTGACGAGAATCAATTCCTTGACGTTAGTTGGTACGACGACACAAAGGAAACAAAGCGTCGGCCACTCCAGGAGAGGTTCAGATTTCTTTTCGAGGATGTACTGCGAGTCGATGATCCCCACACTGTCTGTGCATCCAATCTGGTCTTCCTGAGTAGAAAAAAGGAGAAAGATTCAGGAGGATGGAAGATGAAAGAGATGGCGAATAAGTGTTGGGCGGTTCATGAGGCCATCATCCGAGAAATCGTCAAGCCGCGTGTGATCATCACACATGGCAGCCTGCCGTTTGATTTCATCAGCGATAAATTAAAAGGAAAGCCCATTCAAGAACCGCAGCTATGCAATTGGGGGAAATGGAAGTGGAGATGTTCGAGACTTGAAGAAACAGGACAGAAGCTCATTGGCCTGCCGCATCTGAGTATATATGACATCGACAGCCAAAGCCGTGCAGATATTGTTCGCGAAATTGTGAAGCAAATCCAATCGGACTGACCTCTAGCGTGTAGTGCTGTTCCGTCTATAAAATCTGGCTGCCTTAGCACGGCTGGCTGCACCGCAGGAGCCTCCCGGAGGGAGAGCACGAGAATAGCCCAGGGTGAAACCCTGGGTTAGCGTCCCCTATATGGTGCCGCCGTCCCGTAGGGCCGGCGCGAAAAGAATACAGATTGCATCCAAGAGACCTTTGTCCTATCCTGATAGTGCATGGACTACACGGGCATCATCACGATTGAACCCGGCAAGCGGAGCGGCAAGCCCTGCATTCGCGGCCTGCGCATCACCGTCTACGATGTGCTCGATTATCTGGCCTCCGGCATGACCGAGGCGGAGATTCTCGCCGACTTTCCTCTTCTGCGCGAATCCGACATTCGCGCCTGTCTGGCCTATGCCGCCGACCGCGAACGTAAATTTGAGATTCTCTCCGCTTGAAACTCCTGATGGACGAAAATCTCTCTCCGCGCTTGATTGCGTCGATAGAAGATCTCTACCCTGGTTCCGCGCACGTTGAAGAATGTGGCCTGGTTAATACGCCCGACGAAAAGGTCTGGGATTATGCCGGAGAGAACGGCTTCGCCATTGTCACCAAGGATTCCGATTTTTCAGAACTTAGCGTTCTGCGTGGAAACCCGCCGAAAGTGATCTGGCTGCGCATAGGCAATTGCACCACCGTTCGTGCAGGATTCCTGCTTCGCGATGCATTTCCCCGAATACAAGACTTTCTGAAAGCCGATGAAGAGAACTGTCTCGTACTCAGCCTTCAGTTTGAGCGCTTCAGATCCAGCCTCTGAGACTTGGGAATCCACGATCCCACCCCGCCGTCCCGTAGGGCCGGGTGCCCCGGATCCCTCGCTGTCCAGTTCCATGACATCCTTTACACATTGTCTCTGGAGATGCTTTACACTTTCGCGCGAGCGCAAGCGAGCGCGGAGGTGGGGAAGCGATGCCATTCAAGCAGATGCAAGTGCGGGA
>Ga0224558_1003954_pt1 | contig 11904 bp, 10 predicted proteins | sample 714S32024metaG_FD_180682 | JGI IMG/M metagenome (GOLD analysis project Ga0224558, IMG submission 180682) | Peat soil microbial communities from Stordalen Mire, Sweden - 717 S3 20-24 | ecosystem: Environmental > Terrestrial > Soil > Wetlands > Peat | place: Sweden: Norrbotten County, Stordalen... | reverse complement strand
GGAAGTGATTCAGCGTGAGATTTCCAGAGTCTTGGTCCTCAACCTCTCTGGCGAAAAAGCGGTGCCTCGGCACTGCCCAGGACAAGTTTGCCCTTGACAGAGCCTTCTCTCTTATCGAGGGGCACCCGGCTTCGCTCAGGATGACAATTGCGAGGGCGCCCGCCCTACACAGACTAACTGTTAAGCAAACCAGTGGCCAACTCCTTATAATCTGCTAACGTTCGGGCTGCTGCCCCGTCTGTTTCTGTGCAAGGCAAGAACGAAGGATTGGGATCACTTGTAGGGGACAGAGAAAGACCATGCCGGCCGATTCTTATGCAATCGCAATTCCGGTTGGCGACAATTACCGTTCGAGGCGGGCGGCACAGGGCAGCGACAGCGGCAACCAGAACCCCACGTTGTATGGGAATATGAGGGGCTCCTTGGCAGCGCAGGGCAACCGCATTGACGACACGAGTCTGATCCGCGAGGCGCAGCAGGGCAACCGTGCGGCCTTCGAGGTCCTGGTGCGTCACTACGATCAGTCGGTGCTGCGGCTGGCGCTGCATCTGACGGGATCGGAGTCCGACGCCCAGGACGTTTATCAGGAGGCCTTCCTCAAGGCCTACAAGAATCTCGGCAGTTTCCGCTTTGAGTGTTCGTTCTACACGTGGATCTACCGGATCGTCACCAATCTCTGCCTCGATCATCTGCGGAAACGGAATGTGCGCAAGGAAGATGGTCCGGTTGCGGTGGACGCGTCGGGTGAAGAGTACAGCCGGTTGGAGCAGTTCGCGGATGCGCGCTCGGGAGCGAATCCGGAACGCGATTTGATGCGGCGGGAGCTGGGACGGAAGATCGGAGCGGCCTTGTCGGGACTAACGCCTCGCGAGCGGATGGTTTTCGAGTTGAAACACTATCACGGGCTGAAATTGCGCACGGTGGGCGAGATGCTGAATACGACGGAGGAGACGGCGAAGAATACGTTGTTTCGCGCGACGCAAAAGTTGCGCGTGGCGCTGGCGGAGATGCGATGAGTTTGGAATTGGTTCCCGCGAAGGGATACGGAAATGAAATGTGATTGGGTGCGGCAAAATATTCTGTTCTACGTGTACAACGAGCTCGAGGACGACGCCCGCTACGAGGTCGAGCAGCATCTGGCGCGGTGTCCGGAGTGCGCCACGGAGTTGAAGGCGACGCGCAAGTTCCACGCTACGTTTTCGGAAATGGTGGCGGAGCCGGCTCCGAACCTGCTGGCGGCCTCGCGGATGCGTCTGCAGGAAGCGCTGGAGACGACGCGGCAGGGAGGGCTCTGGCATCGGCTGATCATCGAGCCCGCGAACTGGCTGCGGCAGATTCGCATGGCGCCGGCACTGGTAGCGGCGATTTTCATCGTTGGATTTGCCGGAGGCATCGGCGCGACTTATAACTTTCTCTCCGCACGCGGCGGGGAAGGCGTGGCAACGGGCTCGCTCGGATCGGGCAATCCGCCGCAGGCGCTGGAGTCGTCTGCCATTGCGGGCATCCGGTCGGTGACGCAGGAGCCGGGATCGAATCAGGTGAGCATCAAGTACGACACGGTTTCGACCCAGGAAGCGCAAGGCTCTTTGAACGACCAGCGCATCCAGCAATTGCTGTTGTTTGCAGCGCGCAACAACTACAACTCGGGAGTGCGGATGGACTCGGTGGATGTGCTGACGCAGACGCCCGACGATTCGCGGGTGCGGGAGGCGCTGATGTATGCCTTGCAGAACGATTCGAATCCGGGTGTGCGTTTGAAGGCGCTGGATGGGCTGAGTGGTTTTGTGCGGCAGGATGCGCGAGTGCGGGATGTAGTTCTGCGGGCGCTGGCCAGCGACACCAACTCGGGCGTTCGGATGCTGGCCTTGCGACTGGCGGAGCCGATGAAAGCAGATAGCAATGTGCGATCGGTGCTGACCAGGGTGTCGCGGACGGATGAGAACGCCTCGATCCGCTCGCAGGCGCATACGATGCTGGCGCAGATGCCGGAGATGGATTAGGAAAGGTCGTTGGTCGTTAGTCGTTGGTCGTGAGCGAATACCCACGGCCCCGCGATGAATCCCGAACGACTGAGGACTAACGACTGTACATAGGAGGACATTCATTGAAGCACGCAATAAAATTCGTCAGCGTCGGAGTGTTGCTGGCGGCGCTGGAATCTGTGGCTCTCTGCCAGGAAGCTCGGGTTTATCGCGAAGGAAGCAACTGGGTCCAGGAAATGACTGGAGACCTGGGTGCGGCGAAGAATCTGCGGGTGAAACTGGCCGCAGGGTCGGTAAAGGTTCAGGGTGGATCGCAAGCGGGGATTACATACGTCATTCATCGCAAAGCCTATACATCTTCAGAAGAGAAGGCGCGCCACGAGTTTGAGTCTTACAAGATCAACACCTCCGTAAAGGGAGACACGGCGTGGATCGTGGCGGAGTCGAGCCGGCGGGATTCCAAGTGCGCCGATGAGTTTGTCATCAATGTGCCGCGGAACTTGCAGTCCGCCAAGGTCGAGACCGGTGGCGGCAGCGTAAACGCGGCCGGGATTGCCGGACGTGTCGAACTCGAGAGCGGCGGTGGAAATATTCACCTGGATGATATCGGCGGCGAGGTAACGGCGGAGACCGGCGGGGGCGCGATTGAGGTTGGCAGCGTGGAAGGCAATGTGACTCTCCAGACAGGCGGAGGAAATATCAAGGTTGCATCCGCCAAGGGCGAGATCAAGGCGGAAAGTGGAGGGGGAAGCGTAGTCGTTCTTTCCGGCCTGCAAGGCGCGGTGCTGGAGACGGGCGGAGGCAGTATTCGGGTGGACAAGTGCAGCGGGCCGGTGAAAGCCACGACCGGCGGCGGCAGCGTGGACCTGGGCGAGATCGGAGGGGCCGCGCAAATTGAAACCGGTGCGGGCAGCATTCGGCTGGCTTCCGCGAAAGGGCGTGTGCAGGCGCAGACCGGCGGAGGCAGTATTCAATTGGACGGAGCGACGTCGGTGCAGGCGGAAACTTCGGCTGGCGGAATCATTGTGAAGCTGCTCTCATCGACCGGCGCCGCCAGTCGCAGCAATTCCACCCTTGAAACCTCGGCCGGCGACATCACCGTCTATCTTGCCAATGACCTGGCGATCTCCATTCGAGCGGAGATCGAAATGGCCAATGGCCACACCATCCACAGCGACTTCTCTGATATTCGCGTGTCCAGTGAAGGCGGACCGTATGGGCCGAAAACAGTGACTGCTGAAGGTCAACTCAATGGAGGCGGACCGGTGTTGAAGGTCCGGACGAATTCTGGGAATGTAAATTTCCGCCGCGTCAGTCGCTAGCGGGAGGAAAGACAGTCGTCAGCCGTCAGCCGTCAGTCGTCAGTCGTTAGTCGTTCGGCATTCGCTGCCGACTGCGAGAGTTTGCTAGCGGGATGAAAAATAGTCGTTAGTCGTCGGTCGTCAGTCGTCCGGCATTCGCTGCCGACTGCGAAAGTTTGCTAGCGACCAACGACTAACGACCAACGACTAGTGGCTTTATTCAGGAGGCACTATGATCCATCGTTTCCTGCTTTGCTCGTTTCTTTTTACGCTCGTCGCCAGTGCGCAACCAGCGGAGCTGAACGCCGCGTCGAACCTTGATCGCATGGGCGCAAGCTGGGACTGGAGCTACGACGCAGAAGAAGGCGGCGCATCTTCCTATCTCGGAGTGGACATCGCCGATGTTTCACCGGAGCGGCTGGGAGAATTGAAGCTCAAGGAAGAGCACGGTGCGGAGGTCACCATGGTCGACCAGGACGCTCCCGCCGGAAAAGCCGGACTGCACGAGCACGACGTCATCGTAAGCCTGAACGGCACCGCGGTAGAGAGTGCCGCCCAATTGCGCCGGATGATTAAGGAAACCCCGCCCGGCCGCGTCGTGAGCCTCGGCATCAGCCGCGACGGTCAACCACTGACCATCAAGCTGCAACTCGCCGACCGGCACAAGTCGACGGGGTGGGATCAGAGCGGTAAGTTCGAGATGCCCAAGATGCCCAAGATGCCGGACTTGCCGGAGTTCGACTTGCCTGTCTCGGTAGTTGTCGTCCACTCCGGGATGCGCAGCGGGCTGATGGTGGAAAACATTACTCCGCAACTCGGAGATTTCTTTGGCGTCAAGGGCGGCAAGGGCGTGCTGGTGCGCTCGGTGGAAAAAGGCAGCCGCGGGGAAAAGGCGGGATTCCGCGCCGGAGATGTGGTCGTCAAGGTCAACAACCAGCCGGTGCACGATTCATCCGATTTCACGCATGCTCTGCGGTCGTCGTCGGGCGGCGCGGCGTCCGTGACGGTGGTGCGCGAGAAGAAAGAGCAGACTCTGACGCTGACTCTTCCTGAAAAGAAGGACTCCGGCAGCCTGCAGGAAGAGAGCTTTGACTGTCCCGAGCTCAGCTTGGAGACCGAGCAGGCGATCAACCGCGCCGAAGAGGAGGTACTCGCCCGCCTGGGTCCGGCCATCATGCAGAAGGCGCAGCAGGCGTTCGGTTCGAGCGGCATGGACTTGAAAGATTTGGATAAGAAACTGCAGGATTTTCAGCGGAACATGCAGGAACGGCAGCAGATGCTGCGCCATGAGTTATCCGGAGACTGGGCTGAGATCTGACATTGTTACGGTGGGACGGGCGGCAGGTTACGAAGGTCACCGGTGCTGGAATGGAATCCGGTGTCTAGGAATCCTGGGTTTACGAGCGGGACGGCCAGATTCCGGGCGTGTACTACCCACTGGTTACCTGTCGCGGAGACGAAAATCCCGATAAGCTGTTGCCGCGATGGCTTTCCGCGCCCTGTTGTTTTCAAAAAACGCCGACACGAACGCCGCACTGGAGACGGCCTGCGAAAGTACAGGGATCCGCGTTGAAGTCTGTTCCGACATCTTTACGGCCATCGAAAAAGGGAAGACGCGAGCCTTTTCGTGCGTGATTGCGGACTGGGCTGACCAACCGGAGGCGAGCTTCCTGTTGAAGCGTGCTCGCGAGTCCGCGCCGAACCGCCAGACGGTGGCCATCGCCATCGTCGATCGCGACCCCACGCCGGCGGAACTGCGCGACAACCGGCTGGATTTTCTGGTCTTTCGTCCAATTTCTGTCGAGGAAGCCAACGCCGTGCTGGCGAAGGCGTGTGAGCAGATGCAACCGTTGAGCGCAAAGGATGCTGAAGAGTCGTCCGGGCAAGCCGACGCGAGCAGCGAAGGCCCGAGCATAGTTTCCCACGGCGCCGAGGCGCCGGAGCAAGATCCGCCAGCCGGTTTCCCGGAAGCGAATGCAGGGTACGGCTGCGGCGAAATTGCAAGCGCCGAAGCCGAAGAAGAGCCTCAACGGCATAGTCACACGCTGGTGTTCCGCGGAGCTTGCGCCGCGCTGCTTGTGCTTGCGGCCGCCTTTTTCCTGTGGAGATCGCGCCAGGGCATCGAATATCTGTCGCAGACGCCAGAGGGAATGTTCCGTGTTTTGCGGGAATCGGTGGCGGCGCTTTTTTATCAGAAGCAAACCGGCGCGTTACCCGTCGCTTCCGCCGGGAGCGACGCGCAACAGGATGCGTACTTCAGCAGAGATCCCGGTCCCAATGCAAAGCCAGCGGCGCTGGGGGTGGTTCCAACCGAGTCCACGCTGACGGAAGCGCGCACGCCTTTACCCAAGGTTCCGGATTTTCCGCTGCCCGTGCCGGTGTTTGAGCATCAAGAGCCGGCGCCCATCCGCGTGCAACGAGCGGCGATTCCCGAAAGTATGAGAAACTCGCCGCCGATTGCCCCGCCGGTGATGGTGGCGGTGACTCCGGCACAAATGATGCCGGTCTCCGCGCCGCAACCGCCGCCTGCCATTCAGCAAATTAGCGAACCCGTAGCCGTGAGCGAAGAAACCGCACGGGCTCTGCTGCTTCACTCCATCGATCCGGTCTATCCACCGGAAGCGTTAGCGCAGAAACTTCACGGACCGGTGATACTACAGGCGCGGGTCGGGCGCGATGGCACCGTTGAAGATCTGAAAATTGTTCGGGGATATTTTATTCTGGGCCGGGCGGCAATCGCGGCAGTTAAGCAGTGGCGATTCCAACCCTACACGGTCAACGGCCACCCTGCCGCAACTCAAACCGTGCTCACCATCAATTTCGGCTATCCGCCGGGGTAGGGGTCTGTGGAGGGACGGGGCTCTGCCCCGTCCTGACGGGGCAGAGCCCCGCTTCCACACAACCTCCTCCTACTTGTGGTCGTGTCCTTCCGGCTCGCCGGTTGGAGCGTTCACGCCGGTGGATTTCTTCCAATAGTCCTGCACTGCGGGTGGCAGCTTGTCTACGCGGGTGAGGAACGCCGTGAGTTTCCAGATGTCAGGCTCGGAGAGCGTCTTGTCCCAGGCGGGCATGCCAGTATAGCGGACGCCGGTGCGAATCACATAGAAGAGGTGCCATTCCGGATCATCCGGGGGGTGAAGAATGAAGTTCGGCGGCGGCGGATAGAACGATTTCTCCAGGGCCGAGGGCCGGCGGTCGATGCCGCCGTGGCAAAGCGCGCAATTCATGGCGAAAATCTTCAGACCCGCGATCAGATTCTCGTCCGTGGGCGGCACGGGATTGTTCAAGCGGGGAGCATGGCGCTCCACCGAATTGTCGAGCGCGCTCATGGCGATGTGGCGTTCCATCTTAGGAGGGGCGACGTTGGCCCGAGTCGGCAAGAAGCCCAGCAGGGCGAGGCCAAGGCCGCCAATCAGCAGAACCAGAATGGTGATGACAATCCCCAGAATGAAGTTGCGCATTTCAGAGCCTCGGAGAACCTGGAAGATCAGGCCCGCTCTTTACTATATATAACAGGAGAGCAGCGCAGACGGGAGCAGAACGCATGATTGGCTGAGGCGTGAGCCGAGAGCGCGGGGGTTAGTAAGCCCGCAGCCGGCGGGCCTCGCGCACCAGATCGGACACTTTGGGCAGGAAAAACTCCTCGAGCGGCGGAGAAAACGGAACCGGCGTGTCGAGCGAAGTCAGCCGGACAATCGGGCCATCGAGGTCGTCGAACGCTTCTTCGTTGATGATCGCGGAAATTTCTCCGGCCAGTCCTCCGGTGCGCGCGTGTTCGTGAAGAATGATGACTTTGCTGGTCTTCTTCACGGTGGCCGCGATCGCCTCGCGATCGAGCGGCGAGACCGTGCGCAGGTCGAGGATTTCAATTTCGATTCCTTCTTTGCTAAGAACTTCGGCCGCTTCAAGCGCGGTATATAGCATGGCGGCGTAGGTGATCACGCTGAGATGATGGCCCTCGCGCGCGACCCGCGCCTTGCCCAGCGGGACTATATAGTCATCTTCGGAGCCCGGAATTTCTTCTTTGATTCTGCGGTAAAGATACTTGTGCTCGAAAAAAATCACCGGATTGTTGTCGCGGATGGCCGCCTTGATCAGTCCCTTGGCATCGTAGGCCGTCGCCGGACAAACAACTTTCAGGCCGGGGGCGTGCACGAACCACATCTCAGGATTCTGCGAATGGAACGGGCCACCGTGCACATTCCCGCCGCTTGGACCGCGCAGCACCAGCGGCGCCGGCGCTCCCCAACGGTAGTGCGCCTTGGCGGCCATGTTGACGATCTGATTGAAGGCGCAGCCGATGAAGTCCATGAACTGGAACTCGGCCACGGGGCGCATCCCCGTAAGCGCAGCGCCGAAGGCTGCGCCCATGATGGCCGACTCCGCTATTGGCGTATCAATTACGCGTTCCGGGCCAAAGCGGTCGATGAGGCCCTCGGTGACTTTGAAAGCGCCACCGTAAATGCCGATGTCCTCGCCCAGGCAAAAGACGCTTGGGTCGCGCTCCATTTCCTCCCAGATTCCCTGGCGGATGGCCTCGAGGTAGGTGACGACGGGCATGAATTGGAAGTGTAGCAAGAAAGGCGTCAGGCATCAGCCATCAGCCGTCAGCCATCAGACAAACCCGCGTTATACTTCCCGCGTAATGTGGCGCACCCGCCCAGACACCCACACATTCGCAAAGGACGGGAATGTGTGGGGCACCCGGGCTTGAGTGGGACCACCCCCGTTATTTCGCCTCCACGCTCAACGATGTGGGCCAACCGGGGGGTAAGAATTCAGAAATTTGTGGGGGTACCCCCCCCCCCCCCTAAAATGAGTTAAGTCGATGATAGTAAGGTGGTTACATGTAACGTGTTACAAAGATGGGACTTAGCGCTTGATTTTTCTGTTTGGCGTGGACTTGCGGATGTGCTGAACGGGGCCATTTGTTGTCAAAGAGCACGTGAAAAGTTTGCGGCCGGAAATGCGTTCGTCTCTGGAGACTGGCGCAGTTCTCGATGGTGCACTGTCGAGGTATCTTCGCACCGATTGGGGTGCAAGTCTGTGATGGGCGTACGAGAAAAATGTGATGAAAAAAGTTGGGAGGAACGCAGTGGTTGGGGCGCCGGAGCGGTGACGCGGCGTACTGCCCGACGGTGACGAAAGAGGAAAGCCCGTCGGTTCCGATCACTCTCCACTCCAGGTTCGCGTCCAAAGAACGGACGCGAACCTGGGGCACGGGGCGAAACCGATTTGGCGATCAGGTTCTGGCCAGGTGGAATATCGGATTTTCATTCGACCAGCCTTTTCTTCCGCAGGAAATCGCGCGCCACTTCTTTCACATCGAGATGCAGCCCATCGACTGCATAATTCAGTTGCTGCATTTCCTGATCCGAAATCGTTCCCGCCAAACCCGCAAGCGCCCGCGCAACTTCGGGATGTTGCTGCAAAGCCATCTCGCGAACCACGGGCACCGCCTCGTAGGGTGGAAAATAGTGCCGATCGTCTTCGAGAACAAAAAAATCCAGAGCGGAGATCAGCCCATCGGTGGCATTCCCCGCGGCTAGATCAATCTGATGATCGCGAAGCGCTCTGGCTAGCAACCCCAGATCCATCACGCGTGGCTGGGCTGCAAAATGCAGGCCATAGGCCGCAGCCAAACCTCTATATCCGTCAGGACGCTCCATGAATTCGTAGCCGAAGCCAGCACGCCATTGCGGCGCATACGCGGCGGCCTGCGACAGGGTTCCGATGTTCAGGCGGCGTGCATCGTCACCCCGAATCTCCATGGCAAACGTATCGTTGAAGCCGAAGCTTGATCCCAGCGTCAACCCCAGGCGCTTTTCGTATTCGTCCTTGACTCGCTGATAAACCTCAGCCCGGCTTCCTTCGGGTTTTCGCTTCAGAATGGCACTCAGGGCGGTGCCGGTGTATTCCGGGTAAATGTCGATGCGCCCGGCCAACACGGCCTGATGGCAGATATATGTTCCGGCAAGATAAAAACGCCGCTCCACCTTGAGATCTGTCTGAGCTTCGATCTGCTGCGCCATGAGTTCACCCAGAATCAAGGACTCCGTAAAGTTCTTGGAGCCAATCACAACGCGATCAGAGCGCGCGGGCGAACAGGAGGAGAGCAGGGCCCCTATAACCAGAATCAGCAAGGAATTCCACTGTCCCAACCGGAAGCCGAGCGATTTCCTGCCAAACGGGCAAACACGCTGTGCACCGCGACGGTGACTAGGTCGATCACTCTTCATTGGTTATTCTTCATTCTTCGTCATCATTCTTCACTGTGGTCGCAACCGAAGCTCGAGCCATCCCAGGCTGAGATCCGCTAACAGCGCCAGAATTGCGGCGGGAACCGCGCCCGCCAGAATGACCTGATTGTTCACCATGGCCAGACCCCGGAAGATAAACTCTCCCAAGCCTCCCGCTCCGATGGCCGCAGCAATGGTCGCGAGCCCCACCGAGATGACAACCGCGATCCGCACCCCGGAAAGAATGACACTGAGGGCCAGCGGCAATTCGACCCAGAATAAGAGCTGCCCATCGGTCAGTCCCATGCCGCGGCCCGCTTCGACCACTGCGGGATCAACGCCGCGGATGCCCGTGTAGGTATTGCGGATCACGGGCAGTAGCGCGTAGAGAGTCAAAGCCAGGATCGCCAAGCGATCGACACGTTCACCCAACCAGGGCACGGGCAGCAGGAATCCGAACAGCGCCAGACTCGGGATCGTCTGAATGATGTTCGCGCCCGCTAACACCGGCTTATTCCACTTGGGCCAACGCGCAGTCATAATGCCCAACGGTATGCCTACGACCACGGCAAGCAGGGTAGAAACCCCCACGAGCCAGAGATGCTCCAACGTAAGCTGCAAAACCTGTCCTCGGTTCTCGATGATGAAATGAAAGAAATTCATGACGCGTTCCGATCTTCGTTCCGAACTTCGTTCCGAACTTCGTTCCGCACTTCGTTACGAACTTCGTTACGACTTGCCGCCGAGGCCGGCACGACTCCGAAGGCCCTCACATACGCGGACGCCCATGGATCGTCGGAGCGTACGAAATCCTGGGGAGCAAGCACCGTGACCAGCCTTCCCGCTTCCATCAGTGCGATGCGAGACGCGAGTCGCAACGCTTCGCGCAGGTCATGGGTGACAAAGACTACGGTCTTACTCAGTTGTTGCTGCAGGGCGAGGAATTCACGCTGAAGTTCGTCGCGTGTAAGCGGATCGAGCGCTCCAAACGGCTCGTCCATCAGAAGAATGGGCGGGTCCGCCGCTAGCGCCCGAGCCACGCCAACGCGCTGCCGCTGGCCGCCGGAAAGTTGTCGCGGATATCGCGACGCCATACTAGGTTCGAGTCCGACGATCTGCAGCAACTCCCGCACTCGTGTGCGAATCCGCTCTTCCGGCCAGCCCTCAATCGTTGGGACGAGAGCGATATTCCGCTCCACGGTGAAATGCGGGAATAAACCTACTTCTTGAATGACGTATCCGATGCTTCGGCGCAAACGAACGACGTCCCCGGCAGCCAGGCCGTTCACGCGCACTTCCCCTCCGGTGGGCGATAGCAGGCGATTCACTAGCTTCAGGCCGGTCGTCTTTCCCGAACCGCTGCGGCCGAGCAGGACGAGAGTTTGTCCGCGCCGCACCTCCAGACTCAGCCCCGAAAGCACCTGCTGGCCTGTGGGTAAGGTGTAAGAGACGTCACGAAACTCAATGACGAGGTCGTTAGCCGGAGTTGATTCCATGTCCGCCAAGGATAACGGAGTTGGCGAAGATTTGGGGTCGATCGTACGAGGACATTACAGCGGCTCTTCTCGAGGAGCCGGCTGCATGGCACGGCCCGATTGTGATGAACACGCAGGAACAGCTACGTCAGGCAATGGCCGAATTGCAAACCGGCACCTTCATCAAACATCGGTGAATCGTCGCCAGAGACGAGAGCCGCTGCGCAGACTGGCTGCACAGGGCTTATCTTTGGTTGGTCCAATGCTCTAGAATTCTCGGAACGCGCATCACATAGGAGCCCAACTATGCTGCACGCCGTCGCGGATCAACCGGAATGCTGGCCTAGGCTGTCGCTGGATTCTTGGAAAGACACGTACGCCACGGTCCATATGTGGACCCAGATGGTGGGTAAGGTCCGGCTGCGTCTGACGCCGCTCGTGAACCATTGGTGGAATGTCCCGTTATACGTAACTGCCCGGGGCCTGACCACATCTCGAATCCCGTATGGACAAAGAGCATTCGAACTCCGGTTTGACTTCATACGACACCAGCTTGTGATTGAGACGACTGACGGAATACTGAAGACGCTCCCGCTGGTGCCTCGCTCAGTGGCCGAGTTCTACGGGGAATTCATGGGAATGCTTCGGTCCGCGGGGATCGAAGTCAAGATTTGGCGAATGCCGGTCGAAATCCCCAATCCGATTCCCTTCGACCAAGATCACATGCATCGCTCGTACGATCCTGCGGCGGTTGAGAGATTCTGGCGGATTCTGTTGTCGGTGGACGCCGTCTTCAGCCAATTCAGGTCGGGATTCATTGGCAAATGCAGCCCGGTGCACTTCTTCTGGGGAAGTTTTGACCTTGCGGTCACGCGGTTTTCGGGCCGCCGAGCTCCGGAGCGACCCG
>Ga0224558_1003953_pt1 | contig 11907 bp, 13 predicted proteins | sample 714S32024metaG_FD_180682 | JGI IMG/M metagenome (GOLD analysis project Ga0224558, IMG submission 180682) | Peat soil microbial communities from Stordalen Mire, Sweden - 717 S3 20-24 | ecosystem: Environmental > Terrestrial > Soil > Wetlands > Peat | place: Sweden: Norrbotten County, Stordalen... | reverse complement strand
ATTGACACCAACGGCATCATCACCTGGACGCCGCAGCAGAACCAGAGCCCGAGCACCAATCTGGTCACGACGGTGGTCACCAACTCCAATCCGTATGATCTGGTCAACCCGCACCTGAGCGCGACCAACAGCTTTGTGGTGGTCGTCGCTGCCTCACAGCCTGTGAAGCTCAGCGCTTCGTTGCTTCCCAGCCGAGACATACAACTAATAATCGAGGGCGCCAGCGGTCGCACCTACACGCTACTCATCTCCACAAACCTGATTCAATGGGACAATCTGATGGTCTTCACGAACGTCACCGTCACACCATTCACCTATAGCGAAAGTACAACCAATTCCGGCAAACGTTTTTACCGTGTTCAGGTTGGACCATAGCACCTGTGAAAGGGTCTTTGATGACCAGATTCGAATAGCCGGGCAGAAGGAAATTGCCCGCCTCGCGTGGGATGAGCCGCGAGTCCGTGTCTGGGGTGCCGTCTTTTCAAAGAAGCCGACTTATGCCGCCAGCTTGTGCGTCTTTCGGCGGCTGCCAGGACGAATCGAAACCACATGGAGGGGATCAATGATATCCAGCAGTCCCTTTTCGTCCTCGATAACGATATTGTGGCGGCCCACGAGGACGAACTCCGGGTGGGGCACCGGGAACTCCTTGCCATCCGACGTTCGAATAGTCAAAGGCCTCTGTCCCACCAACTGCTGCCGAATCATCTCTCGATTCATAGGCTTTATATCCCACGAGCTCATCCAGCGGTCAAGCCTCCCCAGACGAGGGAAACGGGCGGAGCACTGCACCAACGGACTTAGTTGTTACGGCCGCCAGGCACGAAGTTCCGCTCCTTGCTGTTGGGCAGGAGGTGTGTTACATACACGGCATGAGTGACACACTAACAGTTAGGATTCCGGGCCGTGAAAAGGATGCCTGGCAACGCGTGGCCAAGGCGGTCGGCGAAGACCTCAGCGAGTTCGCCCGCAAGGCCGTGCGGCAGCGGGTGCAGACGGTGCAGGCCCGGCAGGGTTCGCCCTGGGATGACCTGCTGGGCAGCGTGCGCACGGATGCGCCTCCCGCGACCAACCAGAATGTTCGCAAAGCTATGCGCGCCACCCGGCCATGATCTACCCTCTCACTTGCCCGCGCTACGCACCTTCTCCTTCTTCTCCTCACACTCCGCCCGCAGCGATTTGCGGTCGCTGAGCAGTTGCTTCTCCAGTTGCTCCAATGCTTGCCCGTCACCCTTTTCGATCGCTTTGGCCATCTCGCCTTTGAGGAGCAGTTCACGCTCTGCGGTCTTGGCGGCACATTTGGATTCCAGTTCGGCGATTTCCTGCTTCTGCTCGGCGGTCAGTTTGACGATCGGCGAGGCTTTGCCCAGCCGTTCCATCGCGAGTTCATAGGAGCTCTTCATAGTGATAAGATTTTTGACAATCCAGCTTAGTCCACGATGATGTGCTGGCGCAAGCGCGTCATAGGCGCTGAGAATACCATGTCTCTGCCGATCAAACTGATTTCAACTGATTTCGACGGAACGCTCTTCGCGGAATTCGAGAGCCCGCCGATTCCGGAGTCATTGCAGGAACTGATCGGCGACCTGCAGTCGCGCGGCGCCAAATGGGTCATCAACACCGGCCGCGACATGTCCAGCCTGATGGAGGCGCTGGCGCGATCTCAAATCCCCATCGAGCCGGACTACCTGGTTCTGGTGGAACGCGAAATTTACGAGCACGCGGACTCGCAGTATATCGGCCTGGAGGAGTGGAATGCGGCCTGCGCTTGCTCGCACGGCGAGCTGTTTGCACGCGTTCGGGCCGACGTGCCCCGCATCGTGGCCTGGATCAGCGCTCGTTTTCATGCCCGGCTTTACGAAGACGCCTATTCACCTTTCTGCCTGATCGCCGGCAACAAGGGGGATGCGGATGTCATCCACGAATATCTGGCGGAGTATTGCCGCAGCATTCCCCGTCTGTCGCTCGTGCGCAACGATGTGTATGCGCGTTTCAGCCACGAGGCGTTCAACAAGGGCACAGCCCTGGCTGAGCTGACGCGCCGGCTTGGCCTCAGCCCCGATGCGGTATTTGCCGTCGGCGACCAGTTGAACGACCTGCCAATGCTCTCCCGCAAGTACGCCCGGTGGCTGGCAGCGCCGAGCAACGCCGTGGAGCCCGTGAAACAAGTGGTTCGCGAACAAGACGGTCACGTCAGCGAGCTGTCACGCGGAGACGGCGTCGCGGATGGGCTGGAAGTCTGTCTCTCCTGGGCGAGCCAAGGCTGAACCGCCCGCCCGGGCGATGAGCTAGAGCATGCGGCTAAGAAAAAGGCTGGCCAAAGTCACCAGCAAGCCACATGCAGGCCACTTGCACGCCAGTTGCATGGGATGTGTCCTCTTGTTCTCCTCTTGTTTACCTCTCATTCTCCTCTTATTCTCCTCTTGTTCTCCTTGCTCTTCACGGCGGTAGCCTCCGCCGCTCCACGTTTGTCCAACCGCGCCCTTCGCCAGGTTAGACAATACCGGTTTTTAAGTTATTCAAATGCAATCGCATTTGCCGGGGTTTCCTTCCAGTTGCTCCTGCGGGTCAGCTATCCTCCTCCAGGCTTAGTTCTCGCTTACCTCAAACCCCGGCTTGCCACCCGGAGATGGCTGGCCGATGCTAGGGCCATGAGCGTGACGGGAGCGATCTACGATTATGATCTCGGCGTAATTGGCGGAGGCAGCGGCGGCTATGCGGCGGCGCGGACCGCGGCGTCTGAGGGCCTGAAGACCGTGATACTTGAAGGCGGCGAGGAGGTGGGCGGGCTATGTATCCTGCGCGGCTGCATGCCCAGCAAGGCGTTGCTCTACGCCGCCGAAGTCCTGCACCTGGCCAGCCACGCGGAGTCTTGGGGCATCCGCGCGGAGGATGTCCGCTTCAACTTCGCACAAGTCATGGCACGCAAGGATGCCCTCATCAAGGACTTTGCGGATTGCCGACGCCAGCAGCTCGAGAGCGGCAAATTCAAGTTCCTGCGCGCCCGCGCCCGCTTCGCCGATCCGCATACGCTTGAGTTGAGCACGGGCGAGAGGCTCACCGTCGCGAGCTTTGTAGTTGCCACCGGGTCGGTCGTCGCGCCCTCGCCCCTTCCCCAGCTTGACGAGGTTGGGTATTTGACCAGTGACACCGCCCTCAGCCTGAGCCGGCTGCCCAAGTCGCTCATCGTGCTGGGCGGGGGGGCAGTGGCCGCTGAGCTGGCACAGTTCTTCGTGCGCTTCGGCGTCCGGGTGACCATGATTCAGCGCAGTGCCCACGTCCTGCAGAAGTTCGATGACGATGCCACTGCCGAACTGGAGAAAGTCCTCCGCCGCGAAGGCGTCAACCTCTACACCGGCACCAGGCTCCTCGACGCCCGGCGGGTTGGTGATGGAAAGGAAATCGCCTTCGAGCACAATGGCCAAACCGTCCGCGTGCGCGCCGAGGAGATTCTCTGCGCGCTTGGCCGGGTCCCCGACATCGCTTCACTAGGCCTGGAGAGCATCGGTGTCCGGGTCGAGGCCGGCCACATCGTCACCAATGAGCAGATGCAGACCAGCCTGCCGCATATCTACGCGGCGGGAGACTGCACCGGGCTGCACGAAATTGTGCACATCGCCATCCAGCAGGGCGAAGTCGCCGCGCACAACGCGGCCCACGCCGACCGGATGAAGCCGATGGACTATCGCCTGCTCACCGAAGTCATCTTCACCGAACCGCAGGTCGCCGTCGTCGGTCTCACCGAGAAAAGCGCGCGCGCCACGAAGCGGCCGTATCTCGCGGCCAGCTACCCCTTCAATGACCTCGGCAAATCGCTCATCATGGAAGCCAAGGACGGCTTCGTTAAGCTGCTCGCCGACCCGGTGACCGGTGAGATCATCGGCGGCTGTTGTGTCGGCCCGGTTGGCGGCGAACTCATCCACGAGATTATTGCCGCCATGCACAAGCGGATGACCGTGCACGAGCTTGCCGCGATGCCGCATTACCACCCTACCTTGGCCGAAATCTGGACTTACCCTGCGGAGGAGTTGGCCGACAAATGCGGGCGATGACGGCCTTGGAGCGCAAAGGGCTTGAGTGTGGACGGGGGAATGGCCAATCCACTCGAAGCAGCCTTCGGAATCGAGTGGAATTCGGCGCAGGATAGCGTTGATCGAATAGCACCGCGCCGCGCTGGCCGTTTTGTGCCGCCGTTTCAAAGTGCGGCGCCTCGACCTGTTTGGTTCGGCCGCCAAAGGCACATTCGATCCGCAATCCAGCGATCTGGATTTCCTTGTGTCCCTCGACGATGCGTCGCCTGCCGACTACACGGACAACTACTTCGGGTTAGCCAACGAGTTGGAACGGTTGCTGCCCCGGCGGGTGGACCTGGTCACTGAGCGCTCCGTGCGGAATCCCTATTTTCGCCAAGTCATCGAGGCGACGCGCCAGCCCGCCTATGAGGGCTGAGGAATAGAAGCTCCTCCTGATCGCACGACGTGATTGTCTGGCGCACGGCTCAACACCATCTGCCGGCACTGAAGTCCGAAGTCGAGGGGATACTCCCGCTGCTGTCCTCCTTGGTCCGGTCGGTGCTTGCTTCACCCCAAGGACGGCAGGTCAAACCACGAAATACGCCACGTCGTGGGTGCGGAAGGCCTGGTCGGTCATCAACGCCAGCGTGACTTTGTCCGATGGCGTCTGGAGCATCCGGTCCAGTTCGGCCTGCTGGCGTCTTTCCGGCGGCGTCTGCAGTTCTTTGGCGCGCTCCTGCAAACACCGGGCAAGGAATATCGCCTTCTGGACCGTGAGCGGACGCGAGGACTCCGGATCGGGGCGGAATTCCGATAGCACCTGCTCCAAGGCCAGCAGGCTCATGGATTCACCCGGAGTTCAATGACTCGCACGCCCGCTCTTGGGCTTTTCCAGTGCGTGGCGATATTTCCGTTTGAAACTGTGGCAGGATGAGAAGTCGGTCTTGCCGTCGTCGTTCTCCCACACCTCGTGGTAAATGGGCTTGCGCGGTTGGCCGCGCAGCGGACGCTCTTTGAGGACGTTGCCTTTCTCATCGGAGTCCACTTCGATGAACCGCGGCTTCTGGAGCCGGTTCAGGCGGTTGGAAAGAATTACCAGTACTTTTCGCTTCATAATTGTTACTTGCAGTGCACCAGGACGCGCAGGCGTTTCATCTGATAGGAGCCCGCGTTGCCGGCGAATGTCCAGTCGGTATTCTCCGCCGGCTGGTTCCCAATCCCGAGGTCGGCCCGGCTGCCTTCCCGCCAATGATTCAGCGCAAACAGCGTTTGCTTTGCGTCGTGATTGTGGACCTGCATCGAGCCGTAACCGTCCTCCGGGTCCGCCGTCTCATCCCCGAAGTCATAGACTTGCCCCGAAGCGTTCGGCACGTTCGCGCTATTAACCGGTCCATAATTGTTCGGCCAGAACTCGATGTTGCCGCCCTTCAAGCCCGTGCCTGTCACGATTCCCTTCACATTGGAATACACGTTCATGTTCGCCACGTTCTGCTGAAACCGCGCCCCAGACTTGGCTGTGGGCACGCCTATCTTGTCCAACGCGTCGGTAAAGGCGTCCATGGACACATACAGGTAGTGCGTCTCCTTGTCCGCCCCCTGCAACTCCAGGAAATAAGCCACCCGCTCGAACGGCTGCTGGACCTTGCTATGGTTATCCACCTCATACGTTATCTCCGCGCCCAGTTTACCCAGGTCCAAGTCATAGACCAACTGGTAATCCTTGGCCTCAGGCACCTTCAATCCCAGCAAGTCACGTTTGGGCACCGTCCCGGTGCGGAACGCTCCCGCCGGCAGGCCCTCGGTATTCAACAAGTTCGGCTCCGCCAACATGCTCCAGGCAAACCGCATGGCCACAGGATGTTTCACTGCGGGAGCAGATAACACGACCGTTGAGCCGTCTATCCGCGCTTCAGCCGGGACGAAGCCCCCTTCGTCCGCGTCAATCACCTCGAACCAGTTCAACGGCTTCCCGTCGTGGCTCGCCAACCCGCCGCCAACGTGATCGAAGCTCAGGCGCAGCGTGTCGCCTTCGATGGCCATAGCTTGGAAGGTCGGTCCCGAATAAACCAGGTTCGCCTGCCCGTAGGTCTTGGCCAGCGCCCACAGCGCCAGCCGCCGGCCCACCTCCTGCTTGTTCTTCGGATGAATGTCCTTGAGGTCCCCGATGTCGGTGATGATGGCCATCCCGGTGTTCGCCACCGCCTGAGCTGCCGCCTGCACTTCCCAGAACTCGCCGATGATCTCCGGGTTACCTCCGTAGTTGTAGGGCGCGATCTGCACGAAGTAGAACGGGAAATCACCCTCGCCCCACACCTGCCGCCAGCCTCCAATCAGCGCCTTCATGTGCTCGGCATAGAGCATGCCTTCGGTGCTGTTTGACTCGCCCTGATACCAAATAGCTCCGCGCAAGGCGAAGGGATGCAACGGATATATCATCCCGTTGTACAACGCGGTCGCCTGCTGCACATCATGCGGTGGCAGCAGCTCCGCGGGATAGGTCGGCATCGGCGGGACCAGGGCACGGGCGGTCAGCGCCTGCCGGGCTGCCGCCTGCCACCGCTCCGTCTCCTGCAAGACCTGCTCCAGGCGTTGTTGATGGGCGGCAGTGCGGGGATCACCCAGCTCCACGAGCTCGAATTCCCGCTTCAGCGCCGGCACTGCGGCAAATCCCTCGGGGGGCGTCCAAGGCTCGATGCGCGTGCCGCCCCAGGAGGAGTCAATCAGCCCCACCGCCACCCCGAGCTTCTTGTGCAGCTCACGGCCAAAGTAGTAGGCGCATGCAGAAAATCCGCCCCAGCCCCCTTCCGCCACCGTTTTCGGCGAACACACCTTCCAGGTTCCCTCAATATCATTCTGCGGCTCCGGCTTCCAACTCTTGGTCACCATCAGCAGCCGGATTCCCGGATAATCAGCGGCCGCGATCTCATTCTGTGCATCGAGGCACATGCCGATGCCCATTTCCATGTTCGATTGTCCCGAGCACAACCACACCTCGCCCACCATCACATCCTCGAATCGGACCGTGTTGGAACCGGTCACCGTAAGGCTATAGGGGCCACCCGCCTTCATCGCAGGCAGCACCGCCTTCCATTCGCCACGTTCGTTGGCTTGGACTTGCTGGCTCCCGGTGGCCACTTCAACGGTGACCTTCTCATTCGGCTCCGCCCAGCCCCAGACCACCAATGGCTTCTCCTGCTGCAACACCATATGGCTGGAGAACACCTTTGGCAGCCGCACCTCCGCCCGCGCCGTTTGCGCCAGACCACGCCCGTCCATCAGTCCCAACACCACGGCACACCATGCCCAACCAAATAATGTTCTTCGCATAATCGCTTCCTGCTAAATAGTTGCTCGCCCATCCGGCGGTCCAAGTTATCCCTGACCGTCTCCTGAATTCGCCCCAGTATTCTGGACCCACCCCGCACCCGTCAATCTCTACGTCATCCCCCATCCCGCGTGGCAGCCGACGTCAGGAGGCTCAAACTGAATTCCTAAATCACCTCCGCTCCCACAAGCCTGTCCCCCATCGCACCGATTTCGGACTTCGGACTTCGGCCTTCCTTCGGCCTTCGACCTTCGACGTTCGGACTTCCCCCACGCCCTGCCACTTTCCTTGACCCCGCCCCGCCCCTCAAACATCCTGCCCTCGCGAACTCTTATGTCACTCGGACAAACCATCCTCTCAGACCTGCGGCGTCTAGTAGCCGCCGATAACGTCCTCACCGAAAAGGAAGACCTCATCCCCTACTCCTTCGACGGCACCGCCGCCCTGCAGCAAATGCCAGCCTGCGTCGTGTTCGCCAAAACCCCGGAGCAGGTAGTGGGTGTGCTCAAACTGGCCAACGAGACCAGGACTGCCGTAGTCACCCGCGGCTCGGGCACCGGCCTGAGCGGCGGCAGCCTCCCCAGCCCGGACTGTATCGTCCTTTGCCTGGCCAAGATGGACAAGGTGCTTGAGTTGGACCGCGCCAATCTCACCCTACTGGTCGAGGCAGGCGCTACCACGCAGGCCATTGCCGACGCCGCGAGCGCCGCCGGCCTATTCTACCCGCCAGACCCGGGTTCCATGAAAATCTCCACCATCGGCGGCAACGTCGCCGAGAACTCCGGGGGCCTGCGCGGCTTGAAGTACGGCGTCACGCGCAATTACGTCATGGGGCTGGAGGTCGTTCTTCCCGACGGCGAGGTGCTCTGGACCGGCAACAAGTGCGTGAAGGATGTCGCCGGCTACTCCCTGCGCGATTTGTTTGTCGGCTCGGAAGGCACCCTCGGCGTTATCACCAAAGTCTTGCTGAAATTGATCCCCAAGCCCGCCGCCAAGAAGACCCTGGTTGCCACTTTCGCCCAGATGGACCAGGCCGCGCAGACTGTCTCCGACATCATTGCGGCCCAGGTCATCCCCTGCACCCTGGAATTCCTCGACCGCACTACTATTCGCTGCGTCGAGGACTTCGCGAAGGTCGGCCTGCCCCTCGACTGCGAAGCCTTGCTCCTCATGGAGACCGATGGTCACCCCGGCGCCGTCGCCGATGAGGCCGCCAAGATGGAGAGCATCGCCCGCAAGAACGGCGCGATCCAGGTGCGTGTCGCCAAAGACGACGCCGAGGCTGACAAGCTCGCCACCGCCCGCCGCAGCGCGTTTTCGGCCTTGGCGCGTGTCGCCCCCACAACGATTCTCGAAGATGCCACCGTGCCGCGCAGCGAACTGGCCAAGATGATCCGCTTCGTCGCCGCTGTCGCGATCAAGCACAAGCTGCGCATCGGCACCTTCGGCCACATGGGCGATGGCAACCTGCACCCCACCTTTCTAACCGACGAGCGCAACAAAGACGAAATGCACCGCGTCGAAGAGGCCTTCAAAGAGATCTTCACTGAGGCCATCCGTCTTGGCGGAACCATTACCGGCGAGCATGGCATTGGCGTGTCCAAGAAATCCTTCCTCCCCAAATTCGCTGGCGACGCCCAAATGCGCGTCATGCGCGAACTCCGCCGCGCCCTCGATCCGAATGGAATCCTGAACCCCGGGAAGATGTTCGACTAAGATGAGTTCCCATCTTAAAGGCCTCGACTATTCCGTCCTGCAGCAATGCATGCACTGCGGTCTATGCCTGCCCACTTGCCCGACCTACGATGCCACCAAGATCGAGCGCCACAGCCCGCGCGGCCGCATCTCCCTCATGCGCGCCATTGCCGATGGCCGCCTCGAAGCCACCAAGACCTTCGCCGACGAAATGTATTTCTGCCTCGGCTGCCTCGCCTGCATGACCGCTTGCCCCGCGGGCGTCAACTACGCCGAGCTGTTCGAGCACGCCCGCGCCGAGGCCGAATCCAGCGGCGTGCTCAAGTCGCCAAAGCGGAACCTAATCCGCGCCTTCGCCATCCGCTGGCTCTTCATGGACCTGAGCCACCTGCGCTTGGTAGGCCGCGTCCTGCGGCTTTACCAGCAGATCGGCCTGCAGACGCTCGTCCGCAGCAGCGGTGTCCTCAAGCTCCTGCCCAAGCGCCTCCAGCAGCTCGAATCCATCACCCCCGACATCCAGCCCAAGTTTTCTGCCGAGCTGATCGCTCCTCTCACCCCCGCCGTTGGCCCTAAGAAGTATCGCGTCGCCATGCTCATCGGCTGCGCCCAGGACCTCATCTTCAGCAATATCAACCGCGATACCGTGGAAGTCCTCTCCCGCAACGGCTGCGAAGTCGTCACTCCCCCCAAACAACTCTGTTGCGGCTCGCTCCACGCCCACAACGGCGAATGGGATTTGGCGAAGCAACTCGCGCGCAAGCAGCTTGAGCAATTCCCGCCCGACCAGTTCGACGCCATCATCACCAACGCCGGCGGCTGCGGCTCCCACCTCAAGCACTACCACAAGCTCCTCGCCGATGACCCGGCCTACCGCGACCGCGCCGCCCTCTGGGACAAAAAGGTCAAGGACATCCACGAGTGGCTCATCGAGATCGGCATTCAGCCCCCCGCCGCCACCCTCGCCCAGGTAAGGACGCGTTCCACCGCGTCCCTGACATCCTCCCCAAAGAATGGAACTCGCCCGAACGCCTCCCACTCACCAAACCGTGCGGACACCCCCGCCGCCCCTGAACCTCTACCAGCGAGCAGATTTCCCGTCCAGGTCGTGACCTACAACGAGTCCTGCCACCTCGCGCATGGCCAGAAGATCACCGCCCAGCCACGCCAACTCCTGAGGCTCATCCCCAACCTCCAGTTGGTAGAGCTGCCGGAGAGCCTCTGGTGCTGCGGCAGCGCTGGCATCTACAACATCGTGCAGCCGGAAATGGCCAACCAACTCCTCGACCGCAAGCTCAAACACATCCAATCCACCGGCGCCAGCATCGTCGCCAACGGCAACCCAGGCTGCCTCCTCCAGCTCATCAACGGCGCGAAACTTAAGGCCCTGAACCTGCGGGTCGTCCACCCCATCACGCTGCTCGCAGAAGCCTATCGCCGATGATTTCGACCCGTAGCGCAGATTTCCAATCTGCTGTATCGCCGACTTCCAGTCGGCAGACCGCTCGAACCCGCCAAACCGCCGCATTTCGCGGGCGCGGTGCAGTTCACCGAAATCTGCGATACAGCGGAGTGCCGCTCTGCGTTATGGCTCTACGCTCGAACAGCCAATTCTATGCGAACTAAACCCGAAATCGTCTCCCTCCTCACCGACCCTGGCATCATTGCCATCGTCCGTGCCAAGGAGCCCGCCCAAGTCCTGCCGTTGTTAGAGGCCCTCATCTCCGGAGGCGTCCGGGCCATCGAAATCACCATGACCACCCCTAACGCCCTCGCGGCCATTCGCGAGGCGCGCGCGAAGATAGGTGAGCGGGCCTTGATCGGGGTCGGCACCGTGCTGGACACCTACACCTGCACGCGCGCCATCGAGGCGGGTGCGGAATTCATCGTCACGCCCATCTGTCGCACAGAGTTTGTCCCCCTCGCCCACAGCGCCGGCTGCCCGATCATGCTTGGCGCCTACACCCCCACCGAAGCGCAACTGGCCCACGAAGCCGGTGCGGACTTCGTCAAGCTCTTCCCCGCCGACAACCTCGGGCCCGCCTACGTCAAAGCCCTACGCGCCCCCCTCCCCCACCTCCAACTGGTACCCACAGGCGGGGTGGACCTGCACAACGTCGCCGACTTTCTGAAGGCCGGGTGCGCCGCCTTGGGCGTCGGCTCCTCGCTCGTCTCCGCCAAAATCCTCCAGGAAGCGGATTGGCCCGAGTTGACGCAACGAGCAACAGCCTTCGTCAACGCCGCCCGACACGCCAGGGCTGGTTGATAGTTGATAATCGGGCGGCGAAACCCTGGCGCCAGCGTCCGGACGTGGCTTTGGGGTGGCTTGAAGGTCGCATGAGGGTCGCATGAGGGTCGCATGGGGGTGGCTTGGGGGTGGCTATGGGTGGCTTCAGTCGGCCATTCCGCATTCAGCCCTTCTCAACCGCTTCCTTGCGCTGCTCAACGAGTTGGGCAGCCGTTTTTGCGTCATTGGCGGACAAGGTGTCAACGGCTATGTCGAGCCGCTGGTCAGTTTAGATCTCGATGTGGTGGTCGCCGCCGGCCAATTGCCGGAACTGGAGAAGCGGGCCGAGCGTGAGTTCAAGCTCCAGAGGTTTCCGCACAGCCTTAACCTGTCCGCCCCGGGCTCAGATTTATGAGTCCAGATTCAACTGGACAGCCGCTACCAGGCCTTCCTCGATCGCGCCGCTCAACAAATGGTCCTGGGAACGCCTATGCCGATAGCCTCGGTGGACGATGTGCTGCGCGGCAAGATTTGGGCCTGCCAGGACGATACCCCAAAGAAACAGACACGGAACCCAAACCCGAAATCGATTGGCTGGCGACCAGCCGCGCGCCCGGCCAAATGGGAGCCGAAGCTTTCTTGGACCAGAA